>Ga0210386_10001513_pt1 | contig 20736 bp, 17 predicted proteins | sample IncBWH32OmetaG_FD_160091 | JGI IMG/M metagenome (GOLD analysis project Ga0210386, IMG submission 160091) | Forest soil microbial communities from Barre Woods Harvard Forest LTER site, Petersham, Massachusetts, United States - Inc-BW-H-32-O ...
TCTTCCCCGACATTATTGGTCAGGGAAATTCGCAGCCGCGCCGTGCCCGCCGGCACCGTCGGTGGCCGTATGCCGCGAATATCGAACCCGCGCGCCTGCAGCGCGGAGGCGAGCGTCATCGCACGCGCATTGTCGCCAACGATATAGGGCATGATCTGCGAGCCCGAGGCACGCCAGCCGCCACGCGCGCCGATCTGACGATGCGTGAACGCGATCAGGTTGGTCAGGCGTTGCTGCCGCTCCGGCTCCTGCTGCAGGATCAGAAGCGCCTCCCGCACGGCGACCGCCATCAGCGGTGACGGGGCGGTCGAGAAAATAAACGGACGGCAGCGATTGACCATGAAATCGCGCAGTACGCGCGGCGCCGTGACCAGCGCGCCGGCGGCGCCCAGCGCCTTGCCGCAGGTATGAACGACCACCAGATTTTCGCGTCCCTCGTAGGGAGCGGTCAGTCCCCGCCCCTGCTCGCCATAGACGCCGGTGGCGTGGGCTTCATCCACCATCAGGAAAGCGTCATGCCGGTCCGCGATCGCGATGAGCGCTTGAAGCGGCGCGAAGTCGCCGTCCATGCTGTAGAGACTTTCGGCCACGATCCAGACGCGCCCGGTTCCGCCCTGTACGCGCCAATCGCGGATGGTGTCTTCAACCGACTGCGGTTCGTTATGCCGGTTTTCGCGGACATCGGCACGGCCGGCCCGCGCGCCTTCGTGAATGCTCGCATGCACGAGCGAATCGAGAACGAGCAGATCGCCGCGCTGCGGCAGCGTCGTCAGCACGGAAAAATTTGCGACATATCCAGTTCCGAAAAACAGCGCGGTTTCCGCGCCGAAGAATTTCGCGGCTTCGGCCTCAAGATTTTCGTGCTCCTCGCAGTTTCCACGCAGCAGCCGCGACCCGCCGGACCCGATCGGGGTGCCGGCCTCCAGCGCCGCCGATACGGCCATTTTCAGGCGCGGTGAGTTGGCGAGCCCGAGATAGTCGTTCGACGAAAAATCAATGCCCGCGCGCGGCTTGAGGCTGCGCAGCCGGTCATCGTCTTTCAGAGCCTGCAAGGCCGTGACGTAGCTGGCAACCTTATCCGTATAGGGATGGTTCATGGTCCGCCTTCAGGCAGGCATCAGTCGTGTGCGGGTTGCGCGTCGACCGATTTCACCTGATTGAGGCGGGATTTGACGCCAAGCCGATCCAGCAAATTCGTATCGCGGTCACGCTGCGGGTTCTTGGTGGTCAGGAGCACGTCACCGATGAAGATCGAATTGGCGCCGGCCAGAAAGCACAGCGCCTGCAGTTCATCGGTCATGTACTGCCTTCCGGCGGACAACCGCACCACGCTACGCGGCATCAGGATGCGGGCGACCGCGACCAGGCGTGCCAGTGCGATCGGATCGGGACGCTCGGCGGTGTCGTTGACCGGCACGCCCTTGACCTCGTTCCACAGGTTGATCGGCACGCTCTCGGGATGAGCGGGGAGATTGGCGAGCAGCACCAGCATGCCAAGCCGGTCCTCGACCTGCTCGCCCATGCCGACAATGCCGCCGCAGCAGACCTTGATGCCGGCGTCGCGAACATGCGCCAGCGTATCGATGCGATCCTGCAGGGTGCGCGTGGTGATGATCTTGTCGTAGAACTCGGGCGAGGTGTCGACGTTGTGATTGTAGAAGTCGAGCCCGGCGTCGTGCAGCCGCGTGGCTTGCGCTGGTGTCAGCATGCCGAGTGTCACGCAGGTTTCCATGCCGAGACCTTTGACCGCACTCACCATCTCGCAAACCTGGTCGAGATCGCGGTCCTTCGGATTGCGCCACGCCGCTGCCATGCAGAAACGGCTCGCGCCGGCATCCCTGGCGCGTTGCGCGGTGGCGACCACATCGGCCTGCGCCATCAGCTTGGTCGCCTTGAGGCCGGTGTCGTAATGCGCGCTCTGCGAACAGTAGCCGCAATCCTCGGGGCAGCCGCCGGTCTTGATGCTGAGCAGGCTCGCGGTCTCGACGTGGTTCGGATCGAAATTGCGGCGATGAATGCTCTGCGCCTGAAACATCAGGTCGGCAAAAGGCAGGTCGTAGAGAGCTTCGGCCTCCGCGCGATCCCAGTCATGCCGGATAGATTCGATGGTGTTGCTGGTGTTCCGTGTCATCGCCGCGGCATCAACCATCGGATCGTCCTCCTGCTTTATTATTATAGATAAAATCAAGCATTATCTATAACATGCACCTTCGAGGCGATGCTAGCCGACGTGACCTCTAAGTGCACCCGTTTTTATGATAGATAATCTATGATCAATGCCGACGACAACACGACGACGGCCGGCCGCATTGCCGAGACGATCGGCGAGCGAATTATCAGCGGCACACTGCAGCCCGACGCACCGCTGCGGCAGGATCATGTCGCGCGGGAATTCAACTCAAGCCACGTCCCGGTGCGGGAAGCCTTTCGGCAGTTGGAAGCCCAATACCTTGTCATCGGCGTGCCGCGCCGCGGCGTGCGGGTGGCGCCACTCGATGCCAATTCGGTGAAAGAGATCGCCGAGATGCGCGCCGCGCTGGAAGTGGTCGCGCTGCGTAATGCCGCGCCGAAGCTGACGCCGGCGCATCTGGCCAAGATAGAACTCGCGCTGATCGAAGGCGACAATGCCGAGACGCTTCAGGAATTCGAGGCCGCCAACCGCGCCTTTCACCAGGCGCTGGTGGCGCCCTGCGCCATGCCGCGGCTGCTCGCCAGTCTCGACGGATTGCAGCTTGCCAATTCTCGACTGGTGTTCGCGATGGCGCGCAATGCCGGCTGGCGGCCGCGATCCAATCAGGATCATCGTTTGATTCTGCAGGCGCTGCGAATGCGCAACCTCGATCAAGCCTGCAGCCTGCTCGCACGTCACATCCAAACCATCGAGCGGCTGACCGTTCCCGTGACGTGATGGCGGAATGCTGCACATCCGGATTACTGGAGCTTGATATCCGCCGCCTTGATCACGTGACCCCAGCGTTCAACCTCCTCCTGCATGTACTTCGTCGCCTTCTCCGCAGAGCCGCCAAAAGCCTCCGCTGACAGTTTCCTGAGACGGTCCTGGAGTTCGGGTTGGCGAAGGGCCTCGTTCACATCCGCATTGATCTTGTCCGTGATGTTTTTCGGTGTCCCCGGTGGTGCCACGATCGCGTACCAGGTAACGGCCTCAAAGCCAGGCAGCGTTTCCGCGATCGTCGGCACTTCCGGAAGAGACGGCAGCCGACGGGTTGACGCCACCGCGAGCAGCTTCAGATTGCCGGCCTCCACGAGGGGAAGGGAAACACCGAGATTGTCGAACATCAAGTCAACGTCGCCGGCGAGCAAGCCCTGAAGCGCTGGTGCCGATCCTCGATACGATATGAAACGCAGTTGCACCCTGGCCATCACCTGGAAGAGTGCAGCCGCAAGATGCGGGGTCGTCCCATTGCCCTGTGTGGCAGCCGTGACCGTGTCGGGATTCTTTTGCAGGTAATCGATGAGCTCGGACACGCTCGATGCTTTTAGCTTTTTTGGATTGACGATCAGCGCGTTCGGAACCTGTGCCATCACGACGACAGGTTCGAATTTGGCCGGATCGAAGCCGAGCTTCGGATAGAGATTTTGGTTGATCACCAGGGGTGGCGGCGGCGAGGAAAGCAATGTGTAGCCGTCAGGGTCCGAACGATAGACCATTTCAGCACCGATGTTTCCCGCGGCTCCGGTACGGTTCTCGATAATGACCGGTCGTATTTGCGTGAGAGCCATTCCCCCACAAGTCGCGGGACGGCGTCAGCCGTTCCGCCGGCCGCGAAGGGAACAATGATTTTTACCGGACGATCGGGATAGTCTTCGGCACATACCGAACCGGCGAGAAGTACGGACACGAAAAAAACCAACAGCGCAGCCAGCCTTCGGCCGACTAAGAACAAAGGCTGGGTGCGTGCGTTGCGCATGATGCCTCACCGATATCCCGACGGCTTCGACCGCGTTCGATAGTAAAATGCTTTGGTCTATGTGAGGATACAACGCCATAGCCGAATTATGTTGATCCGTTCGATCATGAGGAATTGATGATGATTTCGCGTCCCTATGTCGTGATCATCGGAGGCGGGATCGGGGGCCTGTTCGCGGCCAACGCACTGATCGCACAAGGCCTTCGCGTAGCGGTCTATGAGCAGGCCGCAGCTATCGGCGAGATCGGGGCTGGCGTATTCCTTACCCCAAACAGCGTACGTCACCTGGAGAGGGTTGGTTTGGGACCGGCGGTTTTGCGGTGGGGCGCCCGCGTCGGTCCCGATTCCCGCTACTTCCGCCACGACGGCGTGCCGATTGCGCCGGTCCAAGTGGCAGATTCTTCCGGCTGGAACGCGACGTTTGGAATGCATCGCGCCGACCTCGTTGCGATGTTGGCCGATGCTCTTCCTTCCGAAACGGTGCACACCGGCCATCGGTGCAGTAGCTTTGAGCAGGATGGCAATAAGGCCTGCGTATCGTTCGCTAATGGTGTCGCGGCGGAGGCCGATATCGTCATCGCTGCGGACGGCATTCATTCCGCGCTTCGGCCTTATGTCATTCAGTCGTCGGAACCGGTGTTCTCCGGATCCGTCGCGTACCGCGGTCTGGTACCCCACGAGCGCGTTCCGCATTGGCCGACCGACCGCTGGCAAATGTGGCTCGGGAAAGGAAAGCATTTTCTTGCCTTTCCGGTGCGAGCCGGCAAGCTGGTCAACTATGTCGGATTCACGCCGACGGACGAGCAAATGGAGGAATCATGGTCTGCCGCCGGAGAACCCAACATTCTTCGGGAGGCCTTTGCGGGATGGGACCCGCGCATCAGTCAGCTATTGGAGCAAGTTCAGGTGACGTTCCGATGGGCGCTATATGATCGCGAGCCACTGCCGATCTGGACCAAGGACAGGCTCACTCTACTCGGCGATGCCGCACATCCGATGCTTCCGCATCTCGGGCAAGGCGCGAACCAGTCGATAGAGGACGGCATGGCGCTCGCCACGATCCTGGAGAGTGCGGACCGGAGCACGGCGCCACTGGCTCTGCTGGCATATGAGCGGCTCCGCCGCGAGCGCGTTGCCCAGGTTCAGCGCGGCGCGCGCGAGAACGGGCTGCGATACGATTCCGCCTATTCCGACCTCGGTGTCCGAGACGCCGAAATCGCTGCGCACGCCGCATTCCGCAAGCGGCTCTATGATCACGACGTCATCCCCGACGCGCAGTCCGCGGCGGCAACGCTGAACAAATTGCGCGATTAATGTCGGGGGTTGCGCGGAGAGTTTATGCGCCGGCAGCCGGCAGGCTGGCGGCCGCGATGGCGACGATCAGCGACAGACTGCCCCCGATCCGGGATCGGATCGACCGCAGCAACGAACTCAATTGTTGCATATCGCAAATTCCCTCTGCGCGAACGAACACGGTCGGCCGACCAGGAACGGCCAAAATCAGCGCAGAACGAAGAAATGCTCCCGCCCTATCGGCGTGTCGAGAGCTCCCGGAAAATAGCAACATGGCTATCGTCCCATTCGGGCGCGGCAGCGGTTTTCTTGCCTGGACTTGCCCTGTAACGGTCGAAATTTTCTCCGCGGAAATGGCGAGCGTTGTACCGTCGAACCGCTATCCCGGGGCGAAGCCGAAAGTCCGCTCGAAACGGGTGACATAGCGTGGCCATACCGCGGGATTGATAAGGCGTGGCGGCCGCTTGCCATCGAGCGCGTCGAGAAGCTGCTCGGCGGCAATCCGGCCCATGTTAATGCGCGCTTCCCTGGTCACTCCCGCCGTATGCGGGCTGGCCAGGACATTGTCGAATTGCAGCAGCGGATGATCCGGCGGCGGCGGTTCCTTGGCCCAGACGTCGAGCCCGGCGCCAGCAATAAGCTTGTTGCGCAGCGCCCCGGTCAGCGCGGCTTCGTCATGGATGAATCCCCGCGCGGTGGTGATGAAATAGGCATGCGGCTGCATCAGCGCGAATTCACGTGAGCCGATCATACCGCGGTTATCCTTGGTCAGCGGGCAGGAAATCGACACGTAGTCCGAGCGGCGGAGCAGTTCGTCGAGTTCGACCTTGTTGCCGCCGCGGGCGGCCATTTCGGTTGCCGTGAGGTAGGGATCATAGGCCAGCACCTTCATGTGAAGCAGGCCCTTGCAGAGTTCGGCGATGCGACGGCCGACATTGCCGAGCCCGACAATGCCGATGGTCTTGCCCTGCGCCTCCATGCCCATCAACGCATTGCGGTTCACATTCGCCTCGCGCCGCAACGCGCGGTCCGCTTCGAGAATGCGTTTCGACAGAGTGAGCAGCATGCCCAAGGCATGTTCCGCGACCGAATTGGCGTTGCCGCCGGACTGATTGACGACCAGCACACCCGCAGCCGTACAGGCCTCGACATCGACGGGGTCGAAGCCCGCGCCATTGCTGGAGATGATCAAGAGGTTCGGCGCGCGGGCCAGCAAATCATGATCGACGTGGAAATGCTTCGCCAATTCGTCGCGCGCCGCTCCGATTTGATAGGCGTGCGCCGCGGCCAGGATCGGCGCGGAAACTTCCTCGGGGCTGTCATTTTCAAGCCGGTCCAGCCGCACATCGGGCCGCGCCTTAAGAATGTCGGTATAGATCTCGTTCGGCAGATATTTGACGTAGAACACACGCTTGTTGTTGACGGACATTGTTGTTGAGACTTTCAATTCGGGAATCCATAGAGCTTGGCCGGATTGGTCACGAGGACGCGGTGCAGCGTCGCCTGGTCAGGCGTCCACGCCTGAAACAGTTCGAACAGGCGTCCGGCATCCGGCACCTCGCCCTCGACGCGCGGATGCGGCCAGTCGCCGCCCCACACCAGACGTTCCGGATTAGCGCGCACCAGCGCTTCGTGAAATGGCCGCGCGTCGGGGTAGTGTGGCGCGTCGCGGCTTATACGATAGGCGCCTGACAGCTTGGTCCAGCACCAGCCGTCGCCGACCGCACGCAGCAGGCTCTGGAAACCTTGCGTCGCCGTACCGGCGCGCGCATCGGTCCGCCCCATGTGATCGATCACCACGGGCAGGCCGAGTTGTTTCAGAACCGGGGTGGTGTTAGGCAAATCCTTGACGTCGATCCAGAGTTGAAGATGCCATTCAAGTTCGGCCATGACAGGTGCCAGCGTCTGTGCCGCCGACAGCGGCACGCCCCCGCGATAGTGCAATTGCCCGTCACGGAAAAAATGATTGAAGCGCAATCCGCGAATGCCGATATCATTCCACGCACGCAAATCGTTTCGCGAGATATCGGCGTCCGCTACCGCAATACCGCGCAGACGGTCGGGACAGCGCTTCAACGCATCGAGCATGGCGGAATTATCGCGGCCATGGGCACTGCCCTGCACCAGCACGCCGCGCGCAAATCCGATGGTGTCGAGCATGCCGAGATATTTTTCGAGCGGCGCATCCGGCGGCGTATAGCTGCGGTCTTCGGCGTAGGGAAACCGCTCCGACGGTCCGAACACATGGGCATGGGTATCGCAGGCGTTCGGCGGCGGCGGTACCTTCGGACGGCTGACATCGCGCGGCGGCAGACAGGGGAGAATCATCGGCCTCTCCACGTCACTCGGCCTTCATGCCGGCGGCCTTTATGATCGGGCCCCATTTCTCGTAGTCGGCGCGAATCTTCGTGTCCAATTGCTGCGGCGACCCACCGATCGGTGATGCGCCAAGCTTGCTCAGGCGCTCCTCTACCGTGTCGGTGTTGAGCGCCGCAACGAAATCATGCGAGAGTTTTGCGACCAGGTCAGGAGGCATGCCGGCAGGCCCGAGCAGACCCCACCACACCTCGGTGTCGTAGCCGGGCACAGTCTCGGACATGCTGGGCACATCGGGCAGAAACGGCGCGCGCGACATTGTCGTGACGGCTAGCGCACGCAGCGTACCGGCCTCCAATTGTGCCACCGATTCCGGTCCGTTGTTGAACGACATTTGAATTTGTCCGCCCAGCAGATCATTGACCGCAGGCGCGCCGCCTTTGTAGGAAATGGCATTGATGTCGATCCGGGCGAGGTTCTTCAGAAGCTCGCCGGCCAGATGCGTCGATGTGCCGTTCCCGGCATGGCCGAAGGACAGGCTGCCCGGCTTCGAGCGTGTCAGCGCGATCACGTCGGCCAGCGACTTGAACGGAGAATCGGCACGCACCAGCAGGAAATTAGGGGACGAAGCCAACAGCGAAATCGGCGTGAAATCCTTGAACGTATCGTAGGGAAGTTTGGGGTACAGAAACGGATTGGTGGCGTGACCGCTCGCGACCACGATAAGGGTATAGCCGTCGGGCGCCGACGTCACGAGCGCCTGCGAGGCGACCACGCCGCCCGCACCCGGCCGGTTCTCCACGACCACCGATTGGCCCCATTGCCGGGAGACCGCATCGGCCAGCGTACGCGCGAGGATATCCACGCCGCCGCCGGCAGAATACGGCACAAAAATATGCACGGGTTTGGACGGAAACGGTGATTGCGCAGACGCGAAGCCGCCCGCAACGAACATCGCCATTGCTGTGGCAGCGATCCGGAACCACCTCTTCAAGGCATCGCTCACGATATTCTCGTTACTTCTTTTATCTTGTATCGCAGTCTTGTTTTATCGCGGTTTTATCGCACACCTGAACCCCGGCGACATCGCGGTATGGCGCAGATCACGGGTACGATTGGGACATGTTGACAATCCCGCCGATCGCGTCAAGTTTCGGCGCCTTAACAGGACGATCGCGACCACGTTGCGGAGCAAGATCCTCGCGAAGAAGAGCCTCGCGAAGTTTTAGGGAGAATACGATGGCGGCCGCCGAGGGACAAAAATCGTCCCAGACTTCGCACGAAAAGGCGTCTCTGGAAAAGCCGTCCCAGGAAAAGCCGTCCCAGGAAAAGACGTCTCAGGAAAAGACGTCTCAGGAGAAGGCTTCTCACGAGAAGGCTTGGCACGAGGTGGTGCTGCAAACGCTCAAGCGCAACGACATCAGGCTGGTGCCCTATGTCCCCGACCGTGTGTTGACGACACTGATCAAGAATATTCACGCCGATCCGTTCTTCACCACCTTCCCCACCGCGCGGGAAGAAGAAGCGGTCGGCATCGTCTCCGGTGCATGGATGGGCGGCCTGCGCGGTGCGGTGCTGATGCAGACCTCCGGCTTCGCCACGCTGGCCAACGTGCTCGCCTCGCTGGCGATCCCCTATCAGATTCCGCTGATCATGTTCGTGTCCGAGCGCGGAACGCTCGGCGAATTCAACTACGGGCAATCCCTGGTCTGCCGCACAATGCGGCCGGTGCTGGACTCGCTGGCGATGGAGCATCACACCGCGACCCGGCTCGATGAGTTCGAATTCATCGTCGATCGATCGATCAAGCAGGCGATCACCACGCAGGCGCCAGTGGCGCTGATCCTGTCGCCGCTGTTGACCGGCGGCAAAGTATTCGACAAGTGAGCGACGGCATGAACAAGCAACAAAGCGCCCCTGCGCGCAACACCAAGGTGATGAACCGGTTCGATCTCACCTCACGGTTGGTCGCGAAACTGAAGAACGAAGAAGCCGTCGTCGGTGGCATCGGCAATACCAATTTCGATCTGTGGGCCGCCGGTCGCCGCCCGCAGAATTTTTACATGCTGGGCAGCATGGGCCTCGCCTTTCCGATTGCACTCGGCGTCGCGTTGGCGCAGCCGAAGCGTCGCGTTTTTGCGCTCGAGGGAGATGGCTCGATATTGATGCAAATGGGCTGCCTGTCGACTATCGCTACGCTCAAGCCGAAGAACCTCACCATGATCGTCATGGACAATGGCATCTATCAGATCACCGGTGCGCAACCGACCCCCGCGGCGTCTGTAGCCGATATCGTCGCCATCGCGATCGGCAGCGGTCTCGCGAATAGCGCCTGGGCAGCAGACGAAGAGGATTTCGAACGCCTGGTCGATCAATCGCTGTCATCTTCCGAACCGACGCTGATCGGCGTGCGCATTGACGACAAGCCGGGCACCGGAGCAACCCGCAGAGACCCCGTGCAGATCAGGGAGCGTTTCATGCTCGGCCTCGGCGTACGGGAAGCGTTGTAGCGCCCCGTGAGCGCGTTTAATTGAGTCAATTCGTACGGCCTTCGATGACGATGCCGAAGCCTCCCATCGAAATATGATCGATGAAAGAGTTAACTGGCTGGAACTTCCGGAACATCATCGATACGAATTGAGAACAAGCAAGAAATAGAAACACACAGAAACATGTTGAATTATTTCTCGCCGGCGTATCCCACGCGACGCCGCTCTTTTGAGCACACGTTAACTTGAGCACCTCTCTTTTTGTTAATTTGCGCCAGTACCTGAAAGCGATTACCCAAAATTACCGAACTCAACCGCACTGACTCGTACGATGCCGAACATATCGATCCTCGGGCTAAGCGGGAGCTTGCGCAATGCCCGATTCCGCAGGGGCAGCCGATCTCTGGCCTGCGAGATCGCGGGCATCGAGACCGAAAAAGATCTCGTCGCCTATCTGGTGACGCAGACCAAAATCAGGGCTGATGATTTTCTTGAAGCCGGCCTTTCAAGCGGAGCGCCATTTGATGAAGTGTATCGCGCCCTGCACAGGAAAAGATTCGAGCGCGGCCTAAGCAATTCCGAGGCAGCGACCGCGACGGCGCTCTGGGCTGCCCATCGCGCCGGCGCTCGGATTTCTCATATCGGTCTCGCCGAACATTTTCCGCCGAATGGGCCGGTGCGCGAGCCCGGTCGGCTCGCAGCGGCGCTTCGCGCCGCGGATGGCATTATTGTTTCGAGTCCGGTCTATTTCGGTGACAGGGGTTCGCTGGTACAGAGTCTGTTCGAGTTCATCGCGTCCGACCCGGACCTCAAGCGAGACATGGCCGGCAAGATATATGGCGGACTCGCTGTAGGGGCCAAGCGAAACGGCGGGCAGGAAACAACGCTGATCTACCAGATGCTCGACATGCTCAACATGGGCCTGCTGGCGGTCGGGAATGGACACGAAACCACCGCGCAATATGGCGGGACGGCCAAGGCCGGCGATGTCGGAACATTTGCGTCGGACCAATATGGCTTACAGACGTGCATCGGTACCGGACGCAGAGTGGCGCGCACCGCTTTGATGAAGTCACGGAAAGAAAGCGGCGGCGCGACGCTCACAGACAAGCTATCGATCCATCTGTGGCTGGTCCAGGACAGCGAAGATGGGCGCGGCCATCGGTACTTCAAGAGCTGGGCGAAAGATCTTAGGGATCGCGACCCATCAGTCGATGTAAGGATATTCGATGCGGTCAGCGACGAAGTGGTCCGCTGTATCGCTTGCGAAGTTTGTCCAACGCATCTGGGAGATGCCCGGGAATATCGCTGCATCATCACTTCTCCGGACGATTTTTTTGTCAAAAACCATCGCCAATTACTCGACGCGGATGCGGTTTTGGTTGGGGCCTACTGCCCCGAGACTCACTCGGCGGTCAAATCCGTTTATCAGCAGTTCATCGAGCGCACGCGTTATCTTCGACGCGACAATTATGTATTCGAAGATCTGCTTGTGGCTCCCTTTGTCGTGAGCGATGTCGAGGCGCGTCAGAATTTACACATTCGAATGGCAGGCTCGATGATGCGGCATCATACCGTCCTCCATCGTCCGATCATTGCGATTGAAAACGAAGGACAGGTTCTGAACGCCGCAGCAGTCGCCAGGGACAGCGATTTGTTTGTGGCGAGAAGCCGTGAACTGCTGGTCGGAAGATACCTTCAAAACAAGGAAGCGACCGAATATCGTCCCGTCGGATATCAGATTTCAGCCGCGAAGGCACGTGAGGAAAAAGCTTCCGGCATGATGACCAGGACGATCAGCCGCCGCACGGCCGACCATGATGCGACCGCGCATAGCCGCCTCACCCTGAAGATAAGCGGATCGAAATAATCATGGCGGAGGATTATCAGGCGCTGGTGATTGATATCGTCAGTCCGTTCCTCGAACCCGGAACGGATGTGACGGGTGCAACACCGCTCAGCGAACAACTGGATTCGATGGCGATGGTACAAATCATTCTGGCGCTGGAAGCGCGGTTGGGCTGTTCCTTCGGCCCGACCACCATCCAGTTTGATCACTTTGAAACCGTAGAGATTCTCGCTCAGCAGCTTTCGTCGATCAACCTGCCTCAATGAGACGCAGTATTGAATCTCTCGCCGCGCTGCTCGGAATCCGCCGAACGAACGCTGATCTTTTCCGATGTGCGTCCGGTACGCTCACTGCCGATGAACTGTTCTTTCGCGCGGGCCTGCTGGCCGGCAAGTTGCCGAGCGCAAGGGAGAGAATCATTGTCCCGTCCGACGATCCGATCGCACTGCTTGCGGGGATCGCAGGCTGCTGGCTGAGCAGCAACACCGCGGTCGCCTGGCGCAAGTCGGCGGTGGATATGGCCACCGTTGCCGAATTGGCCGCGGCGGCGGCATCCATACGCTGGGATGATCACGTCAACGATTGGCACATAGACCGTCTATCGACACCATCGTCGACCGAACAACCCGGTGACTTGATCATCCTGACATCGGGATCCACAGGCAAACCGAAAGGTGTGGCGCTGGACCTGGGTCGAGTTGCGGCGAATGCCGCACTCACCGGAAGCAAGGTTGGCGTTTCCTCCTGTGACTTTTGGGCCGTTGACGCCGATATGTCCCTGATGTCGCCGCTGGGGCACACCTTGATGGCGTGGTCCAGCCAGATTCCGGTGCAGCACCTCGTGAGGTTGGACTGGATCGAGCGGAGCGAACTTTTTGCCGGGGCAGGCGGAGGTTACGGGGGCGCTCCGCTGCAAATTCGGGAGCTCGCTCAGCGGATCACCGGGCAAGGCCCGCGCGTCATCGTAAGTTCGGGTGACTTTTTGCCGCCAACATTGGGAGCGGCCATCGATGCGCGTTTTCCGGAAGCCAGACTTCACAAGATCTATGGACTGACCGAAGTTTCAGGCCGGCTATGTATTCTTACCCACGAAGAGCGCCAGTTGAATCCGGCCGCGGCGGGTTTTCCACTCCCGGGGTTCGAGGTGCTGATGGACGACATCGGCGACGAAAGCGATATCGGGGAGATATGCGTGTCGGCCCCCACAATCATGTGCGGGTATTGGAGGCCCGGCGGAAAATTTGAACCTGCCGGAGATGCGATCTTTCGAACCGGCGACCTCGGCTCCGTACGAAGCGACGGCCTTGTCACCGTTAGCGGCCGGCGCGATGACGTATTCAAGGTCGGGGCCGAAAAAGTTGACCGGCACAGCATCGAGCAGGCATTGCAACCGGCGTTGGCGCAGCACGAATTTTGCGTATTACCTGTCATTCATCCGGTAATGGGGCAAACGCCGGCGCTTTTTGTAGCCTGTACGGATACCGCAAGTTTGCCGTCGCGGGCCACACTCGTGCAAACCGTGAGAGGCAGACTTCCGTCTCGCTATACGCCATCCCTGACTTTATTCGTCGGAAAAGTGCTGCCGAAACTGCCGAACGGCAAGCTCGACAAGCAGCATCTTATTCATGAATTCTCAAAATATCCGGATCTGTATGCCAAACAGAATTGATTTGAATTTCCGACGCACGGCGTTGCGCAGCCTGCGGGATTACCTGACGGGGGCCGGAGCGGCAATTTTGGTGAGCGGCCTGCTTCTGTTGCTACTTGTGGAATCCGCGCGGCGAGGAGTTTCTTCGGCTGTGTTCCGCTATGTCGGATTTTAATTCGCTCGTTTCACTGACTAGCCGGCTGCCATGGCTGTTCGTCGAGACGCGGGCGCGCGCGGCGGGATTTCTGTCGGTAATCGCCATCGTGATCATACTGGCGCTTCAACTCGAACTGGGACACTCCTGGAATCTATATGCGGCCGGCGGTCAGGTCGCGAAAGCCGGAGATGATTTCCCGCTGTTGCTACAAGCGGTCGGCAATGCATTCGAGGAGACCGGCGGCGAACTCGTGGTCTTTGTCGGAGGATCAACCGTCCGCGAGCTGACCGCAGACGACCCTCTGTTATCGAAGGCCCTGACAAGCCAATGCGGCCGCGACATCCAATTTGTCAATTTGGGCTCAAGCAGTCAGACATTTTCCGAGAGCTGGGACATTGCCACGCTGGCACCCCGGAATCGCAGGCGGCTGTTATTGGTTGGGATCAACCCCTATCGGCTCAGTTTCGACGACAGCGACGTTATTTCGGAACTGTCGCATAACCCTTCGGGAATTCCGGTCTCGTTCTCGCTCTTATGGTCCGTTGCCTTCCACACGGGTCATCTCGGAAGTCCGGAGAGAATGTTGACCTCTCTCGCGCGGCAACGAAGCTTCGGCGCGAGATTGCGGCCCCTCGATCTCTTCGACCCAAGCCGGCCGGTAGCAAGGCAACCTTCTGAAGATCCTTTTCAGCCGGACCGCTCAAGCTACCGGGAACCGGTCTGGACACAGTCGGAAAAGCTGAGACAGGCCAACGAATATATCGCAACGAGAGCGCTGGATTTTCACGAGAGATTTCAAGTGGGAGTCGGCTGGTACAGTCGTTTTTTTGATCACTTTCAGGGCGCCGGGGCAGATGTGAAATTCGTTATCACGCCGACGGACGTGACTTTCGGAAAAGTCGATGAGTTGATCTCAGCCGATTTGCGGGAGGCCGTCGGACTGCTCGGAGGCGATGGCAGAATAATAGATCTTCGCAACCAGTCAAAAGGCCTTGATTCGAGCGACTTCTTCGACGTTCAGCACCTGGTCGCGAAAGGCCGCGCAAAACTTCAACCGGCTTTCGTCGCGGCCGTGTCTGGCGCGTTGGGTTGCGCTCCCGGCGTGTCACGCTGACATGTCACGACTAATCGCCATCCTCGTTCTGGGGCTGACAATCGTTGGAATCGTGGAGGCGATCAGCTTCAGCCAGCGAGATGAATTACATATCTATCATCTATCAGCGTCGCCGAAAGGAGATGAACTGCTGCGTGAGCCGATCCGTGCCGGTCAGTCCGTGACGCTTCATAGCGATGCAGCGGATTCGCTTGCTATCGAACTTGATGCCCGGGGGCTGCAAACGGCAGGCGTTCTCAAGATCGCCGGGCGCAATGGTCGCGCGATACTTGGATCGCTGGACCGAAGAATACTCGCTTCGGGCGAGCCGGATTGCGCTGCGATTGCGATAGACAAATGGGAATGCAGAATTATCTGGCGAGCCAACAGGCCCGAGGAGCGATTGCCGCTTTATTCGGCGGACGGCGCGGTTACAATCGATTCTGCGACTTTCAACACTGTGTCAACGTTGAGGACACCTGCGACCACCTTTGCGGGGTTGCTGCTGTTTCTCGCGGTGCTTCTTTTGCTCGCGCCACTGATCGTGCTGGCAAGACGGGCGTCTTCAGGACTTGAGCTAGTCATTCTGATCTGCCTGAGCGCCGCCTGGATTGCAACAACCGGAACCGTCAGCGCGCTGGCGATAGCGGTCTTTCTCGCCATTGGATATTCCTTTGTCAGGCTTGAGCTTCATCGGAAAGGTACACAATCCTCAATTCTATTGCTGGTCGCAGGATTCGTTGTCCTTACTTTGCTTTTTTTCAAGGTTGTTGCGCCTTATGCGTCGTCGGCTTTTGGCCAAACGTCGCCGCTGGCCTTGCCGCTTGGGCTTTCCTATTTTGGAATTCGCCTCATCGACATAATTTTCGCCGCCCGCGCGCGAACGCTGAAGACTTCAAGCGCCATCGAATTCCTTGGCTTCATGCTTCATCCGTCCATGCTGACGGCGGGGCCGATCACGACAATTGCAGAATTCAGACAGGCTCGGATTGAGAGCTGGTCTATTGTCGATTACGCGAGCGGAATCGCGCGGTGCCTGGTGGGTCTCACCAAAAAATTTCTCGCCGACTTATGGCTTGCTCCCCTCGTCCTGAAACTTACTCAGACCATAGCCCTCCATCCGGAAGCTGCGAACGCGCGGGTTGTTTGGCCCATGCTTTTTGGTCAATTGCTCTACATCTATCTCGACTTCACCGGCTATACGGATCTGGCGCTCGGCACCGGCCGGGCACTGGGGTGGCGGCTGCCGGAAAACTTCAACTGGCCGCTGGTGAGATCGAACCTTCGGCGCTATTGGCAGTCATGGCATATGACGCTGTCAAATTGGGTAATGAGGCGCGTCTATTTTCCGGCTTACATGGATTCCCGCTCGCCGATCCTGGCGGCTTTATGCGCGATGCTGACTATTGGCGTCTGGCATCAGCCTAATTTCGGGTGGACGGCGTGGGCGCTGCATCACGGGATCGGACTAGGCGTCACGATCAAATTTCTCGAGGTGGCCTTCCGTGAAGGAAGTCCGCTCGCGCGCTTTGACGACCTGCCAATGGGTCGCGTCGCAGTGCAGTTCTTCGGTTGGGCGCTCACCATGTCATGGGTGGCGCTTGGGCTGAGCTACACGCTCTTTGACAACTACGCTCTGTCGTTTTCGGCACTGCGAGGCGCATTCAGATTCTGAACGCGGACATCCGGCGAACCATGGGCATAAAGAATCCTCGCGGGAACAGGTCCCGCGAGGATGGGTTCGCACGTTTTGCCGCTCGGTTAGTCGATGATCTTGACGATCTTGCGCGTGCGGGCTCGACGATCACCCTCCGGTCATTCACCACCGCGTAGCTATATTCAGAGTGGCTGGGAACGGTCCGCAACTCGACGGTCGGCGGCAGCGGCTCGCCTACCACGACTCGTTCTCGACCCACAAAAAATGCCGCCCGGAAATACCGAGCGGCATTTTACTTAGGTAAGTTCGGAAACTTTACAGCAGGCCGGCGCCGCGCGCCCACTTGTATTTGGCGCCTAACACCTCGACCGGCAATTCCGTCGAGTATGCATAGGCCGGGATGCCGTTCTGGTAGAGATACTCGGCGGCTTCCTCGACCTCCACATCGCCCGCGAGCGAGGCGACCATCGGCTTCACGAAACCCTTGGCCTCCATCTCCTTCTTCACTTCCACCATATTGCGGGCGAACACCATCGGCGGCGTAACGATCGTATGCCAGTAACCGAGGATCAGCGAGTGGATGCGCTCGTCGGACAGGCCGAGTTTCACCGTATTGACATAGGTGATCGGCGGTTCGCCGCCGGTGATGTCGACCGGGTTACCGGCAGCGCCGAACGGCGGGATGAATTTGCGGAACGCTGCATCGAGGTCCGGCGGCATCGCCATCAGCGACATACCGTTGTCGACCACGGAGTCTGACAACAACACGCCGGAGCCGCCCGCGCCGGTAATGATCAGGATGTTCTCGCCCTTTGGCGTCGGCAGCACCGGCACGCCGCGCGCGAACTCCAGCAATTGCCGCAGCGAGCGGGCGCGGATCACGCCGGACTGCTTGAACACGTCCTCGTAGATCTTGTCGTTGCCGGCCAGCGCGCCGGTATGCGAGGACGCAGCCTTGGCGCCGGCAGATGTACGGCCCGCCTTGAGCACCACGACCGGCTTCTTCTTGGCGACGCGCTTTGCGGCTTCCGCGAAGGCACGACCGTCTTTCAGGTCCTCGCAGTGCTGCGCGATGATGGTCGTATTGGGATCCTGCTCGAAGAAGGCGAGCAGATCGTCCTCGTCGATATCCGACTTGTTGCCGAGGCCGACGATGGCGGAAACACCCATTTTGGCGGACCGCGAGAAACCGATGATGGCCATGCCGATGCCGCCGGATTGCGACGACAGCGCCGCGGAACCCTTGACGTCATAGGCGGTGCAGAAGGTCGCGCAGAGATTGGCAGGGGTGTAATAGAAGCCGTAAATATTCGGCCCCATCAGGCGCACATTGTACTTCTTGCCAATTTCGACGATCTCGGCCTGCAATTCGGGCGCACCCGCTTCCGCAAAGCCCGATGGAATGAGGACGGCGCCAGGAATTTTCTTCTCGCCGCATTCGACGAGCGCGCCCGCGACGAACTTCGCCGGGATAGCGAACACGGCGGTGTCGATCACACCCGGCACGTCCTTGACGCTCTTGTAGGCCTTGTAGCCCAGGATCTCCGCGGCCTTCGGATGAATCGGATAGATGTCGCCCTTGTAGCCGCCGTTGATCAGATTCTTCATCACCGAATTGCCGATCTTGCCGTCCTCTGCCGAGGCGCCGATCACAGCAACCGCCTTGGGCTGCATGATGCGATTCATCGCTGTGACGATTTCCTCGGTCGGGCGTGGCGCCGGGCGCGGCTTGTATTCGAAGTCGACCACGATGCGCACGTCGGCAGCGATCGCGTCTTTCTTGGTAGCGAAAACCGGATTGAGATCGAGTTCGACGATTTCGGGGAAGTCGCCGACGAGCTGCGACACCTTGACGATGACGTCAGCCAGCGCTTCGCGGTTGACCGGGTCGCCGCCACGCACGCCCTTCAGCATATCATGGGCCTGAATGCCGTCGAGCATCGACAACGCGTCGTCCTTGGTGGCGGGAGCGAGGCGGAAGGTGATGTCCTTCAGCACCTCCACCAGCACACCGCCGAGGCCGAATGCCACAAGCTTGCCGAACGATCCGTCGGTGATCGAGCCGACGATGACTTCGGTTCCGCCGGCCAGCATCTGCTGGACCTGGATGCCTTCGATCTTCGCATCGGATTTGTATTTCTTGGCGTTGGCCAGAATGGTCGTATAGTTGGTGGCGACATCGGCGGCGGTTTTCACGCCCACCATCACGCCGCCGGCTTCGGTCTTGTGCAGGATATCCGGCGAGACAATCTTCATGACCACCGGGAAGCCCATGTCGGTCGCGATCCTGGATGCCTCTTCGGCGGATTTGGCGACGCCCTCTTTCGGAACCGGGATGCCGTAGGCATCGCACACCAGCTTGCCTTCCGGCGCCGTCAGACTGGTGCGTTTGTCCGCCTTGACCAGATCGAGTATTTTGCGGACCGCATCTTTGGAATTCGACATCAGCTTCCTCCTTGAGATCTATTTTTGGTTCGCTGGCAGCCATGCGAGCATCAGGGCCGCACTTGCCAGCGCGCATTCAATTGGTTCACGGTGATCGCAAACGGGGTCCGCGTCCGCCGGGCCGGGTTCGGCCGCCGATAGTTAGCTCATGATGGCATTTGGTATGCCAGAATCGAACTTGTCAAGACACGGAAGTGTTGAAAACATGGGTAACTTGACATTCTGGCATGTGGTATGCCAAAAATAATCCAGCTATTGTTTTGATAAAAGACGTCTCCCCGCTGAGGAGATTACGTCATGTTCAAACGGAAACAAACCAAGGCGCCGCCCACCATGGCCGAGGCAGATATTGCAATCGTCCGGATCGTGCCGGAGACGAGTTTCAAGAACAAGGCTTATGAGGCCTTGAAGGAAGCCATCCTGAAGATGGATATCTACGCGACGCCCGAACCGGTCATGCTCGACGAGCGTGCGCTGTCCGAGCGCCTCGGCGTCAGCCGGACTCCGATCCGCGAAGCGATCGCGATGCTGGAGCAGGACGGCTTCGTCAAGACCGTGCCACGCCGCGGCATTGTCGTGGTACGCCGCACCAAGAGCGAGATCGTGGACATGATCCGTGCATGGGCCGCGCTCGAGAGCATGGCCGCCCGGTTGATCACGACCACCGCGCGCAAAAAGGACATTTCCGCGCTGCGCAACTTTTTCAAGGATTTCGGCAAGGATCGCCTGCCGCAGGATCACGTCGAGGAATATTCGAAGGCCAACATCGCCTTTCACCAGGCGCTGATTTCGCTGAGCGAATCCCCGGTGCTGGTCGATATGACCAACGATATCCTGTTGCACGTGCGCGGCTACCGGCAACTGACGATCGGGCGCGTCGACCGCACCGCAACGTCCCTGCCCGAGCACATGGCGATCATCGAAGCGCTCGAACTGCGCGATACCGAACTTGCGGAAAAGCGCGCCCGCGACCACACCCTCGGCCTTGCCGCTTACGTCGAAGCGCACGGCCAGGAACTCTTTTAACGACCGTCCTTTGCCGGACGATAACCGATAAGACGACGAACTCGTCAGCATCGAGAAGATCAGGGAGAAGCGGAATGTCCGCAGTAGTACAGAGCATTGACGTGAACAAAGCCGAAGCGGAGCGCGAGCAGACGGATGGCTTCAACCTCATTATCGATGCGCTCAAGCTCAATGGCCTCACGACGATCTACGGCGTGCCCGGCATTCCGATCACCGACTTTGGCCGTATGGCCCAGGCCGCGGGCATTCGCGTCATCTCGTTCCGGCATGAACAGAACGCCGGTAACGCCGCGGCGATCGCCGGCTTCCTGACGAAAAAGCCCGGCATCTGCCTGACGGTGTCCGCTCCCGGCTTCCTCAATGGCCTGACGGCGCTGGCCAATGCCACGACCAACTGCTTTCCGATGATCCTGATCTCGGGTTCGTCCGAGCGCGAGATCGTCGACCTGCAGCAGGGCGACTACGAAGAGATGGACCAGCTCGCCATCGCCAAGCCGCTTTGCAAGGCGGCGTTCCGCGTGTTGCATGCCGCGGATATCGGCATTGGTCTGGCACGCGCGATCCGCGCGGCGGTATCGGGACGCCCGGGCGGCGTCTATCTCGATTTGCCGGCCAAACTTTTCGGCCAGTTGATGGATGCAGAGGCTGGGCAGAAGTCCCTCGTCAAAGTCATCGACGCCGCGCCGGCCCAGATTCCCGCGCCGGCCGCGGTCAAGCGCGCGCTCGATGTGCTCAAGAGCGCCAAGCGCCCGCTGATCATTCTCGGCAAGGGCGCCGCCTATGCGCAGGCCGACGCAGAAATCCGCGCACTGGTCGAGAAGAGCGGCATTCCGT
>Ga0210386_10001516_pt1 | contig 20709 bp, 13 predicted proteins | sample IncBWH32OmetaG_FD_160091 | JGI IMG/M metagenome (GOLD analysis project Ga0210386, IMG submission 160091) | Forest soil microbial communities from Barre Woods Harvard Forest LTER site, Petersham, Massachusetts, United States - Inc-BW-H-32-O ...
CCGCTCTCTGTTTGTCGGATTGGGGGTCGCAGCCGTGCTGCTTGGCGTAGTTATCTACTCCGGCATTCACCAGCGCGCGATGGCAGCAAGCAATCTTGGAACTGTGACGGAGCGCGCTGCCATTGCACCAGTAAACGTAGTAGAGCCGAAGTCTGGAGCTGACCTCGAAGAGATTGTTTTACCAGGCAACGCGCAGGCGTTCAGTGACACGCCCATCTTTGCACGTACCAATGGCTATCTTAGGCGCTGGTACGTGGACATCGGCGCGCATGCGGAGCAAGGCCAACTGCTCGCTGAAATAGAGACGCCTGAGATCGACCAGCAGCTGGAACAGGCACGCGCCGACCTGAAGACAGCGCAGGCAAACGAGCAACTTGCTCAGATCACGGCGACACGCTGGCAGAACCTGCTCAAAACAGACAGCGTTTCCAAACAAGAGACCGATCAGGCAATCCAGGATCTAAGCGCAAGACAAGCGACTGTAGATTCGATGACTGCCAACGTTCACCGTTTGGAACAATTGCAATCCTATGAGAGGGTATACGCTCCTTTTTCGGGCGTAATCACAGCGAGAAATACCGATATCGGCGCGCTCATTAATGCGGGGGCGGGCGGTGTGCCACAGGAACTATTTCATATGGCAGCGGTGAATCGCCTACGCATCTATGTCGCTGTACCGGAAGTTGACTCCGAAGCGGCGCAGAATGGCGGCAAAGCAACACTGACGCTGGACGAATTCCCCGGAGAAACATTTCAGGGGACGATTGTGCGCAATTCCGATGCAATCGATCTCAACTCAAGAACATTGAACGTGGAAGTCGATATCGACAATCGCAATGGACGCATCAGGCCGGGCGCGTATGTTTTCGTGCATCTCAAGCTTCCGGACAATTCAAAGAAAGTGACTTCCTCGTTGACCATTCCCGCAAACACTCTGCTCTTTCGATCTGAAGGGCTCCGCGTTGGAGTTGTTCGGGGTGATCATGCTGAGCTAGTGCCGATCACGATCGGGCGTGACTATGGTGCGACAGTCGAGGTTATCAACGGACTCAAGCCAACGGATCAGGTGATCGTCAATCCGTCGGATTCTCTCACCGCAGGAACCCCGGTGCGAGTCAATGCACGAGAGGCTGGAGGTCCTAAATGAAAGCACGGCTCATTCCGTCTTTGTTGTCAGCGTTGACTATCCTGCTTGCTGGCTGCATGGTCGGGCCTAACTATGTGAAACCGTCAACGCCTATGGCGCCAGCCTTCAAAGAAGAAGCGCCCGAATTGTCTAAGGCGAACGACGGTTGGAAGCCCGCTCAGCCTGGCGATCAAGCACCTCGAGGAAACTGGTGGGAGATTTATAGCGATCCTGAGTTGAATACGTTGGAAGCGCAGATTGACTCGGCAAATCAGACATTGAAGATTGCAGAGGCAAATTTCCGTCAGGCACGTACGGCCATTCGCTTCAATCGTTCATCCGAGGCGCCCACCATCGGAACTGCACCGAACATCTCCACTGTACGTGACTCTGCGAACCAGCCCTACTTTCCATCGAGCCTGGCCAATAACGGAAGCGGCGATTTTACTCTTCCTGTCGATTTGTCCTGGGAGATTGATCTCTGGGGCCGTATCCGGCGCAGCGTCACTGCTGCTAAGGAACAGGCCCAGGCGAGCGCGGCAGACATGGCGGCGGTGCAATTGAGTCTACAAGCTGAACTTGCATACGACTATTTCGAACTTCGCAGTGCTGACGCGGAGAAAAAGCTGCTCGATGATACGGTGCAGGCCTATGGCAAAGCGCTGGAGCTCACTGAAAATCGATATGAGGGTGGAGCAGCGCCTAAATCTGATGTGGCACAGGCTCGCACGCAACTGGAAGACGCCAAGGTTCTTGATACTGACATCACGGTTCAACGCGCTCAGTATGAGCATGCCATCGCAATACTTATCGGCAAGCCCCCTGCAAACTTCAGCCTGCCTCCCAGCCCCATCGATCTCCAGACGCCAGCAATTCCCGGGATTCCGGAAGTATTGCCGTCGCAGTTGCTCGAACGCCGGCCGGACATCGCGGCAATCGAGCGGAGAATGGCTGCCGCCAATGAACAAATCGGTATTGCTCAGGCCGCTTACTATCCCGCGTTGAACCTGAGTGCCCTGGCAGGATTTGAGGGAACCTCGGCCCTCAACTGGTTTAACTGGCCCAGCCGCTTCTGGGCAGTGGGTCCGAGCTTCTCCGAAACACTATTTGATGCTGGACGACGGCGCGCGACGAAAGAGTCAGCTGTTGCCGCTTATGATGCGAACGTAGCAAATTACCGTCAGACGACCCTCACCGCCTTTCAACAGGTAGAGGATAACCTCGCCGTCCTGCGCATCCTCTCGGGAGAGTCGCAGCAGCAGCACAATGCCACCGCTGCCGCCGAAGAATCCCTTCGTTTGTTTCAAAACCGCTATGTCGGTGGTGTGGACACCTATCTTCAGGTTGTAACTTCGCAGACAACAGCTCTTAGCAACGAACGGAACGATATCGATATCCGACGGCGCCAGCTCGATGCGAGTGTCTTGCTGATTAAAGCCCTCGGAGGCGATTGGAATATCACGAAACTTCCGAAGGTCTGACCAGAAGACCGCGTAAATAAATGCGTTACACTGCTGACTCGTCGAACGCCCCGACGAGTCAGCACGTGAAGCTCAAGTCGCGTGATGTTCTGATCCACCGATGTTGACTATTTCTCACCAACAGGACGCATCACACGGCAGTCCCGTCAGCTTTGCACCATACTTCGAAACAAGACGAAGTTTGTTCCCCCAAACTGGCGTTCTACGGCGAAAGTGAACGTTGGCCCCTCTCGCAAGACTGTCTACCCTTGAAAACGATCCATCTATCAAGACTCGCTTGCGGTAAGTTGGGAGGGTCCTTAGGATGGCCCGGTTGACAATCGACACGGAGGATTTGTTGCCTTGATGAGACGAAGTCTGATTTTTCGCCTGAGTTGTGCACTGGGATTGCTTGCCGTTTCACTCACCGCCACCGCGGCTTCTTTGCTTCCAAATTTGAACGAGCGCCGGCTCCTTTTCAACGACGATTGGCGATTTTACAGGGGCGATGTCGAGGGCGCGCAAGTGCCCGAGTTCGACGATTCGCAATGGCGTGGAGTTCAACTTCCTCACGATTGGGCGATCGAGGGCCCTTTCAGCCCCAAACTCAATCCACATACGGGCGCTTTGCCATTCTTCGGCACTGCCTGGTACCGCAAGTCATTCCAACTTCCCGAAAGTGCCAAGGATCGGTTTGTAGCAGTTGAATTTGATGGGGTGATGAGCAACTCGCAAGTGTGGATCAACGGTCACCTCCTGGGAGGTCGCCCCTACGGCTACATCGGCTTTCAATTCGATCTGACGCCGTATTTGAAGTTCGGTCGTGAGACCAACGTGTTGGCGGTCCGCGTAGCTCCTGAGGACCATTCATCCCGGTGGTATCCGGGGGCGGGCATCTACCGTAATGTCTGGCTCGAAGTGACTGGTCCAGTCCATGTGGCCCATTGGGGGACCTACGTGACAACCCCAAGCGTGAGCGATGAGGAGGCTACTGTCTCCGTCAAGACAGACATTGTGAATCGGTCTGACCGCCAAATGGAGGTGATACTCCGCTCCTCCATTTTGGATCGAGATGGCAGAACGGTCAGCAGAAACGATTCAAGGGCGACCATTGGCCCTGACGGAACCCAGAAAGTACCTGGAGAGTTGAGAGTGCTCCACCCACATCTATGGGGCATCGACGATCCAAATCTATATACCCTGGTGAGCGAGATAAGGGTGCAAGGACGGACAGTCGACCGTTATACGACTTCCTTCGGGATTCGCACCATCGGATTCGACAAGACAAATGGGTTCCTCCTGAATGGACGTCACCTTAAACTACAGGGCGTCTGCATCCACCATGACTTAGGCGCTCTGGGCGCAGCCGTCAACCGACGCGCAACTGAACGGGAGCTCGAGATCCTGCGAGGCGCTGGAGTCAACGCCATTCGTACCAGCCACAATCCACCTTCACCGGAATTGCTTGAGTATGCGGACCGTATGGGCTTCGTGGTGATTGACGAGGCCTTCGATAGTTGGCAAATCCCTAAAGTGACGAATGACTACAGCAAGTATTTTGATGCGTGGTCCGAACGCGATGCGCGCGACATGGCGGATCGCGACCGCAACCACCCCAGCATCATTCTCTGGAGTATCGGCAACGAGATTCCCGATCAGGAGCACCCTGAGGGAGCGCAAGTGGCACATCGCTTGACGAGCTTTTTTCACCAGGAAGATCCGACTCGACCTACGACTGCGAACTTCAACGAATGGCAGTTTGCAATTAAGAACAAGTTGGCCGATGAGGTTGACATACCTGGATTCGACTATTGGCCTGAGCACTATGAAGCGATTCTTCACGAACACCCAAATTGGATCATCGTTGCTTCCGAGACGGAGTCCTGTGTGAGTTCGAGAGGTGTGTATCACCTGCCAATCGAAAAATACGACAAGCATCCCTCCCTCCAGCTAACCAGCTACGACCTCATAGGTCCTTCCTGGGGTTACTGCCCTGACGTAGGGTTTGCCTACCAGGAAAAATTCCCGCAAATTCTGGGCGAATTCGTCTGGACCGGCTTCGATTACATTGGCGAGCCGACCCCCTACTTCTGGTCGGGTGAGGACATCGATTTGAAGGCCGCGAATTGGCCGGCACGCAGTTCCTATTTCGGTATGGTTGACCTTGCCGGTTTCCCGAAAGACCGGTTTTACCTTTACCAAAGCCAGTGGACAAAGAAGCCGATGGTCCATATCTTGCCGCATTGGAATTGGGAGGGTAAGGAGGGCCAGGCCATTCCGGTCATGGTGTACTCAAATGCCGATCAAGTGGAGTTGTTTCTCAACGAAAAATCGCTCGGCAAAAAGGCTCGTTTCTCAGACTCATGGGAGATGCCCGTCTCGAAGGACGCTATCGCTTCGGGTAAGTTTGTCACTAAGTACCGGAGGATCTGGCAGGTTCCCTACAAGGCCGGGACGTTGAAGGCCGTGGCATACGACGATCACGGGAAAATAGTAGCCGTTGAAGAAATGCACACGGCGGGAGTTCCCGCGCAGGTGAGGCTCACGCCAGATAGAACTTCGATTCTCGGCGACGGCTACGACCTTTCTTACATTACCGTGCGCGTCGAGGACAAGGATGGGAATCTCTGCCCCCTGGCTGACAACCTGATTCGCTTCAACCTGAGCGGAGCCGGAGAGATTGCTGCTGTGGACAATGGCAACGCCGCGACTGATGAGCCTTTCCGGGCCGATCATCGCAAGGCGTTCAATGGCTTGGCACTTTTGATCGTGCGATCGAAGAGGAGCGGAGAAGGGACGGTCCAAGTGCTGGCCGCGTCCGATGGCTTGAAAGAGGACAGCACAATGATCACGATTCAGCGAGCGACGGCGAGGTGAGCGCGTCGGTACGAAACGCTTAGCCTGCATGAATGTAAGGGAATGGTCAGGCAACGACGGAATGATTGAAGGACCATCCAAGCCGCCCGCTCTTCCCTTGACATTCTAGGAGACTAGTCGTATTGTCCTAGACATTCTAGGAGAATGTCTCGTGGCCCCTAAACAATCCGATTTGTTCCAAGGCACACTTGACCTGATGGTCCTGAAGGCCGTTTCGCTTGGCCCATTACACGGATACGGAGTCCTTCTGCGTATTCAGCAGATATCAGGTAACCGTCTGGAAATACAGCAGGGGTCGCTTTATCCAGCGCTGTACCGTCTGGAGCACGAAGGCTGGATCACAAGTGAATGGGGACAAAGCGAGAACAACCGCAAGGCCAAATATTACCGGCTGACCGCTGCTGGTCGCCGCCGCCTTCACGCAGAAGCGGAAAAATGGAACCGAATGGCCGATGCCATTGGCGCAATTCTTCGCGCAACGCCGGAGGAGATATGAGAATCTCCAAGCGTTTCGGGACATGGTGGAAAGCCATCACTCGCCGAGAACAACTCAACTGCGAGATTGAAGATGAGCTTACGTTCCATATCGAAGAATATGCCAAAGACCTGATGCGCAGCGGAATTTCGCAAGATGAAGCACTGCGTCGCGCACGTGCTGAATTCGGTGGCATTGCAGCGCAGAAGGAAAACTGCCGTGCTGCCTGGGGTACCCGAATTTGGGATGAGCTGCATGCTGACGTGCGCTATGGCCTGCGGATGTTAGCGAAAAATTCGGGATTTACGGTGATTGCGATTGGTTCACTTGCTCTTGGGATCGGCGCCAACACAGCAATCTTTACCATCGCCAGACAAGTTTTGCTCGACAAGCTAGATGTTTACAAACCTGAAGACTTGCGTCTCTTTGCCTGGGCAGATGGCGAAAACAGAGTGCCAATTCGCATTTGGGGTCATTGGAATGAGACCAATCACACTTGCACATCATTTTCGTACCCTGTCTATCAGCAGCTTCGCCGGCAGAACAGTGTGTTTGAGGACATCTTTGCTTTCAAAGTAATTCCACAACTCACAGTGACTGTTGATAACAAGCCAGAACCTGTGACAGCGGAACTGGTATCGGGGAATTATTACTCGGCGCTTGGTGTAAATACAGTTCTGGGCCGTGAAATTCAGAACTCGGATGATGGCGCACCGGGTAGCGGTGCCGTTGTCGTTATCAGTGACGAATTCTGGTCGCGGAACTTCGGGCGCTCGCCTGACGTGATCGGGAAAACGATCGAGGTAAACCTTACGCCTGCGACGATTATCGGCGTGAATCCCCGAGAATTTACGGGTGCATCCAGTGTGCAAATCTCGCCTGATGTTTTTCTGCCATTCAGCATGGAGCCGATTGCTGCGCCCAATGGGCCTAAATCGCTGCTAACCAATCCAGAGCAGTGGTGGGTGCTGGTGATGGGCCGCATCAAGCCAGGAATTTCCGATGAGTCTGCGCGCGGAGCAATGGATGTTCTTCTGAGCAACGCTGTGCGGTCCACGATGACCGTAGAAAAAAACCAATCCGTCCCACGCTTCGCCATGGAGGACGGAAACCGCGGCGAAGACTTAAACGGCGAAAAATTTACAAGGCCGGTGTATGTACTTATGGTGCTCGCAGGAGTCGTCCTGCTGCTTGCCTGTGCCAATCTGGCAAACCTGTTGCTAGCTCGCGCCAGCGGACGTCAGCGCGAATTAAGCGTGCGTCTTGCACTGGGAGCAAAACGCGCGCGCATCATGCGTCAGATGCTTACAGAAAGCCTGCTGCTCTCCACTGCTGGAGGCATTGCCGGACTGTTCCTAGGCTACTGTGGACGAAATGCCATTCCACATCTGATGTCGTCTTCCTGGGACACAGCGGCGATCCATGTGCGCTTCGATTGGAAAATCTTCGGATTCACGGCGGCAGTTTCTTTTCTTACCGGGTTACTTTTTGGTTTCATGCCTGCATGGCAGGCTATGCATGCACAGATAATCAGGGGCCTCCAGGAAACTGTTCATTCCAGTGTCCGGGGCAGCAATTTTTCCGGGAAAATGCTTGTCGTGGTTCAGATTGCTTTGTCCATGCTGCTCCTGGTTGGGGCTGGTCTTTTCATTCGGACACTTACGAACCTCAACAAGAACCATCCTGGTTTTCGGCCTGACAATCTCGTGCTTTTCGAGATTCAAGCGCCGAATACGCGCTATCCAGCGCCCAAAAATATTGTGCTTTACCGGCAAATTGAACAACAGCTGGCATCTACTCCTGGCATCAGGTCGGTTACTCTCTCCAAAAACCCTCTGATCGCAGGGAATGTATCGAATGACGACTTTGTCCCAGACAGCTTGCCCCTAAATCTAAACGGCAAAGCTTTTGTGGATGACAATGTTGTCGGGCAGAGCTTTTTTGCAACCCTGGGCATCCCGATTCTGGCAGGCCGCAGTTTTGACGGCACCGATACCGAAACATCCCGCCTGGTTGCCGTTGTCAATCAGCAGTTGGTAAAGGAATATTTTCCGAATATAAACCCCATCGGCAGAACGTTCTTGTCCAATAAAAACCATATCGAGATCATTGGCATCAGTGGCGATACCAGATACGCTGACCTGCGCAATGATCCTCCCGCAACCTTCTATACCCTTTATCGGCAGCAACCCAAGGGCGAGCCGAGCATGACATTTGAAATATCCAGCAACATAGAACCCTCGGCGCTTGTGCCTGTTCTGCGCGGTGCCGTGACATCGGTAGACAAGGATCTGCCGATGCTTAACATCCGTACTCAAAATGCACAGATTAGGGACAGAATGAAACAGGAACGCATCTTTGCATCTCTCACGAGCGGATTCGGTCTGCTGGCCCTCATTCTTGCCTGTATTGGCATTTACGGAATCATGACCTACACCGTCTCTCGGCGGACGAATGAGATTGGCATCCGCATGGCCCTGGGCGCACAGGCTGGTCGTGTGCTGTGTATGGTCCTCGGCGAAGCGTGGTGGCTGGCGTTTGTTGGCGTCATTGCCGGAGTGGCTACCGCGTTAGCCATGGGACACCTAATTGCCAGTATGCTGTACGGACTTAAGCCATACGACCCATCCACGCTCGTAACAGCTGCCCTGCTTCTCATTTTCATTGCGGCCGCTGCCAGCTGGTTTCCCGCTCGCCGCGCGGCCAGGATTGATCCGATGCGGGCGCTTCGGCACGAATAAAACTCAGACTTATCGCTCAGCGTAACGGCTACCCAAAGGATGAGCTGTCCTTTCGCACTCGTTTGTAGGGATGGTCCTCCGCTTGGTTCACATACATGAGCAACTCGGTTCGTGTTGCGTCTCAGTGCACAACCGGCGGTCCCGGCGTCCCGTCAGACCAATCGCCGGTCAAAACGAAGAAAGTCGTCACTCGTTGTTCAGGGTCATAGGCCGCCATAACCGGCGAGCCAGGCAGATTAGCTCCCCAGCTTTTCTCAGCATCCCCCGAAGCATAAAACATTACATGTGGATGCCAACTCTTGCCGCTATCGTTTAGATACTGTTGCTTCGACATCATGTAGACCAGCGTTCCAGGCTCCAGCGCCGGCAGTTCCTTCTTTTCCAGTGCCGACGCGATGGCCGCAGCGATCTCCGGCCTCGATTTTCCGGCGAGCACCAGCTTGGTCTTCATGAGAAAGACAGGCAGAAAAGTCTTTGCGGCTGGCGGATTGAAGCAATGTGGTGCGCGAACTTTGGGATTCCAGAACTGTGCATCATCGGTCGTGTTAGCCCATGACCGCTCGACAATGCAGACAAAGCCATTCGATCCTTTCACTGCAGTCGTATAGCCGTCCCGTCGCAGCACCATCACTTCGGCTGCATTGGAAATTGATGCCGGGGCTGCACTCCGAGCCAGCGCGATCTCAGTATTCTCGTCCGGAATCAAATACTGATCGAGAGGAGCCATGGCCGGATAGGGGGCCTTTTCAACCTGCGCGCGTGGACAGACTGGGCAGGATAAAACGACCATAACAACGAACGCTAAAGCTGTGATCCTGTTCTTCCGCATTTGATTCTCCCGCAGAAGCAATTGTGCCAGCTTGAAACCCATGATCCGCGAGCGCGACTACAGCGCATCATTGATATCTCGATGGTAGCCGATTCGTCGTGGCGAACGCGCCTGTGTTTACAGATTTCCGGTGAAAAAACACATGAATGGATTGGTTCGATGAGTTGAAAGCCTCGCCTGGAGCGACTTAGGTATCAGGAAATTGCGTTTCGGAGATGCCCCTCCGTTTGCTGCGGTTCCTTCGCTTCGTTGTCCAGTAGAAGGTGGTAATCACCAGCAGGAACACGATGAAACTCGGAACCGCGTATCCCAGGCCCTCCACTTGAGAGGTACTGAGGGCGATAGATGCGAGAGCGATCAGGGCCGCGATTTGCGAGTAAGGCGAGAACGGCAGGCGGATCGGGAGCTGTGCGACGCGCGCTTTTCCTATAGAGCGGCGAAACGACAAGTGGGCGAGTAAGATGATGCTCCAGACGAAGAACATTCCGGCCACTGCGACGCCGTAGAGCAGCAGGAACGCTCGGCCGGGGGCGAAGATCGCCAGCAGGATGGCGGCGACCATGCCAGCGGCCGACATCATCAGGGCAATGTGTGGTACGCCGTTTTTGCCCAGGCTTCCGAGACCCTTCGGGACATAGCCGTCATGAGACAGCGAAAAGAGTGTCCGACTGGTGAGGTAGAGATCCGTGTTTGCGCTTGAAAGAGCGGCGGTGATGACAACAAGATTCATGATCTTCGCGGCGTAGGGAATGCCGACCTTGGCGAAAACCAGCACAAAGGGACTGCCAGTAATGCCGCTGCCCATCAGGTTCCACGGGGTCATCGAGAGCATCACGGTGATAGAGAGCACATAGAAGAGGATGAGACGAAGAGTGACGCTGCGCATGGCGTGAGGAATGGTCTTTTCGGGTTGCAGCGCCTCGCCCGCGGTAATGCCGATGATTTCCACTCCCATGTAGCTTGTGAGCGCGAGGCTCAAGGCAAGCCAGACACCCTTCAGGCCGTGGGGAAGAAACCCTCCGTGGGAGGTGAGATTTGAGAAGCCGATGGCACGCGCCGGACCAACCCCGAAGATCAGTCCGAGGCCGACGAGAATGAAGATCACAATCGTGATCACCTTGATGATGGCGAACCAGTATTCGAATTCACCAAAGTTGCCAACACGAAGGCAATTGAGGGCGATTAAACCAATCGAAACTCCGACAACCCAAACCCATTGCGGCACCGCCGGGAACCAGAAGGAAAAGTAAATTGCAACGGCAGTGACCTCTGCGCCAATGGCCAGAATTTGAACGAAAGCGTAGGTAACACGAACCGTAAAGCCTGACCACCCGTTCAAGTATGTCTGCGCATAGACGCCGAAAGAGCCTGCGACGGGATGTGTGACAGCCATCTCCGCTATGGAGTAAGCGACGATGAGCGCGATGATGGCGCTGAAGAGATAAGAGAGGATGACGCCCGGCCCGGCGAGCCGGATCGTGACGGAGCTGCCGAGAAAAAGCCCGACTCCGATCGCACCGCCGATCGTCATCATGGTGAGTTGGCGTTGCGTGAGCGCGCGGTTGAGTTCGGGAGAACTCTCGAGCGGCTCGTCGAGTTTGAAGACGATCGGCGCCCGGGCGGGAGTAGCTTGCTTATTGCCCCCGAACGATGTCACGGAGTACCTTCCCGAACTCGTGAATCTCCTCAACGGTGTTGTAGTGGACAAGTGATGCGCGGTTGACACCGGTGTCGAGGCTGGCGTCCAGGCGCTTCATCAGCCGCGGTGCGTACATGTGGCCGTCACGAATGCCAATGCCGCGCTCCGACATGATCTCGGTGACGAGCGCCGGCGCCACGTTGGGAAGGCTGAAACAAAACGTAGGAACGCGTTCGGCCAGTCGGGCAGTATCATCAACGCCGTAGATGATGGCGCCGGCGGCTTGCAGGACCTCGATCATCTCGAAAGAAAGTGTGGCTTCGTATTCTCGGATTGAATTCATGGCACGAACGAGAGAGGTTCGTCGTGATGCCGGTTCAGCGTTTTCCTCTTCGCCGTCGTGGCTAGCGCCGAGAGTTTCCAGGTAGGTGATGGCCGCTGCCATGCCCGCGACGTTCTCGTAGATAAAGGTGCCTGCTTCAATCTTGCCGGGAGGAGCGTCGGGGATAAAGTCCTCGCGAAAGGTCTGGAGGACGTTCAGAAGCTCGAGTCGTCCCCACATGAAACCCATGTGAGGACCGAATATCTTATAGCCGGAGCAGACCAGGTAATCGCAGTTGAATGCCTGCACATCGGTGAGTGCGTGGGGAGCGTAGTGAACGCAATCGAGAACGACCTCAGCGCCGACGGCATGCGCCAGTTTAGCAACGGCGGCGACATCGACAATGGAACCGAGGGCATGGGAGGCAACCGTACAGGCAACAAGACGAGTCTTCGCCGTAAGGAGCGGCGCGAGATCTTCAACGTGAAGATTGTTACCTTCACGCATCTTCCACCAGACAATCGTGGCCCCTTCCCGCTCAAGCTGTAGCCAGGTGGCGATATTGGCTTCGTGGTCGAGGTCCGTGACGACGATCTCATTGCGGGTCTCGAGGGTGCGACCGATCGCCAGGCTGAGTAGACGAAGGAACGACGTGGCGTTCATGCCGAAGGCGATCTCGTCGCAATGGCGTGCGTTGATCAGGGCGGCGACGCTCTCGCGGGCTCGCGCGATGGTTGCATCGACCTCCATGCTCTTAGCGTAGCGTCCGCCGCGCTGGACATTCCGGTGCAAAAGATGGTCATTGATCGCGTCGAAGACGCCCTGGGGAATTTGAGCGCCAGCGCCGTTATCGAAGAAGATGAAGCGTGGCTCCTCGGCGAGCGCAGGAAAAAGCGAACGGATTCTATCGCAAGGGAAGTTGACGGCTTGCTGTGCGAATAGCTGCTGTTTGACCACATGGCTCCTGACGCTCGGTGATCTGACAACGATGTGTGTCGCTAGTATACAAAGTGAGAATAAAACCCCTGCCTGAATCGCAGGCTCAAGTCATGGCATGGTTGGGTCGAGTAGCTTCTGCGCAGTTTCGGCTCCAAATACCGGGAGCGATGAGTCCGTGAGCAGGCCGATTTGCTTGAGCACTGATGCCTGGTCCCAGTAGATGCGCTCATGCGCCAGCTTGCCCTCGCGAAAACCAACAACCACGACAAGAGGAATATCGACGTGGCGATGAGTCGGCGGAATTCCGGGAAGCATCCAAGGCATCTCTTCGGTGTGGGTGAAGGAAAAGATCATCTCGTCAACCAGTTGATCCTGGCCGAGAGTGCGGGAGATGAGTTTGATGGAGGTGTCGGCCGGCATCAGCGAGATGAAGTCTTCCGCATAAAACCGACGCAGGGCTGCATGGCCGTAACCGCCGGTCATGACCGGGATATGGTTGACGTAGGCATCCTCCACCATTGTCGCAATGGTCGAAGAGACGTCGCGCGTCGAAAACTCATAACTAATGTGCTCGTCCCATTTGGCGATCATCTCTGCGTGGTTCATGGCTCGAAGTTCCTCTGAGAGATGTTAATCGATCGCCCACTGGAGTGTCGGCGCGTGCGCCGAAGTGTATGGTTGTGAACTGTCATCCTGAACGGGTTTCGTGCGAATCGTGCAGCAAACACGAACGAAGGATCTGCAGTTAGTGCCCCTTCGCCGATCCCGCATTCGAATGCTTCGCCGCCTTCCAGGCCGCGGTACGCGACCGGATGTACTCGCTGTAGTCCTGGCTCGTCTTCAGGTTGGGCATCGTGTGATGTACCCCGCCTCTCTCGTCGGGTACTGGCAACTGCGAAACCAGAGCGGCATGCACTTCCTGCAGGTGGGACGGCACAGTCGTGTCGAGCTTTGCCTCTGCAGCCACGGCCGCAACCGGAACGGTCACTCCGTTAAGAGGATCGTCGGTTCGCGGGGTTGCGAGCGTCAGCACGGCGCTCACGTCCTGGGCAGCGGCGTCGCGCGCAGTCAGGTTAGATAATCCCCATCGGTTCTCGACGGTTTTCAAGATTGACGTGTGATCGAGCGGCGTCGTTCCCGGGGCTACCCGGAACACCGTCCCCGCGGGGATCAGCGGCGAAACCAATACTGTCGGGACCCGAGGACCGAACCGTGTGAAGTCGAAGCCATATTCGCCCACTGAGTTGTCCGGCGGCGTTGCCCCAAGCGGCGGCGGAACATGGTCATAGCAGCCGCCGTGTTCGTCGTAAGTAATGATCAAAAGTGTCTGATTCCAGTTTGGACCGTTGCGCAGCGCGTAGTACACGTCATGAATCAGCTGCTCGCCCAGCGCCACGTTGTAGTTAGGGTGCTGGCTGTTTCCCGCCGCGTCCCAGCTAGGCTCCAGAAAGACGTAAGAGGCCAGCGTGCCATTCGCCGCTGCGGCCTGGAAGTCCGGGAATAAGCCGAAATGGCTGTCGTCGGCATTCACCGTATCCGGAAAATCCTGCCGAGTGAGAGGCGGTTCGCTGTAGCCGTAGATTGACCAGCTCACGTTGGCATTCGAAAGCGCGCCGAAGATGGTTGGGCAAGTGTATTTCTTCGTGTTGTCGTTCAGATAGCCCTGTGAGGTCGCCGCACAGACAAATGCGCGATTGGGCAGCGTCTCTGTGGGAACTGAACAGAACCACTGGTCGCAAACGGCAAAGCCTGTCGCAAGTCCTGAGAGTATAGGGAGCAGCGCTGGCGTGAAGACATTCATAATGTCGTTCGCCGTCGTACCCGGTAATATCGACCAATTCTCCTTCGCCTCCCATCCCAGCGTGTACGAGTAGTCCGTCACGAATCCCTGGTTGGTCGCGTTGGCTGGTGAAGGAGCGGTAGTGGTGCCAAATAACTGCGAGTTCGTGGCCGAGTAGCCCTCTCCAGGATCCGCGCCAGGCATGTAGTACGCGTTCTCGTCGCTTGCCTGAATCTGCGTTACCGGAACTGCGTTCCCACTGCTGTCGGGATTGCTTTCATTCCCCGTCAATCCATCGAACTGCGTGCCAGTAGGAGACACATTTCCATTCGCGGCATAGAGAAAGCCGAGCATGTGGTCGAACGACCGATTCTCCAGCATTAGAACGACGATATTGTTGATGGAAATCAACGGACTCGAAGCCATTGCGGATACCTCTCATAGGAAATTCGGAGTTTCATAACGCCGCAATCGTCAGTCTTAACACAGATATTTTCTCGATTGTAAGAGAACTTGTGTAAAAGGCATGTGACAAGATAGAGATCGACAGGTTCACCCAAGGGTCGCGCTACTTAATAGGACGAGAGCGCAGCGCATTCCGTTTCGGCCAGGAGACAGCTACTCCAACAAAGGCTGGCCTACATTTGCGCAGAGACACCGAGAAGGTTCCAGAGACAAACCGCATTCCTCCTGCCCCTGATGCCAGTGCCATGGCCCTTGCCGGCTCGCCCCTCCTGCGTAGAGTATCAATCAGCGCAGATGTCAGAGATCAGGGAACAGAAATCAAGAATCGCAAAATTCACACTTGACATGGATCAGACAACCCACAACTATATGGTTGTGGATACTATGGATACAACATTCGCGGCTTTGTCTGATCCAACCCGCCGGGCGATGATCGAGCGACTCTCCCATGGGCCTGCCTCTGTACATGGATTGACGGAGCCGTTTGCACTCTCACAGCAGATGATTTCAAAACATATCGCCTACCTGGTGCGGGCGCGGATTGTAATCAAGACGAAGCGTGGACGAGAGAGAGTGTGCACGCTTAGGCCAGAGGCGATCAAGACAGTCAGCGACTGGGCGATTCGCTATCGCCGATTCTGGGAAGAGAGTTTCGACAAACTGGATGCAGTTCTAAATCAAATGAAGAAAGAGGAGGTCAGAGATGGCAGAAAACACGGTTAGCGAAATTGAGCGGATGGTTGTCACAAGAGTTTTTGATGCCCCACGCGAGTTGGTTTGGAAGGCGTGGACAGACCCGAAGTACATCATGCAGTGGTGGGGACCGAAGGGCTTTACTGCGCCGGTTTGTCAGATGGATTTTCGCGTGGGAGGAAAACTCCTCTGCTGCATGAAGGCGCCGGATGGGCAGGAGGGCTGGAATGTGGTTGAATACCACGAGATTGTTTTGCACGAGAAGATCGTTTCGTCCATGTACTTTTCGGACTCCAAGGGAAACAAGATCGACCCTGCGGAATTAGGAATGGAGCATGAGGCCATAGACGGTGCGTACGACGTGACCATCTTTGAGGATCTCGGAAACGGCCAGACGCGACTCACGCACATTGGAAATGAGCCCATGGAGAGCGCGAAAAATAGCGGTCAAATGGAGGGCTGGATCGAGACACTCGATAAGGTTGCCGCAGTTGTTGCGGAGCTGGTGCAGGCGAAATAGGAAGTTGACGTTTTGACGACCATCATGCGCGAGATACAGCTGAGGCAAGCGGCGAAGGCTTGGTTAGAACAGGCTTCTCGCCGCTCATCCGAATAGTCGCCTTTCCGGATAAGTGATCCTTGGCTCAACTGTGACTTCAGGTCAAACCGCTCAGCCACTCTTCTCACGCACCATTCTTTGGAGTTCCGTTGTGTTGTCGCCAAGCCTTTCTCTACCCCAAATTGCGGCTACTTCTGGATTGACGGTCATTCGGCAAGAATGATGCTTGAAGCGGTTTTTGCGCGCTATCGCCTGTTTTGCGTCAATCATCTGGAATTGCGGTGGACTTGCCGCCCCGACTTACCAGGGTGTGGATTCGCGGCGTCGCTCAGGAGATTCGTAGAACAAGTAAGGTGGCGTCGTCGCGGAAATTTCCACCGCAGAACGCCGTGACCTGCTGCATGATGGCGCGTTGAATTTCGAGCGCGCTTCCGTGGCATACGCGAGCGGCTTCCAGCAGGCGCTCGTCGCCGAACTCTTCGAGGTTCGCGTTCTCGGCTTCCGTGATGCCGTCAGTTGAGAGCAGCAGCTGGTCGCCCGGTTGAAGTTGCGCAGTGTAGTCCTGGTAGGTCCAATCAGGCAGCGCACCCAGCACTGCTCCTCCTCCTTGCAAAGTTTCTGTAGTGCCGTTGCCACGCAACAGAAGTCCGGGTGAGTGTCCGGCATTCTCGTAGGTGAGGGTGCGTGCGTCGGCGTCGAGCACCGCGTAGAAGAAAGTCACAAACTTCCCCGAAGCGATATTTGCACAAAGGAACTTGTTTAGTTTGGTACAGACCACCTGAGGCGATGCCTCGGGGGTGGCGAAGGCGCGAAGGGATGCCTGGAGATTTGCCATGAGCAACGCGGCGGTGATTCCTTTTCCGGCGACATCGCCCACGCAAATGCCGAGGCGATTTTTGTCCAGTTGAATCACGTCGAAGTAGTCGCCACCGACTTCACGCGCAGGCTGCCAGGCTCCGGCGACCTGAACTCCGGCAAGTTGCGGCAACGTGCTGGGCAGCAGCATTTGCTGAATCTCTCGCGCTCGCTTGAGTTCTTCCTCATGCTGCTGCTGCGCAATGGTCCCTTTCTCGACACTCTGCTCCAGCTGTTGATTGCGTTCTCTCAGCTTTCGCTGGAATCCTTCCACACCAAACAGGACAACGTTGGTGACCACCGCGACGACGATGACGAAATAACCGATCCTGGTGAAGAGAAACGAGAACGACACGCGAGCAACTTTAGTCAACTGCAGGAAGAAAATCGCGGCCACGGCGCAAATCACCCCGAACATGAGCTGGACCGGGAAAAACGCAACCCAGTTCCACGGGAAGGGGCGCGCCACGTACAGGCGACGGCAGGTGAATTGAAGAGGAATGAGAAGGTTGCCCACCGTGAGGCTAGCAATCATGATGACGAACAGTGAAGCCCGCTGGTTGATCGAGGCCAGGATGGCATAAACCACCAACCCGACGAACACCACCGTCAGCTCGATCTGGAATACGGGCCGCCAAAGAGAACGTTTCTTGGAAGTGACGAAAAGAGTGCTCACCCGTGACTCGCGGTCAAAATTGAACAGCAAGAGTAACGCGGGGTGAAAAAAAAGTCATGCGGAAATAGCGAGTTCTCAGGTTGCCTCCCTAATTGCAGCCAAGGGGGAGTGAAGATCGGCTTAAGATTGCTGAGCCTGTGGAGCTATATTCAAATCCTTACCTCCCCGCCAGACCGCATTGGATGAGAAGGAAACCGGGCGTCATTCGGAGTGGAGTGTAGTGATTGGATCGACGCGCATGGCGCGCAGCGCCGGGATATAGCTGGCGGCGAGCGCGACCGTGGTAAGCATGAGGGTGACGCCAGCGAAGGTGGGCAGATCGGTAGGCGACACGCCGTAGAGCAGTCCGGCCATGAGGTGTGAGACGATGAGGGCACCGACCACACCCAACCCGGCGCCAGTGGCGGCCAGACCGAGTCCCCGGCGCAGGACCATCTTGAGGATATTGCCTCTTTGCGCTCCCATCGCGAGGCGAATGGCGATCTCACGTCTTTGTTCATTCACGACGTAGGAAATAGTCCCGTAGATTCCAAGCCCGGCGAGCAGCAGGGCAGTGGCCGCAAAAAACGCCACCATTTCCATCGAGAATCGCCTGACGGAAAGCGAGGTGGAGAGCACGTCATCCAGGGTCTCTGCGTGGAAGACGGGAAGTCCCGGGTCGATGGACTGGATCTGCTCGCGCACCTGTGCGGGGAGGGTGCTGGGATCGAGTTGCCCGCGAAGGAAGATGGTCACTACTTTGGAGATGCGCTGGTACACGCTGCGATAGATCAGCGGAATTGCCGCATCCGCCAGTGATTCGGTGCGGGCATCCGCAATCACGCCTATGATAGTGGTCCAGGCTGGCGGAGCCGAACTCAACAGCCCACGGGTATCCAATTGCAAACGGACGCGTTTGCCAATCGGGTCCTGGTTTGGCCAGTAGGTGCGAGCCGCGGCCTGATTGATGACCGCAACCTGGGGCGTATCTTCAAGGTCGTGGTCGCTGAAAAGGCGTCCGCGCTCGAGCGGCATTCCCAACAGGTGGAAGTATTCGGGCGAAACAATGGGACTGTCGATCACTGGAGCCTCATTGTCCATCGTCTCGATGCCTTCGCGGATCAATGGCAGTCGGCCGGGATTGCTGTGGCCCAGAGGAAGGGAGGTCTCGTCGCCGATGGCCGCTTCTTCCACGCCCGGCAGGGTTCGGCTGCGGCGAAGAATCTCGCGCAGCAAGACCGATTCCTGCATGGCGGTTTGATAGGGATCCATCGTGGGATCGTTAGGCCCGGGCAGCCAGGTCTGAATGGCCATGACGCGGTCAGGATTGAAGCCGGGCTGCACCGCAAACAAGTCCCAGAAACTGCGCAGCAGGAGGCCCGCAGCGACCATCAGCACCAGGGAGAGCGCCAATTCGCCGATGACCAGAATCTGCCGGGCGCGCGAGCGTCCAAGTGAGCCGCTGGAGCCGCGTCCTTCCTGCCGAAGCGTACCGATCAGATCGAAGCGGCTCATGAGCCACGCAGGAGCAAGCCCAAAGACGGTTCCGGCTGCGACAGAGACGGCGAGAGCAAACGCCAGCACGCTCCAGTTAATCGATATGTTGTTCAGGTGTGGGAGGCTCTCCGGAACAAGCCGCAGCAGGAAATGCTGCGTGCAGAAGAGGAGGCCAAAACCGGCGATTCCGCCAAGCAGGAAGAGCAGCAGGCTCTCCGTCAGGAGCTGGCGGATGAGGCGGATTTTTTGCGCTCCCAGCGCCTGGCGAACCGCGATCTCACGACTGCGCCCGCTGGCCCTGGCCAGCAGCAGATTGGCGACGTTGACGCAACTGATCAGCAGCACCAATCCGACTGCACCAAAGAGCAGAATGAGAGATTGGCGAACGCTGCCGACCACGGTTTCACTGAGCGGAATCAGGCGCACGGTCCATTTGGTCTTTGCCGGATACTCTGCCGGATATTGCTTTTTCAGCGATGCAACCAGCGTATCGAGGCTCCCCTGCGCGGCTGCAATCGAGAGACCGGGTTTCAGGCGCGCAATGACTACTCGACTCCGCAGACGTGAATCGCGCAGCGGGGGCGGAAACGGCACGCCGGCAAAGCCGGCCGCCAGCCACAGTTCCACATTCTGCTCGTCGCTGGTTGAGCCCTGATCGCGAAAACCGCGGGGCATGACGCCCACGACGCGATAGGCGTCATTATCCAGCCGCAGAACTCTGCCGACGATGTGCGGGTCGGCTCCAAATTCCCTCCTCCACAGCCCGTCGCTGAGCACGATCTCCAGGTTGTAGCCGGGAGTGGAGTCGTGCGGATCAAATGTGCGGCCCAGCTGTGCGTCTACATCGAGGACCGCGAAGTAATTCGGCGTAACCTGCTTGAAGCTGAGACGCAGGGGCTGTGCGCTGCCGGTGAGGTTCAGGTTTGCGCCGCGTCCGGCAAACGCCACGGACTGGAATATCCCGGAACTGTCGAGGTCTCTGAGCTCAGGGACAGACATGCCGACGCCTTGCGCGCCTACGCCGGGAAGGTCGTCCTGGATGCGCACCAGTTCTGTCGGATTTGGGTACGGCAAAGGATGCAGCAGCGTGGCGGCGATGACGCTATAGATGGCGGTGGTGGCTCCGACGCCCAGCGCCATTGTGGCGATCGCAATGAAAGAGAATCCAGGCGATCGCAAAAGTATGCGAACCGCGTACTTCAGGTCGAAAAGCAGATTCTCGATCAGGGGCAGACTCTGCTCGGCGTGATGGTGCTCCCGGATCGCCTGGACCGCGCCAAGCTTGAGTGCGGCCTGCCGCCGCGCTTCGGCGGGCGACATGCCCGCGCGCAGGTTCTCTTCGGTTTGGAACGCAAGATGTTCGGCGATCTCTTCCTGCAGGCGTTGGTCGGCGCTCCGTCGAGTTGCGAAATTTGAAAGGCGAATCAGGAAACGTCGCAGGATTTTCACGTTAAATCCTCCGCCTTGACATTGAAAAAGCGAGCGATGATGGCCGCGGTTTGCTCCCATTCGCGAGTCTCCGCCTGGAGTTGTTTGCGGCCGGCCCCGGTAAGGCGATAGAAGCGCGCGCGGCGGTTGTTTTCCGATGCGCCCCACTCGGAGGCAATCGAGCCTTCATTCTCCAGCCTGAGCAGAAGGGGATAGAGCGTGCCCTGGTTGACCGCCAGAAGGTCTCCGCTGATCTGCTCGATGCGACGGGCGATTCCCCAGCCGTGCTGCGGCCCCAGGACATCGAGTGTCTTGAGAACCATCAGCGCGAGTGTTCCTTGCAAGACGTCGGGCTTTTCCTTCATTGCC
>Ga0210386_10001517_pt1 | contig 20706 bp, 14 predicted proteins | sample IncBWH32OmetaG_FD_160091 | JGI IMG/M metagenome (GOLD analysis project Ga0210386, IMG submission 160091) | Forest soil microbial communities from Barre Woods Harvard Forest LTER site, Petersham, Massachusetts, United States - Inc-BW-H-32-O ...
AGCGGCGATCCCAAGGCCGCCTTTCATGGAGGCTTCGGTCTCATCGGCCTTAATGGTCTCCGAAAGCCGCGCTACTGGGCCTACTACCTTCTGCACCAGCTGGGCACGGAGCGCCTCGCGATCACTGGCGGCGGAGACGGTTTCGGTGGCCTTGTGAAAGCTCTCGCCTCACGCAACACTGACGGCAGCATCGGCGTTCTCCTCAGCAATGCCACTCCTGGGCACAGTAAGGCCGTAGGCAGCGCCCCGCTCGCCCGCCACATCTCGCTCACCATCTCCGGCCTGATCGCGGGCAACGGTTACCGCCTCGAGCACGACCAGATCGACAACGACCACTCCAATGTCTACGGAGCATGGCAATCCATGGGCAGCCCCAAATGGCCTGACGCCTCACAGATGGCCTCACTGCATCAGAAGGACGCGCTCCAGACCCTCAGTCCTCGGTCCACCGTCACCGCGAACTCGCAAGGCGAAGTCACTCTCGACTTCGATCTGCCTATGCCGGCCGTGTCGTGCATAAAACTTGCTCCTGTGAAATGAACGCGCGAAGCGCCTTTGCCTGGACGGCCAGTCCTGCTAATCTGACCAGTCCCGTATGGCCGAATCGACCTCACCTTCGCTGAACACTACTCTCGCCTCAAAGCTCGATCCCAAATCCCCCCGCGCCCGCAATAACACCGCAGGCATGCTCGCCCTGCTCTCGCAGATCCGAGAGCAGGAAGCTGCCATCCGTGAGGGCGGAGGCCCCAAGGCTATTGAAGCCCAGCACGCCAAGAAGCGGCTGACAGTCCGCGAGCGAATCGCCCTTCTCCTTGATCCCGAAACACAGCTCTTCGAACTCGCACGCTTCGCCGCCTTCGAAATGTACGAAGAGTGGGGCGGAGCACCCTCCGCCGGCACCGTCACCGGCCTCGGCCGCGTCGCCGGACAGCTCTGCATGATCATCGCCAACGACGCGACCGTGAAGGCCGGAGCCTTTTTCCCGATGACCGCGAAGAAGGTTCTCCGCGCCCAGCACATCGCGATGGAGAACCGCATCCCCACTCTCTACCTCGTCGACTCGGCGGGCGTCTTCCTGCCGCTGCAGGAAGACGTCTTCCCTGACCAGGACGACTTCGGCCGCATTTTCCGCAACAACGCCGTCATGTCCGCGATGGGCATCCCGCAGATCACCGCCATCATGGGCATGTGTGTCGCCGGCGGAGCCTACCTTCCCGTCATGACCGACCACGTTCTCATGACTGAGGGCAGCGGACTCTTCCTCGCGGGTCCTGCGCTCGTCCAGGCCGCCATCGGACAGAAATACTCCGCCGAAGAGCTCGGCGGCGCGACCATGCACGCCGAAATCTCTGGCACGGTCGACTTCAAGGAGCCCAACGACCATCTCTGCATTGCCCGGCTGCGCTCGCTTGTCGCCAAGATTGGCCACCGCCCCGGCGCACCCTTCAGTCGCATCCCATACAACCCCGAAAAAGACGCGCCCAAATACTCCGCAGAAGACCTCTACTCGCTTCTCGATCCCGACCCGGCAAAGAGCGCGGCAAACACTTACGACATGCACGAGCTTCTGGCTCGCATCGTTGATCGCAGCGAGTTCGACGAGTACAAGCCCGACTACGGCCGCACCGTTTTATGTGGATACGCCCGCATCGGAGGCCACGCCGTCGGCATCGTTGCCAACCAGAAGCAGCACCAGCCCCAAATTAGCCACACCGGCGAAAAGCGCACCGAGTTCGGCGGCGTCATCTACGCCGAGAGCGCCGAAAAGGCCGCGCGGTTCATCATGGACTGCAACCAGAACCTCGTGCCCCTCATCTTCCTGCACGACGTCAACGGCTTCATGGTGGGCCGCGACGCCGAGTGGAGCGGCATCATCCGTGCCGGCGCAAAGATGGTCACTGCTGTCTCCAACTCTACGGTGCCTAAGATCACCGTCATCGTCGGCGGCTCTTACGGGGCAGGGAACTACGCCATGTGCGGCAAAGCCTACGATCCGCGCTTCATCTTCGCGTGGCCTACCGCGCGTTATGCCGTCATGAGCGGAGCCTCAGCCGCCAACACACTTGTCGAAATCCGCATTCGCCAGCTAGAACGGGGCGGCAAAAAGCTAAGCGACGAAGAGAAGCTGGAACTGCTCGCCTCCATCAAAGCCACCTACAACCAGCAGACCGATTGCCGTTACGCCGCTGCCCGCCTCTGGGTCGACGGCATCATCGACCCCGCAAAGACCCGCGACGCCATCCTCACGGCCCTGGAAGCCGCCGCGTTGAATCCCGACGTCCCCAAATTCAACCCGGGCATCCTACAAACGTGACGGACTAAAATCCACACCTATGATCATCCTCGACAACGAACATGTCGAACTCTCGACACCCTACGGCCCGATGCGGACCCACATTTTCCGGCCCGTTGCGCCCGGCAAGTATCCCGGAATCGTCTTCTACAGCGAAATCTTTCAGCTCACCGGACCCGTCGGCCGCACGGCCGCGATGTTTGCCGGCCGCGGATACATCGTCGCCGTTCCCGAGATCTATCACGAGTTTGAGCCCGCCGGAACCGTACTAGCCTACGATCAGGCCGGCACTGACCGCGGCAACCAGTGGAAGACCACCAAGGAGCTCGCCAGTTACGACGCTGACGCCCGCGCCGTTCTTGACCATCTGAAATCGCGTTCCGACTGCACGGGTCAACTCGGCGCGGTGGGCATCTGCATCGGCGGACACCTCGCCTTTCGTGCCGCCATGAATCCCGACGTGCGCGGCGCAGCATGCTTCTACGCAACCGACATCCACACCGGCAGCCTGGGCAAGGGCATGCACGACGACTCGCTGGAGCGTACCAAAGACATTCAGGGCGAGCTGCTGATGATCTGGGGCCGTCAGGACCCGCACACCCCGCTCGAAGGCCGCCTGATTGTGCAGGCCCGTCTGAACGAGGTCGGTGCAAAATTCAGTTGGTACGAAGTGAATGCGGCCCACGCCTTTATGCGCGACGAGGGCGCTCGCTACGATCCCGATTTGGCCCTCCAGCTCTACGGAGTGGTCTTCGACTTCTTCCATCGCCGCCTTGGCTCCGGCGACCAACCTGTGCAGCCCGGAGCCGGAGAAACACGGCACTAGAAAGCCGCCTTTTGCGTATCGGGAAGAATGGCCGTTCCATCTTTAGAAGAGCAGAGATCTCCGCTCTGGCTGCGCATCGGATTCTGGATTTGCACGGCGATTGCCGTCGTCGTGGTCATCCGGCGCGTATTCGCCCTTGCCTTCCCTCCTCGCTCAGCCCCGCCGCAACTCGCTGCCCTGGACGGCTTCTTCGCGTCCCATGCCGCGCTCACCCTTGCCCACATCCTCCCCGCGCTCGTCTTTGTTTTGATCGCGCCCCTTATCGTCCTCCGCGCGACCACTCGCGCCAGCTGGCCCCGGCAGCTCATTTTTCCGCTCGGAGCAGTCGTCGGCATTACCGCCTATGCCATGAGCGTCGATTCCGTTGGCGGATGGACCGAGCGCTCCGCGGTCCTTCTCTTCAACAGCCTCTTTCTCTTTTCGCTTTTCCGCGCCTACCGCTACCGTCGTCAGAACGATCCATCCCGCGAGCGCCGCTGGTTATTGCGCTCCATCGCGATCCTGCTCGGCATTGCGACCACCCGCCCGGTGATGGGAATCTTCTTTGCAACCAGCCCCCTCACTCACCTCACGCCGAGACAGTTCTTCGGCATCGCCTTCTGGATCGGCTTCTCCATCAACACACTGGTCTTCGAGCTCTGGCTCCGCTCACGCGATCCCCGCCGCTCCATCTGACCGGACAGCAATCAGCCGGTGGATGTGTCTTGCGGCCTCATTGCTTCAGCAGCTCCTGCGCCACCACGGCAAAGAACGAATGGCCAAAGATGGTGGGGTGTTCCTGATCCCAGAAGAAATTTACGTAGGGATTGCTGCACGGCATCGTGGTAAGGCACGGATCCGTAACATTATTGAAGCCGTAATGGGCGGGATCCGTGAGGACCGATTGAAAGAGCGCGTATGCATCGATTCGGTAGATACGGGTCTGTGGCGAGAACGATTCCAGTAGCAGCAGCAGATTGAGCGCCTTGTTGGTTGCCAGCGACGCAGCCGTGGCGAAACTCGAAATCCCCTCGGCCTTTGCGGCGGGCAGTTGGCCCACATCCAGCAGGTTGGACGTCAGAATATTCCTCGCTCCCGCTCGCTCCAGGAGTTCTATGCTCGACGCCAGGCCGAATGCGATCTCGTTGCCAAGCGTCTCGGGAGATCCACCCGTGGCATCGAGAATGTCGTTGCCTCCCCCTTCGACCACGTACAGGGCATTCGGATCGGCCTTGCCATTGTGCAGGCTCAGATACAGTTCGACCTGCTCTGGAACACTGGGAATGGAAAACGCGCCTTCCGGAACCGCAGCCAGGACCATCGCGCCGCCGAAGGCATAATCCGTCCCGCCTCCCAGATACGGTTTGAGCGTTAACCCGTAGGTGCCTGCGAGATGATCCAGCCAGATGGGTCCGTTCGAGAAGCGACCCATGTAGTAGGGCGCAGCTGGCTCAGCGCCCTTGGTTGCAATAAAGATATTGCCCACGTCGCAATAGCTGTCGCCGAAAATGTAGATAGCATCGAATGAAGTCGGAGCGGCATGGGACACCAGAGAGAAGCCGAAGAGCACAACGGCAACAGCCGCGGCCCGCATCTTGAAAGCGATTGACATCGTAGTCCTCCGTGTTAGTTTCAACTCAGACCTCAGGGGCTGAAAGTGCCAGCCGAAGAGCATCATAGGGCGGTAATGAGATCGCCGCCATGGAGAGCGCCTGAAGAAAAGCTGAACATCTCGCTGAAGATTCTTGATGAGATTCGGCAGCCTCGAAATCGACCAAAAAGCCTGTCAGCTTCGCTACGCGTCTGTCTTTGGTGGCGATCAATTTAGACCCGAGCCCGCACCTTTGGATAGGGATTTCTTGTGACCGCTTACGATTTTTTGAAAATGCCGGCTTTTCCGGAGTCCGCTGGACTTTAGACGCAATCGTGCCGCATTCTAAATAGAAGGTCAAAATCCGATACTGTCTCGGTTCCCGGCCGCCCTTTCTGCCCAGTTTTTCGTGTCCTGCACAATCTCCGCGCGAGTATTCTCGACCCATGCCTGTCGCCACAACCCCTGTCCGCGAGAAGCGCCGGACGTCCTCGTCCCGAAACGCGTCGCGCAAACAAAAAAAGAAGAAGAGCTCCAACTTTTTGCTTACCTGGTGGCCGCTCCTCTTAGGTATTGCCGTTACTCCGCTTGCCATCCACACCGCCAGCATCATGGCGCTCGCCGGACCGAGCGCCCTCATCACTCTCTATCCCTGGGTGCTTTTGCTTAAGAGTTCTGCCCTGAGCCTTGCCAACGGGGTGGGAGAGAATTTGTCACAGCTACTGATGTATACCCAGTTCCCGCTTTACGGCGCGCTCGTGGCGCTCATCATGCGTTCGAAATCTCTGTGGAGTGCCCTCGGCGCAGCGGCTTGCGCCCACTTTGCAGCTGTTTTCATCGTCTTCCTGATGACCCGCGCCCATATCCAGTAAACTGCTTTCAGAGATGACCGGCGCAGTCAAACTCATCGAGTGCCCGCGCGACGCCTGGCAGGGATTGCCCAAGCCCATTCCCGTCGAGGTCAAAGCTGAGTATCTCCGCTCGCTCATAGCTGCCGGCTTTCGGCACATCGACGCCGTTTCTTTTGTCTCCTCAGCCGCTGTCCCGCAGATGGCCGACTCCGAACAGGTCCTCAATTTTCTCGCCGCTTCGGACATGGACGCTCCGGCTGAGTTGGAAATCATCGGCATCGTCGTCAACAAAAAAGGAGCCGACCGCGCCATTGCTACCGGAGCGGTCACCACCCTCGGTTTTCCCTACTCCATCTCGCCCGAATTCCTGCAGCGCAACCAGCGCCAGACGCCCGAAGAGTCGCTCGAAACTCTCGATGCCATCGGTGAAGCCGCGTACAAAGCCGGCCTCGGCGTGGTCGCCTATGTCTCTATGGCCTTCGGCAATCCCTACCGCGATCCATGGAGCACCAACGAAGTCATCGCCGCCTGCGACCTGCTCACTGACAACGGGATCGAGCAGATCTCCCTCGCTGACACCGTCGGTCTCGCCTCGCCGGAAGATGTCTCCACCCTCGTTTCCGCCGTTCTGCCCACGCTCCCGCCCAATGTCGAACTCGGCGTCCATCTCCACGCCCCCCCGGACAATACCGCCGCGAAGGTCTCTGCCGCTTACGCCGCTGGCTGCCGCCGTTTCGATTCAGCCCTCGCCGGCCTCGGTGGATGCCCCTTCGCGCAGGACGCCCTTGTCGGCAATCTTCCCACCGAGATTGCCCTCGCCGAGCTCGCCCGCCTCGGCGCAGTCCTGCCGTCGCTGCGCCAGCTCGACGGCCTGCTCGCTGCCAGCCGTGCTATTCAGCAGCAATTCGGTGCGATGACACAATAGTCCAATGGCTGCATCTCAGAAATTTGGAGTAACATTTTCTTTTTCTGCTCTGGAGGGAACGATGATGCGGCACTACGGCACCCTGCACACACACGTGGAAAGCGGCATCTTGACCATCACCATGAACCGGCCCGATAAGCGCAACGCGCTCAATCCAGAGTTGATGGAAGACCTTACCCACGCTTTCCTCGCCGCCGCCGGCGATCCCGGCTGCAGTGTCATCCTGCTCACCGGTGCGGGATCGGCCTTTTGCGCCGGCCTCGACCTCGATCATCTGGAAACGCTGCGCGCCAAGACGCACGAAGAGCATTGCATAGATACACAACGCATCGCGCGATTGCTGCGCACTCTCTATGACACGCCCAAGCCCACCATCGCCGCAGTCAACGGAGCCGCCATCGCCGGCGGCATGGGCCTGGCCACCATCTGCGATTTCACTTTGGCCATCCCCGAAGCCAAATTCGGCTACACCGAGGTGCAAATCGGCTTCGTTCCCGCCATCGTCTCGGCCTTTCTGCGCGGCCAGATCGGCGACAAGCGTTCCCGCGACCTGCTGCTCACCGGCCGCCTCATCAAGGCCCCCGAAGCCTTCGATCTTGGCCTCGTTACACGAGTCGTCCCCGAGCAGGACCTGATGGTCGAAGCGCGCAAATTGGCCTGCACCCTGCTCCGGAACAGCCCCGCCGCCATGCAGGCTACTAAGCGGCTCCTGAGCGAGCACGCCCACCATCACCTCGATCAGGAAACCGAATCCGCAATCGCCGCCAACGCCGAAGCGCGCACGACCGAAGACTTCAAGGAGGGCATCCGAGCTTTCTTGGAGAAGCGCAAACCCGACTGGCCATCCCAGCATCTGGAAAAGACCGCTTCAGGGCGCTGAGCCGCGTCCAAGACTGTATCGCCAAAATTGTCTAAGGATTGTATCGAACGGCTGGTTATCCGCAGCCTGTTCAAGCCGAAGGGTCCGGATCTTCGGACCCGACTGTATTATGAGACGCGAATCTCCGCGCTCAGACTCGCACCCCACTGAGCACAGAGTTCCTTCCCACGAAAACCAGCCATCCGGAACTCTGTAACACCGGAGACGAAGCCGCCAGCGAGAAAGACGCGACCCCACGAGCTACTCTGCCCGAAGCGCGTTTACGGGATCAACAGTGGCGGCACGGCGCGATGGCAGATAGCAGGCGAGATAAGCGACGGCAACAGTTCCAATGGTGATCGTCGCATAGGTGATCGGATCGACGGGGCTGACGTTGAACAAGAGCGACGACATCAGCCGCATACTCGCGAACGCGGCCACCAGCCCGCACGCGATGCCGATGCCTGTCAGCCACAATCCCTGGCGCACAAACATTGCGGTCAGCGTCCCCCGCTGCGCGCCCAGTGCCATGCGAATGCCGATCTCGCGTGTGCGCTGCGATACCGAATAGGAAATGACACCGTAAATGCCCACGATCCCCAGCAGCAGAGCCATGCCCCCCGCTACACACAGCATCACGAGAGTGAACGAAGTCCGTGCCATCGATTTCGTATAAAGCTCGCCGAGAGTCGTAACATTCGCCAGCGGCACATCTGGATTGACCGACCAGACCTGCTGTTGAACCTCTTTCATGAAGCTCTGCGAGCCGGCGCGCGGGCTCCGAATGATGAAAGCGATACCGCGCCGTAATTCCTGCTTTTGGCCCTCGAAATGATCCATCATCATAGGCCAATACACGGCGGAGGGTGCCGGATTGTCTACTCCGTCGTCGTGCACGTCCTGGGCAACTCCGACAATCTCGCGCCAGTCGTCGGTGCTGGCCACGCGAATCCTTTTGCCCAGTGCGCCATTCGGGCTGTGCCAGTACTCGCGCGCAAAATTCTCTGAGATGATGGCCACCGGTCTCTTCTGATAAGTGTCCGTCCAGGTGAGATCGCGGCCGGCAACCAGCCGCGTGCCCAGCGTCGCGAACGATCCGGGCACAACGAATTTGAACCGGCGTATGGGTGGAAGCTCACCCTCGCTATAGGTGTGATCCTGCGTATACAGCACGTCGTTCGACTTGTTTCCATCCATCGGAACCGCACTCGTGAAGCTTACGGAAGAAACACCGGGAATCGCGGCGATCTTGTTCAGAATCTCTTCGTCCATGCGCACCACTCGTTCGGCTTGGGAATCCGGTATCTGCGTTTCCGGAATGTAGAAACGGAATGCCTGCACTGACTCCGGCGACTCGAAGCCGGGAGATACGTGGGTCAGTGCGCGGAAGGTGCGGATCATGAGCCCCGAGCAGATCAGCAGCACCAGAGCGAGAGCAACCTGTACGACAACCAGCGCTTTGCGTGCGCGGTGCCGTTCGCGACTTTGGCTCAGCGCCCGGCCTCCTTCGCGCAGACCCCTGGTAGTGCTTGCTCCCGCAAACTTGATAACCGGAATGGAGCCGATAAGCAGGCTGGTGAACAGCGCGAGCGCAAGAGTGAACAGCAGCACCGGAACGTCAATGCCAATCTCATGAATACGCGGCAAGCCCATGGGAGCCACCGCCACAAGAAGTCGCAGCGCGCCATAGGCCAACGCCAGGCCGACCAGGCTGCCTGCAACCCCAAGAACGACGCTCTCGAAGATCAGCTCTGACGCGATTCGTCCCCAGCCGGCCCCGAGCGCGGAGCGGATCGCCAGTTCCTGACGGCGTCCTTCGACGCGCACCAGCAGCAGGTTCGCGACATTCGCGCACGCGACCAGCAGAACCATTGCAATCGAGCCCATCAGCACCCACAGCACGTTACCGATGCTGCCAACAACATCCTGCTTCAACGGCCGGAGACTTGGCATAATCCGTGCTTTTTCAAACAGGCTGGCGCTGAACCCCTCGGGCGCAGGGAAGCTTCGCAGCACCACCGGAAGCAGCCTTGCCATGTCTGCGCTGGCCTGCGCCATCGTGACGCCGGGCTTCAGCCGGGCCAGGGCGCGTTGGCTGAAGTTGCCGAGTTTGATCTTGCTCCGATCCCATTGGAAGGGGAGGATGAGCGCGGCGTCCTCCTGATCGAGGAAGTGAAATCCCCTCGGCAGAACTCCGATAATCTCTCGCGGCTTTCCGTCCACAGTAATCGATCGCCCGATGACGGACCGGTCGCTGCCGAACTTTTTCTGCCAGTATCCGTAGGAGAGCAATATAGTTTGTGGTGCGCCCGGAGAGTCGTCCTTGCGCGTAAATAAGCGTCCCACCGCCGGAGCCACACCCAGGATCGGCAGCGTGCCATCGGTTACGTCAAGCCCTGATACGTGTTCCGGCTCTCCTGCTCCGGTCACATTCAGCGAGTCGCCGTCGTAGACGCCGATGTCCTGCAGGGTGGTGTTTTGCTCCCGATCGACAAAGTAAATCGACGGGGACATATTCAGGTCTTTGATGTTAATCCCCGGCGCCGTATGCCATACACCGATCAGCTGCTCGGGATGGGGGTAGGGCAGCGGCTTCAGCAGCACGCCTTCCACCACGCTGAAAATCACTGTATTCGCACCCACGCCAATGGCGAGCGTGATCAGTGTGATGGCGCTAAACAGCGGTGCCCGGCCGAGCCTGCGTAATACCTGCCTGAGTCGATCCCAAAGTTGATTACTGAACAATGCCATGGAGTCCCCGTCACATCCGGTACGTTGTCACGCGACGAATAGTTCCGGGGGCCAAACGCTTGCAACGCCGCCAATCGTCGTCAGAAGCTGAATTTCATCGCGCCTTGCAGGATGCGGGCAGGTAATGCACTGATGGCCTGGCCGAAGGTCGAGCTGCCGATGTTGCCATCGACCGAGCTTGGGCCGTTGAACTGGGCATGGTTGAAGACATTGAAAGCCTCCACGCGAAATAGCAGCGACGTCGACTCCGTGAGCGGCAATCTCTTGGAAACAGCCATATCGTAGTTATCCGCGCCCGGGCCGTAGAAGAACCTTCTCTTTGCAGAGCCGGGAGTCGCCAGGGCATTCATGCTGAAAGCGGTGGTGTCGAAGTAGTTGTTACCGTTCGTGCGCGGGTTGTGGTTCAGATGAAGCGGTCCCCCGCTGTAGTCGGGCTCGTCGATGCTGCTGTTGTTAATCCCGTTCGGATTGGTCCCGATCAGCGAGTTATCTCCGTTATTGATCATGGTGATGGGAAAACCGCTCGTGAAGCGGGTGATGCCGGAGAGCGACCAGCCCTGACTCAGTCGATTGGGAGAAAACAGCCGGTCGAAGGGTAGTTGATAATCATAGCTGACGACGAAGTTTCGTTTCACGTCGAACGAGGAGATGGCATAGCTGAGCGCCGGGTTGAAGGGATTGACCTCTTCGCCGATGTTGGACGACTGATCCATCGACTTGCCGTAGGTGTAGGCCGCGACGAACTCGAGACGGCCGCTGGTATGACGTGCGCTGAGTTCAAGCGCGTTGTAGTTCGCATTGCCGATCGTGGACTGAAGCGCATTGCTGCCGAAGTTCGACCCGAGCGGTCCGCGTGTGCCGTTCACCTGTCCGCCGCCAATCGGGAAATAGACCGTATCTTCGCCGCCCGCGCCGCATGTTAGCGTTCCCGGTTGCACCTGGCTCGGTTGGCTGAGGCTTAAACACAATGCCGGGTTTCCCGGATTTGGTTCGATGAGTACACGTTGACGATGGCTCGAGGTGCCCACATAACTCGCGCTGAACACGGTGTTCGGGCCAAGCTGCCGTTCGATCGAGAACATCCACTCCTCGGTGTATGGAGTGCTGTTATGGATGTCATATCCCGGGATGCCGCTGATCGGCTCGTAAGTGCTCCAGTCGATGTTGGGGTCCGGATTCTTCCGCGAAGAATTCAACTGAGCAAAGGTGTACGGAAACGGCTGGCCGTTGTTGGTTCCATTTGCAGCCGTAATGAAGGGCGTCCCGAAAAGCGGAGGAGCCGGGCTGGTGTAAGTGGTGCCGTAGGGCGCGTTCGCCGCCAGCACGCCGATCGAGAGCGCATCGATTGCTGTATAGAAATTGCCCACGCTCGCCCGCACGCTCGTCATTCCCGGAGCCCCCAGAAGCTTCTCAAGAAAGCTGCCCGTCTCTGCCTGCGGAGACCACGCCAGCCCTATGCGCGGCGCAAAGGTGTGATTGTCGATCGGAGCGAGCGTATTGGGAATCCCCGGATCACCCGGGTAGAGGATGCCTGGAGGCGCGCCGGGAAAGACAAGCGACTGCGCGCCCGGCACGAAAGTCGATATCTGGTTGTATTTCTCCGACCAGGGTGCAATGCGGTCCCAGCGAAGACCATAGTTCAGGGTCAGGTTCGGCAGCACGTGCCAGCTATCCTGCGCGAAAAGACCCACATACTTGTTGCGCGCATAGAAGGGGTTGAGCTGGCTCTGGTTGAACTGGCTGGGCACGCCAACCAGAAAATCGGCAAAGTCCACGCCGGTCTCCGTTCCGGAGAAAACAAAGTTGCCATTGAACTGTGCGATGGGATGGGCATTAACCTCATCCGCATGAAACTCGCCGCCAAACTTCATGGTGTGATTGCCCAGCACCTTGGAGAATGTATCGGTGACCTGCCAGGTGTTGTTGGCCTGAATCAGCTGGTTCGCCGCGGCGCCAGTCGAGTAGCCGTTGAAGTTGAGGTTCTCCACGCTCTGGCCCTTGGGATCGAGAGGGACGATGCTCGGCGTTCCGTCCGCATTCGCAAAGCCCTGCGAGACCAGGCTCACGCCCAGCCCACCCACAGGCTGCCCCAGATTGGTGAGGTCGCGCATGTAACTGAAGTGGAGCTCATTGACTTCCGTGGAGTTGAATGTCTTAGTGTCGCCAAGAGCGATGAGCTGTGCGCGGCCCGTGGTGAGAGCGTTGAAGCCGGGAACGCTGGCTCCGCTCTGCGCTACCGGATACGGGTTATCCAGATCGAAGTCGTCAATAAAGTAGTAGGCCGAGAGTAAGCCCCAGCGGGTATTCGCATCGATACGAACGGCTCCCTTGTCGTCCCGGACGATCTGATTAAAGGCAGAGGTGGCGAATGTGCCGCTAGGCGTGTTCGGAGCCGGAATGTACTGCAGCATTCGCTGTGCCGGAACCGACCACGCACTCTGCGGAATGAACGCGTTGGGAAAGACGCATTGTGCCGGGCTCGTGCATCCCAGCACGTAGTACGATTCGCCGGAAGTCACCCTGTAACCCAGCTCCTGCGTGAGCAGGTTAGCAAAAGAAGGGCCGCCTACCTTCCCGATAAGACCAGCTGACAGGTCGGCGAGATTCCCCGTGCGATCCGCGTCTGAAGGCACGCTTATGTTGCCCGTGTCGATGCCCTGCGTCTGCCGGGTACCCTGATAGTCCACGAAGAAAAAAATCTTGTCGTGGCGAATCGGGCCGCCCATTGTGCCGCCAAACTGGTTCTGCCGGAAGACGCCACGTGTGGGAGAGAAGTAGTTGCGCGCATCGAGGTCCGTATTGCGCAGAAAGTCGAAGGCGCTGCCGTGGAACTTGTTGCTTCCCGACTTCGTGATCACACTGATCTGGCCGCCGCTGAATTCCCCATACTCGGCATCGAAGTTGCTCGTGATGATGCGAAATTCATCGATCGCATCGAGATTGGGAATGACGGCTGTGCCGGCGTTGACGTCTTCTTCCACGTCGCTGCCGTTCACGCTGAAATAGTTCGCAAACTCACGCTGGCCGTTGACCGAGATGGTGCCGGGATTGAGCGTTCCCGAAGGATTGAGGATCGTCGCACCCACATCCTGAACGGTGCTCGAAGTAATCGATGTTGCCGGCGCGACACCGGGCTGCAGAGCGAGAAGATCCGTATAGCTGCGCCCATCCAGCGGAACGGCGGTCATCTGCCTGCCGGTGATCACCTGCCCCATTTGCGTGCTCGTGGTCTCGACATGCAGCGTGTCGTCGGTCACGCTCACGGTCTGCGAGCCGCCGCCTACTTGTAGAGGAGCATCAAGCGTGAGAGCCGCATTCGTATCCAGTACGATGTCTTTCCGCTCATAAGCGGTGAAGCCGGACGCCTGCACATTCAACTCATAATGACCGACCGGCAGCACCGGAAAGGTGTAATGCCCCTTGCTGTCGGTGTGCGTTTTGAATGAGACGCCGGTGCCCGTTTCCCGGACAGTCACGTCAGCAGTGGAAACAACGCGTCCCGATGGATCCTTGACTGTGCCTGAGATGCTTCCGCCCACGCTGGCCCAGGCCAGGGTGGCACATAGAATCCCAACAACAGAAAGAGCTCTCACACTCTTGCTCAACAGAAAATCCAGCTTTGCAAACAGCCAAGCGCTTCTGCCTGCGGAACAAATCTGCGTCGTACCGTACATCAACCTGCCTCACAGAAAAGCGCGCTTCAAATCGCGGCCCGCGCGCAGGAATCACTGGCCATCGTGGTGGTTGAATCTTTGCAGGCAGGACCCTGTAGTGAGGGGAGCCCAACGATTACGGATGTGGCCGCCAGATCCTCGCGGTCTCCCGCCAGGAGTTAGCTGCGGGGATCCGGTAAATCTCTCGGGGAAACGTTGCGAACCGCATCGTTCCCAGGTAGACCTAATACACGACAAGTTCAGTCCGACTTCGTCAATATACGACAAGTTCAGTCCGACTTCGTTAATATACGACAAGTTCAGTCCGACTTCGTTAATATACGACAAATTCAGTCTGACTTCCAAGCGGATCAAATAAACACTTGTTCAATTTGTCAGCGATGAAACGGGTGCCGCAGCGATTCTCAATGGCCGGGTGCCCATGAAGTCCTTTGTTGAGGACAAATGGTCGCCAGGAACCATAGACGACCCGCCCCCGTACTGTAGGTCAGAGTGGATTTGCGGGGGACGAATGCTGGCCGATTTACGTGATGCACTGCGGCAACTGCAGAAGGTACCAGGGTTCACAATCACGGCGGTAATCACGCTGGCGCTGGGGATTGGAGCGACCACGGCGATCTTTACGCTCGTGCACCAGGTAATGCTGAAGTCGCTGCCAGTGACAAAGCCGGAGGAACTGTGGCGGATCGGCGACAAACTCCGCTGCTGCAACTGGGGCGGCTACACCCAGGGCGAAGACGGCGACTTCTCGCTGTTCTCGTGGGAGATGTATAAGAACTTCCGCTTGCGCACGCCGGAGTTCACCGACCTCGCGGCACTCCAGGCCGGCAATGCGGCCCTCGGCGTCCGCAGAGCGGGATCACAGGCGCAGGTCGATACGCGCAACGGCGAGTATGTCTCCGGAAATTTCTTCCGAACTCTCGGCGCGCAGCCGTGGATCGGCCGTCTCATGACTGACGAGGACGATCAGGAGGGTGCGCCGTCGGTGGCCGTCATGAGCTACCGTATCTGGCGCGAGAAGTACGGCTCCGATCCCTCAGTAGTCGGCGCCAGCTATCAAATCAACGGGCATCCGTTCACGGTGATCGGCGTCGCTGCGCAGGGATTCTACGGAGCCAAGCTGGCCGGGTGGGGCATGCCGGATTTCTGGTTGCCGCTAACGGCGGAGCTGCTGATTGACGGGGATACCTCCCGGCTGAAAAGGCCGAACGGCAACTTCCTCGACCTGATTGGAAGAGTGCGTCCAGGAGTGAATCCGAAGTCGCTCGAAGCCAGGCTCAAGGTGGAACTCCATGACTGGCTGGCCAGCCACGTGCCTGACATGGAGCCGGGCGAGAAGCAGCTCTGGCAGCAGCAGACGCTGCACCTCATTCCCGGTGGCGCTGGGGTAGCGGCCATGAGGGATCAATACCAGAATGACCTGAAGCTGCTGTTCGCGGCGGCAGGCTGTGTGTTGCTGGTGGCTTGCGGCAATCTGGCGAACCTGATGCTGGCGCGCGGGTTGAAGGATCGCGCACAAACCTCGGTGCGCGTAGCGCTCGGCGCCTCATGGTCACGGCTCGTGCGCAAAGCGCTGGTGGAATGCGTCCTCCTGGCAGTGGTCGGCGGAGTCATGGGCGTCGCCGTGGCTTATGCCGGGACAAGGCTAATTCTGCATCTGGCCTTCCAGATCGGCGGACCGAATAACTACGTGCCGATTGACGCGACGCCGTCCTGGCCCGTCCTGCTCTTTACGCTGGCCATGTCGGTGTTGACCGGAATAATTTTTGGTATCGCGCCGGCGTGGGTAACTTCGCATGCCGATCCGGTGGAGGCTCTGCGCGGCGTGAACCGTTCGCTGGGTGGCCAGCGCTCGTGGGCACAGAAATCGCTGGTGATCGCGCAGGCGGCGATGTCGGTGGTGTTGCTCTCCGCAGCGGCCCTGCTGGGTCAGAGCCTGCGCAACCTGGAGCACCAGAATTTTGGATTCGAGACTCAGGGCCGGTACATCGCCTGGATCAATCCCATGCTGAGCAACTACAAGCCCGAACAGATGGAGCCGATGTTCCGGCAAATCGACGACCGACTGCGCCAGATTCCCGGTGTGCGGATGGCAGCGCCCGCGCTCTATGCGCCCATGACCGGTGACAGCTGGAACGACGGTATTCGCATCGAGGGAAGGCCGGAGCCAGGCGCCAAGGAAGACACGGGTGCCGGGTGGGCGCGTGTGATGCCTGGCTTCTTCGAGACCTTAGGCGCAAAAATGCTGCTGGGCCGGCCCATCGCGGAGCAGGATACCGCGGCGACTCGGAAGGTAGCCGTGATCAACGAAGCGTTCGCGAAGCGGTTCTTCAAAGGCCAGAACCCGATCGGGCAGCATTTCGGGCCCGACAAGATCAAGTATTCCTCGACGTACGAAATCGTTGGAGTCGTCAAGGACATGCGCTACATGACCTACGACTACAAGGAGCCCGTGCGGCCGATGTTTTGGCTGCCCGAGAGGCAAACCGTACAGTACGACGATCCGGCTTACCGGAGCGGTGAAATCTGGTCGCACTTCCTCAACAACATCGTCATCTGGGCGTCCGGCAACCCGCCGGGTATGGAAGAGAGCGTGCGCAAAGCATTGGCTAGTGTCGATCCGAACCTTGTGCTGTACGAGGTCGACCCATACGCCAGCGTCGTAAGCGCGGACTTCCAGCAGCAGAACATGATCGCGACACTCACCATGCTCTTCGGTGCGCTCGGGCTGCTGCTGGCCGCGATCGGGTTGTACGGAGTGCTGGCGTATACCGTGGAACAGCAAACCGGTGAGATAGGCGTCCGCATGGCTCTCGGAGCGGATCGCGGACAGGTGGTCAAGATGGTGCTGCGCGGTTCCGTCTCCCAGATAGGGATTGGTCTGGCGATTGGCATTCCGGCGGCAATTGGAGCCGGCAAGCTGATGAGTGATCAGCTCTTCGGCGTTAAGCCATGGGACCCCATCATGCTCACGCTGGCTACGCTGCTGCTCGGCCTTGCAGCGTTGCTGGCATCGGTGATTCCGGCACGCCGCGCGGCCGGCGTTGAGCCAATGGAGGCGCTGCGAAATCAGTAATCGGGACCGGGCGGTCGCCAAGTCGCGGGAATCAGACCGCGACAGCTTCGAGCCGGTCGGCGCGGGCTTCCCCCTCGCTACGTGCAGGGGAAGGCAGATTCCGGCCATGGCTATATTGCCTTGGCGAACAGGCCATCACCCTTTTGAAGGCCTTGCCAAAGGCGCTTTCCGATTCGTAGCCGAGCGACACAGCAATGGCAGAGAGCGGATCGCTCGAATTCGTCAATCTGTCCCCGGCCAGCATCATGCGCCATCGAGTCAGGTATTCCATAGGCGTCGCCCCAACCGTCTCTTTGAACCTCAGGGCAAAGATCGATCGCGACATGCCGACGCGCTCCGCCAGTTCCTGCAAGGTCCAGCGATGCGCTGGATCGTCGTGCATGCAGGTGATCGCCGCGCTCATCTGTTTATCCGCCAGGGCGAAGAGCCACCCAACGCCGCCTCTCGACCCCTCCGCCAGATGCAGCCTCAGGGCCTGAACCAGCATCATGTAAGCGAGCTGTTGTGCTACCAGAACGCCGCCCGGCCGCGGATCTCGTAGCTCCTCCATCATCCGCTCGAGTGACCAGCGCATCGCTGCTTTGTCGCACTCTTTCTGGATGTGCACGATGGGCGGCAGAAACCCCAGCAGAATGTCGGCATGGCCGCCGGCAAGGACGAAGTGTCCGCCGGCAAAAAAGCAATCCCCGCCGCCGTTGCGTGTAACGGTACTACCATTCGTCTTCGCCGCAAGCAGTGTAGAGAAGTCGACGGGCGTCAGCGTCAGATCGGTCGCCAGGCTGAAAGGCAGCCCACGGGGCAATAGAAAACAGTCCCCCGCCGTAAGGCGCACGAGGTCGGGAACACCTTCAACGGACAGCCAGCACTGGCCGGAAATTACGGCATAGCACTTGATGCCTTCATGCTTTGGGAATTTGACAGCCAGGTCTCCACCCACATCAAAGCCGCCGGACCTGTAGCTGCGCAGCTTCAGCAGCGAAAGCACATCTGAGAGCGGATCCATAAGCAATCCCGGAAAGCATCCCGGACGATCGAACCAAAACTACGGACTTTCAGTATAGATCGTATCTCGGCGACCTTCATCTTTATAACGGGACGCGAAATGCGCCCTTGTTCACGACGCAAAAAAAGGAGATTACGATGCGTATCTTTGTCACCGGCGCTACCGGTTTTATCGGTTCAGCCATTATTCCGGAACTCATCAACGCGGGCCATCAGGTCCTCGGTCTCACTCGGTCCGACGCAGGCGCCAAATCGCTTGCCGCCGCCGGTGCCCAGGTGCATCGAGGCGATCTCGAAGACCTCGAGAGCCTGCGCAGCGGAGCGGCCCAAGCAGACGGCGTGATTCATTGCGCCTTTAATCACGACTTCTCGAAATTCGTGGCGAATTGCGAGTTGGACCGGTGCGCCATCGAGGCACTCGGCTCTGCGCTCGTTGGCTCTGACCGCCCCCTGCTTGTCACCTCCGGGCTCGGGCTGCTGGCGCACGGTCGCGCAGCGACCGAGGATGACATGCCGCCGCCACCCAACCCGGCAACCTACCCCCGCGCTTCGGAAGCGGCCGGCGACGCATTGTTGGCCCGCGGTGTAAACGTGTCGGTGGTGCGTCTTCCCCAGGTCCACAATACGGTCAAGCAGGGCCTCGTCACCTACTCAATCGCGGTAGCTCGCCAGAAGGGCGTCTCTGCATACATAGGCGACGGACGCAACCGCTGGGCCGCGGCCCATGTTCTCGACACTGCCCGGCTCTACAGGCTGGCGCTCGAAAAGGGAGCAGACCCCAAGACAGAGCCGGGCGCAAGGTACCACGCTGTAGCAGAAGAGGGAGTCTCCGCTCGCGACATCGCCGCGGCCGTCGGCCGCGGCCTCAACGTCCCGATTGTCTCCATGACCCCGGAAGAAGCAGCCGGACATTTCGGCTGGCTTGGCATGTTCGCGGGCCTCGACATTGTGGCCTCCAGCACGCAGACGCAGCAGCGTCTGGGATGGCGTCCGATCGGACCTGGGCTGATTGCCGACCTCGAACAGATGCGCTATTCCGAAGCCTGAACAGATTGCGCATAGAGAGGTGTCATCCTGATCGGCAAGTCGGATTGTGCTTAGGCTCTGATGGTGAGAGTGTGGAGTGGAAATGGTTGGCGGGAGAACGACCTCGAACGGAATCTCGGAATCCACTTCTTACGTCTCGAAGACATTGAAGAAGCTGCGGTGGATGCTGGTTCCGGTTCCACCGCAGGAAGTTCTGCTGAGCTGCGGGCGGTACTGATTTCATTTCGGAACTCGGATTTGCCGCTTTTCGCCAATTTCCGCTAACTAAGGAGAATTGACAAGCGATGCGTTCATTGCGTTGTCACATGATCGACGACATCTACCCCCTGGAACTGGCGCGGCCCTGAAGCATGGCCGATAGCTGGTCCTTAACGGGCGCAAAAAAACATCCCGCGCGAGCAGGTTTGCTCGTGCGGGATCTGTGCTGAAGGCAAAGCTACTTCTTGGCGACGAACGGGTCCCGGGATGGGCCGAAGTCGAAGAAGTCGAACAGGTCGTCCAGTGCCGGGGTGTTCACCGGCGCATAGGAGCCCTCCAGTTGCACCGGGTTCGGGAAGTTGTCCCGGCTGCGGCTCGTCACCGGCCGCAGGCCCCAATTGCGCTCGATGAACTTGAGGATCGAGACATGGTCCCCGTACTTGTGGGAGATGTATCCCCCGCTGCGCAGCGGCAGGTACTGCGGATTCGCCACGACGATCAGCGGGATGCGCGTGCCGTCGCCGAAGAAGTCGACAGGTTGCACATAGCCGGAGTCGTAGTAGCCGCCGCCCTCATCCTCGGTAATGACGATGACGGTGTCCTTGGTGTACGTCGGCGATGCCTCGACCTGGTCGACGATCTTCTTCACGAAACCTCGAACAGGTCCAGCTTCGAGGAGGACGGATGGCCGTCCACGTAGCCGCTGGGCTTGACGAAGGAAACCGAGGGCAGGGTCCCGTTTGTGATATCCGAATACAGATTCACCGTGTCCTGAATATGCGCCGCGACCTGCACCGGGTTCGACATGATGGAGGTGTCGTACTGGAACGGGTTGCAGATGTTGCAGTACTCGTCCGCATTCGGGCCCCTGGCACCGAAGTTCAGCTGGAACGGGTCGGGGACATAGTTGTTCCACTGGTCGCCGTAGTACTTCCAGGAGACGTTGGCTTCGTTGAGGTCATCGCCGATGCTGGGCGTCGAGGAAGGCGGAATGGTGAACGGAGTGTTGGAGGGATCCTGGTTGGTGAAAGCGTTGGTGCCGTTGCCAAACCAGCCCGGGTTGTAGTTGTTCAATAGGTAGAAGTGGCCGGGTTCACAGCGCGGGTCGATGCGCAGCGACGCCAGGTAGTCCAGGATGGGCTGGACGCCGGGCTGGGTCGGGTCCGAGCAGTCGCTGTAGGAGCCGCCGCCGAAGATGATCGGCAACCGATTACTCTGGGTCTTGTCAAACTCACTTGCCGGGAATCCGGCATTGAAGTCTTCGCCGAAGCCGTCCTGCGTGTAAAAGTTGTTCGTGCTCGGTTGGGGGTTCGGATTCTCGATCGAGTCAATCGTTCCTGGTCCGCCGAAGCCGGCGGGATTGGTGACCACAGCGACGTTATGGGCCGGAGTCTCGGGATGGCCGTTGCCGTCGCTGAACCAGATCATGTCGCCGTGCCCAGCATGATGTGGTTGGCGCCGGTGCCGCCGTTGACGGACTGGTGGAAATTGTCGCTCATGGCGTAGGTATCCGCCAGGCTCTTGAAGTACGGCACATCGCCCTGCTGGACGTTGTAGAAGCCTAAGGCACTGGAGCCTTCGCCCGTGGTGGCCGGGACCGAGTCAATCAGTGCGAAGTCCTTGGCGGTCCACTG
>Ga0210386_10001518_pt1 | contig 20705 bp, 16 predicted proteins | sample IncBWH32OmetaG_FD_160091 | JGI IMG/M metagenome (GOLD analysis project Ga0210386, IMG submission 160091) | Forest soil microbial communities from Barre Woods Harvard Forest LTER site, Petersham, Massachusetts, United States - Inc-BW-H-32-O ...
AGTTGCTTGCGCGGCTGGGTCCTCGCGAGCCATCAGCAAACGCTAGCGCGGCTTGGGGTGCGGTTCGACTACTGCGACTTCGAGTCCGACGCGATCCAGCGAGCCCTCGCACTCATCGCCGAGGGTCTCGCCCGCGGCGTGCTCATGCGCGAGCCGGCCGGCACCATCGTCTACAAGACCGGCAGGCCCGAGTATACGACGATGGTGTTGCTGCGCGAGGACGGCATCCCCACCGAGTATGCACGCCTGCTGGGCGCTTACGACGGCGTGCTCGAGAGCCTCGACCCAGCCGCGAGCTACATCGAGGTCGTTGGCATCGAGTGGCACCAGCCACTGTTGGCTCTGCGTGAGCTGCTGGCCACTCTGCCAGAGAGTCCGCGCGTCGACGCCTACGACTGCATCCTGCACGGCTCGGTGACCAACGGTGGACAGAAGATGGGCTCGAGCACCGGCGAGGTCCTGTGGATCGATGATCTGCTCGACCAGGTCGCCAGGAGCAGTAGGGTCGCTGCCCTGGAGGTGTTGTCTGGCAACGCCGTGAGCAAGGACGAGTTGGCCGACCTCGTGGTGAGGGGCGCCTTTCTTTATTCGCCCCCTGCCCAGCCGCTCCCGCTCTCGGTGAAGCGCCTGATCGAGACCGCGTCGGGCCCAGGCTGGACGATCGCCGAGGCGTGGTGCCAGGCACAGCAACCCTGTGCACCAGACGACACGGCGCCGCGCACGCGCACGGCCATTGTGCAGTCGCTGCTCTATCGGCGCACGCTCCGGCTTGCGGTGGAACGGCGCGAGGTCGCGAGCCTGATGAGCTACCTGCACAAGCTGTCGGAAGCATGTCTCGCCGCCCCCGTGCCAGGGCCAGCCGCAGCGCCGATGCTGCGGCGCGTGCTGCGGAGCCTCGGCTTCCTCGCAGGCGGATTTACGCCGACGCGGGAGGAGCTGGCGCTCACGACAGGCAGCGGGCATCCCGAACTGAACCTGGTCGGCCAATGACAGCGGCTCGACTTGATCGTCTTGCGCCTGTAGCTCAATGGTCAAGAATCCTTACTGAGCTGTGGTGAGTACCGAGTGCTAGCCAATCAACCGGTGTCGATTCCCAAGCTTCGGGCTTGCGAGCGTCGCAAAAACCGGCGACTAGGAGCCGCGACGCGGTCGCTCGGCCCACGAGCCACAGCAATGGGCGGGTCTGAAGAGCATCGGCCTTTTAAGCCGAAGATGCGGGTTCGATTCCCGTCGGGCGTGTCGTAGCAAGCAACAGACAGACCCTCTGCGTGCCGCTCGTGTTCGACCCGTACACGAGCAATCGCCGCACGGGCAGCTTCATGATCGACGAGTCGAGCAACAGACGGTCGGCGCGGGGCTGATCGCGGCGGCGTAAGCGGTCGAGCCGCGCCGCGTTGGGCTCGCATCCTAGAGAGCTCGCTCGACGGCGCCGCAGACGCGCTCTACGTCGGATTCCTTCATCTCGACCCACAGCGGCAGACGTACGAGGGTCTCGCTGACGTGCTCTGTCACCGGAAGGCTGCCCGCCACCCTCCCGTAGCGTTCGCCGGCCGGCGAAGAATGCAGCGGCACGTAGTGAAAAAGCGCGTGAATGTTCTGTTCGGCCAGCGTCGCGATCAGGTGGTCGCGTTCGCTACGTCGCTCGAGACGCAGGTAGTACATGTGAGCGTTGTGGGTGCACGTCGTCGGTATCGTCGGCCTGCGCAGCACCCCGGCAGCCTCGAGTGCCGCGAAGCGCTCGTGATACATGTCCCAGCTCGTCATGCGGCGCGCGAGGATCTCCTCGGCATGTTCGATCTGAGCCCACAGAAAAGCGGCGCTGACATCGCTCATCAAGAACGACGAGCCCAGCTCGATCCATGTGTACTTGTCGACCTGACCGCGCAGGAACTGGCTGCGGTTCGTCCCCTTCTCTTGGATGACCTCCGCTCGCTCGACCCAGTCGGGGCGGTTGACGATCAGCGCTCCGCCCTCGCCACACATGACGTTCTTCGTCTCATGAAAGCTGAGACATCCGAGATCTCCCAGCGCGCCGAGCGGCCGGTCGAGATATAAGGCCGAGATACCCTGCGCCGCATCCTCGATCACGACCAGCCCGTAGCGGTCGGCAACCGTGGAGAGCGCTTCCAACTCGCAGCCGACGCCAGCGTAGTGCACGGGCATTATCGCCCGCGTCCGGGGCGTGATCGCGGCCTCGACCAGCCGCTCGTCGAGATTGAGCGTATCGTCACGGACATCGACGAAGACCGGCACAGCGCCGCGCAGCGCGATCGAGCCGGCGCTAGTCGGGAACGCGAACGAGGGCAAGATCACGTCGTCGCCCGGGCCGATGCCGGCCACGAGCATCGCCATCTCGAGCGCCGAGGTGCACGATGGGGTCAGGAGTGCTCGCGAACAGCCAAGCCGTTGCTCGAGCCATGAGGCGCATCGCTCGGAGAACACGCCGTTACCAGAGAGATGTAGATTTTCAATCGCTTCACGGATGTAACCGAACTCGTCACCTGTAGCGAACGGCCGGTTGAAGGGGACCTTCGAAGGTAGCGTATCGTCGACTCGCGACTTGACGCCGATCGGCGAGTCGATGTCACTGTAATCGTGCATCGGCTCGTGCCGGCAATGAACTACGGTCGATTGACATCGTTGATCGTGACAAACTCAGTCCCCGGTCGACTATCCGCGCTAAGCGCACGATACGCCGGCGTTCCTCGGCTCGGGCCGTACACCTACGCTCGTTCGATCCGGCCTTCGGCGCTCTGCTCGTATTTCCCCGTCTTTCGTCGTGAATCGCCCGTGCTCGAACGCACTACGCCAGTGACGTACTTAGCGTGCTCTGTCTCCGACTGCCGCACGGTCGAGCAGAGTCGCCCGATACCCGCGACTGGCGCGAACGCTGTAAACGGAGCACGTATACGGGCTTGCGAGATCATGTGGGGCTAATTGATTGGCCGCCGGCGCGGTGGTAACTTCGCCCGCCGTCGTGACATCAGGCGTCCGCTGACATGCCCTCATTTTCACCCCAGAGCGACACAACGACAGCGTTACCGTCTCGTGGATGGCCGGCCGCACTGAGCGTGACGCGGCATCCGTCCGGAGCAATGCTGCTTTGGAGTGTCGTGGTCGGTGTCCTCGGAGTCTTCGCGATGCTTGCGGCTACGCCCGTCCATTGGCCGATCATGCCGGAACAAGCAAAGGGTCTACGTGCGTCTCTGACAGTGCTCGAACACGGCGGGCCGTTGTTGCTCGGCCGTCATAGCCTCGCCGGTAAACCTTACGCCGTTGGCACCGCCGAAGAGGGTATCTACGTTTACTTCCCTCTGTTCAGCCATCTGCTTGGGGTCCGCGATCCCGTATCGATGGTGCGCTACTTCTACGTGGCGCTGTTTGGGTTGAGCATTGCTGCTTATCCGCTGGTCTTCTACAGGCTGACCCGCTCGCTTCTCGCCGGGATCATCGCGCCCTTGGCGTTGCACATATGTGCAAGATCATTTGGGTACAACGATGTGTACTGGGTACCCGCGTGGGCCGCGCTCACACTATTGCCACTCGTCTATCTGCTCGATCGCGAATGGCCGCGACTCGCGTTGCCGGCATTGATGGGTATATCGCTAGTCGGTGGCTGGGCGTCGTCGATACGCGCCGATTCCGGCCTCGCGGTCGTGATCGCAACCGTTGCGGTGGTCCTGCTCCGTCGCTGGCGGTGGTGGCGCATACCGCCTGCCGTTGCGCTCCTCCTACTCGCTTACCTCTCAATCGGCGCGTTCGTGCTTCCCGCTGTACGCGAGCACCGCGACGACCGCGTTGGCGCTAGGGACGCGATCGTCCTCGAGCACGAACAGTCGAGCGCGCACATATGGCACACCGCCTACATCGGCCTCGGCTATCTGCCGAACGACTACGACATCTGCTACGAAGACCGCTTTGCGATCGCCCGCGTGCAGCGTGATGCGCCTGGGACGCGCTACCTCTCCAATCGCTATAACACGGTGCTCCGTAGTGCGTACTTCGGGATCGTGCGGCGTCACCCGGTAGAGGTGATCAAGCAGTACGCGGCCAAGCTGCTGGTGACGACGGCGGATACCGCCCCATACCTGCTGATCGTCCTGCTGACCATGCCGGCGATGCTGCTGCTGGACCCCGAGAGGCGAATCCGGCGACGATGGATCCTTCTCACGCTTCCCGCGATCGTCGTTGCGTACCTGCCTCCGATGATCGCCATCCCCAACGAGTCCTACGAGCAGGGCCTCTACGGCGTCCTCGGCGTCATCGGGATCCTGGGCGTGTGCTGGTGCCTCGAGCGAACTGAGACGGCAGTTCGCGGGCAACGCGGCCTGCGCCCACTGCTCGCCAGGATGAAAACCGGTTGGTCATCGGCGCGGGAGTCGGGGTGGCATCTGCACCGACAGAGCATCGCCCTGAGCGCCGCACTGCTTACCGTCGTGACGGCGCTGGTGGTCGGGCGATTCTTCGTGGCCAGAAGCGCCGAATCCTGGCAGGGTTACTCCTCCGAGGTTGTGATCGCCGGGCTCGCACCCGCGCCACTGTCAGGGCGTCCGCTCTGCCACGAGCAACAGCGAGCCACCGGCCGGCAGATCGATCCCACGCGCGATCAGCCTACGCTCCAAGGCAAGCACGCCTTCCAGCGGCCTCGTGATCCGCTGCGCGAGGAGGTGCTCGCGGTTGGGGTCGAGCGGACGTCGGCTCAGGCGGCGTCCTGAGCGCATCCCGGCCATCGCCGGCAGCAGTAGCGTGACGAACGAAGTCACACGACGGATCGCGAAGCCGGCTGAGAGCACCTTCGAAACCAGTTCGGAGCGTCGATAGCGACGCTTGTGCTGCGCGTACTCGTCGCTCGCGCTCCACAACCAAGGGTGCTGGGGTACGGTGAGCACGATCCCGCCGCCCGGCTTGACCGCCGTCCTCATCTCGGCGAGGACGCGTCGGTCATCGTCGATGTGCTCGAGCACGTCGAAGGCGCCGACCACGTCGAACTCGGCGTGGAACGGAATCCGGCGTGCGTCGAGTTGGAGCAGGCTCACCTCGGGCACGCGCCGATCGGCGTGAGCCAGACCGTCGAGGTGCAGATCGCCGCCCACGAGCCGTAGTTGCGGATGCGCCGCACGCAGACCCTCGAGCACGAAGCCGGTGCCACAGCCGATCTCCAGGAGACTCCGGGCATTCGGGAAGTAGCGAGCGACCGCCCAGTCGATCAGGCGATTGCGAGAACGAAACCAGAACGAGTCGTGCTCGAGCTCGACGAGGTGATCGAAGGCCCCCGGGTCAAAGCCATCCTTCCCGATCGGCGTGGCGAAGCGAACAATCGTGCCGGAGGTCTGCGGATTGAAGCCGCAGTACGGACAGTCCCACTTCAGAGTGCCAAAGCGACGGTCGCAGCTGATGCACCGCTTCACATGCTGGCTCCGACTGCGATCCCGGCGATCACCAGCGACACGCCAACCACCTTCGTCGTGGTGAGGGCCTCTCCGAAGAAGACGGCGCTGAGCAGTAGCACGATCGCGAACGTCAGTCCCACGAACGGATAGGCTCGGCTGAGCTCCAGTCGTGAGATCGCGGCCATCCAGAACAGCGCGGCCACGAAGGCGCCGAGCAGGGCGCTGAGGATCCACGGGTCGACGATCAGATGAGCGAAGAAGGTCAGCTTGCCGTGAAGACCGGCCGGCAGATGCCCCCGCCGCGACACGCGCCACTTGACGACGATCTGGCCGTAAACGGTCAGCGCGATCGTGGCTGCCACATATACCCAAGCCATCTGTTCACGTCTCGGTAGCGATCGCATACCCGATGCCGCTCCGTCCATAGCCGTTGCCGTTGTAGAGCAGATATCTGACCCCCCCGGTGTCGAAGACGGCGGGGTACGCGATCATCTCGGCGTCCCATCCCTCCTCCGAGATCGTCAGGCCGGCAAGGCTGTCGTCGCGATCCCAGTTCACGCCGTCCGTCGACTCTGCGTAGCCGAGTCGGTAGCAATCGCCGCGGGCGGCGAACCACATTCGAAAGAGACCCTGCTCGCGGACGACACAAGGCCGACTGATCGCGTACTCGTGGTCGTCCGCGAAGTCCACCGCCACTCGACCTTCGCGTCTCCAGTGGATTCCGTCGCCGCTCTCGGCATAGCGCAAGTGATAGAAGTGGCGCATTTCTCCTTCGACCATTTCCCAATGCGTGCATGACACGTACCACATGCGCCATCGTCCTCCCTCACGAAGCACCCAGGGTGAGGCGGTCAAGTACGGGTCAATCGCGCTGCGCTCGAGCATCGGCGCTGTCGAGAAGCGCTCGAACCGACGTTGCCCATGCGGACGGATCGCGAGACCTGCGTAGAAGTAGAAGGGCACGGTGATTCCAAGCGTCCAGCCGGTGTAGTACAGAAACGTCGCTCGGTCACCCTCGACCAGACAGGACATCGTCACGCCGCTGTCGTCGAAGGCGCCCAAGGGCCCAGGGCTCAAAACCGGCTCGGGATCGTGGCTGACCAGTCTCAGCTCGCCCGTCGGCGCAATCTCGACGTGAGCGCGTGCGATGTGGGCGCGGCCTTTGTCATCGCGCGGTGAGTAAAGAAGCGCGACGTTGTGATCATCGTCAAGAGATTCGACCGCGGGTAGTGCTGCATGCGACCGGGCCCAAGGTTGCTCTGTTGGCGCGGGAACTAGCAGTCCGCGCTTGCTCCACGCCTCATATGTCGGTCGTGGGCCGACCGAGTGAACGCTCATACGTTTCGCCCTACGATCTCGCTCCTTTGTCTCCGACTCTCCATGCTGCGACTGGCAGTGCCCTTGCGCGCAGGCCTCTCGCTGCCGTCGGCGTCGACATGCTCGGCGATCCGGTCGACCACGAAGACGGGCCGTTCGCGCGATTGATCGAACACCTTGCCCACATACAGACCGGTGATCCCAGTGCTGAGGATGATGAAGCCTGTCAGCAGCAGGATCGCCACGACGATGCTCGTCCAGCCGGGATAGGCCTGCCCGGCGACCCTCGCACCGAGCAGGTAGCAGACGAGCAGTCCTCCCGAGAGGGCCAGGAAGAAGCCGAGATACACGATCCACCGCAGCAGCGCCGTCGTCTGAAAGAAGACGCCATCGAGCGCGTGCTCGAGCAGACGCGGCAAGCTGTACGAGCTGCGTCCGCGATATCGCACGGCGGGCTGGTACTCGACCGAAGCGGTGTCGAAACCTAGCCAGGTGAGGATCATCGCGTAGTGGCGATCCTGGTCGCGGAACGTCAGAAACACATCGACGACCTTGCGAGAGATGACGCTGAAGTTCCCGTACTGTCCCTTGAGGGTAGCTCCCCCGAAGACGCGGATACCGCGGAAGTACAGGCGGCCGAGCGCGCCGCGTAGCCAACCGGTCGGCTTGCTCGCTCGCCAGCCGAACACGATGTCGTGCCCCTCCAGCGCCTTTGCGTACAGTCGCGGGATGTCCTCCGGCGGGTCCTGCAGGTCGCAGTCCATCACGACGACCCAGTCGCCCCTCGCATGGTGCAAGCCGGCGGTGATTGCCGCGTGCTGGCCGAAGTTGCGGCTCAGCAAGACGCCACGAACGGAATTGTCGAGATCGACCACCCGCTCGATCTCCTCCCAGGAGCCATCTTGCGCCCCATCGTCGACCAGGATGATCTCATAGCTAGTCCGCAGCGCACTCAGAGCGACAACGAGCCGTTCGTGCAGGTGACCTAGGCAAGCCTGGCACCCGTACACAGGCACAACGACGCTGATCTCAGGAGGATTTGGTGGAACCTGTTTCCGACTATTGGCACTCATCGCGCCGGCGATAGTACCATCGGCCACTCGGCATGTTCGCCTCTTCTGACAGTCACACGAAGCCGAAGAAGACGATCTGCATCATGCAGTCGAACTATGCACCCTGGAAGGGTTACTTCGATCTGATGCGTTTGACCGACGAGCTTGTGCTCTACGACGACGTTCAGTACACGAGGCGCGACTGGCGTAACCGAAACAGGTTGAAGTCGCCAAGCGGCGTCCGCTGGCTGACAATCCCGGTGAAAGTCAAGGGTCGGTACCTGCAGCGAATCGATGAAACGACGATCTCCGACCCCGATTGGGCCGCTCGTCATTGGTCGGCGCTGATTACATGGTACGGCAAGGCGCCTTTCTTCGAGCGTTATCGGCCAGTCTTGGAGGAGTTCTACGCCGCGACGCGCGATCGACACCTATCTCAGGTCAACCGGCGGTTCCTTGAAATCCTGCGGGACCTGCTGGGCATCTCAACGCCATTCAGCTGGTCCAGCGACTACCCGGCCCGCGGCCAGAAGACAGAGCGCCTGCTCTCGATCTGTCGCGCGGCGGGGGCGGATCGCTATGTGTCTGGACCTGCCGCACGGGCGTACTTGGATGAGGACCGCTTCCGCGCAGAGGGCGTCGAGGTTGTGTGGATGAGCTACGACGGCTATTCGACATACCCACAACTGTATCCACCGTTCGAGCACGGCGTGAGCGTGCTCGATCTTCTGTTCAGCGTTGGTGATGATGCCCCGCGATACATGCTCGGAGCGAAATGAGCGAGAAGCCCGTCGTGATCTTCGGAGCGGGGTCGTTCGCCGAGGTTGCGACGGCCTACTTGACCGATGACAGTCCGCGCGAGGTGCTCGCTTATACGGTCGACGGCGCTTACAAGCAGTCGGATACGTTCTGCGACCGGCCGCTGGTTGCATTCGAGGATCTCGTTGCCGGTTACCCTCCCGATCGAGTCGACCTGCTGGTCGCCACCGGCTATCAAGGTCTGAACAGCGCTCGCCGCAACATCTACGAGCGATCCAAGCAACTCGGCTACGGCTTCGTTACCTACGTGAGCTCGCGTGCGATGGTGATGAGCGATCGTCCGATCGGCGAGAACACATTCATCTTCGAGGCAAACGTGATCCAGCCGTTCGTGGAGATCGGCGACAACGTGATCCTCTGGAGTGGCAACCACATCGGCCACCACAGCAGCATCGCCAGCCACTGTTTCATCGCGTCGCACGCGGTCGTCTCAGGCCACGTCTGCATCGGGGAAAGCTGCTTCGTCGGCGTCAACGCCACGTTTCGTGACGGCATCTCGGTGGGCCCGCGGTGCGTGATCGGAGCGGCTGCGGTGGTGCTTGCCGACCAGCCGGAGGGCACCGTGCTCGCAGCCACCGAAACGGCGACGCATCCCAAGAAGAGCTGGGAGCTTCGCAGCATCTGACCGATGTTTACCGTCGACTCGGAGAACGACCTGGACTGGTTGTCCAAGACATCACAGGCAATCCGTTACGAGGGGTGCGCGGTCGTCGTCGGCGTACTTGAACCCGAGCTGATCGAGCGCACTCGATCGGCAATGTACGAGGTGCAGGCGCAAATTTACGAAGACATCGGGCGAGAGCGTCTCGCCCGGTCGGGCGAGCGGGGCGTTCTGCGCCTGATGCCGCGTTACGACCCGTATTTCTTGAAGCTTCTTGAGCTGCCGGCGATGCTCGCGGTGGTTGACCATGTCTTGTGCGATACAGCGATACTCCATCTGCAGAACGGCTTCATCTTGCCGCCTACGGATGCGGCGGCGTCGGGCTCGTTTCAGCATACATTTCATCGCGACTTTCCGCGTCACCTCAACGGCTACCTCGCTTCGCTGAACGTCATGCTGACGCTTGATGCTTTTACGGCGTCCAACGGGGGCACGCTCGTGGCACTTGGGACGCAACAACGTTCAGAACGTCCGCGGCAGGGCTATCTCGAGACGGCTGCCTTACCAGTGGAGTGCCCGTCCGGTGCGATGATCGTCTTTGACTCGACGCTCTGGCACGCCGCTGGCGCCAACAGGTCCGACCGCGATCGTCTGGCGATCAACCACCAGTTCACTCGCTCGTACTTCAAGCAGCAAATCGACTATGTACGAGCCTTCGGGGAGTCGCTCGTCCTTGCTCAAGCGCCGCGCGTTCAACAGCTCCTCGGTTGGTATACCCGCGTGGTGACGAACCTGGATGAGTACTACCGTCCCACCGAGGAGCGACTTTACCGCCCTGGGCAGGGATGACAAACCGATGCCCGCCAACTCGGCCATAGCCGGAAGACCGACAGCGGCACGATCCGGGGCGTCGCGTCTCGTCCCGCGTTTTCGTGGGACGAATACCATGATGGTCTTTTGGGGGCTAGGCGTCGCCATTGTCACGACGCTCGTGCTTTTTGTGGTCGCTCCCACTGTGTGGCCGATGTCGGATGGCCGGGACGTGGCCCTGCGGGCCTCGATGGTCGCGCTGGGCCACGGCAGTCCGCTGTTGGTAGGCGGCTCCCCCGGGCACTTCTACTCCCTCGGCACTCATGACGACGACGGGATCTACGTCTACATTCCGGTCCTGAGCCGCTTGCTTGGCGTCGCCGACCCATTGCGCATGATGCGCGACTTCTACATTGCGCTGAGCTTCCTCGGCATAGCACTCTACCCGACGATCTTCTACCGGCTGACCGGTTCGGTGCTGGCAGGGCTCGCATCGCCGCTGATGTTCATCGTGTGCCTCGTGTCGATGGCGATGTCAGACATCTACTGGATCCCGGCATGGGGAGCACTGACACTACTGCCGCTGGTGTTTTTCTTGCTACGTGACTGGCCGCGCTATGGCCTGGTGTTGGCGGCCGGGATAACGCTCGTCGCGAGCGTGATTTCGTCGATTCGAAGCTACTCGGGCCTCGGCATCGCGGTCGCGGTCGGTATTGCCTTGCTGCTACGTCGCTGGCGGTGGTGGCGCGTGCTGGCGGTATTGACGACGTTGGCGTGCATCTACGCGTCGATCGACATGTTCGTCATCGGCCCGATCCAGGCCGAGCGCGACCATTGGCTTGGGAGAGCCGTCGAAGCGGAACAGCGCTTGCAAGCACCTCACACAATGTGGCACACCGCGTACGCGGGCCTCGGATATCTCCCCAATCGGTACGGTCTGCGCTACGGCGACATCGTCCCGGCTGAACGCGTCCAGCGCGAAGCTCCCGGGACGATCTTCCTCTCACGCCGTTACGAGACGATCATCCGCGAAGTTTACTTGCGCTTTGCGCGCGATCATCCTTTCGAAATCGTTCGACAGTACTCAGCCAAGGCGCTCGTCGTCGTCGCAGATGTGGCTCCGTACCTATTGATTGTGTTGACGACGCTGCCAGCTGTGCTGCTGCTGGCGCCCGATCGTCGCATCGTGCGGCGCTGGTGCATCCTTGCGATACCAGCGGCGATCGGCGCGGTCTTGCCACCCTTGTTGGCCGTCCCGCTGCTGGGCTATGAGGAGAGCCTGTATGGGGTGATAGGCGTCGTCGGCATCGTTGGGTTGTGTTGGGCGATCAAGCTGATGGACGCTGCCATTCGCGAGGGCGGCGATGTGCGCTTGAAGGTTGCCCTGAGGGGAGTCTCCTGGGGCGCGCTCGCGCACGGTGTCACGCCAGGTTGGCGGAGCGTCCGTATCAGCGCAATCGCCGTCGGGTTGCTGATCGCCGTGAGCGTCGGTGGTGATTTCGTCCGCAAGGACGCCGGACGCTGGCTCGGCACGCCATACGACGTTCTGATGGAACTCATTAGTGCGTAGCTTGGTCGGCTGAGGCCGTCGCCGTGCTCTGACGGTGGCATCGGCGACTCGCGCCACCCGAGGCGACCCCCGACACCCCAGGCGACCCGGCCACGCGAGGCGACCCCATTTCCAACCTGGAGGCATGACCGGAGGAGGAGTCTCTAATCTGCTGACTCGATGTTCAGCAAGGTACTGATTGCCAACCGCGGCGAGATCGCCGTCCGCATCGCCCGCGCGCTACAAGAGCTCGGCGTCGCCAGCGTCGCCGTCTACTCCGAGCTCGACCGCGACGCGGTGCACGTCAAGCGCACCGACGAGGCGTACAACATCGGCGACGGGCCTGCCGCCGAGAACTACTTGAGCGTCGAGAAGATCCTTGACGTCGCCAAGCGCGCCGGCGCGGAGGCGATCCACCCCGGCTACGGCTTTCTCGCTGAGAACGCGCCGTTCGCGCAGGCGTGCGAGGACGCCGGCGTCGTCTTCATCGGGCCGCCGGCGAGCGCGATCGAGGCGATGGGCTCGAAGACGCGTGCGCGCGAGCTGATGCAGGCGGCCGGCGTGCCGATCGTGCCTGGCACGACCGAGCCCGTCGCGACCGTCGCCGACGCGCTGCGCATCGCCAAGGAAGAGATCGGCTTCCCGGTCGCAGTCAAGGCCGCCGGCGGTGGCGGCGGCAAGGGCTTTCGCGTCGCGCTTACCGAGGACGAGCTCGAGGGCGCGTTCGAGGGCTCGAGCCGCGAAGGCGAGAAGTTCTTCTCCGACGCGACGGTCTACCTCGAGCGCTACCTGCACGACCCGCGCCACGTCGAGGTGCAGGTGCTGGCCGATCGCCACGGCAACGTGATCCACCTCGGCGAGCGCGACTGCTCGATCCAGCGACGCCACCAGAAGGTGATCGAGGAGTCGCCCGCGCCCGCGTGGGTCGTCGACTCGCAGATGCGCGAGCGGATCGGCAAGATCGGAGTCGATGCGGCGAAGGCCGTCGACTACGTCGGCGCCGGCACGATCGAGGGCCTGTTCTCGCTCGGCGAGGGCGGCTCCGAGCCCGAGTATTTCTTCCTCGAGATGAACACGCGCGTACAGGTCGAGCACTGCGTGACCGAGATGACGACCGGGATCGACATCGTCAAGGAGGGCATCCGCGCGGCCGCCGGTGAGGAATTGTCGTATGCGCAGATCGACGTCGAGTTGAGCGGACACGCGATCGAGTGCCGGATCAACGCCGAGGACGCCTCGAAGAACTTCGCGCCCGCGCCCGGCAGGATCGGCGCCTACCGCGAGCCGACGGGGCCCGGCGTGCGCGTCGACTCGGGCGTGCAGGCCGGCGGCGAAGTCTCGCCGATGTACGACCCGATGGTCGCCAAGCTGATCGTCTGGGACGCCGACCGCGAGCAGGCGACCAAGCGGATGCTGCGCGCGCTCGACGAATACGAGATCGAGCACCTGAAGACGCTGATCCCATTCCACAAGGCGCTGCTGGCGACCGAGCAGTGGGCCAAAGGCGAGACGTGCCGCGACCTGCTCGAGGACAAGAAGTGGCTGAAGACGCTCGCCTTCGACGCGCCGGCCGCCACGCCGGCCGAGGATGAGGAGGAGCACAAGGTCGAGCAGACGTACTCGGTCGAGGTCTCGGGCAAGCGCTTCGACGTGCGCGTCGTCGGTCCGCCGTTCGCCGGCGGCGGCGTGCCCGCGAGCAACGGCTCGGCGCCGACCGGCGCGCCGAAGGCGGCGCGACGCTCGCCAAGGAAGTCGTCCTCCGGCGCCGGCGGCGCCGACCTTTTGACCTCGCCGCTGCAGGGCAACATGTGGAAGGTGCTCGTCAAGCAGGGCGACACGGTGCAGGAGGGCCAGCTGCTCTGCATCATCGAGGCGATGAAGATGGAGAACGAGATCACCGCGCACAAGGCCGGCTCGATCGCCGAGCTGCCGATCGTCGAGGGCGAGCCGATCCAAGCGGGAGCGCCGATCGCGACGATCGTCGATCCGGCCGTCTAGCAGAGCTAGAAACAAGTCGCCGGAGCGCAGCGCCGGCCGGCGAGCGTCCTTGTCGGCGCCAGCCGACCGCGCCGCGTCCGCCGGTGACGCCGAATCCGTTCCGGCAGCGCTCGCCTCGCACCCCGTGACGGCGCCCGCGGCATCGGCTTCGTTCGGGCGTCGTCTCTTGTAGGGCGCCATCCGCGTACTCTCCCAACATGCCGACTTATAGTGATGATCGGCTCAAGCACATCGGCGACGGTCCGTCACCATGACGGCACTGGCGCCGGCGCGGGGTGCGCTGAAGTGGCCGCTCGCGTTACGACTCGACCTCGGTCCGGCTACCGCGGGGTTTGCACTCGCTTTCACCGCGACGCTTGCCGTCGCGATGATCCAGGGTCCAAAGCTGTTCTACGGAGACTCCGGAGAGTACTGGTCGCTTGCGAGCACGTTCACGCGTAACGGACATTTTTCTCTGATCAATTTCGAGAGCCCCGTGCGTGGATATGGGATGCCGTTGATCGCCCACTTGCTTGGTGCGCTCGTCAAAACGCTCAGCTGGAGTCAATCGTCGATCGTCAAGGTCTTCAATGCGTTGCAGTTTTCGCTGATCGGCGCGGTGCTCGTTCCGCAGATCGCAGAGCACACATGGCCGGAGCGCAAATGGAACCTCGTGCGTCGCCTCGCGCTCGCGGCGCTGCTGATCATCTTTTGGAGCGGCGACCTCAACTACCCATTGAGTGATTTCCCGGGGCTGGCGCTCGTCCTGCTGGCAATCGTTGCGGTCGCACATGCGGACAGTCCTGGCTGGATGCTGACGGCAGGCGCAGCGAGCGGTCTGGCTGTGGACATGCGGCCCGCGTACCTGCCCGCGGTGCCGATGCTGCTCGTTATCGTCGGCCTCACTTGGTGGCGGCGCCGCGCCGCCGGCGACACATCTCGAATTCACCAAGCACTGTGCGTCGCGCTGCTGGTGATCGGCTTCGCCGGAGCCTCGCTGCCGCAATCGCTCGCCTCACATCGCCACTACCGGTCGTGGAGCTTCATTCCCGGAGGACCAGCCCACCTGACCGAGGAACAACTCACCAGCGGCCTATACCTACAGCGCTACGACACGTTCGCCACACCGGCGCGAGGCGCAGCGCCGATGCCCTACTTCGACACGACCGGGGCCAACCTGATCTCGGAACAGCCCGGACAGGGGATCACCAGCGTCGGCCAATACCTTCGACTCGTCGAGGAGCATCCGGTCGCGATCATCGGCTTGACGGCGCGACACGTGGTGAACGGCCTGGACATGCGGTACAGCACCGTCTATGTCGAACACATCGACTCCGGCGGCCACCTCTGGCTCCGCGTGCCGGGCTTCCTGCTCGTCTTCCTTGCGCTCGTCAGGATGCTGTGGCCAACCGCGCGCCGCTCGCTCGGGCCCGCCCGATGGCACTATCCGGTCGCGCTCTTGCTGTGCTGCGTCACCTCGGTCGTGACGGCGATCGAGACTCGCTACATGTTGCCCGTGTGGCTGCTCTGCGCGATGCTGGTGCTGACACCGGGCTGGCCGAGCCCGATCAGCAAGGATCGGCGTGGCCTCCGGCGCGTGCGGACGTTGATCGTGCTCGTGGCTGCGTACCTGGCGTTCATGGCAATCGTATGGCATGTCGTCAGCGGCGCCACAGCCCGTGTGTTGACTTGATCCGGGCGTAGCCCATCGAATACCGCGTGCTCGACCGATGCCCCGCACTTGACCCAAACGACCACAGTCGGTTGGCGAGGAACGTCACAGGAGCGGCGATCAGGATCGCGAGCCGCTGGGCGCTCGCCGCGGGAAGCTCGACCGCTGAGTAGAGGATGGCGAAGCTCGCATAGTTCACGCCGAAGCTGACACCTGCGACGATGCAGAAGCGACGCAGATCGCTGCTGAGGCTGCGCCCGCTCGGAGGAAACACCAACGCGCGCAGCAGCGCGAAGTTGAAGAGACCGTTGAGCGAGAAAGCGCCGCCCAGCGCGACGTACGGCGACACTCCGACATCCAGCTCGATCGCGTAGGAGACAACGGCAAGGAGATATCCGCTACCAGCAACGACTCCATAGCGCACGATCTGACTGATGACGCCCCCGCTGGCTCTGGTGCGTGCGTCCACTGCGCCGCGTCCCTCGCGAACGGCTCACGGCGCGCGGTCGATCGCCGCCACGCCGTTCCCGTTCACCACGCCCCGAGCCCCGCGGCGCAGGACGAAGACGCAGCCGAGCCACGCGGCAAGCGCCAGCGCGGCCATCAGATCCTGTAGCGGGCGGCCCGGTTCGTGGAAGCTGGCGGTAAACGTATAATCGCCAGGCGACAGGCGCCAGGCGCGAAACGGCGTATCGTTCCGAACGCTCTGCGCCCGGTCGGTGTTGGTGCGCCAGCCCGCCACCGCGAGCTCGTTTTCGACCATCAGCGTCGGTTGAGAGAGCTTCACCGCATAGACGATGCTGGTGGCGCCATACGAGATCGTGTGTATGTCTGGACTGGCGCGCCAGGCGCTCGCCGGCGGTAGGTGCACGGATCCAGTAGCGCAGCCGACCGTCGCGCAAGGGAACGTCGTCGCGAACCACGGCTCGAGCAGCAGGCGTAACCAGGTCGGGTTGCTTTCGGCCTGCAACAGGGCACGCTCACGGACCGGGTCATAGTCGGTGGCGTGATAAGCGTCCGCCACCCAGCCCGACGCGTTCACTTCGGGGATCGGCGACGGCGGCACCCGCGCGGGGCGCGTGCTCGGCGCGACCGCCAGACGCGTGGGTAGTTCGTGCACGTATCCATCTCTCTGCCGGTAGTACGCGAGCGCCGAAGGCGGCGCGCGCCACGGCGACACGAGTCCACCGAGTAAGTAGTCATTGATCTCTCTGACGCCGTCGATCACGACGAGTACGAGCAGCGCGCAGACGAGGAGCCGCGGCGCGGGCCTGACAACAGCCAGCGCGCCGCTGGCCAAGACCACCCCGACGACGATCCACGGCTCCTGGGTGGGCTGTGCGTGCGTGCGCGGCACGAGCAGGAGCCCACCCACGAGAACGCACGAGGCGATCGCCACAGCGATTAGCGGACGCGAGTCGCCAGCCGAGATCCCACGCCACGCGTCGACCGAGATGACGATCAGCGCGAGCGCCACGATCGACTTGTAGTCAGATGCCGGAAAGCGACTCGCGAAGAGCGGGCCGAGCGAGGCCATCCCTCGGCCGACGAAGCCGATCTTCGGCGCCATCCCGAGCACCAGCGCGACGGCGCCCGCCGCGGCGAGCGGAGCTTGCCGCGACAACGTCTCGCGCCGCGCGCACGCCAGTCCGACGAGCACCGGCGTCCCCACCGCCCAGGTGGTGATCGTCCCTTCAAACGTCCACGCGAAGTTGTTCAGATACAGGCCGAACGCGTCGAGCGGCGAGATCGCGAACATGCCGCGAAAGGCCGCTGTCGGCTTGTCCGTGCGGATCAGTTCCCCCGCTCCATCGGCTCGCAGGTACGGCCACACGACGGCTACGCATACGGCGCCGACGGCGACCGCCGCGAGCGCCAGCGCGACCTGGTGACGGCGCCACGCCGTGGGTCCGGCGACGCGCAGCGCGACGATCGCGTAAACCGAACCGACGATCGCGAACGAGACCACCTGCCCCGCATAGGCGCCTGTGGCGATCACCCATGCCAGCGGCGGAACGGCGGCCAAGCGAAGCCATCGGCCGGCGTCCTGCGGCGGGGTCAGCGCCCACAGTAGCCACGGAAGGTAGGAGAACCCTCGAAAGATGTCCGCGTGCTCCGCCTGTCCGTAGTAACCGCCGAAGAGCAGATAAGCAACTGCGGCTACCGCGGCCCACGCCCACGACAAACGACGGGCCCTGACGAGAAGCATCGCGCCGATCGCTCCGAACAGCACGTGCCCGATCTGGATCGCGGTCAGCACGCCCAGCGTCAGCGGAACGCGCAACGCGCCCAATACCCACCACAGAGGGAAATACACGCCTGCCTGCAGGTCGACGTCCACCGGAAACCCGCTCGCGACGAACGGAGACCAGGCCAGCGGATGTCCGCGTCCGATCGTTGCAGCGACGAACGCCGGACTCGTCGAGTAGCTGCCGAGGAAGTCCCACGGGAAGCTCCAATGGTCGAACAGCTGCTGGCGGAACACCCACGCCGTCAGAACGATCATCGCCGCTACGGCCAGCGCCGGGAGGACGCCGCGTCGCGACACGCCCAGCGAACCAAGAATGCCGCGGCCGTGCGCGCGCGCTTCGGGCGGACTCGCCCCGGCAGCTTCCGATTCGGGCGAGCTCACGAGAACCGTTCGGCCGACGAATCCGCCGCCGACTGGCGGGCCGTTCGATCCGCGCTCGTCGCGTTCGGCTCAGCGACCTGCTCGAGGAACTCGTCGTAATTTCGAATGTAGTCCTCCGGCGCGTACCGATCGGAGGCGAGCACGAGCAGGACCGCATCGTGCGTGTACCGGTACTGCACGCTCCAGACCATCGGCGGCACGTAAAGGCCGTATTGCGGATCGGCGAGCACGACCTCCTCGCGCACGCGACCGTCGTCGATCACCACGGCGACGCTGCCCGCCTGGCAGACGAGGAACTGCGCGCATGTCCGGTGCGCATGAGCGCCACGCACGTCCTTCGACGGCACGTGCATGACGCTGAAGAAGCGTCGCGGCTGAAACGGGAGCTGGCCGTCCACCTCGCCCGATACGAGCGACCCGCGCAAGTCGTCGACGCGCAGCAGCCGAAACAGCGTCGCGCCCGCGACGCGCAGCGCGCGCGGGTCCTCGTCGGCGGGCATCTCGGCCCGGGTGACGTGGAGCTGACCGACGTCGTGAGCGTCGACGTACCCGACGATCCGCGCGGGGTTGCCGACGACGATCGCATACGGCGGCACGTCGTGCGTGAGAACGCTGCCCGCGCCGACCATTGCGCAGATCCCGATCGTCAGACCGGGCAGGATCGTGCAGTTGGCGCCGAGTGACGCTCCACGGCGCACGACGGTTGGTGGGAGCTCACGTCGAAGGACCCTGCTGCGCGGAAACGCGTCGTTGGTGAAGGTCACGTCGGGGCCGATGAACACGTCCTCCTCGATGCGAATGCCGTCCCAGATCGCCACGCCGCACTTGACGGTCACGCGATCCCCGATCACGACATCGTTCTCGATGAACACGTGGTCGCAGATGTTGCACTCGCTGCCGATTCGCGCCCCCGGCAGCACGTGCGCAAAGGCCCAGATCCTCGTGCCGGCGCCGACATCGCTCGCCTCGCAGATGCCGGCGGGGTGCGTGAAGTGAGCGCCCGTCGCGTCCGGGCGACGAGCCTCGCGCATCGTCGCCGCGTCACGGCTCATGGAAGCTCTCGCTGAGCATCGCGACCGCCCCCGGTCGGCGCTTGCTGTTCTCATAGGTGCGCCACACATACGAGCCGACGACCCCCAGCCCCGACAGGATCAGCGAGCCCATCACGAACAACGTCAGCATGATCGGCGCGTAGCCCGCAACGCGAATCCCGGCAAACGCCCACACGAGGAACACGACGAGTCCGCCCGTCGTCGACAGGAGAATGCCCGTGATCCCCACGGCGAGCAGCAGCGTGATCGGAAGGTCCGTGAACGAGTAGACGCTGTCGAGCAGGTAGCGCGTCTTCATGCGCAACGTCCACCCGCTTCGACCGAACACGCGCGGAGCCCTCTCGTAGGGAATCTCGACTCGGCGATATCCGAGCCAGATCAAGAGCCCGACGAGGCTGCTGTTGGACTCCCGCAGCGCGAGCAGTGCGTCGCGCACCTCGCTGGTGCACGCGAACACGTCGATCCCGCCACGCGGCATCTCCGGCTGAACCCAGCGAGAGTAGATTGACCAGAACCAGGCGGAGCCGATCCGGCTGAGCAGCGGATCATGACGCGCTCGCCGCACGCCGACGGCGATCTCGCAGGTTCCGGCCACGAGAGCCTCGCAGAGACCGGTCACGAGCTCGCGCGGCTCTTGGAGATCGGCCGACATCACGACCATGCGTCGGCCCCGCGCGACGGCGAGGCCCGTCCTGATCGCTGCGAACGAGCCGAAGTTTCGCGAGTGCCAGAGCAGACGGGCACGCAGTCGGCCGTTTTCGAGCAGCCCGCGTAGCACCGCTCCGGAGGCGTCCGGCGAGCCGTCGATGACGAAGATCGCCTCCATCCGTCCCGCGAGCTCGTCGGACACGCACTCCAGGCGATGAACCACGTCGCCAAGCGTCTCCTCGTTCCGGTAGACCGGGACGACAACGCTGACGAGCGTGGAAGCGTCAGGCTCGCGACGCTCACGCACGTCCTCGGTCGTTTGCGCGACGGTCACGGTCACTCCACGACCTCGTCGAGCGCCGCGCAAACGACCTCGAGCTCCGCCGCTTCGAGGTCGGGGAAGCACGGCAGCGAGAGCACCTGCGTCGACGCACTCTCAGTGACGGGCAACCTGAGCCGCGGGTCCCCGACGATCTTCTGCCAGTGGTCGGGCACGGGGTAGTGAACGTCGGTGTGAACACCGCGCGCGAGCAGTTGCGCCGCGAGCCTCGACCGATGCGGCGTACGGATGACCGCCAGGTGCGCGACGTAGTCGTCCTCGCCGTCCTGCGCCATTGCCGCCGCGCTCGACTGCAAGGCGTCCGCGTACCGTCGCACCACCTCACGTCTGCGCCGATTCAGGCGATCTAGCCGCGCTAGACGTACGCGCAGCACCGCAGCCTGAATCTCATCGAGCCGAGAATTCCGTCCACCGCCTTCGGCCACGCGGTACTTCACACCCCATCCGTACTGTGCGAGCCGGCGCACACGCGATGCGATCTGATCGTCGGAGGTGACGACCGCCCCGCCGTCGCCGATCGCGCCCAGGTTCTTGGTCGGATAGAAGCTGAATGCCGCCACGTCGGCGAAACTGCCGGCGCGGCGTCCGTTCGCTCGCGCCCCGGCGGCCTGCGCGCAGTCCTCGACGACCGCGATGCCCCGCTCGCGGCACAGCTCGCTGATCGCCGAGATCGGCGCCATCTTGCCGTAGAGATGCGTAACCACGACGATCGTCGTGCGCGTGGTGAGCGCCGCCTCGAGCGTATGCGCGGTCATCAGGAGATCGCGGTCATCGACGTCGGCGAAACGGACATGCATCCCGCAACGACGCGCCGCCGACGTCGCATATCCCCCCGCGTTCGCGACC
>Ga0210386_10001521_pt1 | contig 20682 bp, 20 predicted proteins | sample IncBWH32OmetaG_FD_160091 | JGI IMG/M metagenome (GOLD analysis project Ga0210386, IMG submission 160091) | Forest soil microbial communities from Barre Woods Harvard Forest LTER site, Petersham, Massachusetts, United States - Inc-BW-H-32-O ...
TGCCCCTTGGCCTTCCTCACCATCGCCCGGCGCTGCCGGCTTGTCTCCCGTCAGGGGAAAAGCGCTCTCGACGGGCAGATACCTGTCAGCGCATGTCGGCGGTGCGCCGCGCGAAGATCCGCGCCAGCGCGACCATCAGCGCCCACAGATCCAGCGACTCTCGGACCCCGCGCCACGCTTGTACGCTGACCGCATGCGCCTCGATCTCAACACGGCTGGGTCGCAGGGACGCGACGAGCAGTACCAGGACACACGCGATCCCCAGATCACCCAGCGTCAGCCCCAAGGCAACCGGCGCGGCACCATAACGTGGCTGCAATGTCAGCCACACCGCCAGATGCGCGAAACACACACCGAACGTCAGAAAGCCCAGCGCCACCAGCAGCAATACAACGCGAACCAGCATCCGCCGCCCGGCGCGGCGTAGCCGGATGCCCTCCGCACAGGCGGCGGTCTGTACCAGCCGAACGGTGCGCACCACTCAGCGCAGCAAGCGGCCGATCACGACCCCTACGCCAGCCGCCAACAGCACCGCAATAAGCGGTTGCTCGCGCACCTGACCCGAGATCGCATCGGCCTGCTGGCGCACCGCGCCGGCGGCGGTGTGCACCGCCGATTCAGCGCGGCCCGCCGCATTCGCCACCATCGGCGTCACGCGCTCGTTCATCAACGCCTCAACCTGCGCGCGCAGTTTGGCGATCTGCTCTTCCGCGGTGTCGGTGCTTGAATGAATTTTTTCCATTGTTGCCATCAGTAAGATCCTTCTCTTCCGATGCATCCGCCGTCGATACCTCGGACAGCGGACGCGCCATACAGAATCGGAGTTGAGCGATGGAATGTGGCCGAGTTATGGGGCACGTCAGTCATAATCTCGCGATTACGACCGCATCCGTGTGCCGGAGAGACGTCTCCAGCGTCACTGCGATCAACCGCGTGAGAACGGCGGGTACACGTCCGACAGCTTGATGCGAACCCCGGTCACGATCAAACCGCCGCTGTCGTTCGTCGAGCTATAGGCAGGCACCAGGATCGCGATGGCCGTCGGCCCAGCACCCTGGATAGCGTTCGCGGTGCCGTTCCAGTTGTTGTCGTGATAGTACGAGTGCATCGCCTGCAGGATCAGCTCCATGCGCGACGTCACCTGGCACGTCACGATCAGCGTGACATTGTGCATCGTAGGTTCGATATCTGGGTACTCGGACACGTTCCGATGCGACGCCGTGGGGTTGGCAACAAAGCCGTCGTTGTACTGCTTGAACACCACCGCGCCATCGGAGTCGGAGAAGGTGCAGTCCCCGCGCAGCGTCAGCTGCTCATTGACCTACCTGTCGCCGCGGAGCCCAGTGGTGCGGGTGCTGCTCGTGTCCTTGTTCTGGAAGCGCCCTGCCGTGCCGAGGCCGGCCGCGGTCGCGGCCGGGGCGGCATGCACCGGCCTGGACGGAGCCGGGCGGCGCCGATCAGGCACCGCAGTTGGTCATAGAACTGCTGCTGCAGCGGCTGGTTGCGCTGCGGATTGAGCAATATCAGTATCCCAACCGGTCCACCATGATGGCGCCAGGGGTGGGCTCGCGGGCTCAGTGCCGTGTGGGCATGGATTTTGACGCGCCGTGGGTACGTCGCGCGCCGCGGTGGCGGGACTTTCTACCACCGCACAACGAGACTAGAATGACAAGAAAGACACTAGCCTCACGGGACAATTTGGCGTTGATCTACCTCAATGAATGATGATTTGTTTCCGCTATTGGGGATGCGGGTGGGTACGTGTGCGCTCGGGGATGTCGGTAGCACAAGACCGTTTCCGCTTTGCTAACACCTGCTCACCGCGCGACGAGGTTGCCCAACATGGTTGGTTTTCACGCGTTCTGCCGCCAATCCCTGGATCAGATCCGTGCCCAGGGGCGCTACCGGGAATTCACCCCGCTGCAGAAGCAGGCCGCGGCATTCCCCTACTACCGCCGCCCGGACGGCGCCGAGGTGCTGGTCTGGTCATCGAACGACTACCTTGCCATGGGTGGCCATGACGTGGTGATCGCTGCGGCTTGCACGGCGGCCCAGGAGATGGGCGCCGGCGCCGGTGGCACGCGCAACATCAGCGGCACCAGCCCGGCGCACGATGCGCTGGAGGTAGAACTCGCCGCCATGCATGGCAAAGAAGCCGCGCTGCTGTTTACCTCCGGCTTCGTGTCGAATCAGGCCGCCCTGTCCACCCTGCTCAATTCGCGCCCGGAAGGGCCTGAGGTGTTGTGGCAGGTATTCTCCGATGCGAAGAATCATGCCTCGATGATCGCTGGCATCAAGGGGGCCCGCGCGATCTGCCATGTCTTCCGCCACAACGACATGGGGCACCTGGAGGAGCTGCTGCGCACGGCGCCGGCGGGTGCACCGAAACTGATCGCCTTCGAATCGGTCTATTCGATGGACGCGGATATCGCGCCGCTCGCCGCGATCTGCGACCTGGCCGAACGCTATGGTGCGATGACCTATCTGGACGAAGTGCACGCGGTCGGCATGTATGGTCCCACCGGTGCCGGTGTGTCGGAGCGTGACGCGGTTGCACATCGTATCGACATCATCGAGGGCACGCTGGCCAAGGCGTTCGGCTGCCACGGCGGCTACATCACCGGCGACGCCGAGGTTGTGGACTATATTCGCTCGGTCGCGCCGGGCTTCATTTTCACCACTTCCCTGCCGCCGATGATCGCCGCCGCGGCGCTGGCCTCGGTGCGCCACGTGCGGGCCGATGCCGATCGCCGTGCCAAGTTGTTTGAACGCGCGGACGCTCTGAAGCGGCGCTTCGATGCCGCCGGATTGCCACGCATCGAGTCCGACAGCCATATTGTGCCGGTACATGTCGGCGACGCCGCGCGCTGCAAGGCGATCAGTCAGCGCCTGCTGAACGAGTACGGGATGTATGCGACGCCAATCAACTACCCCACCGTGCCGCGTGGCGAGGACAGGCTGCGCTTCACGCCGACGCCGCGGCACACCGATGCGATGATGGATCAACTGGTCGAGGCGCTGTGCGCCATCATGCAGCCGGCGCAACGCGCGGCGGCGTAAACCGGATGCCGCGCATCCTCTCCATCAAGGTCGGGCTTGTCCCCGCCATCCCCGCACCACCGCTGAAGCGCAGTTGGCCGGGACAAGCCCGGCCATGACGAACAGGGGCGGGCACCCCTTCGCATGATCGTTGAAGCCGGCCACTTCGCGCTGATCCTGGCGCTGTTTGTCGCGATCGCGCAGTCGGTGCTGCCACTGGTCGGCGCCGCGCGGCGCAATGTCGGCTGGATGGCCGTCGGCCGCTCCGCCGCTCTCACGCAGTTCGCGCTGATCGCCACGGCGATGGCGGCGCTGATGTACGCCTATATCACGTCTGACTTCACCGTCCTCAACGTCGTGCAGAACAGCCACACCGACAAACCGCTGCTGTACCAAATCACCGGCGTGTGGGGAAACCACGAAGGCTCCATGATCCTGTGGGTCTTTATGCTATCGCTGTGTGGCGCGCTGGTGGCCCTGTTCTGCGACAACCTGCCGGCCGAGCTGCGGGCCCGCGTGCTGGCCGTGCAGGGCATGGTCGGTGTCGGCTTCCTGCTGTTCATCCTGCTGACCTCCGATCCGTTCATCCGCGTCTTCCCGCCGCCGCCGAACGGCGAAGGGCTGAACCCGGTGCTGCAGGATCCCGGTCTCGCCTTCCATCCACCGTTCCTCTACCTCGGCTATGTCGGCTTCTCGGTGTCGTTCGCCTTCGCCGTCGCCGCACTGATCGAGGGCCGCGTCGATCCCGCCTGGGCGCGCTGGGTGCGGCCCTGGGCGCTGTTCTCCTGGTGCGCGCTGACCATCGGCATCGCGATGGGAAGCTGGTGGGCGTACTACACGCTGGGTTGGGGTGGCTGGTGGTACTGGGACCCGGTGGAGAACGCCTCGTTCATGCCGTGGCTGGTCGGAACCGCGCTGATCCACTCTTCGATCGTGGTGGAAAAGCGTGACACGCTGAAAAGCTGGACCGTGCTGCTGGCGATCCTAGCCTTCGCCCTGTCTCTGGTCGGAACGTTCCTGGTGCGCTCCGGTGTGCTAACATCGGTACACGCCTTCGCCTCCGACCCCCGCCGCGGCGTGTTCATCCTGCTGCTGCTGATCGTGGTGATCGGCGGCTCGCTCATGCTGTACGCCATCCGCGCGCCGAACCTGAAGGGCGGTGGGCTGTTCGCGCCGATCTCACGCGAAGGCGCGCTGGTGTTGAACAACGTGCTGCTGGTCTGCGGCTGCGCCACCGTGTTCTTGGGCACGCTGTATCCGCTGTTCCTGGATGCGATCGGTGGGCCGAAACTGTCGGTCGGCTTCCCGTTCTTCAACCGCACCTTCGTGCCAATGATGGTGCCGCTGCTGCTGGCCGTGGGTGCCGGTCCGCTACTGGCCTGGAAACGCGGCGACCTGGCCGGCGCATTGCAGCGCCTATGGGCGGCCTTCGCCGTGGCGCTGGTGGTGATCGCCGGATGCCTGGTGGTGACGCAAGGCACGCACGTGCTGTCGTTGCTCGGCATCGCTCTCGCGGTCTGGGTGTTCGCCGGCGCCGCGGTGGAATGGGCCGAACGCGTGCGCCTGTTCCGCGGCGCCTTCGCCGACAGCCTGACCCGCGCGCTGCACCTGCCCCGCGCGGCCTATGGCATGACGCTGGCGCATATGGGCGTGGCGGTGACGGTCGCCGGCATCGCCGCCTCGTCTTTCGCGGTGGAGAACATCCAACTGGTGAAGATCGGCGGCGACATCCCCATCGCCGGCTACACGCTACACCTGGCGCGGATCGAAAAGGTGCCAGGCGAGAATTTCACCGCCGATCAGGCGATCATCGAGGTTCGCCGCGATGGCGTGCAGATCGGTGCGATGTACCCGGAACGACGCTTCTTCCCGCTGCAACAACAGACCACTGCCGAGACGGCGATCCGCACCAACTTCCTCGCCGATCTCTATGTTGCGCTAGGCGACCCCGATCATGGCGCCTGGACCGTCCGTGCCTACTACAAGCCGCTGGTGCCCTGGATCTGGATCGGTGCCGTCATCATGGCGTTTGGCGGCATGGTCAGCCTGAGCGACCGGCGCTGGCGCGTGGGTGTCGCGACCGGCGCGCGCGGACGCATGCTCGCGCAGGCGGCCAGCGGGGACTGACGCTGCATGCGCAAGCTGTTCTACCTGCTGCCGCTGCTGGCATTCATGGCGCTTGTCGGCTGGTTCGCCCTGGCGCTACGGCCCAGCTACAACCCGCAGATCCTGCCCTCGGCGATGATCAACAAACCCGCGCCAAGCTTCGACCTGGCACCGCTGAACGGCGGCGGCAACCTGTCGTTGGCCGGCCTGAAGGGCCAGGTTGCGCTGGTGAACTTCTTCGCCTCCTGGTGCGTGCCGTGCCGCGAGGAGCATCCGATCCTGATGCACCTGGTCGAGCAGGAGCACGTGCCCCTGTACGGCATCGACTACAAGGACCGGCCGGAGGATGCGCGCCGCATCCTGGCCCAGTTGGGCGATCCATATCGCCTGGTCGGGATGGATCCCGATGGCGTCACCGGCCTCGATTTCGGCGTCTACGGCGTGCCGGAAACCTATGTCATCGACAAGACAGGGACGATCCGTAAGCGGTTTGTCGGTCCGTTGACCGCCGAGGCCTTGCGGAACGAGCTGCTGCCGCTGCTGAAGCTGTTGAACGCACCATGAAGGGGATCCTGGCCGTTCTGACGGTTGTACTGCTGAGCAGCGCGGCCTCCGCCGTTACCCCACAGGAGAAACTGGCCGACCCCGCGCTGGAAGCGCGCGCCGAGTCCATCGGTGAAAACCTGCGCTGCCTGGTCTGCCAGAACGAATCGATCGAGGAATCCAACGCCGATCTCGCGCATGACATCCGTGTGCTGCTGCGTCAGCGTCTGGTGGCTGGCGACACCAATGCGCAGGCAATCCAATATATCGTCAACCGCTACGGCCAGTTCGTGCTGCTGCGCCCACCCGTCGAGCCCGCGACCTACGTGTTGTGGTACGGCCCCGGGATCCTCCTGGTCGTGGCCGCGCTGAGCACATTGATCTGGCTGCGCCGCCGCGCGCGCACCGATCTCGCCACCGCCCCCTCCCCGCTGACCGAGGCGGAACAGCAAAGATTGGACCACCTGCTGCGGGAGACCGAATCGTGACGCCGCTGGTCCTGGTGCTGGCCGGCATGACCGTGGTGGTGCTGCTGGCGGTTCTGCTGCCGCTGCTGCACGGCTGGCGCGCCCCCGCCGAGCGCCGCCAGTTCGATCGCGCCGTCTATCGTGCCCAGCTCGACGAACTCGGACGCGATATCGCGCGCGGCATAATCGGCGGCACCGACGCACAGACCGCACGCCTCGAGATCAAACGGCGCCTGCTGGCCGCCGATGCCGCGTCCACCGCAACCGGTTCGCGGTTGGGCAGCAGCCGCGCGCTGGCGATCGCCTCGGCGCTGATCATCTGCGGCGGCGCCGGCATGCTGTATCTGTGGCTGGGCGCCCCGGGCGTGCCGGATGTGCCGTTCGCGGAACGGCACGAAGCAACGCCGGCGAAACAGGAAGCCCATGTCGAGATGGCCGACGCCGCGACGGCACTCGCCGCGCGGCTGCGGACGAATCCGACCGACGCACAAGGCTGGTTGTTCTACGCGCGCACCGAAGCGACATTGGGCAACTGGGCGATTGCCGCGGATGCCTTCCAGCACGCGCTCGCGTTGGGACAGACCAGCGCCGATGTGCAGTCCGCCTATGGCGAGATGCAGGTGCTGGCGGCCGATGGCATCGTCGGACCGCCAGCACGAACGGCTTTCACCGCGGCCCTGCATCGCGACAAGACCGACGTCGTCGCGCGCTACTATCTTGCGCTGGCCGACGCACAGGCCGGCGAATCCCGTCGCGCGATCGCCGCCTGGCTGGACGTCGCCGCCGACCTGCCCGAGGGATCACCCATGCGTGAGGCGGTCCAGCGTCGCATCACCGACGCGGCCAACGCCGCCAACATCCCCGTGCCACCGATGCCGAAGGGGCAGCCCCTGACGCCGCCCGCCGCGTCTGATGCCACCTCTGGTCCCTCATCTGATCAGATCGCTGACGCAGCAAATATGCCTCCCGCCGAGCGCGACAAGATGATCCGCGGCATGGTGGCGCAGCTCGCCGCGAAAATGGCCCATACGCCGGATGACGTGGACGGTTGGATGCGCTTGGGCCGCGCCTATGCGGTACTCGGCGACACCGACAAAGCCGCCGACGCCTACGATCGCGCGGCCAAGCTGCGGCCGGATGACACCGACATCCCGGTGCAGGAGGTCGAGGCCTTGCTGTCGAACCGCAAGCCCGATGACGTGATCCCCGCTCGCGCGGTCACCCTGTTGAAGCAGGTCGCGGCGGCGTCCCCGGATCGGCCCGAGGTACTGTGGTACCTGGGCGTCGTCGCGGCCCGCGCGGGTCAACGCGACGAGGCCAAGGCCGAATGGCAGCACCTGCTGACGCTTCTGCCCCCGGACAGTGCGGATCACAAAACCGTCGCCGAAGCGCTGCAGGCGATCGATAAGCCGTAAGCGGTGTCGGCTACAGCAACGCCATCCGCGTCGACAGGCCCGTGTCGCCTGACGCTGCCTGCGCCGCCATGCGCACTGACGCGTTGACCGCACCAAACCCCTGGTAGCCGCGCCGCTGCACGATCTCGAAGAAGAACCGGTCACAGAACGTCTCGGTGTAGGTGTGCAGGAACTCGCCGTTGTCGTCGCGGTCATATAACAGATTCAGTGCCGACAGCTCCGCCAGCCGTGCGTCTTCCAGCCCATGCCGCGCCACCAGATCGTCGTAGTAGTTCGCCGGGATTGGCAGCGTGCGCGCGCCTAGCGAGGCGAGCTGACGCACCGTGCCAACGATATCATCTGTCGCGAAGGCGATATGATGCACGCCCGCCCCAGCATAGGCGCTAATGAAACGTCCCGTCGCTGTCTCACGACTTTCCGAAATGTTCAGCGGCAACCGCACGCTGCCATCATCACTGACCATGGCGCGGCTCTGGATCAGCCCGTACGGATCCGGCAGCTCCCACAACTGCTGCGGCCGCAAGCCGAAGATCGCCCGATAGAACAGCACGAACCCGTCCATCCGCCCGTGCGGCAGAGCTTGTGCCACATGATCCACGCGCAGCTCGCCACCGTCTGGCGTGGCCGCCTGAAACAAGGTGAAGTCGTCATCATAGATACTGCGGCCGGATGGATCAGGCCCAACCAGATAGATCAGCGTACCGTCCGGCGCGCGCACCGCGGGGATGCGCCGTTCGCCAAGGCCAGTCGGTTCGTGCCATTCCGGGCACAGCAACGCGCTGGCACGCGCCATTGCACGTGTCGCATCATCCACCCGTAGCGCCATCGCACAGACCGATGGGCCGTGCAGTTGGAAATGTTCCGTAGCAGCACTATCCTGTTCGGCATTGAGGATCAGGTTGGCACGCCCCCGCCGGAACAGGTCGACCGCCTTGGACCGATGATGCCCGGCGTGACGGAACCCGAGCGCGCGCAGGAATTCACCAAGCTCCCGCCCGGCAACTTCATCCACCGCGAATTCCAGGAATTCCACTCCGTCGAACCGCGGTGGCGCCGGCAGCGTTGTCGCACCAGCCCCGGCTTCCGCCAGGATCAGCGACCGCAGCCCATCGCGCGCAGTCAGGCGCGCCGGCGCAGCACGGAACTCATCATTGAATATCTCCAGCGATAGCGGCCCCTGATAGCCCGACGCCAACACCGCGCGCACGAAATCATCCACCGGCAATTGCCCCTGGCCGGGGAAATTGCGGAAATGCCGGCTCCAGGACAGCGAATCCATTGCCAATCGAGGCGCATCCGCCAACTGCACGAAGAACAGCTTGTCGGCCGGCACGTCAGCAATGCCGGCCGGATCGTCATTCACCGCGAGCGTATGAAAACTGTCGACAATCAGTCCGAATGCGGCATGATTGGCGCGTTGCACAATATTCCAGGCGTGACACCATCTATTGACATGTCGCCCCCAGGCCAGCGCCTCATACCCCACACGCAACCCGCGCGTCGCCGCGCGCGCCGCCATCTCCGCCAGATCGGCCGCGGCACGCGCATCATCATCAATCGCCGCCGGCAACGTATTGCTGCACACCAGCACCAGATCGGTGCCCAGCGCCTGCATCACATCGAACTTGCGCTCGGCACGGTCCAGATTGCGCGCGCGTTGCGGATCCGGCATCGCCTCGAAATCGCGGAACGGCTGGTACAATACGATGGCGAGGCCAAGGTCGGCCGCGATACGCCGCACCTCAGCCGGCGTGCCATCAAACGTCAGCAGGTCGTTCTCGAAGATCTCCACCGCGTCGAAGCCGATGGCCGCGGCGGCATCCAGCTTCTCCGACAACGTACCACTCAACGAGACCGTGGCGATCGATCGCGGCAGGTGCGAGGGCACGGATATAGACATGGCTCCCGCTATAACCGCCAACTGAGCCAGTCGGCGAACCCCTGCCCCATCACCAGCTCCAGCTCCTTCCCCGTCAGCCACGGCAGCTCCTCGGTGAACATCGTCACACACTGCCGATAGCTGCATGGCATCCGCGTGATGTCGGTGCCCCAGAAGAATCGCCGCGGACCATACGCATCATAGATCCGCCGCAGCCCATCATGGATGTTGCGATATGGATACGGTTGGCTGGAACACGACGGTGCGCCGGTCGCCTTGATCGCGACATTTGGCAGCTCCGCCAGCGCGAGCAGATCTGGCAGCGTGGCGAACGCCGCCGCGTCCTGGGTGCGTCGCACCAGTCCGAGATGATCGATGATAAGCTTCAACCCCGGATGCCGCTCCGCGATGCCGCGAAACACCGGCAGGAACCGCCCGGCCAGCAGTGCCACCGGCAGCCCCGCCCGCTCGGCCGCTGGCCACAGCCAATCCATCGTGCCATCCGCGTGCCAGGTCTGCTGCTCCGGCCGCACCAGCGCGTAGCGCAGGCCCAGCATGCCGGGCTGCTGTTTCCACGTATCGACCAGCCCGCGGCACTCCGGCCGGTCGAGCGGGAAATGTCCCAGAATCGCGAACTTCTTCGGCTCCGCCCGCACCGCCGTGATCGCCACCGCATTGGAATTCGGATCCCAGCTCGGCGGATGGATCACCGCGGCATCGACACCCGCCTCCGCCATCTCCGCCAGCAGCGCGTCCTTGGAGAACACCGAGGTCGGGCGATGCGGCTCAATCGGTGTACCGCTGGACCAGATATGCACCTGGGCGTCGATGATCCGCATAGGCGCCTCCGCGTGATTGCGGCACAGTGTAGCCCAGTTCGGCGGTCAGCAAAGGCGACCGATCCTGGCGCCGCGATCAGTTTGCGCTCGCGACGAACCAGGCCATTGCCCGAGATCGCCGCGCTACTCGACCGCCATGCCCTTATCAGCCAGTTCCTGCCGCGCGTTGGCGTTCTTGGCCAGATGCGTCAACCCCATGCCGCGCAGCACATTCGGCGCCTTGGTAAACTGAATATTGTCGTAGCCGACGATCTCGATGCGGTTGCCCCACGGGTCGCGGAAATCCAGAAAGCGCCCATCGAGCAGGGGAACACCTGCCTCGATCAGTGCGCCGCGAACCGCTTCCTTGTCGTCAACGACAAGGCCGAAATGGCGACCGTCGTCCGCCGGTTGCCGGCGTCCCTTCTGCAGCGCGATGAACTGATCACCAAGGTCGATGAACGCCATGGTGTCACTCTTGCTGCGCAGCGTGAACGCGAAGAGGCGGCGGTAGAACGCCAAAGCCGCCTCGATGTCGCCAACTTCCAACGCCACGTGGTTGAACCCTACGGCGCGCGCCTTCGCGGTCTCGGACATCGAACCCTCCTGTGCTGTTGGAGATCAGGTGGGGCGCCGTATCGCCAGACACAACCGCGGGCCTCACGCGGCCAGCGGCGCCAGCAGCTCGGGCCGATCATTGCGGACATTGTTCACGGCATTGGACACACGCCAGATGCGGAAGGCCGCCGCGGATGGGCGCAGCACGCTTGTGACGTCCCCCTCCCCTTCCCCCAGCCACAGCGGCCAGGCATCCGGCTCCAGCACCACCGGCATACGCTCATGTAGCGGCCGCAGCGTGGTATTGGCACTGGTCGTGACGACAGTGAAGCTGCGCACCACATCGCCGTCCGGCCCACGCCAGCCTTCCCACAAACCGGCGAACACCATCATCTCCCCATCGGCTCGCGCGATCGCCCAGGGCAGCTTGCCGCCCTCAGCCACCTGCCACTCGTAGAACGCATCGGCCGGCACCAAGCAGCGGCGGCGCGCGACAGCATCGCGAAACATCGGCGTGGTGGCGAGCGTCTCCGCCCGCGCATTGATCGGCTGGCGGGTGGATTTCAAGTCCTTCACCCAATGCGGCACCAGCCCCCAGCGCAGCAGGTCCAGATGACGCTGCTGCGACTCCGGATGCAACCGCACCACCGGTGCATCACGTGTCGGCGCCATGTTCCATGTGGGCTGGATGTTGGGCGTGGGATTGGCCGTGCGGAACAGGCGGTGAATGCGATCCGCCGGCGTGGCAGAGGCGTAACGACCACACATCGGGGTCAGCCTTTCGACGGCACGGCATGCCGCCGTCGATGCCGGAACATGATGAATTCGGCCAACCCGAGACCAACCAAAGCCATCACCGGCAGCACGCCATAACCCAGCCCCCGCACCAGCGGCCCCCCGGCGAAGGTGCCAAGCACCGTCGCCAGGGCACCAATCGCACTCAGCAGCCCGATCGCGGCCCCTTCGCCGATCGGCGTCAAGCGCGCCGCCAGGGTGGTGCCCGCAACGCTGATCACCGGCCAGGCCAGCACCACCAGCACGAATCCCGCCAGCGCGATCACCGGTACGTGGGGCAGCGTCACCAGAAAGGGCAGGCCCAGCAGGACAAATCCAAGCAGACGCACCGCGATCCCGGCCTGGAACACAATGCGGCCGCCGCGGCGGGCCGTGAGCCGGCTCGCCAACAGGAACAGGACCACGCCGATGCCGGCGGCCATCGCGTAAACCACCGCAGTCAGCTCCGGTGCGACACCATAACTTCGGCGCATCATCAACGGGTAGTAAGTGAAGAAGGCCGCGACGCCGAAGTTGTACGCCGCCCATGCGATCAGGACCCGCGCGAACGGCCCTCGCAGTGCACCACGCACCACCTGAAGCCCCGCCCATTGCAGATGATGGGAGTGGTGCAACAAGCCGCCGAAGCCAGTGCCGAGCTGCGCGGCCCGCAGCGTCGGCAGCAGCGCCACATGCCCGAGCGTCTGATCCCTGACGCGACGTGCCCCATCCTGTGGCAGGCCGAAATGACCGACGACGATTGCCATCAAGGCCAAACCGGCTGCCAACGTGAAGCAGATCCCGAACCCGCCTCGCGCAAAAGCGCCGGCCAGCAGCAGCCCGACCAGTTGTCCGGCGCCGTTGAAACTTTGCAGCCAACCGATGCGTGGTCCCCACTCCGCCCTGGGTGTGAAGTCCACGATAAACAACGTCGCCACCGTTGCGGCCGCGCCGGTCGCCAGGCCGATCAGCAGCGCGAGCACAAACCACGGCCCCACGCTGGACACGTGCGGGAATGCCGCGAACGCCAGCGCGAGAACAACGAAGGCGCCGAAGAACAACGGCCGATGCAGATGCGCGCGCTCCGCCAGCCGGCCGAGTAGTGGCGCGGGCAGCAGGCCAAGATTGTACGCGCCGGTCACGTAGGCCACGGTACCGAGCTGATGCGAGATGTCAGCGATCACCAGCGGCAGCAGGAACGGCAGCATCCCCGAGGTCAGCAGACCCAGGATCAGGTAGGCGGCGTACCATGGGGCAATGTGGCTGGATGGAGCGGTCATGGGCCGTCGAGGGATTCACATCGTCAGTCCGCTCGCCGTATGTCACCCGACGACAGGACACGCGTTACCACAACACTGGCGACATTCATGCGCGTCAATGAAGACCGCGGAGATCAGTTGTCTGATTGGCGCACGGCATGAGGCAAGCAGGTGGCCTGACTGGCGCGACGGATGATCGGCGTTCGGTCTGCCCGTTTCGACGACTTCCCCTCGACAACACCCCCGCCCCGTGCCGCTATCACGCGGAATGACGCGGGAGGACGCACATGGACTTCACCGGCAACGTGGCCCTGATCACGGGTGGCGGCGGCGGGATTGGCCGCGCCACGGCGGCGGGCTTCGCGGCGCGCGGCGCCAAGGTGATGGTAGTGGATTCCGACACGGATGCCGGCGGTGCCACGGTCGGTGTGGTGCAACAGCAAGGCGGCGAGGCGCGCTTCACCCGCGCCGATGTCACGCGCGCGGGTGATGTCGTGGATTACGTGAAGGCAGCGCTCGACGCCTGGGGGCGCATCGATTGCTTCTTCAACAACGCCGGTATCGAAGGCCAGGTGAGGCCGCTCCCCGACTACGACGACGACATGTTCGACCGCGTCATCGCGGTGAACCTGAAGGGCGTGTTCCTGGGCCTGAAGCACGTGCTGCCGGTGATGCTCCGACAAGGATCAGGCGCAATCGTCAACACTGCCTCGACCTCCGGTCTGTTCGGCGGCCCGGGCATGTCGGCCTATGTCGCATCCAAGCACGGCGTGCTGGGCCTGACCAAGGTCGCCGCGGCCGAGGTGGCCGCTCAGGGTGTGCAGGTGAATGCGATCTGTCCGGGACCGGTGGAGACGCGGATGATGCGGTCATTGGAGGCGCAGCGAGACCCGAATGATCCGGAGGCGGTTTATGCCGCCCACCGCGCGACGGCACCCACCGGGCGCTACACCTTGCCGGAAGAGATTGCCGGCGGCGTGCTCTTCCTATGCTCGGATCTCGCCGGCAATCTCACCGGCACACACCTGGTGATCGACGGTGGCCGCAGCGGCAGCGGCGGTGCGGTTGGCGCGCGCAAAGGCTGATCCGCGCCACCGGGTCCGGGAGCCGCATCGCACCCTCCCCCATTCCGAATTGCAACCCAGCCTTGCGCCAGCCTGGGCGGCTGTCACGTGCCCAGCCGGTGACAGGCTGGCATGCAGCAGGCAGACTCCCCGCTCGGGAGGAGACATGGCCGACGACGAAAGCAGCGCCGCCACGGTGATCGTGGCGGAGCCGGTGCCTGACGCGCGCCGCACTTTGGTGCTGGCCGCCTGCCTGATGGCCACCTTCATGGCCGCGGTGGAAAGCACCATCGTCGCCACCGCGATGCCCACCATCATCGCCGACCTGCGCGGCTTCAACCTGTTCAGCTGGGTGTTCACCGTCTATCTGCTGACCCAGGCCATCAGCATCCCGATCTACGGCCGCCTCGCCGACCTGTATGGCCGCAAGCGCATGTTCTTCGTCGGCGCCGGCCTGTTCATGGTCAGCTCCACCCTGTGCGGCCTGTCCACCTCCATGGTGCAGCTCATCATCTTCCGCGCCCTGCAGGGCTTCGGCGGCGGCGGCGTGCAGCCGGTCGCAATGACCATCCTGGGCGACGTCTACAGCCCGGCCGAGCGCGCACACGTCCAGGGCCTCGTCTCCAGCGTCTTCGGTGTGTCCGCCGTGGTCGGCCCACTGCTGGGCGCCTTCCTGGTGGAACATGTGAACTGGGAGTTCGTGTTCTGGGTGAACCTGCCGGTCGGCGCCGCAGCGATCACCATGATCGCCATGTTCCTGCGTGAGGACATCCGCCCCCGCGCCCGCAGCATCGATTGGTTAGGCTCGCTGCTGATGATGGTGTCTATCAGCGCGCTGCTGCTGGCATTGGTGCAGCAGGCGACGCTGTCTCCGTTGATGCTGGCGATGCTGGTAGGTGGCGGATTGGTGACCCTGCTGGCCCTGGTGCTGCACGAACGCGCGATCAAGGAACCGATGCTGCCGCTCGAGCTGTGGAAGCATCGCGTGATCGCGGTCGGTAGCGTGGGCGGCGGATTGGCGGCAGCAGTGATGATGGGCGTGGCAGCGTTCCTGCCGACCTATGTGCAGGGCGCGATGGGGCAGAGCCCGACGATCGCCGGCCTCGTGCTGGGCATGATGTCGGTGACCTGGGCGGTGGCCAGCATCTATGGCGGGCGGCTGATGGTGCGCACCAGCTATCGGCTGGTCGCGATGCTGGGCGGCGCGTCGCTGCTGGCGGGGTGCCTGCTGCTGGTGACGCTGACGCCGGAACGCGGGCCGTTATGGGCCTCGGTTGGATCGCTGGTGGTCGGGATCGGCATGGGGTGCTGCAACACGTCGTACATCGTGGCGATCCAGGCGGCGGTGCCATGGCACCAACGTGGCGCGGCGACGTCATCGTGCATGTTCATGCGGTTCATTGGGCAATCGGTGGGGGTGGCGTCGTTTGGCGCGGTGTTGAATTTGACATTGCGGCATCGCGCGCCGGACCTGGCGGGGATGGCGGATCATCTGCTGGACCCGGCGCATCGCAGCGAGCTGGCGCCGGACGTGCTGCAACGGCTGACCGATGCGATCGCCGCCGGGTTGCACAATGATTATCTGCTGGCCTGCGTGCTGGCAGCGCTGACGCTGCTGCTCTCGTCAATGCTGCCGGCGCGGCTCAGCCCGAAGGGGCAGCCACTGCGCCGCTAATCCCCGGTTGCAGCAACAATCCGTTCCTGTTTGCGGGACTTGCGCCAATACCCGCTCTTTTGTCGGCGTCATGTTGCACTGCGGAGAAGAACCTGCCTCTCTAGTCGCAGTAACGTGTCGGAGACGGGCATGGCCGATCTGTTGAACACAATCCTGGGCGTGGCGGAGGCTTCGGCGTTGGCCGCACTGCGCGCGCAACGTCCGGAGATCCTGCAGCACACCCAGGGCAGTTACGATGTGCTGCTGACCCCGGAGGATCCGGGCGGGTTGTCGTTGGCCGAGCGGGCGCTGGTGGCGCACCGCGTGGCCGCCCTGTCGGGACATGCCGCGCTGGCGACGCATTACCAGGGGCTGGTGGACGCAAGTGGGGCGGTCGCACCGGCCCGGCGGGACGCGCTACTGGCACATGCCACCCTGCTGGCGACATCGCCGGGGCGCGCAACGCCGGCAAACCTCGCGGCGCTGCAGGCGGTGGGATTGAGCGAGCGGGATATCGTCGCGCTATCGCAACTTGTGGCGTTCGTCGCCTATCAGGTGCGCGCCGCGGTCGGGTTGGCGCTGCTGGCGCCGGAGAAAGCGGCATGAAGGCGAAGTCGTTCACACTGGAGGCGGTGGCGTGGGACCCATGGCTGGCCCCGGTCGCGACGGCGACCGCCACGCCGAAGCAGCGCGCGGCATTGGACGCCAGCCCGCAGGCGAACTCGCCGTATTTCCGCACGTTGGCACATGATGTCGATTCGCTGGCGGAGCGGTCGCCGCTGTTCCATTCGGTGATGTATGTGCCGCGCGGGCTGAAGCGGGCCGAGCGCGAGCTCGCCACGGTGGTGGTGTCGATCATCAATGGCTGCATCTATTGCTCGTCGGTGCACGCGCGGCGGTTTGCCGAGCTGACGAAACAGCCCGATGTGATCCAGGCGCTGTACGACCAGGGGCTGGACACACCACTACCGGCACGGCTGCGCGCGATCGTGGACTACGCGGCGAAGCTGACGCGCGAACCGGCCGCGATGACCGTGGAGGATCTGAAGCCGTTGCGCGCGGTCGGGATGGACGATCTGGAAATCTTCGATCTGACCAACGCAGTGGCGATGTTCGCCAATGCGAATCGCCTGATGCAGACGCTGGGCGAACCGGTCATGCCGGAGGCGCAGTCGTGATCCTGTCGCGTCGGGCATTGCTGGCCACAGCCGCGGCATTGCCGGTGGCGGCACGCGCGCAGACCTCAGGCGAGCCGGTCATGGTGGGGGTCAGCGGGCCGCTCACCGGGCAATACGCGCAGTATGGTGCCGACTGGAAACGCGGCTTCGATCTGGCGGTGGACGAGGTCAATGCCTCGGGTGGCATCGGTGGCCGGCCCCTGGCGTATACGTTCGAGGATACGCAGGCTGATCCGCGCCAGGCGGTGGCGATCGCACAGAAATTCGTCAGCGATCCACGCATCATCATCGAGCTGGGGGATTTCTCCTCGGCGGCGTCGATGGCCTCCAGTCCGATCTATCAGCGCGGCAAGCTGGTCCAGTTCGGCTTCACCAACTCGCATCCCGACTTCACCAAGGGCGGCGATTACATGTGGAGCAACGCGCCGAACCAGGCGGACGACATGCCGGTACTGGCGGGATACGCGCAGAAGCTGGGACTGAAGACATTCGCCATCGCCTCCATCAACAGCGACTGGGGCCGCACCAGCAAGGACCTGTTCGTCAAGGCGGCGCAGGCCAATGGCGCAATGGTGGTGGCGGCCGAGGCCTATCTGCCAACCGAACAGGATTTCCGCTCGCTGCTGGTGCGGTTGCGCGACGCCAAGCCGGATTCATTGATCCTGGTGTCGTACTATCCCGATGGCGCGGAGCTGATGCGCCAGGTGCGGTCGGAAGGGATCAACGTGCCGGTGGTTGCCGCGGGCTCAGTGTATTCGCCAAAGTTCCTCGAGCTGGGCGGCAGCGCGGTAAATGGCGTGTATACGACAACGAATTTCTTCCCTGGCAGCACGCAGCCGACGGTGCGGCGCTTCGTCACCGCGTATCAGGCGAAGTACCACACCGAGCCCGGCGCCTATAACGCGCGCGCGTACGACGCCATGATCGTCGCCGCAACCTTGATGCGGCAATATGGCGCCACACGCGCCGGCGTGCACGACGGATTATCGAAGGCGAAGGACATTTCCAGCGTGGTGTTCGGCAGCATCACCTTCGATCCGGAAACACGACGGGTGAGGAACCCCAGCGTGATCGAACTCGTGGTGAAGAACGGTGCGTTCGCCCTATGGGACGGGTCGCCGGCGCAGGCGAGCTGAGTGGCGTGAGACGCTCGTTATCATTGCGTGCGGCGCGAAAGCGTCACCGACGCGGGGTGCTACTCCGTGGCGATTACCGCCGGCTTGCCGTCTTTCATCCCAAGGATGAACAGCGGCAGACGCGGATGATTGTGGTCGTCCAGCTTGTAGGTGCCGCCCAACATCGAGGGCATCTTGGTCGTCTTCAACGCGCGTTCGATCGCCGCGGGCTTGTCCGTCCCGGCGCGGCGGATCGCATCCACCACGAGATAGGCCGCCTCATACACAAAAAAGGCGCGTTGCGTCGGTACCAGCCCGTAACGCGCCTCGTAGTTCGCAACAAAGCGCCGCACGCCCGATTTATCCAGCAATGGCGTGAAAACCGCGATGCTGCTGAGGTCCGACAGACCACCTGTGGTGCGGAACGCCGGAGAGACCGCACCCATCGCGGCACCAAAATCAACCCGCCCGCTGATGGGAACCTTCCAACCCGACGTTTCGTAGGCGTGAAAGAACCCGGCGGTGGAGCCACCCAGCGCGGTCAGCACGATATCGGGGTTGCCGGGCTTCAGCTTCTCCAGCAGCGCGGTAAAATCGCTGGTGCCAGAGGGCACGGTTTCTGTGGCGGTGACGGTCATGCCGGCGTCTTTCGCCGCCTGCGCCATCGCCACCAGATTGGCCTGCGGGAAGCGATCCGGTGCCGCAACAACAGCGACCGACTTGACGTTTCGTGTCCTGAGCCAACGGATCAGCCCGCGAGCGATATCGACCTCCGATGGGATCGTCTTGAAAGCGTAGGCATTGCCGCCAACACCCGAGGCATCGACGAAATCCTGCCCGGCCGAAGTCGCGATCACCAGTGGCACTTTCGCCGCCTGCACGACCGGCATGATGGCATGGGTGACCGGGGTGCACAGTGCACCGATCAGCACCGGGACATGTTCCTGCTCGATCAATCGCTTGGTAGCGGGCACGCCGATATCAGGTTTGCAGGCATTATCGGCGTAATACGCTTCGATCGGCCGACCCAGAACGCCACCGGACTGATTGATTTCGTCGAGAGCGAGCTGCGCGCCGTACTGCTCGGACTGGCCACGGTCCGCGGTGGGGCCGCTCAGGATGGTGGTGATGCCGATGCGTACCGGCTCGGCGGCATAGGCTGCTTCGTGGACACTGGTGGTAGCAAGCAAGGCGGCAAGCAGAAGGGCGGCACGCGACATGATGTGTCCTGACGAATCTGTGGTTCACGCAATAGCAGAGCGTGGCGCAAAAGATAGTCTGCGCGGAGGCGCGGTGAAGGGGTGCGAGATGTCCAATCGATCCTTCCCACCCGGCATCACGCAATATTCATGGATCGAAGAGATAGCACCATGATCCTGTCGCGCCGCCTTCTGCTGTCCGGCTCTTTCGCGTTGCTGCCGCTGCCGGCGTTCGCCGCCGAACCGATCGTGGCCGGCGTCAGCGGGCCGTTGACCGGCCCCGCCGCGCAATACGGTGCGCAATGGAAACGTGGGTTCGACCTGGCACTGGATGAGATCAATGGTGCAGGCGGCGTCAACGGCCGACCCGTCGCCTATGTCTTTGAGGACAGTCAGAGCGATCCGCGGCAGTCCATCACAATCGCACAGAAGTTCGTTTCGGATCCACACATCATCATGGAACTCGGCGACTTTGCCTCACCCGCGTCGATGGCCGCCAGTCCGATCTACCAGCGGAACAAGCTGGTCCAGTTTGGTTTCACCAACTCGCATCCCGACTTCACCAAGGGCGGCGACTATATGTGGAGCAGCTCGCCAAGTCAGGCAGATGAACAGCCCCAGTTCGCCGCCTATGCGGTGAAGCAGTTGGGACTGCAACGGCTCGGTGTGGCGTATCTGAACACGGATTGGGGCCGTGCGTCGAAGGAGGTGTTCAGTAACGCGGCGTCCGGATTGGGCGCGCAGATTGTCGCCACCGAGGGCTACCTGCCCGCCGACCAGGACTTCCGGCCGACCCTGGTGCGGCTGCGCGATGCGAAGCCCGACGCGCTGATCCTGCTGTCGTATTACGCCGACGCCGCGCTGATCGCGCGTCAGGTGCGCGATCTGGGCATGAAGCAAGTGATGGTTGATGCGTCCTCAGTGTATTCGCCGAAATTCCTTGAACTGGCGGGAACAGCCGCGAACGGCACGTTTACGATGACTGAGTTCTTCCCGTCAGAACAACGGCCGGAGGTGCAGCGCTTCGTCACGGCGTATCGCGCGAAGTATCAGCAAGACCCCGACACATTCAGTGCCATCGCCTATGACGCGATCATCCTGTTTGCGGCGCTGGCACGGCAATATGGCACGACGCGTGAGGACATCCACCAGGGCCTGCTGCACATCAAGGATGTGCCCAGCGTGATCTATGGCAAGATGACCTTCGATCCAGTGACACGGCGGGTGCATGGCGCGAGCTACAAATACCTGATGGTGAAGGACAACGCGTTCACCATCTGGGACGGTGCGAAGCCGCCCCGCTCCACGCTCTGAGGCCGCCGCGTGGGATCCTGGTTCGACTACACGGTCAACGGGTTGATCATCGGCAACATCTATGCGCTGCTCGCGGTGGGGCTGGCGCTGATCTTTGGCGTGTCGCACCTGATCAATTTCGCTCAAGGATCGATCTATACGGTCGGGGCGTATATCGGCTGGACCTGTGTGCGTTATCTGCACACACCGTTGCCGGTGACGATGCTGATCGTGCTGGCAGCCTGCGCGCTGTTGGGTATGGCGATCGAGCGGATCGGTTTGCGGCCGCTGGCGGGGGCCGCGCGCATCGCACCGCTGCTG
>Ga0210386_10001522_pt1 | contig 20682 bp, 19 predicted proteins | sample IncBWH32OmetaG_FD_160091 | JGI IMG/M metagenome (GOLD analysis project Ga0210386, IMG submission 160091) | Forest soil microbial communities from Barre Woods Harvard Forest LTER site, Petersham, Massachusetts, United States - Inc-BW-H-32-O ...
CAGATGAACTGACGCCGCACACCGAGGCCGCGATGGCTTGGCTGCGGACCGACGGCGCCAGCCTGCAACGCATCACCGCGTAGACGCAGACCGAAAGCAGGGCACGCGGGTGAAATCATATACGTCTCCCGCGTGCGGGAGAGGCTGAGGCGCGACGCGCCGAGGGTGAGGGGGATACGCGACGGCCCTCACCCGGAACGCTCCGCATGCCGACCTCTCCGGCGAAGCGCGGCAGAGGTGGAGATGGGCCACCGATCCGGGCACGGTGTTTACCCGGATCCCTCTGGGGGCCGCACGGCACAGGGCTTGACCTGACCCGGCTGTGCCCGAACGATCACCGATCCTGACGACACTCACACGAACCGTCCGCGGCCTGGGGGAAACGAATGACCTACGACTACATCATCGTCGGTGGTGGCTCCGCCGGCTCGGTGCTTGCCAACCGCCTGTCGGCGCGGTCCAGCAACAAGGTGCTGGTCTGCGAGGCGGGGCAGGACACGCCGCATGGCAAGGTGCCGTCGCAGATCCTCGATTCCTATCCCGGCACCGCGTATCTCGACCCGCGCTTTCATTGGACCGAGCTGAAGGTCACCACCGAGGTCATATCGCACAACAACCCGCACGAGAACCGGCCGCCGCTGCGCAAGTACGAGCAGGCGCGCGTGCTGGGCGGCGGGTCCTCGATCAATGGCCAGCTCGCCAATCGCGGCGCGCCGACCGATTACGACGAATGGGAAGCGCGCGGCGCCACCGGCTGGAACTGGGACGCCGTGCTGCCCTACTTCAAGAAGGTGGAGCGCGACATGGACTTCGACGGTCCATGGCACGGCAAGGAAGGCCGCATCCCGGTGCGCCGCATCTTCCCTGACCTGTGGCCGGAACATGCCAAGGCGGCGGCGGAGACACTGAAGCATGCGGGCTACAAATACATTGTCGACCAGAACGCCGAATTCGAGGACGGATATTTCCCGATCACCATTTCGAATGCGTATGAACGGCGGGTGTCGGCGGCGATCGGCTACCTCGATCCCGGGACGCGCATGCGGGCGAACCTGAGCATCTCCACCAACACGCAGGTGAGCGAGCTGCTGTTCGAGGGCAATCGCTGCATGGGTGTGAAGGCCCTGGTCAACGGACGGCCGCAGGAGTTTCGCGGCAACGAAGTGATCCTGTCGTCCGGTGCCATCCACTCTCCGGCACATTTGTTGCGCGCCGGGATCGGTCCTGCCGGGCATTTGCGCGACATCGGGATTGCGGTGCGGGCCCATGTGCCGGGCGTGGGGCAGCGGTTGCAGGACCACCCGGCCGTCGCCGTCGCCGCGTTCATCAAGCCGCATGCGCGCATCATCCATGACTACTCGCGCCGGCACATCTACCTGGCGCTGCGCTACTCCTCGAAATTGGATGGCATTCCACCTGGCGACATGTTCACCGTGGTCACCAACAAGACGTCGTGGCACGCGGTGGGCGAGCAGATCGGATCTTTCATTGTCACCGTCTACAAGACCTACTCCGAAACCGGCGAGGTGAAGCTGACGTCACGCGACTGGCGTGCGGAGCCGAACGTGGAATTCAATCTGCTGTCGGATCAACGCGACCTCGAACGCATGATGGACGGGGTGCGGCGATTCGGTGCGATGCACCTGACGCCGACCATGCAGACCGTGACGGAGTTCCCCTTCCCCGCCAGTTACAGCGACAAGGTCCGCCAGGTCGGGCTGATCAACAAGAAGAACAAGCTGATCACCGACCTGCTGGCGAAAGCGCTCGACGGGCCGGCCTTCCTGCGCGGCACCCTGCTCCGGAAGCTGATCATGGAGGGGTTCACCCTGGAGCAGCTGCTGCGCGACGACGACGCGTTGGAGGCGTTCTGCCGTAAGGCCGCGGTGGGTGTGTGGCACGCCACCTGCACCTGCCGGATGGGGTCAGCGGACGATCCGATGGCGGTGACCGATCCGGCCGGCCGCGTGCGCATGGTGGATGGGCTGCGGGTGGTCGATGCCTCGATCTTCCCGGTGGTGCCCTGCGCCAACACCAACTTCCCGGTGCTGATGACCGCCGAGAAATGCGCCGACGCGATCCTGGCCGGGGCCTGACGTCCCACCCGTAACACGTTGCCTTTGACGACCGGCCTCGCGTTACGCCATTGTTATTCCCGGTTAAGTTCACCAGCTGAGTTGAACGGTCATCTTCAGATAGGGGACGGGAGCCGGCCGATGCAACCTGTGCTCGACGCGATCCTGCGGCGGTTCGTTATCTGTGGGCGCCTGACTGTGCGCTGGCCCGATGGTCGGTTCACGACCTATGCGGGCCCGCCGGGATCCGGCCCCGACGTGGCGCTGGCCGTCAATAACGCCCGCACGTTGCGGCGGCTGGTGCTCAATCCGCTGCTGGCGTTCGGCGAAGCCTATATGGATGGCGGGCTCGCGCCGCTGGACTGCCAGATTTACGACCTGCTGGATCTGACCGCGACCAATCTGATGGCCAATGCCAAGGGGCACCCGGCCGCATGGCTGCGATATACGGTCGATCGCATCAAGCGGCGGATCGATCAGTACAATCCGGCGCCGCGCGCGCAGCGCAACGTGGCACATCACTATGATTTGAATGGGCGGCTCTACAGCCTGTTCCTCGATCGGGACCGGCAATATTCCTGCGCCTACTTCCCGCGCGGCGATGAAACGCTGGAGGAGGCGCAGCTCGCCAAGAAGCGGCACATCGCCGCCAAGCTGCGCCTGACTGAACCCGACCTGCGCGTGCTCGATATCGGCTGCGGCTGGGGCGGCATGGCGCTGACACTGGCGCGTGACTATGGCGCGCGCGTCACCGGTATCACCTTGTCGCACGAGCAACTGACCGAAGCGCGAGCCCGCGCGGCAGCCGAGGGGCTGTCGGAGCGCGTGACGTTCGAGTTGATGGATTATCGTTCAGTCGTGCAACGATATGATCGGATCGTGTCGGTCGGCATGTTCGAGCATGTCGGCGTCGTGCATTACCGCGCCTTCTTCGACACCGTGGCGCGCTGCCTGGAACCTGACGGCGTGGCGCTGCTGCACGCGATCGGACGCAGCGAGGGGCCGGGCAGCACGAACCCGTGGATCGCGAAATATATCTTCCCGGGTGGCTATTGCCCGTCACTGTCCGAGGTGCTGCCGCCGATCGAGTCCAGCCAGCTGTTCGTGACCGATATCGAGATCCTGCGACTGCACTACGCCGAGACGTTGCGGCATTGGCGCCGGCGCTTCGCCGCCAATCGTGACGCGATCTCGGCGCTGTATGATGAACGCTTCTGCCGGATGTTCGAATTCTACCTGTCGGGGTCCGAAGTTGCATTCCGGCGCGAGGGCCATATGGTGTTCCAGATCCAGCTCGCACATCGCCAGACCGCGGTGCCGCTGACCCGGGATTATATTGCGGACGCGGAGCGACGTCCGCTGCGGCAGGGCGCGCGGCGCGTGTCAGTCGAGTCGAAGTAGCGCCCGACGCACGGCCCCCCGCCCCGCGCGGGCGGGGGTTAGGGGGAGGGGGCGAGCCAGCAGGATGCACGACGCTTCGCCCCCCTCCCCCTATGCCCCGCCCGCGCGGGGCGGGGGGACCAAAGGATTTGCCCTTCTCCGCACACGCCGCTTCCTGCCACTCTTCGTCACCCAATTCCTCGGGGCGCTGAACGACAATCTGTTCAAGAACGCCATGGTCGTGCTGGCGCTGTTCCAGGCCGGCACGCATGGGCCGGTGTTGGTCGCCGCGGCCGGCGGGGTGTTCATCCTGCCCTTCATCCTGTTTGCCTCACTGGCGGGAGAACTGGCCGACCGCTACGAAAAGGCCCATCTGCTGCGGCTGATGAAGTGGTGGGAAGTCGCGCTGATGGTTCTCGCCGCGATCGGATTCCTGACCGGAACGATCACTGGACTGATGCTGGTGTTGTTCGGGCTCGGGATACAGGCGACGTTCTTCAGTCCGTTGAAATACGGCATCATGCCGGACCATCTGACGGTGGACGAAATCCTTGCCGGCAACGGCTATATCGAGGCCAGCACCTATGTCGGTATCCTGCTGGGCACCATCGCCGGCGCCGCGCTGATCCGCGCACCCGGGGGCACGATCATCGTTTCGGCCGCGGGCCTTGCGGTCGCGCTGGCCGGCGTCGCGGCGGCACAGGCCGTGCCGTTGTCGCTGCCGAAAGGCGGGCCGGTACCGATCGGCTGGAATGTGCCGCGCGAGATCGTGCGGATGGTGCTGTATGCACGCACCGATGCCATCATCTGGCGCTGCGTGCTGTACATCTCCTGGTTCTGGATGATCGGGCTCGTGCTGCTCACCCAGTTCCCGGTGATCGCGAAGGACACGCTGGGCGGGGATGCATCGCTGGTGACCCTGCTGCTCACCGGCTTCACCGTTGGTATCGGTGCAGGATCGATGCTGTGTCCCCTCCTGCTGCATGGCGAGGTGTCCGCGCGTCTCACCGGCTGGGCGGCCTTGGGGATCTCGTTGTTCACCTGGGATTTCGCCACCGCCGGACCCGCCGCCGGCGCAATGGGCGTGACCAGTGTCGCCGCGACGCTTACGCACCCTGCCGGGTGGCGCCTGCTGTTCGACCTGTTCGCCGTGTCGTTCTGCGGCGGCGTGTTCTCGGTGCCGCTTTACGCCATCGTGCAGGAACGCGCCGCGCCGAACGCACGAGCCCGCGTGATCGCGTCGATCAATGTGATGAACGCCGTGTTCATGGTGGCGGCGAGCGTGATCGCTGGCGTCCTGGCAGCCAAGGGCATGAGCGCGCCCGCGATCCTGCACCTGCTGGCGGCCGTGAACCTGCCGCTGGCGATCGGCCTGCTGCTGGTGCGGTGGCGGCGCCTACCCCACCTGCCGTAGCCGCCAGGCCGTGGGCAGGCCAGCCGCCCCATCGCGGCCCTCACCAGGCACACCGCGCCACCCCAGCGCGCATCAATCCACCTGAAGGCCAGCACCGTCCGAGCGATTGGCGCGCCCACGGTTCGCCGGTGCGCCAGACCCCCCGATCCTGACCGCCGATGCCGGTTTGGACCAGATCAGCAGGGCTGATCGACCGCGTCCGTGTCGGCATGCAAATCCATCATGTCCGGATGACGCGCGCGCCCTGGCCCGCGCCGTGGCGCGGTACCACGTCTGCGGCGAGCAAGGGATGATCGCACGCAGTCCGCATCGACGGCGGCGCATCATTCCCACCATAGATGGCAATCAAAACAAGGAGCCGGCAATGAAAAGCATGGGCGCAATTGTCTCTGGTGTTATCGTCGTCGTGGCGGCGGCCACGGCGAATGGCCAGGAGCCGAATGCGGTGCTGTCGAGCACGGCTCACGCGACCCAGGCGCCGTATTATTTCTCGGGTGGCGTCGAGCAGAGCGATCGGCAATCCCCCGCGCCTTTGTTCACGATCGGCGGCTTTGGCGTTCATGCGTGGGCACCCGTGGAGCCGCCCTACGACGCGGACGCGGACCGCAACCTCGCGGCGGACCCCAGGTGGGCGGCGGGATGAACTTGCGGCGTGCCACAGGCGCATCCCGGCGCCGCATACGGTGCCGTATCAGGCCTGACGTGGTGCAGCCGCAGCAGTCACCTGTGTGCAGCCGCGGCGGCGATGCCGCCAAACCTGGCCTGCGAATCGGCGTGACGGGACATATGTTCTATTAACGTTCCCCCGTAGATTCGCTGGCCTCGTCGAGTCGGGTTCGAGGATCGTTCTCGACCCGTCCCCCCCAGAACGGCAATCCAAGCGGCCAGCCATGTTCAACGATCGGTGCCTTGCCTCCGATAACCGGTGACGCGCGGATGACATGCGGCTGCTGGTGTCGCGTGCCGTGCTGCGCCCTGCCGCCGAGGCCATCGCCAGCCAGGCCGACCAACGCGCCGAGGAAATCGACAGTGGCACGCCAAGCGACCACGGCGGATCAGAGGCGCTACGCCTGCTGGCCGTGGTGGTGCGCGCCAGCGGCGATGCGATGCCCGAGGTCGCCAGTCACGCGTGAGGGTCAAGCCGCCAAGGCGGCGGTTTGCTACAGCCAGCGCTGGCTGATCGGCATGCCCAGGATGTGCTGACCGACTGTCTCCAGGTGGGTGCTGCGGCCCTGCAATTGTTGCGAGACAGTATTGATATCGCGGAACCGCCGTTCGATGGTGAACTTGTCGAAGATCGCGGTGCTGCCGGCCTCATGATAGACCTCGCCAGTGATGCGACGGGCCTGGTTGATGGCGAAGGTCGCGGCCTGGCGGATCGCCACGCGCTCGTCCAGCGTCAGTTCTCCGCGCAGGCGCACGCCCGCTTCCGCCTCTTGCAGCACCTGGATCAGCCAGGCGCGCGCCGAGCGCAGCGTGGCATCGGCGGTGCCGATCAATGATTGGATCGCGGCGCTCTCGCGCATCGGCTGCGGTGCAAGCGCCTGGGTCTTTTGTTTCGCTAGCTTGACGAATTCGTCCAGCACGGTGCGCGCGATTCCCAGCGCCACCATGGCAAAGCCCGAGGCGTAGATCGTCAGCGTGCTGAACCGATAGAGCAGACCCTCCTCGCGCCGTTCCTCGATACGATCGCGCCCCAGTGTGTGTTCGTCGGGGATGAACAGGTCGCTCACTTCGTAGTCATCACTGCCGGTGCCGCACAGGCCCATCACCGCCCAGGTGTCGGTGATCTTCGCCTTGACGCGCGGAAACAGCATGGTGCGCTCGGTCGGTTTGCCGTCGGGATCGCGGCGGGGCGATCCGTCGGCATTGAAGGTCGGCACGTGCGCGCCGAGCCAGGTGCAGTGGCGATTGCCGCTGGCGAAGCTGCCATGCACGGTGAGGCGCCAGCCGCCTTCCGCGCGCACGGCCTTGGCTCCCGGTGTCTGCCCCCAGGCTAAAGCGTCACGCGGGCCGCCGAAGATTTCCTGCGCCGCCTGTTCGGACAGATACGCTGCGGACATGGCGCAGCCGGACTGCTGATTCATGCACCACGCGGCAGAGGCGTCAGCGCTGGCAATCAGCTCCACCGCCTGCACGTAGACCGAGGGGGACAGCTCCGCACCACCCAGCGAGCGAGGCACGGTCAGGCGGAACATCTGCGCCGCATGCATCGCATCCAGCACGTCTGGCGGCAATTCGCGCGCGGCCTCGATCCGCGGCGCCGCATCGGACAGCTGTTTCACCAATCCGCGCGCGCGAGCGATGTATTCGTTCTCGACCGCCGGCAGGCTGGCATCATGCAGGTCCATGGACCATTCCCTCTTGGTATCTTGGTGCCAACCTATACCCCGCCGGCCAGATGGGGCAAAAACAGCGACCTTTCCGGCAGTGCAAGCGATGGATCCTCACGCGGAACTGATCGAAGAGATCGAGCAGGTGGTTCTGGCGACCGCGCGCTGGACCAGGCGGGCGCGGCTCGCGCCACGCGTGATACAGGCATTGCATGCGGTGCGGCGGGAGGCATACGTGCCGCCAGCCCGGCGGATGGAGGCCTATGCCAACCATCCGCTGCCGATCGGGCACGGCCAGACGATCTCGCAGCCGTTCATCGTGGCGCTGATGACCGATCTGCTCGACCTGCATCCGGATCATATGGTGCTGGAGATCGGCACCGGGTCGGGCTACCAGACGGCGGTGCTCGCGGCGTTGGTGCGGCAGGTTTATTCGATCGAGGTCATTCCGGAGCTGTCGGCGCGGGCAGGGCAGGCGCTGGCCGGCGAACATGTTGGCAATGTGGCGTTGCGCGTCGGCAACGGGTCCCCGGGATGGCCGGAGCACGCGCCGTATGATGGGATCATTGTCACCGCCGCGGCGGCGACGGTGCCGCCCGCACTGATCGGGCAACTGCGGCCGGGCGGGCGCATGATCATCCCTTTAGGCCTGCCACACGACAGGCAGATGCTGACGTTGGTGAGCAAGGATGCGGGAGGCGCGATGGCGCGGCGTGATATGCTGCCGGTGGCGTTTGTGCCGTTTACGTAATGCATGCGCGATCGCGCGGCTGCGAGGCGACGATGGTTGACATACCATCCGGGCCAAAAGAATACTAATCAGTAAGAGCGTCGCAGACACGGGGATACGCCGATGAAGCTGATGTGGTTCCACTTGATGCCATACACGGAGCTGCCGGCAGACTTCCGGGAGGCGAACCCGTCCGTGTGGGTAGATATCCACTCCAAGCTGTTCGATCCGAAGCGCGCGCATCTGATGTACAACGACTTCATGGACGAGCTGGAATACGCCGCGCAGTGCGGCTTTGATGCCGTCTGCGTGAACGAGCATCACTCCAATGGCTACGGGCTGATGCCATCGCCCAACCTGATCGCGGCGTCGCTGGCGCGGCGCACCACCGACACCGCGATTTGTGTGATGGGCAACTCGCTGGCGCTGTACAACCCGCCGACGCGCGTCGCCGAAGAATTCGCGATGATCGACTGTATTTCCGGCGGTCGGCTGATCGCCGGCTTCCCGGTCGGCACGCCCATGGACACCTGTTACGCCTATGGCACGAATCCCAGCCAGTTGCGTCAGCGCTACCTGGAGGCGCATGACTTGGTGATGCGCGCGTGGCAGGAGAAGCACACGTTCGCGTTCAACGGGCGTTTCAACCAGCAGCGCTATGTGAATATCTGGCCGCGCCCGGTACAAATCCCGCATCCGCCGATCTGGATTCCCGGCGGCGGCTCGGTGGAAACCTGGCGCTGGTGCGCCGAGATGGATTACGTCTACTGCTATCTGTCGTACTACGGCTACAAGGCCGGCCGCGCGACGATGGACGGATTCTGGGCCGAAATGAAGCGGCTCGGCAAGCAGCCCAACCCCTATCAGGCCGGGTTCCTGCAATTCGTTGGCGTCGCCGAATCCCGCGGGCAGGCGTTGGATCTGTACAGTGAGGCCGCGGAGTATTTCTACGGCCGCTGCCTGCATGTCGATGCGCGCTGGGCCACGCCGCCGGGCTACACCAGCGAGGGCAGCCAGCGCGCCGGCATCGAATCGCAGATCAAGCAGGCGGCGGATGCCAATGTGCGCGGTAAGTCCACCGGCGAACGTTTTGCCTCCGTCGCGCGCGAGATGGATGCCATCGTCGACAAGGGCTATGTCATCATCGGCTCGCCTGACGAGGTGGCCGAGCAGTTGCGTGAGGTCGCCGTGAATCTGAATGTGGGTCACCTGATGCTGCTGCTGCAGTACGGCAACATGAGCAAGCGGGTGGCGAAGTACAACACCAGGCTGTTCGCCGAGCAGGTGATGCCAAAGATGAAGGACCTGTTCAGCGAATGGGACGACCGCTGGTGGCCGCAGCCGATGGACACGGCGCAGCGCGCCGATATCCCGGCTTTCATGCCGCACCTCGCCGCCGAATAGACAGGAGAGCAGCGTGAGCGACTTCGAGACGTTGGCCATCGACGTCAACGGGTTCCCGACGCGCGTATGGCGCAAGGGCAGCGGACCGCGCCTGGGATTCCTGGCCGGGTTCGGCGGGCTGCCGCGCGAGGTGCCGTTCCTCCATGAGCTGGCGAAGCACCGCACGGTGATCGTGCCGTCATTGCCGGGATTTCCGGGGGGTGATCGCGGCCATACCGTGCTCGATACGCACCTGGATTGGGTGCTGGCGGTGCGCGAGATCCTTGGGAAGGCTGATCTGGTCGGCGCAGATCTCGCTGGCAGCTCGGTGGGTGGGTCGCTCGCCGCCGAAGTCGCGGCGATCTGGCCGGAGGCGGTGCGCAAGCTGGCGTTGGTCGCGCCATTCGGGTTGTTTGACGAAGGCGATCCGCCGACCGATCCCTGGGCGCAGCGCGGCGACGCGGTGGCCGGATTGATGTGTGCCGATCCAGCGATCTGGACCGCGCTGAAGACCGCACCCGAGGCCGCCAATTCTGTCGAATGGCCGATCGAACAGACCCGCGCGTCCGAGGCGGCGGCGCGGATCTTCTGGCCGCTGGGCAACACAAAGCTGGAGAAGCGACTGCCGTTGATCAGCGCCCCGACGCTGCTGGTCTGGGGCGCCGAGGACAAGATCGTGCCGCGCAGCTACGCCGATCGCTTCGCCAAGGCGATCACGGGCGACACCGAGATCAAAGTGATCCCAGATGCCGGGCATCTGGCCGAGCTGGATCAGCCGACGGCAGTGGCAGAAGCGATCGTCGGCTGGATGGCATAGCGCGCTGATCGTTGCGCCGTCGCGCGCCAGCACGATCGGGCAGGCCGACCGCCGCGTCCGAAGGATATTCTTGTGATCCCGTCGACGTTCAACCGTGTCCCCGGACCGCGGACCATGCCAGCGTGACGATCGCATCGCGCGCGGCGTTCACGGCCGACCGCAATCTCGGTCTCGATATCGTGCGGGCCGCGGCGATCATCACGGTGATGATCTGCCATGACGGCAATCTGCGGCTGTGCGTCGGCGCGGTGCCGATCATGGCGACGTGGGAAAACGTGCTCGGGCTGGTGCCGATCCTGCCCGCCGCCGTGCAAGTGCAACGCGCCGCGGTGGTTCGCCGCGCCGGTGCAGCTGATCGCGGCGTCGTTCGACGGCCTTCACATCATGCACCTGACGTTCCTGGACCTGGCGCGCTTGACTAACGGGACCTGGCCTTGGATCAACAAGCCGACGGCGTGGGTCGCATCCCTCGTGCTGCCGTTCGTGCTCTCGTGGCGGTCGTTCCGCTACGTCGAGACGCCGATGCTGCACCGGCGCCCGGCACAGCGGTTGACGCCGATATTGAGCCGCGATGGTGTTGTCGGCTTGGTTCAGCATGTGCACAGTGCGGGCGGCGCGCCGCCGACCGCAGGACCCGCGATCGTAGGCGCCAACAGGGATTAGCACGATGCCATTCGATCCGGACGTTCAGATCATTCTCGATATGATCCGCCTGGCTGGGCGGCCGTCATTCGACGAGCTGACACCCGATGAGGCGCGCCAGGCCTACACGGCCAGCCGCGCGGTGCTGGCGCCGGAACCGGAGCCGGTCGCCGACGCGCGCGATCTGGCCTGCCCTGGCCCGCATGGCGCCATCGCATTGCGGTACTACCGCCCCGCGGGATCAGAACCAGGGCAGGTGTTGCCGGCGCTGATCTATTTTCACGGCGGCGGCTGGCTATTGGGCGGGTTGGACTCGCATGACACCACCTGCCGGCACTTCGCGAACGCGGCGCGCTGCGCGGTGATCTCGGTCGATTACCGCATGGCGCCCGAATACAAGTTTCCCGCCGCGGTCGATGACAGCGAAGCGGCAACGCGCTGGGCGATTACCAACGCCGCGACGCTCGGCATTGATCCGGCGCGCGTCGCCGTGGGCGGTGACTCGGCGGGTGGCAATCTGGCGGCGGTGCTGGCGCTGATGGCGCGCGACGGGGCGTTGCCGAAGCTGGCGTTCCAGTTGCTGATCTATCCGGCGACCGACATGGCGATGACCACGGTGTCGTCGCAGACCATCACCGAGCGCGTGCCGCTGACCAGCAAGACGATGAAGTGGTTCATCGATCACTACATGCGTGGGCCGGCCGATATCGTGGATTGGCGCGCCTCACCCGCGCGCGCGGCAGACCTGGCGGGGACCGCACCTGCCTTGGTGCTGACCTGCTCCTGTGATCCGCTGAGGGACGAGGGGATTGAGTACGCGCGCCGGCTGGAACGGGAAGGTGTGCGGGTGACACATCTGCACTTCTCGGATCAGATCCATGGTTTCATGAGCATGGGGAAGATCGTTCGGACCGCTGGGACTGCGATTGATATGATGGCGGCGGTGCTGGGCAAGGCGCTGAACCCGCCGCCGCGGCCAGGCTGACAGCCACGTCATGCCAGGCACCGCACGTCGTCGTGCCGTGGCCAAGCCACGGCACGACGACGTGGGTAGGCTCGTCTCTACGATCCGCGCACGTAACGCTTGCAGCTCAACCGCAGGAAGTCGCGGAAGTGGGGGCGCATGCGCTCGGTCCATGGCGTTCCGGCCGCCTTGCGCCAGGCGTCAGAGCGCGCCACGTCGGTGCTGGTCAGGCTGTACAGCGCCAGGTATTTCCGTTCCGCGGCCGATCCCTGGTAACGTCGTGCCGCCAGCACGCCCGGCACCTTGGCCAGAGCCGGCAGATGTTCGGCATTGTACCATTCATTGAACTCGTGTTCCGCTGCCGGATCGACATTCATCGATACCGCCAACAGTGCGGCGGCGTTCGACGGGCTGACGACATCACCCGGCAAGATCTGTTCGCCCTCATAGCGCGTGATCCGGTCGCAGATCGTGGTGACGCGCTTGGACCACACCGACAGGTTATCACCGCCGATCGCCAAATAGGCCGGTGTGTCCAACACCGACAGCGTCACAAGATCATAGGTCGCAACCGCGACCTTGGGATTGTCCTCACTGATCCAGCGCTCGCAGGCCAGAAATCCCGGCACGCGCTGACGCTCCGGAATATGCTCCAGGTCGTACCAGTCGTGGAATTCGTCCGCATGCGCTTTGGTGAAATCGAACGCGACGAACAGCATGCCGTTGGCCATTGGTATCCTCCCTTTCTCTGTCAGGCAGACAGCGAGATCGTCTGTCGCATCCGCACACCCGCCATCTGCAAGGTCAGTCCCGCCATGCGTGCGCACAGCTCATCCAGGGCCAGCCGGCCGTTCGGCCGGTGCCACGTATAGGCCCAACTGATCATGCCGCCGATCGCCAGCGCGGCAAGATTGACATCGTGCACCTCGAACTCACCGGTGGCGACGCCGTCGGCCAGCAGCTTCGACAGCACACGGTCAAACCGCTTACGCAACGCCGTGATCTCGGCCAACGCCTCCGGCGCCAGATGCTTCTCCTCGCGGAAGAAGATCGCGATATTGGCCTGCCGCTGCAGCACCACCTTGGTGAAGTCGATCACCGCACGATGCAGCCGATCGGTTGCCGTGCCCGGCGCTTTCGCCGCATTTGCCACCGCCGCCAATGACAGCTCGATCGTCGGCGCGCACAGCGCTGCCAGCAGCTCGGTCTTGCTGCGGAAATGCGTGTAGATAAAGGGTTTGGTCACGCCCAACTCGGCGGCGATATCGTCCAGCGTGGTGGCGGTGAAGCCGCGCGCATAGAACAGCGCCACAGCTTCCTGCAGTATGCGCTCCCGCTTGTAGGCCTGAATCTCTTCCCGCATGTGACTGGTTGGTCCGGTGTCTGGCTGGCAATGCTAGCGCGATGGCGGGGGGATGGAAAGAATCGCCACCAAGGCGGCCATAGGCCACGGTGTCATTGCGCGGAGCGTGGCGACGCAGCAATCTCGATCGGGAGACGCACCGGGCAGCAATGCCGCCGCGGCGCGCGATTGCTTCGTCGCTGCGCCCCGCGCAATGACAGACCACAGGTGGAGGAAACAATGGTGGGACTGCTGGAAGGCAAATCAGCCTTGATCACCGGAGGCGGCGGCGGAATCGGCCGCGCGACCGCACGGCTGTTCGCGCGCGAAGGTGCCCGTGTCGCGGTCAGTGATTTCGTTCCGGACTCGGCGGAGGAGACCGTGGCACTGATCAATCAGGCCGGCGGACAGGCCATGTCGATCGTCGCCGATGTCACCGATGCGACCCAGGTCAGCGCGATGATCAAGACCGTGGTCACCACCTACGGAAGCCTCGACTGCGCGTTCAACAACGCCGGCATCGCGGGCTATCAGGTCGATGCGTCGGGCAAGAAGACACACGAATGGTCGGAGGCCGCGTTCGATCGCATGGTCGCCGTCAACCTGAAGGGGGTGTGGCTCTGTATGGCGGCGGAGCTGCCGCAAATGATGGCGCAGGGGGGCGGGGCGATCGTCAACACCGCCTCGATCGGCGGGCTGTCCGGGTTGCCGACCTCGTCTGTCTATGTCGCAACCAAGCACGGCGTGATCGGCTTCACCAAGACCGCGGCGATCGAATACGCGGCGTCCAACATCCGGGTGAATGCCGTCTGCCCGGGCTATGTCCGCACCCGCATGACCGAGGAGGTGATGCGCCGCCGCGGCGACGAAATCCTGGGTCTGGTGCCCTTCCGTCGCATGGCGGCACCGGAGGAGATCGCCGAGATGGTCGCCTGGCTGTGCTCGGACCGCGCGTCCTATGTCAGCGGGGCCGCCTACAACGTCGATGGCGGCTTCATGGCCCAGTAGAGAGCGTCCCAGTCGGGCCTGCCAACCGGCCCGCTTGCCCTGGGCGCGATGTGGTATATCTAGCCAGAAGAGGTAACGCAGCTTCGGGGCACGGATGAAGCACTGGCATATCGACCAGGTGGCGTGGGATCGGTTCGACCCCGCCAAGGTCGATCCGGCGGTGGTCCCATTGGTGAAGGCCGCTGCCATGGTCGAGCGCAATGGCACCGACTATGCGGTGTACCTGAACCGTGTGTTCGCCGATGACCCTGACTTCCGCGCCGCGGCCGATTATTGGGCCGTGGAGGAGGTGCAGCACGGCGACGCGCTCGGCCGCTGGGCAAGCTTGGCCGATCCCGGCTGGGACTACGAGGCCGCGTTCGCCCGCTATCGCGCCGGCTACAAATTGCCGTTGGAAGCCGTTGCCTCGGTGCGTGGCTCGCGGACCGGCGAGCTGATCGCCCGCTGCATAGTGGAGACCGGCACCTCGTCCTACTACTCCGCGCTGGGCGACGCGACGGAAGAACCCGTGCTGCGCGAGATCTGCCGGCTGATCGCCGCCGACGAGTTCCGTCACTACAAGCTGTTCTACGATCACATGCGCCGCTATCTGGGACGCGAACGGATCGGCATGCTGCGTCGTCTGAAGATCGCCCTCGGGCGGATCGACGAAAGCGAGGACGACGAACTCGCCTATGCCTGGTACTGCGGCAACGAAGCGGCCAACCAGCCCTATGAGCATGCGCGGTGCAGCGCCAGCTACATGGCGCGTGCGATGGCGTTCTACCGCTTCCGCCACATCGAGCGCGGGATGGGCATGATCTTCAAGGCGGTAGGCTTGACGCCGCGGGGCCGGTTGTCGGATTGGTCCGCGAAACTCGCCTGGCGGCTGATGCAATGGCGCCGGCGCCGGATGGCAGCGCAGCTCGCCGCTTGACCGGCGCGCGCGCCGCTGTTGTGACAGTCGTGTTTCTGCATTAATGAAACGTAAGGTCTGGGGAGGATTCGATTCGTGGCAATGGACCCATCCGGGCGCGCGCCCGAGCATCGTCCGCATCATTGGGCACGGCTGCTGCTGCTGATCCCATTCGTCGCGGTGCTGTGGGTGCCATTCTATAACAGTGTCGATCCGATGCTGTTCGGTGTTCCCTTCTTCTATTGGTATCAGTTGCTTTGGATCCTTCTGGGCGCCCTGCTGATCTTCATCGTCTACCGAGCTGAGCATTGAGCGGGGCCGCGCCATGAACTGGACCGCCATCATTGTCTTCATCGCGTTGTTCGGGTTCGTCACCTGGCTCGGTTTTGTCGCCGCGCACTGGCGCAAGGGCAATCTGGATCTGTTGCACGAATGGGGCCTGGGCGGCCGTCGCTTCGGCAGCTGGGTGACCTGGTTCCTGCTCGGCGGCGATCTCTACACTGCCTACACGTTCATTGCTGTCCCGGCCCTGATGTTCGGCGCGGGCGCCATCGGCTTCTTCGCCGTACCATACACCATCATGGTCTACCCGATCGTGTACCTGGTGTTTCCGCGCCTATGGGCTGTGGCGCACAAGCACGGCTATGTCACGTCACCGGATTTCGTGCGGGGCCGATACGGCAATCGCTGGCTGGCCCTGGCCATCGCGATCACCGGGATGGTCGCTACCATGCCCTATATCGCGCTGCAGCTCGTCGGCATGCAGGTGGTCATCGGCGCCATGGGCATCGAGACCTCGGGCTGGATCGGTGACCTGCCGCTGATCATCGCCTTCGTCATCCTGGCGGCGTTCACCTACACCTCGGGCCTGCGCGCGCCGGCGATGATCGCGGTGGTGAAGGACCTGCTGATCTACGCCACCGTGATTGCCGCGATCATCATCGTGCCGATCGAACTCGGCGGCTATAGCAAGATCTTTGCCGCGATCCCGTCGCCCAAGCTGCTACTGGCCGCACCGCCGGCTGGGTCGTTGGGCAGCTTCAGTGCCTATGCCACGTTGGCCTTTGGGTCGGCTTGTGCGCTGTTCCTGTATCCGCACTCGATCACCGGTGTGCTGAGCGCATCGAGCGCACGGGTGATCCGGCGCAATTCCGCGGCGCTGCCGGCCTATTCGATGGTGCTGGGGCTGCTGGCGTTGATCGGCTTCATGGCGGTGGCCGCCGGCGTGCAGCAACTGCCGGAATTCGCTGACGGGTTCAAACGCTACGGCAATAATTTCTCGGTGCCCGCGTTGCTGATGTTTGCGTTCCCGTCGTGGTTTGTCGGCGTGGCCTTTGCCGCGATCGCCATCGGTGCGTTGGTGCCAGCGGCGATCATGTCGATTGCGACCGCCAACATCTTCACCCGCAACATCTACCGCGAGTTCATCAACCCAGCCTGCACGGATGGCGAGGAGAGCCAGGTCGCCAAGGTGGTGTCGCTGGTGATCAAGATCGGCGCGCTGGTGTTCATCTTCTTCATTCCGTTCCAGTACGCGATCCAGATGCAGTTGCTCGGCGGCATCTGGATCATCCAGACGCTGCCGGCGGTGATGCTGGGGCTGTTCACCCGCATCTTCAATGGCTGGGCGTTGCTGCTCGGCTGGGTAGTGGGCATTGCGATGGGCACGTCGATGGCGGCATCGGTCAACTTCACGCCGATCTATCCACTGCACATCCTTGGCACGACGGTGCCCTGTTACATCGCGGTCTCGGCCGTCGCGGCGAATATCGTGGTGTCGTTCGTTCTGTCGCTGTTCCTGAACGCGGTGGCGTCGGACCGGCACAAGGACATGACGGTGGCCGCGGATTACCACTAGGCCGTCAACGTCGTCTTAACCCGCGCCCGCTAGAACCCGCGCCAGGAGCCATCCTGGAGCGGGAGTGCTTGCGGACATCGTCACGGAGGCGTTCGGTCGTCCCGCCCTGATGCGCGAGGCGCGGCGGGGCTGGTGTCCAAGGTGTTCGCGCCCTGAGGCGGCTTGCGAGCAGCTGCTGGTGGGCGATTCGGATGATGTCGAGGCGTTGCTGTTGCAAGGCTTGGCGCTGGCAGCGGCAAGGCGGCCCCAGGAGGCAGCAACGGTACTGAACCGCGTCGCGGCGTCCCGCCCGCCTTATGCGCATCCGTGCGCGGATCTGATTGCCGGATGCACCGGGCTATGCCGCGCAGTTGCCGGTCTGCCTGGCACTTGCGCCACGCAATACACGCCTGTTGCTATTGTGGGCGGATAATCGGCATGCACAGGGCGACCTCGACCAGGCCGCAATGACCCTGAACACGCGGCTGCGCGATCAACCAACCAACGCGGCGGCGCCCATCGGTTCGCTCTGGCGTGCGCCGAGCGGGTGATTTTGACGCCGCGATCGTGCGGATATTGCGCGCCGTGATGCTGGATTGCGTGCCGGCAGTGGGTTCGGCCAATCTTGGCTTGCTGCATGACGCCATGGATTTGCCTCAATATATAGCGCCGCGGGAATAATCCGGCACAGCTATATCCGCAAGAACCCCACCAAGCGTTCCACCTCTGCGACAATCGGATCCGCGATCGCCGCCGCCCGCGCCGCCCCGTCGCGCAGCACCGTGTCCAGCTCCGCCACATCGGCCAGCCGCCGCTGCGTCTCTTGCGCGATCGGCGTCAGCTTCTCCACCAGCAGCCCCGCGAGCGCGTCCTTGAACGGCCCGAAGCCGTTGCCGCCGTGCTCGCCCAGCACCTCGGCGGGCGTGATGTCGGCCATCGCGGCATAGATACCCACCAGGTTGCGCGCCTCCGGCCGCTGCGCCAGGCCCTCGGGCTCGCTCGGCAACGGCTCGGGATCGGTCTTGGCGCGGCGGATCTTCAGGGCGATCGTGTCGGCATCGTCATTCAGATTGATCCGGCTCTGATCCGATGAATCGGATTTCGACATCTTCTTGGTGCCATCGCGCAGGCTCATCACCCGCGCCGCCGGGCCCAGGATCAGCGGATGGATCGCTGGGAAGAATTCGACCCCGTAATCATGATTGAACTTGTCGCGGATGTCGTTCGCCAGCTCCAGGTGCTGGCGCTGGTCATCCCCCACCGGCACGTGGGTCGCGTGATAGGCCAGGATGTCGGCTGCCATCAGGCTCGGATAGGCGTAGAGACCGAGCGAGGCATTCTCGCGGTCCTTGCCTGCCTTGTCCTTGAACTGGGTCATGCGGTTGAGCCAGCCGAGGCGGGCGACACAATTGAAGATCCACGCGAGCTGCGCATGGGCACGCACGCTCGATTGCAGGAACAGGATGTGCTGCGTCGGATCGATACCGCAGGCGAGCAGCACCGCGGCCATCTCGCGCGACTGCTGCCTTAGCTCGGCCGGGTCCTGCCACTGCGTGATCGCGTGCAGGTCGACCACGCAATAGATGCAGTCATACGTCTCCTGCAGCGGCACCCAATTGCGGATGGCCCCGAGGTAATTGCCCAGCGTCGGGATGCCAGACGGCTGGATGCCGGAGAAGATGCGTTGCATGGCGTCGTCGATGATCAGTGTTCGGTGGTCGGGTTGATGGCCGATCGGGCGGGGCGACGCAAGCCGCGACGGGCGAGCAGCCCCAGCGCGTCGCGCGCATCGAAGGCGCCCAGCGCGTGGCCGGCGCCGAAATAGGTCAGCATGCCGACGGCGATCAGGGCACCGAGTGCGGCGGCGCGTAACACGCCGCGGGGTGCCAAGACATGGAACAGGCCGTACTGCGTCACCGCCAGCGCCACGGCCATCAGCAGCGCGGCGCCCAGCATGCGTATGGTGTGCTGTCGCAGCCGCGCGTCGGGGGCGAACTGGCCGCGCCGGTGTAGCACCCAGGCCAGGCCGGCGAGGTTGAACATCGCGGCGACGCTGGTGGCCAAAGGTGGGCCGATATGGCGCAGCGGGATCATGAAGGCGAGGTTCAGTGCCAGGTTCAGTGCCACGGCCATCAGCCCGATCTTCACCGGGGTCGCGGTATCACCGCGGGCGAAGAAACCGGGGGCCACGACTTTCACCGCGACGAAGGCCGGCAGGCCGATCGCATAGGCAGCCAGCGCCTCGCCGGCGCGGGTGACGTCGGCGCCACCGAACGCGCCGCGGCCGAACAGCACCGCGATCACCGGATCGGCCGAGACGACGAATGCGAAGGCCGCCGGCAAGGTCAGAAACAGCGCGTATTCCAGCGCTCGGTTCAACGTACCCAGCGCCGCCGCCGCCTCACCCGCGCGCACCTGGCGCGACAACAGGGGCAGCAACGCGGTGCCGACGGCGGTGCCGATCACGCCCAGCGGCAACTGCTGCACCCGATCGGCGTAGTACAGCACCGAGACCGTGCCCGCTGGCAGCAGGCTGGCAATGATCACGTCGACCGCGAGATTGAGCTGGGTGACGCCGGCGCCGAGTAGGCCAGGGGCCATGCGCCGCAGCAGCACGCGCACCTGTGGCGTCAGGCGCGGCAATGTCGGTCGCAACGCAAAGCCGGCGCGCGAGGAGGCCATCATCAACACCGCGAGCTGGGCCACACCGGCGACGGTGACGCCCCAAGCGAGCGCGTGGCCCGCAGTGGGCACATAAGGCGTCAGCCACAACAGGAACGCGATCGAGACGATATTGAACAGCACATAGGACGCCGACGCGGCGGTGAAACGATCGATGCCGTTCAGCACGCCGGACACCAGTGCCGCGAGACAGATCAGGATCAGGTAGGGAAAGGTGATGCGAGACAAGGTCACAGCAAGTGCAAACTTTGCCGGAACCGCCTCGAAGCCTGGCGCCAGCACCGCCATCAGCCCCGGCATGGCGATCTCGCCAACGATCGTCAGCAGGCCGAGCCACAGTGTCATCACCGCGAATGCTTCGTTAGCGAAACGCCGCGCCGAGGCGGGGCCCTCGGCGGTGTGCTGGCCGGCGAACTCGGGGACGAAGGCGGCATTGAAGGCGCCCTCGCCGAACAGCCGGCGGAACAGGTTGGGCAATTTCAGCGCGACGAAGAACGCGTCGGCCACCGGACCAGCGCCCAGGATCGCGGCAATCAGCATGTCGCGCACGAAGCCCAGCAGACGGCTTGCCATCGTCCAGCCGCCGATGGTCAGCACACTTCTCAGCATCGGCTTTCGGTAACTGCCTGATGCGCCGTATCGCGAAACGCCCCAGAAGGCCACACCGTTCCCCAAGCGCGACAGATGATGCCCGCTGTGGCATCGCGCCTGCTGCAGATCTGGAGTGACGCATGAGCGGTTCGATCGAACACACGAAAGAAGGGCTGGAGCACGCTCACCACGCCGCGGAGCACGGCGGTGACCACTCGGCCCGCTGGATCGCGGTGCTGATCGCGGTTCTGGTGGCGGCCCCGGCGCTGGCCGAGATGGGGGAAAAGGCGGCGCAGAACCTCTACCTGACGGAACATATCGCGCTGTCCGACAACTCGGCCTTCTACCAGGCAAAGAACCTGCGCGCTGCCATCCGGGCCTCCGAGGCAACCCTGCTGGCGAGCCTGCCCAACGCCGCTGACCCGGCGGTGCAGGACCGGATCGAGGCGGCGCACGACGACGGGGCACGGTTGCGCGACGATCCCAAGGGCGGCAACGGCATGAAGCAGTTGACCGCCCAGGCGGCGGAGCGTCAGGCCCGGCGCGACCACGCCTTCGACGACTACCACCACTTCGAACTCCTGGTCGG
>Ga0210386_10001523_pt1 | contig 20675 bp, 12 predicted proteins | sample IncBWH32OmetaG_FD_160091 | JGI IMG/M metagenome (GOLD analysis project Ga0210386, IMG submission 160091) | Forest soil microbial communities from Barre Woods Harvard Forest LTER site, Petersham, Massachusetts, United States - Inc-BW-H-32-O ...
CCGCGCCCGCGGCCCCGCCCGCGGCCCCTCCTGCGGCCCCGCCAGTGACGAACATCCGGGCCAGGGCCACGGCGAGTGCCGTCAGGCGGCTGGCCTGGTCGGCGGTTGTCGGCAAGCTGGCGGGCGACCCGGCCCTCAAGTACACCGACGGAGGCCGTGCCTTCCTGCGCTGGATGACTCAGCACGCCATGCATCCGGACGCGTGGCGCGAGTTCGTCGACGCGATACCGGAGCGCTGGCTCGAAGAGGTTCGCCAGGCGGCCGCCACCATGAGCGAGGAGTGGGGGCAGTTCGCGAACGAGCTCGGCTGCAGGCAAGAAGAGGCAAGCTGAGCGCACGAGCCGGATTCAAACTCTTTCGACCAGAACGACCGCGGGCAGCCGGTGGCTGCCCGCGGTCGTTTTCGCCGATCCGCGAATTATGCGATGAGGTCGGTGAGGAAACGGCTCATAACCTCATTGAATTTTTCCGGCTCCTCGACATGAGGCATGTGGCTCGAAGAATTAAAGACCGTCCAGTCGGCATCGGGAATGCGATCGTAAAACGGTCGCGCGGCGGCCTCGGTCACTTCGTCATACCGTCCCGTGATGAGTAGCGTGGGCACGGCGACGTATGGCAGCCGATCCACAATCGTCCAGTCGCGCAGCGAGCCGATGACATGAAATTCGCTCGGGCCGTTCATGGCATGATAGACGGTGGGGTCACTGTAGAGTTCGATGAGCGTGGCGGTGACGTCTTTCGGCAGAGGCTTGACCCGGCACACGTACCGCTCGTAGAAGGCCATGGTGGCGCCGAAGTATTCCTGGCTGTCCGTGCTGCCGGCCGCTTCATGACGGGCGAGCGTGGACCGCACCTCGACCGGCAGTGTCGCGCGCAGCCGTGACACCCCCTCGCGGAATAGCGGCATCGATGCCGGGGTGTTAGCGATGACGAGGCCGCGCAGCCCGGGCGGACGCCGTACCGCGTGCTCAGCGGCGAGCATGCCGCCCCACGACTGACCGAAGAGAACGTAGTCCTTGGCCACGCCGAGCTGGTGGAGGAGGTTTTCCAGCTCATCCAGAAAAAGTTGTATATTCCAAAAACTATCAGGCTTGTCCGGGAGATGCGTTGAGCCGCCATTCCCGAGCTGATCGTAGTGAATGACAGGCCAGCCGCGGGCTGCCAGATCTGTGAGTGCCAGCAAGTAATCATGCGTAGTACCAGGTCCGCCGTGGAGCGCGATCAGCGGCGGACGATCGGTGTCCAGCCTTCCCGTTACCCGGTACCACGTCTTCCACTGGCGGAATTGGATGGTACCTTTCTTTTCCGCTGTCATTGGCATGATGGCTACTCCTAACATCGCTCTGCCATAGCGCTTTGACGGATCGTGGCGCCGCACATAACCAGTCAGACTCGCTCCACTTCGCCTGAATTTCCGGACCGGATGATAGTCGGGAAATCTCCGCGGCCATCTCCCTGACCGTCGGGTGCACGAAAATCGAGCTGAGCCGTAGTTCGACACCGAATCGGGCAGCCAGGCGCGACACGGCGCGGGCCGCGGTCAGGGAGTCTCCGCCGAGCAGGAAAAAATTATCATCGGCGTAGACTTCCTGCATTTCGAGCAGGACCCCCCACTCGGCCGCGACTGCCATCTCCACATCAGTCCTGGGTGCTACGTGACCAAGCGTCCCGGATCTTTTCTCGGGTGCTGGAAGTGCGGTTCGATCAACCTTTCCGTTGCTGGTCAACGGGAGTTGATCGACAGACAGGAATTGGCTCGGCACCATAGGGCCAGGGAGTCGCTCGCGCAGGTAAACGCGCAGTTCATCGCGGAGGTCGTCGCTCGGCTCGCGGGCCGGCACAACGTATGCGACGAGTTCGGCACCGTGCCCGTTCCCACGCATCATAACAAAGGCGTCCCGCACCGCCGGGTGACCTTTCATTGCGGTCGCTATCTCTCCTGGCTCAATCCGGAAGCCGCGAAGCTTGACCTGGTCATCGGTTCGCCCAATGAATTCTAGTCCTTCGTCGACATGCCACCGGACCAGGTCCCCGGTCCGATATAGCCGCTCGCCCGGCGGACCGATGGGGTCAGCAACAAATCGTGTGGCGGTAAGGTCGGGATTCCGTAGATAGCCGCGAGCTACCCCAGGGCCGCCAATGTAGAGTTCGCCTGTCACGCCGACGGGGACAAGGTTCATATCTGCATCAAGAACGAACGTCTGGGTATCCCCGATAGGAAACCCGATCGGAACCGACCTGCCCCGAATCGCTTCCGGGAGCACGTAGTTAGTGGCGAGGGTCGTCGTCTCGGTCGGACCGTACCCGTTGATAATCGTGAGATTCGGCAGCGCCTCGCGCAGCCGCCTCATGTGGGGGGCGGATAGCGCTTCACCGCCGGTGATCAGCAGCCGCAGCGGACTGAAAAGCTCCGGATCGGTGTCGATCACCAAATTGGCGAGTTGTGCGGTCAGCATGGCGACGCTGACATGCTCCGCTTCCAGCAAGGCGCCCAGTTCATAAGGCCCCACTGGTCCCGGCGGGTAGATCACCGTCCGGGCACCATAGGCAAGCGGCAGCCAGACCTCGAACGTGGACGCGTCGAAGGCGACCGGGTTCAACAGCAGGAAAGTGTCGTCGGCAGTCGGGGTCATCTGAGGCACACCGTGCACCAGCCTGGCAACGGCTCGCTGCGGGACCGCCACGCCCTTGGGCCGACCGGTAGAACCCGACGTGTACATCACGTACGCGAGGTCGGCCGGCCGAGGCTCGGGCGGCTCGGCGCTCAGGGGCGCCATCGCCGCTGACGGCAGATCATCAAGAACGATGATCTGACTGTCGTCTGGAAAGCGGCCAGCTAGCGATCGCTGCGTCAGCGCGATCCGCGCGCCGCTGGCGTCGAGCATATATCTGACCCGCTCCGGCGGGGCGCCAGGGTCGATGGGCAGATAGGCCGCGCCCGACTGCGCGATGCCGAGCAAGGCGGCCACGAGCATCGGATCGCGCCCTAGGCAGACCGCGACCAGATCATCGGGACCGAATCCCCGCGCGCGGAGGAGTCCGGCGATCCGGCCACCGGCGATATCCAGTTCCCGGTAGGTCATCGCGCCCGTCGTGGACGAAATCGCCACGCGATTCGGAGACAACTGGACGCTGCGCGCCACCATCTCCTTGATCGTCAGTTCCGGCGTCTTAACTGGCGAGACCGATTGCGCGAGAATCGATCGCCGCTCGACGTCCCCCAGCATTTGCAGCCGCGACAGGCGCCGCGCCGGATCCTCGAGGACAGAAGAAAGCAGCCGCTGGAAATGGTCAGCGAGCCGGTGGGCGGTCGCCTCATAGAACAACTCGACGTTGTAGTTGAGGACACCGTGCAGCCGTCCGTCGCTGTCAGCCTCAATCGCCATCGACAGGTCGAACCGAGACGTCCGACCGGCGAGGCGCAGGGATTCGACCGTGAGGTCTCGAAGCCGAAGAAAGCAGGCCGACGCTTTATAGGCCTCGAAGGTCACCTGGAACAGCGGGTGGCGGCTGAGATCGCGATCCGGCGCCAGCGCGCTGACGAGGCGCCAGAATGGGACCCTTCCATCGACGGTCGGCCCGTGCAAGATATCCTTGATGCTGGCCAAGAGTTCGCCGAAAATTGGGTCGCCGGAGCAATCGGCCCGCACAACAGCCATATCACTCCAGAAGCCGACCACGTCGTTGAACTCGCCACGTGTCCTGCTCGAAGCCGGGGTGCCGACGACGATGTCCCGCGTCCGCGCATACCGCGCGAGCAGCGCGATGAAAACGGACAGCAGAACCGTGAACTCGGTGGCTCCGAGAGAGCGACCGAGGTCGCGCACCGCTTCTCCGGTTGCGGCTGGAAAATCGAATTCCAATGTCGATCCGCGATTTCCGGGCGCCGCGGGCCTCGGCCGGTCGATGGGAAATCCGGTGTCGGCTGGAGCGCCGGTCATTTTATCGCTCCAGTATGCCAATTCCTGATCTGCCCGCGCGTCCTGCCGCGGTTCTTGTTGACGCCATGCCAAATCGGCGTATTGGGGCGGGAACGCGGTCAGCTCAGCCGGGTGGCCATCGCGAAAGGCATTGTACAGGTGGCTGAGCTCAGCGAATAGAATCTCCGTTGACTGTCTGTCAGAAATTATCTGGTGCACCGTCAGCGCGAAGAAATGCTCAAGCGGACCGAGGCGCACAAGCGTGACCCGGAACAGCGACCCGGCAGCGAGGTCGAAAGGCTCGGCCGATCGCGACGCCACCACCTCCCTCGCCGCCGCGTCCGGATTTCTGGCAGCGGAGACATCTGCTTCTTCCCAAGCGATCTCTGAGGCAGCCGCAACCACCTGATAGGGGATGCCATCCCTGACCCGTATGCAGGTGCGCAGCGCCTCGTGCCTGTCGGCCAGCGCCCGCATAGCCCTGCGCAGGTCATCCGCGTAAAGGCGACCGCGCACGCGGTGTGCTTCCACGACGTGATAGGCCGCACGGTTGGTGACCAGTTCATTCATGAACCATAGGCTGAGCTGACCCGGTGAGAGCGGCAGCTCGGCGCCACGCGGATCTCGCGGCAGCGCCGGCGGGTGATGTTCGTCGTAATTGACTGCAAGCACCTCGACGAGGCTATCTGGGTCCACCCGCATCAACCACCTTTGACGCTTGTTGAGGCATTGTTTGGGAATCTAACATCCCCGACGTTCAAGTGTGCGCACGTCGCAGTTGAACTGCGTGAGGTGGGGCCGTTGTGCGGGCAACGAAAGCAGGCAATACTTGCGGACGGGCGTTTGGCGAAAAATAAAGATACTCGGAAGAATTTGCCTTATGAGCGGAACGCCAATCGCATGGGAGCGCATTATCAATGAACGCGCGCAATGGCAATGGAGGATCCGGATGCTGACGTCTGCCCAGCAGGATCGGGACCTGCTCGATGCGGCGGCCGACCTTGCCGCGACCGCCGCGCTGCTCGAAATCGCGGACGAGCTTGGAATCTTCGGCCAGCTGGAAACCGGCGTTGCCTTGACCGCCGAGGAACTCGCCGGTGCGGCGGGAACGCCGGTTTCCCGCATGGAGGCCTTCCTCGGAGCGCTCGCCGCCGCAGGCCTGGTGGTCCGCGACAGCTACTCGCGGTCGGTGCGGGTGACCGACGCTTTCCCGCAGCTGCGCACTGCTGCTGGTTATCTCTGCTGGTCGCTTAAAGCCAACCGTCCGTTCATCGAGAATTCGCTCGCGTTCTTCAAGGACCCGGATGCCGCGTCGAAACTGCACGCACGCGATCCGCGTGATGTGGCGGTGACTTCTCGGTGGGTAGGCCTTGGTGACTTTTACCCGGTGGATCTGGCCACCCTCGTCAACGCGCGGCCGTCTCACCTGGTTGACCTCGGCGCGGGCGCGGCTCGGCTGCTGATCGATGCGCTCACAGCACTGCCGGACGCGACCGGCGTCGCGCTGGACATCAGCTCCGCGGCGTGCGCGGTCGCGGCCAAGGGCGCCGAGGAAGCTGGCGTGGCGGACAGGCTGCGCGTTGTCCAGCGGTCGATTGAGTCGCTGGCCGACGACCCGAGTCCCATTGCCGGAGCGGACATTATCCATTCCGGTTTCGCCTTTCACGACCTCGTACCCGACGCGGAGACATTTGGCGCGGTCTTGCGCAGCTGCAGGAACTCACTGACTCCCAACGGGTTCCTCGCCATTACGGACGCGGTGCCGTACAGCGTTACCGCTCGCGAACGCATGTTCAGCTCGCTCTTCACCTATCTACACGAAGGATTCATGAACGTCCGGCTCCCCACGGAGGAGAGCTGGCGTGAGACCTTCCTCGCCGCGGGCTTCAGCGACATCCAATCTAGTCCGCACAAAATGCCAGGTGCACGACTCTTCATCGTTAAATGATGACCGCCCAGCGTTGACATAGGAGAATCTCGTGAGCAATCCATTCGAGGACGAGTCGGCCACTTACCACGTGCTAGTGAATGATGAGAACCAGCATTCACTGTGGCCGGAGTTCGCTGACGTTCCGGCTGGATGGCGGGTCGTGCTCGGCTCCGCGAGCCGCGCCGAGTGCATTGACTACGTCAATGAGCACTGGACCGATATGCGGCCGAAGAGCCTCGCCGATGCCATGTCGGCCGAAGGGCGCTAAGCGATGACCGCCGTGTCGGCTGATACCAGGCTTGAGACCCTGCTGTGCGACCTGATGGCGGAGGTGCTGCGGCTGCCGGCCGTCGGTGTCGATGACAGCTTTTTCGACCTGGGCGGGCATTCCCTGCTCGCCGTGCGGTTGCTCAACCGCATCAGCGCGGTGACCGGCCAGCGCGTCGAGCTTCCGCTGCTGTTCGAGTCGCCCACCGTGGCGAGCCTGGCGCGCGCGCTTGGCCAGGGCGAGGCGAACGAGAGGCTGCCGCTGGTCGCGGAGCAGCGCCCTGAGCACCTGCCGTTGTCGTTCGGGCAACAGCGGCTGTGGGTTCTTGACCAGCTCGAGGGACCGTCGGCGAAATACAACATCGCGCTGGCGTTCGGCTTGACCGGAGTGCTCGACGAGGAGGCGCTCGCCGCGGCCCTCGCCGACGTGGCAGGCCGGCACGAGAGCCTGCGGACGGTCTTCGCTGAAATCGATGGGACCCCGGTCCAGCGGATCCTGGGCGCGCAGGACGGTGTGCCGGTCCTTGAGGTCGTCGAGGCCGGGGACGCCGGCACCGAGGCTGTGCTCGCGGGCCTCGCCGGGCGACCGTTCAATCTGGCGGCGGACCTCCCGATGCGGGCATTTCTGGTCCGCGGGACTGACGGCGAGCAGGTGCTGCTGCTGGTGATGCATCACGCCGCTGTCGACGCCTGGTCGGTTAGGCCGCTGCTGGCGGATTTGTCCGCGGCCTATCAGGCCCGCTCGCTGGGTGAGGCACCAGCGTGGTGCCCGTTGCCGGTGCAGTACGCCGATTACGCGCTGTGGCAGCGGCGGGTACTGGGCACCGAAGATGATCCTGGCAGCGAGCGCAGCCGTCAAGTCCGGTTCTGGGAGCATGCCTTGCGGGGGCTGCCCGAGGAGATAGCGCTTCCGGCGGACCGCCCGCGCCCGGCGGTGCGTGAGCAGCATGGCGATGTGGTGCGGTTCGAGGTCGCTCCCGCGCTGGTGTCCGGGCTCGAGCAGGTGGCGCGGCAGTTCAACGTGACGCTCTTCATGGTCGTGCAGGCGGCGCTGGCCGGGCTGCTTTACCGGCTGGGGGCCGGCGAGGACATACCGCTCGGGACGCCCGTGGCGGGCCGCGGCGACGAGGCACTGGATCAGCTCGTCGGGTTCTTCGTCAGTACCCTGGTGCTGCGCACCCAGGTGGCCGGGGAGAAGTCCTTCGGCGAACTGCTTGGCGCGGTGCGGGAAACTGACCTGGCCGCTTACGCGAACCAGGACCTGCCGTTCGAACGGCTCGTGGAGATAGCCGCGCCGGCTCGCTCGCTTGCTCGCCACCCGCTCTTCCAGGCCATGGTGGTTTTCGAGAACTCCGACGGCACCGTGCTGTCGCTCGGCGACGGTGTCACGGTCGCACGACGGCCCGTGCTGACCGGCGCGGTGCCGTTTGACCTGGCCTTTGTCCTGACCGAGACCAGAGCTACCGGGCGGGAGGCGGCCGGCCTGGCGGGCGCGCTCGAGTTCGCCTGCGACATGTTTGACCGCGACAGCGCGGAGCTGCTTGCGGACCGTCTTGTCCGGTTCCTGACCGCCGTCGCCGGCGACCCTGACATGCGGATTGACCAGGTAGACCTGCTCGCTCCAGACGAGCGGGAACGAATCCTGAGCCGCTGGAACGACACGGCGACGGCCCGCCCGGCCATGCCAGTGGGCGACCTCTTCCAGGCGCAGGCGGCCAGGACGCCCGACGCTGTGGCGGTCACCGGCGGCGGCACGGTGCTGTCCTATGCGGAGCTTGACCAGCGCGCGAGCCGGCTGGCCCGGCACCTGATCGAGGCGGGGGCCGGGCCTGAGCGCATCGTTGCCTTGTTCTTGACGCGGTCGGAGTCGCTGATCGTGGCCGTGCTGGCGGTGCTGAAGGCGGGAGCCGCGTTCCTCCCGGTGGATCCCGGGTACCCGGCTGAGCGGGTGGCGTTCATGCTCGCCGACGCCGATCCGGTGCTGGTGGTGAGCGACGGCACGACGGCGGAACTGCTGCCAGCCGGCACCGCGGCGGTGCTGCTCGACGACGAGAGCATGGCGGCGGGACTGGCCAGGCGTTCCGCTGCACCCGTGACTGACGCCGACCGGATCGCGCCGTTGCGCCCCGCGCATCCGGCTTACGTGATTTACACGTCAGGTTCGACCGGCACGCCGAAGGGCGTGACGATGACGCAGCGCGGGTTCGTGAACCTGACCGTCGGGCAGGAGCGGTTCGGTGTGCGGCCGGGGGACCGGTTCTCCCAGTTCGCGTCGCCTGGGTTCGACGCGTTCTGCCAGGAATGGACGTCGGCGCTGGTCAACGGCGCTGCCCTGGTGATCGTGCCGGCCGAACGGCGGGTGGGGGCCGAGCTGGCGGCATTCCTGACCGAGCAGTCCGTGACGCACGTGACGCTGCCGCCGCCGGTGGTCGCCGAACTGCCGCCCCATTCGCTGCCGACGGTTGAGATGCTGGATGTCGGCGGTGATGTGTGCTCGCCCGAGCTGGTGCGAAGCTGGGCGCAGGGCCGCACGATGTTCAACACGTACGGGCCGACCGAGTCGACCGTGGACGCCACGTCGGCGGAGGTGGACGCCGCGTCGTGGGCCGGCCGGCCCGACACCGAGCAGGTACCGGTCGGGCGGCCGCTGCCCAACATCCGTGCCTTCGTGCTTGACCGCGGGCTGCGGCCCGTCCCGCCAGGCGTGGCCGCGGATCTGTACGTGGCCGGCGCCGGGCTGGCCCGCGGTTACCTGGGGCGGCCGTCCCTGACCGCGGAGCGGTTCGTCGCCTGCCCGTTCGGGCCGGCCGGCGAGCGCATGTACCGGACCGGCGACCTCGCGCGGTGGACGGCGGACGGGCAGCTCATGTTCTGCGGGCGCGCCGATGACCAGGTCAAGCTGCGCGGTTTCCGTATCGAGCTCGGCGAGGTGGAGGCCGTACTGACCGCGCACCCGCTGGTCGGGCGGGCGGCGGCGGTTATCAGGGAGGACCGTCCCGGAGACAGGCGCCTGGTGGCCTACGCGGCCCTGGCCCAGGACGAGAGCGAGGGAGAAGGCGGCCGGGACGAGCCGGACGGTGCCACCCTGCGCGGCTACCTGGCCGGGCGGCTGCCCGGCTACCTCGTGCCGGCGGCGGTCGTCGTGCTTGCCTCGCTGCCGCTGACCGCGCACGGGAAGCTCGACCGGCGGGCGCTGCCCGCGCCCGTGTACGAGACCGCCGACGACGGCCAGCGGCCGCGGACTCCGGAGGAAGACCTGCTGTGCGTGCTTTTCGCCGGGGTGCTCGGCATCCCCAGGGTCGGGGTCAACGACAGCTTCTTCGACCTGGGCGGCCATTCGCTGCTCGCCGTCCGGCTGGTGAACCGGATCCGGTCGCAGGCGAACATGGACGTCGGTATCCAGCAGGTGTTCACCGCGCCGACGCCGGCCGGGCTCGCGCGGGAACTGACACCGCTGGCGCGACCCGCGCTGCGCCCGGCCGTCAGGCCGGAGCGGGTACCGCTGTCCTACGCCCAGCGCCGGCTGTGGTTTTCGAGCCGGGTAGACCCGCTGGGGCAGCAGTTCAGCATGTCACTGGTGTTGCGGTTGTCGGGTGAGCTGGATACGGAGGCGTTGCGGGCGGCGCTGGCGGACGTGGCAGGCCGGCACGAGGCGCTGCGGACGGTGTTCCCCGAGGCTGACGGGCAGCCCTACCAGCGGGTGCTGACCGGTACGGACGTGCTGGAGAACGCGGGCCCTGGGTTCACCGTGGCCGACGCGGAACGGCACGCGTTCGACCTGACGCGGGAGGTGCCGCTGCGGGTGTGGCTGTTCCCGGCCCAGGCCGGAGCGCGGCTGCTGGTCCTGGTGCTGCACCACATCGCGGGTGACGGCTGGTCGCTCGCGCCGCTGGCGCGGGACCTGTCGGCGGCCTACGCCGCGCGGGCCGGGGGCCGGGAACCGGACTGGCAGCCGCTGCCGGTGCAGTACGCCGACTACGCGCTGTGGCAGCGGGAAGTGCTCGGCGACCAGGACGACCCCGGCAGCGTGTCCGCCGCGCAGCTGGGCTACTGGCGGGAGCACCTGACCGGGCTGCCAGAGGAACTGGCGCTGCCGTACGACCGGCTGCGGTCAGGGACCGTCGACTACCGGGGCGATACGGTGCCCGTGGCGGTGCCGGCCACGCTGCACGCGAGGCTGCTTGAGCTGGCGCGCGGCGACGGGGCGACCTTGTTCATGGTGCTGCACGCGGCGGTGGCGGCGCTGCTGACCCGGGTCGGGGCAGGAACCGACATCCCGCTCGGCACGGTCGTGGCCGGGCGGCTGGACGAGGCGCTCGATGAGCTGGTCGGGTTCTTCGTCAACACGCTGGTGCTGCGCGCCGACACCTCCGGTGACCCCACCTTCCGTGGGCTGCTCGGCCGGGTCAGGGAGACCGACCTGGCCGCCTACGCTCACCAGGACCTGCCCTTCGACAGCTTGGTCGAGGCGCTCAACCCGCCCCGCTCCCTCACCCGCCACCCCCTGCTCCAGACCGTCTTGGTGCTGCAGAACAACGCCGAGGAGGGCTTCGAACTGCCAGGGGCCGAGACGGAGTTGGTGCGCGCGGCCGGCCAGCTAGATGCCGACGCCGACGGGCTTATGGAGTTCGACCTGGCGTTCCTGCTGACCGAGGAGCATGCGGCGGACGGGTCACCGGCGGGGCTGTCCGGTGACGTGGTGTACCGGTGTGACCTGTTCGACGCCGAGACGATTCAGGGCCTGGCGGGACGGCTGGTGCTGCTGCTGGAGGCCGCGGTAGCGGCGCCGGACGCCCCGATGAGCCGGCTGGAGATCTTGTCGGGGGCGGAGCGTAACACCCTGCTGCACGAGTGGAACGACACCGCCTGCCCGGTGCCGCAGGCGACGCTGGCCGAGCTGTTCGCCGCCCAGGCCGCCCGCACTCCGGATGCCCCCGCGGTCAGCGATGCCGACCGCACACTGTCGTACGCCGAGCTTGACCAGCGTGCCAATCACCTCGCGCACCGGCTTGTGGCGGCCGGCGCCGGCCCGGACGTGCCGGTGGCCATCTTGGCCGACCGCTCCGCTGAACTCCTGGTGTCCATCGTGGGCGTGCTCAAGGCCGGCGCCTGCTACCTCCCGCTGTCAGTGGACGCGCCAGAGACCCGGCTCGCGCAGATCGTCGGCCGTGCCCGGCCGCCGATCCTGATCACCGACCGCGACCACGACCTGGACGTGCCCTGCGAGCTGCGGCCCGAGCCCGGGACCTGCCTCGCCCCGCCGCCCTCGGCCGCCCAGCCAGGCAGCCTGGCGTACATCATGTTCACCTCGGGCTCCTCCGGTACTCCCAAGGGCGTCGAGATCACCAACGCGAACGTCGCCGCATTCGCCCTCGACCCGATCTTGCAGGCCGAAGGCACGTCGCGCACCCTGATGTACGCGCCGCACTCATTCGACGCCTCCACCGGCGAGATCTGGCCGACCCTGCTCGGCGGCGGCGAGGTAGTGGCGCTGCCGACGGGCCCCTTGGATCTGGCCACGTTCTTGCGGACGATCATCGCCGGGAAGGTAACGGTCGCGCAGTTCACGCCAGCTCTGTTCGCGCTGCTGGCCGACCATGCCCTAGCCGAGATAGGCCAGCTCAGCCAGCTGTGGGTAGGCGGAGAAAGGATCGCGGCCAGCTGCTTCCAGCGCGTGGCCGACGCATGCCAGGACACGATGGTCGCCAATGGCTACGGCCCGACGGAGACGACCGTCATCGCCACGTATTACGCGATGCCGCCCGGGCACCGCCTGCAGGGAAGGGTCCCCATCGGGCGTCCGGTGGGCAACACCGCCGCCTACCTCTTGGACCGCCACCTTCAGCTGGTGCCGCCTGGTACACCGGCCGAACTCTACATCGGCGGCCTGCACGTCGGCCGCGGTTATGCCGCCGCCCCTGGGCTCACCGCGGAGCGGTTCGTTGCCGACCCCTTCGGTCCGCCTGGGCAGCGCATGTACCGGACCGGCGACGTCGCCCGCTGGAACAGGGACGGCACGCTCGACTTTGTCGAGCGGGCCGACTTCCAGGTGAAGATCCGCGGCCACCGGATCGAGCCGGGCGAGATCGAGGTAGTGCTAGAAAGCCATCCAGGCGTTAACCGTGCCGCCGTCATCGCCCGCGAGGACCGGACGGGAGCGGCGCAGCTCGTGGCGTACCTGGTTCCGAGAGCGGCCCCGGCCGAGGACGTGAAGGCTGTCGCGGCGCAGCGTTTGCCCGCGTACATGCTGCCAAGCGCGTACGTGACGCTGGACGAGCTGCCGCTCACCGGCAACGGCAAGCTTGACCGGGACGCTCTGCCAGAGCCTGACCAATCCGCGTCGGGCGGTGAGGAACCGGATTCACCGGAAGAAGCTGCCCTCGCCAGCCTGTTTGCCGAGGTGCTCGGCCTGCGTGCGGTGGGGAGGAACGACAGCTTCTTCGACCTGGGCGGGCATTCGCTGCTCGCCACACAGCTGGTCAAACGCATCGGCGAAACCTTCCAGCGGGATATCGGCGTCCGGCTGCTCTTCGAAGCGCCGACGGTGGCCGCCCTGACCCGACGGCTGCTCGCCGCGGCCAGCACGACTCGGCAGCCCCTGTCCATGATGCTGCCGCTGCGCGAGGGTACTGGCGCGCCACTGTTCTGCGTCCATCCCGGTGAGGGAATGAGCTGGTGCTATGCGGGCCTCTTGCAATACCTCGACGGATCTATACCCGTGTACGGGATCCAGGCGCGCGGCTTGACCGGTGAGGAGGATCTGCCGGCCAGCATCGAAGAGGTTGCGGCTGAGTACTTGCAGCACATGCGCGCCGTGCAGCCAGAAGGCCCGTATTTCCTGCTGGGCTGGTCGTACGGCGGCGTCGTGGCGCAGGCCATCGCTACCCTGCTGCAGGCCGAGGGGCAGGAAATCGGGCTGCTGGCGCTGCTCGACGCCTACCCGGCGGCCCAGGGCACGGCTCCGGCGCCGAGCCGGGCGGAGATCATGGCGCTGGCGTTTGAGGTGCTCGACGTGCTCGACGTGCTCGATTCAGAAGGCCCTGTGAGCATGGGGGAGCTGCGCTCCAAGCTTCGGCAGCGCGGCAGCGCGCTCGGCGATCTGACCGAGCAGGAACTGGCTGATGTCCTCCGAGTGACCGAGAACAACGTCCACTTGCTACTCGGCTTCGAGCCGGACACTTATAACGGAAGTGCCCTGCTCTTCCAGGCAGCCCTAGAGGGTGACAACGACGAACGGGCAAAGCCTTGGCAGGCGTACATTACCGGCGGCGTCACCGCCCACCTCGTTGACAGCATTCACTTCCACATGACCTCGCCGGAGGCGCTGTCTACTATCGGCCCGATCGTAGATACGGCAATCCTGGCGGAGCGAGATCGCTACTAAGCCCACCATGAATCTATGCCCATGAATGCTGAGGTGCCAGAAATGCCAGAGGAATATGCCACGTGCGGAATGTGTGACCCGGTTACGCACGACATCATCGCGATCGGGTGCGGGCCGTCTAACCTGAGTCTTGCCGCCCTGGCAACCGAGGTGGACGGACTGGACCTGGCGGTCCTAGAGGCAGCTGACGCCTTCGAGTGGCACTCAGGGATGATGTTTCCCGGTACCCAGCTGCAGGTGTCGCCCATCAAGGATCTGGTCAGCCTTGTCTCGCCAACCAACCCGTTTTCGTTCCTTAACTTCGTTGTCAGCCAGGGGCGGGTATACCGGTTCCTGGTGAGTTCCCGCGAGGGGGTCACCCGCCGGGAATTCGAGCAGTACTACTCATGGGCGGCTCAAGGTGTGGGATCGGTCAGATTCGGTCACCGGGTACATTCGGCGGACTGGGACGGTGAAAAGTTCCGTGTTGCGACCAGTCAGGGCGTCCACTTCGGCCGGGTACTTGTCCTGGGCACGGGAACGGTCCCGCGGGTGCCGGCCTGCGCGAAGAAACTGCTTGGTCCAGAGGTCTTTCACGTCAGCGAGTACTTGAACGCACCGAGGGATACCAACGGACGCCGGGTACTTGTCGCGGGCGGGGGCCAGAGCGGGGCCGAGGTGGTCCGGCATCTGCTGACCGCACCGGGGGAGTTGCCTGGAGAACTGACCTGGCTGCTCGGACGAGACGGGGTCTTGCCACTTGACGACTCGGCTTTCACCAACGACTGGTTCACGCCGCCCGCTGTCGGCTACTTCAACGAGCGCACCGTCAAGGAGCGGGACAGGCTGCTCGATGTCCAGCGGTATGCCAGCGACGGGGTGAGCGAAGGACTGGCGGCGCAGATTTACCGACGGCTCTACGAGCTTGACTACCTCGATCGACCCGGTCTTGACCCGTTCCAGCACGCAGTGCTGCCCGGAGCCCGGCTGGCGGGGCTGGAGGAACAGGGAGACGGGACGTACATGGCGTGCGTGTCTGGCGCAGATGCCGGGAGCGAGCGAACGATGTGCGCGGACATCGTCGTCCTTGCGACCGGATTTGAGCAGAAGCTGCCGCCTTGCGTGTCGCCGCTGCTGCTGGTTAACGATGACGGGACACCGCGGCTGCGCCAGGACTATCGGGTGGACTCCGGCCCGTGTCCCGTGTACGTCCAGAACGGCGCGCTCAGGTCGCACGGCGTCGCCGATCCCAACCTGAGCTTGTCGGCGTGGCGATCGGCCGTCATTCTCAACTCGGTCACCGGGCGGCAGCTATTCAAGACCGAGGGGTATTCGGCGGCGCTTGCGCTCGGATCTGGTCGCCGCGACCGTGCGGAAGCCCTGCTGGGGTGATCACGGCCATCTGACTCACGACACTCTTACCTCGAGAAAGGCAGGTATAACGCAGATGACAGCGAAAGCGATCTGGATGGACGGAGAACTCGTCGACTGGGACGAGGCGACCGTGCACGTCACCAGCTTCGGTTTGCACTACGGGATCGGTTTCTTCGAAGGGATCCGATGCCATTCCACGCCGTCCGGGCCAGCGATCTTCCGGCTCACGGATCACCTGCAGCGGCTCAGGCGGTCAGCGGCCGTCTATGGTCTTGAACTGCCGTACGCGGTAGAGGAGATGGTCCAGGCCTGCAAGCTGGTCGTGAGCGCCAACGGGCTGACCGATTGCTACCTGCGGCCGGTTGTCTTCCTCGGTGAGGGCGCCAGCCTGATCGAGGCCACGTTCCGTACCGCGGTGATCGCCACCACGGACGGTCCGTTGGCCGGCCCGGCGAAGGAGGCCGGCGTAACGGCGTGCATTTCGAGCTTCCGTCGCATTTCCCCGAACTCGATCCCGCCCGCGGCCAAAGCCACCGGTCAGTACCTCAACTCATTCCTGGCGAAGGCAGAAGCGCTGACCTCGGGCTACGACGAGGCCATCATGCTTAACGACAGCGGCCAGGTATCCGACGGCTGGGCGCACAACGTCTTCGCCGTAACTAACGGCGTCCTAGTGACACCGCCGGTCAGCGCGGGCGCCCTGCCGGGCATCACCCGAGAGACGATCATGACACTGGCCGCCGAGGACGGCATCGAGGTTCGTGAGCATGGGCTGGTCCGCTCGGACCTCTACCTCGCCGACGAGTGCTTCCTGACCGGCACAGCCGCCGGGGTCGTGCCGGTCGTCTCCGTTGACAGGCGGGGTGTCGGCGCCGGCAAGCCAGGACCGCTCACCACCAGCCTGCGCGACCGGCTCAGCCAGATCACGCACGGCACCGTGGACGCCCATCCGCAGTGGCGGGAGTACGTGGGATAACGGCTGGCGACTTTGAACGGGTAAATAGGCGACAGCTCGCCGTTCAACTGCGCCGCGTCGTCAACTGAACAGCCACCCAAGCGTGTCACGGCGCACTTTGGTTATTCCGGTCGCGGTGAGATCATTTTATTCATACGGGATTGCTGTCCGCTGGCTTTTCAGCGGTTGAATGCAGGCGCCACAGGTTCCCGACTGGCCGCTCCTTCCTTGCCCGGAATCAACCGGCCCAGAAGGCGGCGCGCCACTTTTGTTCGGACAGGAGCGAATTGAAGACGTCAGGAAAAGACGCCGTGCGCATGGCCAGGGCCCTGTACGAAGCGCGGGCGAAACGCGTCCCGGTCGCGCCGTTTACCGACGCGGATCCGACTCTTGGCATGGATGACGGCTACATCATCCAGCGGGCGTTCACCGCGCTGCTCGTTGCGGATGGCGACAGCGTCGTGGGGTACAAAGCGGGTCTCACATCCGCCGCCATGCAGAATATGTTCGGGATTGACACCCCGGACTACGGGCCGGTGATGGCCTCTACTATTCGCGGCGACGGTGAGAGCGTCTCGCTTGACGCGTTCATCGCCCCGAAAGTGGAAGCGGAGATCGTCTTTCGCCTGGCGACACCGCTAGCCGGTCCTGGCGTCACGATGGCGCAGGCGTATGCGGCGATCGGCGAGGTTATGGCCGGGCTTGAGATTGTCGACTCACGCATCGAGAACTGGCGCATCAGGCTCGCTGACACGATCGCTGACCTCTCCTCTAACGGCGCCGCCGTGTTTGGGCGGCCCGTCACGCCGTCAGCGGACCTGGACTACCGGCTGGTGGGCATGGTCTTCTCTCGCAACGCCGAGCTTGTGGCTACCGGCGCGGGCGCCGCGGCGCTCGGCAATCCGGTGGCGGTCGTGGCCTGGCTGGCGAACGTGCTCGGCGAGCACGGGATCACGCTGGAGGCCGGGCAGACGATCATGACCGGTGCGCTGCACGCCGCGGTTCCGCTGGGTCCATGCGACACCTTCACCGCCGAGTTCGACCGCCTGGGCTCGGTCACGCTGCATGTCGACGGCCGGTCCCCGGATCGAAGAAACACCGACAAGAGGGCTCGCCTCGGCGAGCCTCGATAGGGAAGGGCAATCGAAGGATGAAAACAGCCGGGCGGCTATCCGTGTCGGTGCTTGGCGCTGGACTCATCGGCATCGACCTGACGACCAAGATCATGCGTTCGGGTTACCTCGATCTGCGGCTCGTAGCAGGCCGGGACGCTGCCACTCCAGGGCTCCGGCAGGCCGCCCAGCTTGGCCTGCCGATCGCGACCGGGGGCATTCGCTCCCTGGTCGAGGTCGAGGATCCCTTCGACGTGGTGTTTGACGCCACCAACGCGTCCTTCCACGCCGAGCACGCGGAGAAGTTGTCCGCCCTCGGCACCATGCTCATCGACCTGACGCCGAGCAAAGTCGGGCACATGATCGTTCCGACGGTCAACCGGGCGGAGATCCGCTCGCATCGTGACATCAGCATGGTGAGCTGCGGCGGCCAGGCGTCAATACCAGTCCTGCACGCGGTAGCGAAGGCGCACAATGTCGACTACATCGAGGTGGTGACAACGGCCGCTACCTTGAGCGTGGGCCGCGGGACGCGCCTGAACCTTGACGAGTACGTGGAAACCACCCAGGAAGCGATCCGCGCCTTCACCGGGGTCAAGCACGTCAAGGCGATACTCAATATCAGTCCGGCCCGGCCTGCTGCGACCTTCCGGGTCGCTATGTCCCTGCTCGGGAAGGATCTCACCGGAGACTCGGTGCGCTCGCTGGTAACGGGAGTCGCGAGCGAACTCCGTTCGTTCGTCGGCGGCTTCGACGTGAAGGCGTGCACCGTGAGTGACGGTAAGGCCTTCGTCGCCGTGGAGGTCACTTCTTCCGGAGACCGCATACCCCGGTACGCGGGGAATCTCGACATCATCAATTCCGCCGCGATCTATGCCGCCGAGTGCTATGCGGCGGACCGGGTTTCCAAGGTAGCTACGGAGAGGTCATGAGCCAGGCAGCAAATCCGGACGTTGTCCCGGGCAGGCCGGTCCAGATCCACGATCCAAGCTTGCGTGATGGCCACCATGCGGTCCGGCATGACCTTGGCGCCCAACAGCTGCGCGCGTACGCGGAGGCCGTCAACGCGGCAGGTGTGCCGGTGGTCGAGGTCGGCCACGGGAACGGTCTTGGTGCCTCTTCCCTGCAGGTAGGCCAGGCTCGGCTGAGCGATGACGAGATGCTGTCGGTCGTCAGGGACGCCCTGACGACCAGCAAGCTTGGTGTCTTCTTGCTGCCGGGGTGGGCCACGACCCGTGATATCAAGAACGCCATCGCGCACGAGGTCGACCTGGTGCGGGTCGGCACTCACTGCACCGAGGCCAACCTCGCCGAGCGGCATCTCGGTTTCCTGCGCGATCGGGGCATCGAGGCGCACGGGGTCCTGCTGATGAGTCACATGGCGAGCCCGGACCGGCTGGCCGAGGAGTGCGCGAGCCTCGTCGGGTTCGGCGCGAGCGGCGTGGGCATTCTCGACTCGTCCGGCCATTATCTTCCCGCGGACGTTACGGAGCGCATCCAGGCGATCCGGGCCGCTGTCGACGTGCCGGTGATGTTCCACGGGCACAACAACCTCGGCATGGCCGTGGCGAACTCCATTGCCGCGGCCGAGGCGGGAGCCGACATCCTGGATGCCTGCGCTAGGGGGTTCGGTGCCGGCGCCGGCAACACCCAGCTGGAGGTCCTGGTGCCAGTCCTCGAACGGCTCGGGTTTGAGACTGGCATTGACCTGTACCGGCTCCTGGACGCCGCGGACATCGCCGAGCGAGAGCTGATGCCGGCCCCGCCCACGATCGACTCTGTCTCCATCGTCAGCGGCCTGGCCGGGGTGTTCTCCGGATTCAAGAACCGGGTTCTTGACATCTCCGCGCGCGAGGGCGTCGACCCGCGCGACGTCTTCTTCGAGCTGGGCAGGCGCCAGGCGGTCGCCGGCCAGGAGGACCTCATCGTGGACGTGGCGCTCGCCCTGCGCGGGTCAAGCGCCGGCGCGAGCACACGACCAGCGCGGGCAGCGACAGGAGTATGAGCCGTGTACAACATGAGTCCGGCCGACCCGTGCGGTGCTGCCGTCATATGCGGCGTTGGCTACTGGCTGCCGCCACTCGCCGTAACGAATGCGGAACTTTGTTCCCGGCTTGATACAACGGAGCAGTGGATTCTCAGCCGGACCGGTATCTCGACGCGGCGGATTGCCGGCCCCGGTGTCGCGACATCGGACCTCGCGGTTGAAGCGGGGGGCAGGGCGCTGAAATCCGCGGGCAGCGGAACCGTTCAAGCACTGGTGCTCGCCACAACGACTCCTGACCGGCCATGCCCGGCAATGGCGCCCGATGTCGCATCGCGCTTGGGGCTGACCGGGATCGCGGCCTTCGACGTCTCTGCGGTGTGTTCCGGCTTCCTCTACGCGCTGGCCACTGCGGCCGGATTCATTGCCACGGGCGTCGCGGACCGGGTACTCGTCATCGCGGCAGAAACGTTCTCGACCCTGCTGGACCCGCTGGACCGTTCCACCGTTCCAATTTTCGGCGACGGCGCGGGCGCGGCGGTGCTGCGGCGGGGATCGGCGGCGGAACCGGGCGCAATCGGGCGAGTCGTGCTGGGCAGCGATGGCGAAAGGCACGAACTGATCGCCGTGGAGACGGGAGGGTCGCGGCAGCAGTCAGGCTATTTCCGCATGCGGGGCCGTGAAGTGTTCAGGCACGCCGTAGAGCGGATGACCGCCGCTTCCCTCGCCGCCGCGGACGCCGCTGGCTGGGACCTGGCCGACGTGGACCGCGTGGTCGCGCATCAGGCCAACGCCCGCATCACCGCTGCTGCCGCCGCGAAGCTGGGCATACCGGAGGATCGATGGGCCCAGAACGTCAGGGAGGTGGGCAACACCGCTGCCGCCTCTGTGCCGGTCCTGCTGGCGCAAGCAGCCGCCAGCGGGTTCCTAGCGGCCGGCCACAGGGTTCTGCTCACGGCATTTGGCGGCGGCCTGACATGGGGCGCTGCCACAGTGGTGTGGCCCGAGCTGGAAAACATCACGTAATCCGTATCACCAGACAGCCTTGGCAATCTCACGGGCCGGGCAGATGAGGAGGACCGGTGTACGAGGAACTCAGGACTCTCCTGATAGATGACCTTCGACTGACCGAGAGCGACCTGCGGCCTGAAGCCGGCCGTGAGGAGGCCGGCCTTGACTCCCTCGCGGTCGTCGAGCTGTCCATGTTGCTGAGCGAGCGGTTCAGTGTCGAGATCAGTGACGAGGATCTGCTGGAGGCGGCGACGGTCGCGGACATCGCGGACCTGCTGGAGCAGCAGATTCGGCGCGCCGCCGTTCAGAAGCAACCGAGCTGATTGGTCGCCGCCGTGTTCGACCTGCTCGGCTCAGTCACCATCCGCGTGCAAGACGAAGCCTGACACTCGCCGCTCCCGAGGAGGACGCATGCTCCGCCCCCGCCTCCGCGCCGTGTTCGACCGTCTTCCCTCCTACCGGCCCGACAAGGCCGTCCTGCCGGTGGCCGGGCGTACCTGCGCGCTCGGGGCGAACGAGTCACCGCATGAGGTGCTGCCGGGCATCGCCGCGGCCATCATGGGGGTGGCTGGTACCGTCAACCGCTATCCGGACTTCGGCGCAACCGAGCTCATCGCTGAGATCGCGCGTGCGCACGGCGTGCCCGAGGACCGGGTAGCGCTGGGCGCGGGCTCGGTCGCTCTGCTGCAGATGGCCCTCCAGGCTATCGCCGAGCCGGATGCCGAGGTGATCTATGCCTGGCGCTCCTTCGAGCTGTAC
>Ga0210386_10001526_pt1 | contig 20654 bp, 20 predicted proteins | sample IncBWH32OmetaG_FD_160091 | JGI IMG/M metagenome (GOLD analysis project Ga0210386, IMG submission 160091) | Forest soil microbial communities from Barre Woods Harvard Forest LTER site, Petersham, Massachusetts, United States - Inc-BW-H-32-O ...
AGGAGACGACGTTCCCCGACTCGGTCTTCGCCCGGATGGGCGAGCTCGGCCTGCTCGGCCTCGACAAGCCGGTCGAGTACGGCGGGCAGGGCGGCGACTATTACTCGGCGCTCGTGCTCGCCGAGGAGATCGGCAACGCGAACTCGGGCGGCCTGGCGATGGGCGTCGCGGTGCAGACCGACATGGCGATGCCGCCGATCCTCGCGTTCGGCACCGAGGAGCAGAAGCGCGAGTGGGCCGAACCGGCGATCAAGGGCGAGAAGATCCTGTGCCTCGGCATCACCGAGCCGGACGCCGGCTCGGACGTGTCGGGGGTCAAGACGCGCGCGGTCCGCGACGGCGAGGAGTACGTGATCAACGGCTCGAAGACGTACATCACGAACGGCCATCGCGCGGACGTGATCGTGCTCGTGACGAAGACCGACCCGGACGCGGGCTACGACGGCTTCACGCTGTTCCTCGTGCCGATGGACGCGCCGGGCGTGATCCGCGAGAAGAAGCTGCAGAAGCTCGGCATGCACGCGTCGGACACAGCGTTGCTCGCCTTCCAGGATGTGCGCGTGCCGGAGTCGGCCGTGCTCGGGCAGGTCGGCAAGGGCTTCTACCACATCATGTGGGAGCTGCAGGGCGAGCGCCTGATCGGCGCCGCCGGCTGCGTCGCCGGCGCGCAGAAATGCTTCGAGAAGACGCTGCAGTACGCCCACGAGCGCAAGGCGTTCGGCCGCGAAATCGGCAAGTTCCAGGTGATCCGCCACAAGTTCGCCGAGATGGCGACGAAGATCGAGTCGGCGCGCCAGATGGTCTACGTGACGGCGTGGCGCTTCAACAACGGCGAGTACCCCGTGCGCGAGATCTCGATGGCGAAGCTGCACGCGGCGCGCGTCGCGTGCGAAGTCGCCGACGAGTGCATCCAGATCCACGGCGGCGCCGGCTACATGCGCGAGTACGGCGTCGAGCGCGTGTGGCGCGACATGCGCCTGAACCGGATCGGCGCCGGCACCGACGAGATCATGCTCGACGTGATCGGCCGCTCGTACGGGCTGTAGAGCCGGCGCATGCGCCGGGTGCAACTACTCGACGTAGGAGACGTCCGCTCCCATCGCCTCGTATGCCTCCCGCGCGCGGCGGTCGGCGCTGAGCAGCGTCGCGCCGTGCCCGCGCGCGGTCGCGGCGATCAACGCGTCGTAGAGCGCGCCGCCACGCAGGCCAGCGTCGACCGCGCTGTTCAGGCAGGCGCGTTGACCTTCAGCGCCGAGCGCCAGCCACGCGTCAGGGAAGTCCAGGTCGAGCGCATCGCGCACGGACGTCGGGGTCAAGCGAAGCCCTTCGGGCATCCGGCTGAGGACGGACGTCGTCTCGAATGCGACGTGAGAGATCAGCCGTGGCGAGCGGCCCGCCAGCGCGGCGAAGCAGCGCTCGTGCCCCTCGTAAGTGCTCGCAAGCGCCGGGATCAGCACGCTGGAGTCGGGCGCGATCAACGGCGCGAGCGTTCGATCGCCTCGTTCACCATCTCAGTCGTCAGCGTCGGCACCGGCTCGTCGGGGACGATCACCGTGAAGCCATCGCGCTCCTCCAAGTGCGCTCTGATGTACGGCACGGTCAGCTCCAGCGCTCCGTCGCGCTCGGTCAGCTCCAGCTCGGTCGGCCCGTCGATCCCGAGCTCGTCGCGCATCGGCTTCGGAATCACGATACGCCCCACGCCATCGATGGCAACTCGCATACCATCAGATTACCAACCGATTTCATGAGCACGTTCACTCCGCCCTTCTCCGACGAGCACGAACAACTGAGACAGTCGATCCGCGGCTTCATCGAGCGCGAGCTGGCGCCGCACGCGGCGCAGTGGGAGGAGGAGCGCTGGTTCCCCGATGAGCTGTTCGCGAGGATGGCCAAGCAGGGCCTGCTCGGGCTGAAGTACCCGAGCGAGTACGGCGGGCAGGGCGGCGACTACCTGCACGAGTCGGTGCTGTGCGAGGAGCTCGCGCGAATCGGCTCGGGCGGCACGGCGGCGGGGCTCGGCGCGCACACGAACATCGCCACGCCGCCGATCTGGAAGTTCGGCACCGAGGCGCAGAAGCGGCGCTACCTCGTGCCGGCGATCGCCGGCGAGCGGATCGGCGCGCTCGCGATCACCGAGCCGGGCGCCGGCTCGGACGTCGCCGCGCTGAGCACGCGCGCCGAGCGCGTCGACGGCGGCTTCGTGGTCAACGGCGAGAAGACGTACATCACGAACGGCGTGCGCGCGCACTTCATCGTGACGGCGGTCAAGACGAGCGCCGACGGCGGGCACCACGGGATCTCGTTCCTGATCGTCGAACGCGGCGAGGGCGTGCGGTCCTCGGCGCTGCACAAGCTCGGCTGGCACGCGTCGGACACGGCGACGATCAGCTTCCAGGACGTGTTCGTGCCGGAGGAGAACCTGCTCGGCGAGCTCAACGAGGGGTTCAAGCTGATCATGGCCAACTTCCAGTGGGAGCGCCTGGCGATGGCGCTCGGCGCGGTCGGCGCGATGTCGCTCGCGTGGGAGCGCACGGCGCAGTTCGCGCGCGAGCGCCAGGCGTTCGGCCGGCCGCTGTCCGGCCACCAGACGATCCGTCACAAGCTCGCCGACATGGCGACGTCGGTCTATACGTGCCGGTGCGTCACGTACGACGCGCTGCGGCGGTTCGTCGCCGGCGAGGAGCCGCTGAAGGAGGTCAGCATGGCGAAGCTGCTGACGCAGCGAGCGTGCTTCGAGCTGATCGACGAGTGCCTGCAGATCCACGGCGGCGCCGGCTACATGCGCGAGTACTGGGTCGAGCGCGCCGCGCGCGACGCGCGCCTCGGCCCGATCGGCGGCGGCAGCGACGAGATCATGCGCGAGATCCTCGGCCGCACGCTCGCGCTCTGAGCCTCGCCGTGCCGCCGTGACGGCGCTTGCACGGGAGCCGGCGCACGCTGAGCGCGGCACACCTGTCCAACGTGCGCAAACCGGCTCATGGCGAGCGCGTGTGCGCCCGATACAGGATGCGTGCCGGACACACGCCACGCGTCGAGCGCCGCTCGCCGCTATCTGCTTCAAGCGACCGTCTGCGCAGCGCTGCTCACGCTGTGCGTCTGCTTCTGCCTGCTCGCGTCGAGCGCGCCGGCGACGACCTTGCGCCCGTTGAGCGCCACCGCCGCGTCGAGCTACGCGAGCGCGCCGCCCAAGCACGCCGGTTGCGCGCGTCGCGCGAGCTTCCATTCGAGCGGCGGCCCGAAGCGCAAGCGCTCGAAAGCGCGCGGCAAGCACGGCGCGTCGTGCGGCGCTCCCAAGCACCGCAGGCGCCACGCGGCTCGACGTACGCCACCGGCCGCGCGCGGCGCGTGCGCGAACGCGCAACTGCAGCCGAGCGCCGCCAACCTCGAGCTCGTCCGCGTGGCGACGCTGTGCCTCGTCAACCGCGAACGCACGAGCCGTGGCGAGGTCGCGTTGAAACCGAATGCGCGCCTCGAGCTCTCGGCGCAGGGGCATTCGACGGACATGGCGAGCGGCGACTACTTCGCGCACGACAGCCGCAACGGCTCGACGCCGCTCGCGCGCATGCGCTCGTCGGGCTACATCTTCAGCTCGCACCTCGGCTACGCCGTCGGCGAGAACATCGCCTGGGCGACGCTCTGGCTGGCGACTCCGAAGGCGATCGTCGCCGGCTGGATGGCGTCGCCGGGGCACCGCGCGAACATCCTCGACGCGACGTTCCGCGACACCGGGATCGGCGTCTCGCCGCATCCGCTCTCCTCGCTCGCGCACGGCGAGGCGGGCGCGATCTACACGCAGGACTTCGGTCGGATCATCGCTCCTTGACGATGGCGCTCGGATAACCTCCGGCGGACCTCAATCGACAAGGAGACGGAACGCACATGGGAGTACTCGACGGCAAATCGGCGATCGTCACGGGCTCGGCGCGCGGAATCGGGCGCGCGACGGCCGAGCTGCTCGTCGCGCAGGGCGCGCAGTGCCTGATCAACGACCTCGACGGCGATGTCGCCGAGCAGGCCTCATCGGAGATCGACGGCGAGACGGCCGTCTACGCCGGCGACCTGACCAAGCCCGGCGCTGCTGACGAGCTCGTGCAGAAGGCGATCGACTCGTTCGGCAAGATCGACATCATCGTCAACAACGCCGGCTACACGCTCGACGCACCGATCCACAAGATGTCCGACGAGCACTTCCAGGCGATGCTCGACATCCACACGATCGTCCCCTTCCGCGTGATCCGCGCCGCCGCGCCGCACCTGCGCGAGCCGGCCAAGAAAGAGCGCGAGGAAGGCAAGGAGGTGTTCCGCAAGATCGTCAACATCTCCTCGACGTCGGGCACGTTCGGCAACGCCGGGCAGGCGAACTACTCGGCGGGCAAGGCCGGCGTCGTCGGCCTGACGAAAACGGTCGCGAAGGAGTGGGGCCAGTTCAAAGTCAACGTCAACGCCGTCGCGTTCGGCTTCATCGACACGCGCCTGACGCAGGCGAAGGTCGACGAGAACACGATGGAGAAGGACGGCGAGAAGATCCAGCTCGGGATCCCCGAGCAGATGCGTCAGATGGCCTCGATGCTGATCCCGCTCGGCCGACCCGCCTCGCCCGAGGAGGCCGCCGGCGGCGTCTTCTTCCTCTGTTCGCCGTGGTCGAACTACGTGCACGGCCAGACGCTGCACGTGACCGGCGGCTTGTTCGGCGGGATGAGCGGCTAGCGATCGGCGATCGACGCCAGGCCGTTGCGCAGGTCGAGCTGGCAGCCCGAGAAGTACGAGCCGGCGGGCGAGCAGAGATAGGCGCACAGCGCCGCCAGCTCGTCCGCGCGCGTGCTCGCGCCGGGCGCGATCGCGACGGTCGTGATCGCGTGACGAGCCCACTCGATCGAGAGCGTCCGCGCGAGGTTCTCGAGGCCGGCGCGCGCGGCGTCGCGGTGCTCGGCGGCGGCGCTCGTCGGAGCCGACGCGAACGGCGCGGCCGCTGCGCGCGACGCCGGCGGCGCGGCCGGCGCCAGATAGACGATCCGCCCTGCGCGTCGCGCGTCGATGAACGCCGCGTTCGCGACCTCGCGCGTCGCTTCCCACGCGCCGTCGAGGCACTCGCTCAACGCCGCGCGCGACGCCGTCGCCGGGTCCTCACCGCTCGCGGCCGCGCGAGCAGCCGCGAACGACGCGCCGCAGTCGACGACGAGCGCGTCGACTGCGGCCGGCACGCGCTCGCCGGGGCGCCACGCGAGGACCTGCGCGCCGAGCGCTGAGCAGACCTCGGCGAGCTTCGGCGCGATCGCGTCGCCGTCGCCGTCGACGCTCGCGCGGCCGGTGGCGTCGCGTACGACGGCGCCGGCGAGCAGCACGAACACGCCGTCGAGCACGTCCGCGCGCAGCAGCCGCGCCGCCTCGAACGGCCCACGCACCAGGTCAGGCCGGCAGCGGCGGGTCTGGCTCGCCGCCTCCCGGCGGAGCCTCCGGCGCGAGCGCCGGCGGGGGCTCGGGGACGCCGCCGACTGGCTCATCTGGCGACGAGCCCGCGAGCGGCGGCTCGACCGCCGCCGATTGGACGTTGCGCAACTCGAAGTACAGGACCGCCGCCGCGAGCGCCGAGAGCGGCCCGATCAGGATGCCGAGGACCACGCGCACGACGATCCCGACCGCCGAGCTCGCCGACGCCGCCGCGACGTCGACGATCCCGGCGAGCACCTGGATCACGAACGCGAGCAGGAAGATGACGCCGAAGACCTGCCAGCCGTTGCCGTGGACGAGCTCGCGGCTGCGCCCGAGCGCGCGAGCGACCCCGTTCGGGCGCTCGAGCACGACGACCGGCGCCGCGACCGCCCAGATCGTCATCAGGATCAAGCCCGGGACGAGGATCAGCACGAAGCCGAGCCCGATGCCGATCGCGGCGACGACGCCGACGAGGATCAGCTGTCCGAGCACCGGCGCCACCGCCCGCAGCAGCTCGCCGGGACTGTGATCGCGGCGACCGTCCTGGACGTCGGCGACGAGCTCGACGATCATCCCCGTGAACACCACGCCGGCGACGAAGCTGATCAGGAAGCCCACGAACGCGAGGCCGGTGCCGGCGGCGAACAGCAGCGACGCGATGATCCCGCTGATCACGAACACGACCGCCGACGCCGGCAGCAGCACCGGCGCCTGGTCGACGTAGATGTCGAACACGCGGCGGATCACCGCGCCGACGTCGAGCCGCTGTTTCATCTCGCGCGCAGCGTACCCGCTGCTCAGGCGGTCAGCGCGCTCTCGGTCGCGCCGCGCTCGGCGCGCAGCCGCCGGCGCACGCCCTTGCGTCCGTGCTGTTGCAGCCCGTCGTACAGGCTGCGGATCTCGAGCAGGATCTGATCGGCGACGGCCTGCTGCTGCTCGCGCGTCGGGTCCTCGACCCGCTCCCAGCGGATCGGCTCGCCGTACTGCACGGTCACACGCGGGAACTGCAGGCGCTTCCAGTTGCGCACGCGCGAGGAGCCGAAGATCGCGATCGGGACGACCGGCGCACCGGTCTCGAGCGCGAGCCGACCGATGCCGCGCTTGGCCTGCTCGGCGACTTTGCCCGTGCGCGAGCGCCCGCCCTCGCAGTACATCGTGATCGCGCCGCCGTTCGCGAGGATCGTCTCGGCCGTGACGAACGTCTCCTCGTCGCGCGCGCCGCGCCGTACCGGGAACACGCCGCCGTGCGTGTAGACGAACTGCATCGGCGCTTTGAACAACTGCGACTTCGCCATGAAGCGCACCTTGCGGCGCGTGAAGGCGCCCATCAGGAAGTGGTCCATGAACGAGAAGTGGTTCGGCGCGAGGATCACCGCGCCGCTGCCGGGCACGTTCGCCGCCGCGATCGAGCGCGCGCGCAGGAACGTCCACGCGTACAGCGACGTGAGCACGCGCACGACGTCGTACACCCAATCCGGCTCGCGCGTGCGCGCGCGTGCGTGGAAGCGGTCGAAGTGCTCCTTCGGCCGCTCATCGGAGTAGACCTGCTCGCGCATCGGCGCTAGATCGCTCATCACTGCGCTTTACGTCTGCGGCGCCAAGAGGTTACGCGCCGCGCAGCCGCTGCCGGGCGGCCGCGCGCGCCGAGCCGTCTCAAGCGCAGCTGCGCGCCCGCGCAAGCGCGTCGCTCCAGCCGGCGAGCAGCGCGTCGCGCTCGTCGGCGCCGAGGCGCGGCTCGTAGCGAGTCAGCTCGCCGGCGGCCAGCCGCGCGTGCTCGTCGCGCACGTCGCTGAGCGTCCACTCACCGGCGCCGACGCCCGCGAGGTACGCGGCGCCGAGCGCCGTCGTCTGCGCGAGCCGTCCGAGCACGACCGGCACGCCGAGCACGTCGGCCTGGAACTGCATCAGCCACGCGTTCGTGCTCGCGCCGCCGTCGGCGCGCAGCTCGGCGAGCGGCGCGCCCGCCGCCGACTCGATCGCGCGGACGGCGTCGACCGTCTGATAGGCGATCGCCTCGAGCGCGGCGCGCGCGAGATGCGCGCGCCCGCTGCCGCGCGTCAGCCCGACGATCACGCCGCGCGCGTGCGCGTCCCAGTGCGGCGAGCCGAGCCCGGTCAGCGCCGGCACGAAGTACACGCCGCCGTTGTCCTCGAGGCTGCGCGCGAGCCGCTCGGTCTCCTCGGCGCGCTCGATTATCCCGAGCCCGTCGCGCAGCCACTGCACGGCGGCTCCGGTCACGAAGATCGACGCCTCGAGCGCATACGCGCGCGCGGCGCCGACGGCGCACGCGACCGTCGCGAGCAGCCCCGGCGGCGCCTTCGGCGCGTCGAAGCCGGTGTTGACGAGCACGAACGAGCCGGTGCCGTACGTGTTCTTGCCCATCCCCGGATCGACGCACGCGTGGCCGAACAGCGACGCCTGCTGGTCGCCGGCGACGCCCGTCACCGGGATCGTGTGCCCGTGCAGCGCCTCCGGCCGCGTCACGCCAAAGCCACCGGCGCTCGGCAGCACGCGCGGCAGCGCGCGCTCGGGGACGCCGAACAGCTCGAGCAGCTCGGCGTCCCAGCGCCCGGCGGCGATGTCGTAGAGCAGCGTGCGCGACGCGTTCGTCGCGTCGGTCACGTGCTCGCCGGTCAGCTTGAACAGCAGCCACGAGTCGACCGTGCCGAACACGGCGCGCCCGGCTTGCGCGCGCTCGCGCAAGCCCTCGACGTGATCGAGCAGCCACTCGATCTTCGTAGCCGAGAAGTAAGGGTCGAGCACGAGGCCCGTTCGCTCGCGCACGAGCGGCTCGCGACCTTCCTCGCGCAGGCGCTCGCAGCGCTCGGCCGTGCGCCGGTCCTGCCAGACGATCGCCGCGTGCAGCGGCTCGCCGCTGACAGGGTCCCAGACGCAGACCGTCTCGCGCTGGTTGGCGATGCCGAGCGCGCTGACGTCGCCGACGCGCGCGCCCGCGTCGGCCAGCGCCTCGCCGACGACGGCGTGCGTCACCTGCCAGATCTCGCGAGCGTCGTGCTCGACCCAGCCGGGGCGCGGGAAGCGCTGCTCGAACTCGCGATAGGCGCGACCGAGCGGCTCGGCGCGCTCGTCGAACACGAGGCAGCTCGTGCCCGTCGTTCCCTGGTCGATCGCGACGATCATCGCCGCGCGAGCCTATCCCGGCCGGGCGCGCGGCGGGCGATCGGCGGTGTCGGGCGAGGCGGCTATTGTCGTGAGCCGTCCAGTCGCGATCGCCCTCGGGAGGTTCAGATGTCCGCGGTAGAGGCACACATCACCGGCACCGTATGGAAGATCGAGTGCGCCGTCGGCGACCAGATCCAGGAGGGCGACACGGTTGCGATCCTCGAGTCGATGAAGATGGAGATGCCGGTCGAGGCCGAGGACTCCGGCAAGGTCGCCGAGATCCTCTGCGAGGAGGGCCAGGCGGTCAACGAGGGCGACACGCTCGTCGTGCTCGAGTAGCCTGATGCGTCTCGTGAGCTTCCATCGCACGAAGGTGACGGTGATCGTCTGCGTCTTGGCCGCGTGCCTGAGCGCGCCTGCGTCCAACGCCCTCGCGACGACCGGCTTCGGCCCGCTGAGCGGCGAAAACGGATGCCTCGTCGCATCGGGACAGAGCAGCTCGACGCTGGGCACCGCGCAGTGCGGCGTCGGCAAGGGACTGCTCGGCGCGCACGCGGTCGCCGTCTCGCCCGACGGCGCGAACGTGTACGTCGTCGGCGGCGTCGCCGGCAACAGCGTCGCCCTCAGCTACGGCGCGATCGCGATCCTCAAGCGCGACCCGACGACGGGCACGATCGCCGAGACCGGCTGCCTCAGCTCCGACGGGACCGACGGTCGCGACGGCGCGTCCGGCGCGTGCACGGCCGAACCGTCGCTGCTCGGCGCGAGCGGCGTCGCGGTCAGCCCCGACGGCTCGACCGTGTTCGTCGCCTCGAGCAGCTCGGCGAGCGTCGTCGCCTTCTCGCGCAACCCGGCGACGGGCGCGCTTACCCGGCTCGGGTGCTTTCAAGGCACGCCGCGTCCGGGGACCCCATGCGGCGCCGCCGACCTGTTCTCGAGCTCGAGCAGCCTCGCGGTGAGCGCCGACGGGAACGCGCTGTACGTCGCCGCGCCGCTCGCCGGAGCGGTCTCGACGCTCGACACGGCGGCGAGCCTGCGCACGCCGGCCGGTATCGTCCCGGCGCTGCCGCCGGCCGCGCCGGCCGCCGGCGGCGCCGCCGGCGCCTCGACCGGGACCGGCGCGGCGGGCGCCGCCGGCGGCGCGAGCGGGAGCGGCGCCGCTGCGCGCTCGGGCCTCGCCGCGATCTTCTCGCCGTCGGTCGTCGGCGACGAACTGCTGAACCCGTGCATCGCCGTCAACGGCCTCGACGGAGCGTGCGCGGTCAGCACGGCGACGCAGTCACTCGGCGATCTGGCGCTCAGCCCGGATGGTAAGCAGCTGTACGCGGCCGCCCCTGCAAGCGGCGCGATCGACGTGTTCACGCCGAATGCGACGGGCGCGTTGAGCGAGACGGGCTGCGTGAAGGTCAACGCGCCCCCCGGCCTCTGCCAGGCAGGCGCGCACATGCGCGAACCGACCGAGCTCGCGGTCAGTCCAGACGGCAGGAACGTCTACGCCGCGGACGAGATCGACCAGTACGGCACCGGCATGCTCGACGTGCTCTCGCGCGATCCGGGCACCGGCGCGCTGAGCTCGAGCGGCTGCGTCGAATTCGCGCCGAAGCCGGAAAAGCCCGAACCGGAAGAAGGCGAAGAAGAAAGCGAATCGGCGAAAGGTCAGACGGCCTCGCGCGCGAGCGCGGCGGACACCGCGAGCGGGTGCTCGAGCGCTCCGGGGCTGAACGGCGTGAGCGTCGTCGCCGTCAGCGGCGACGGCTCGGCCGTCTACGCGATCGGCAGCGGCTCGGCGGCGATCTTCTCGCGCGACGCCGCGAGCGGCCAGCTGACCGAGACCTCGTGCGCGGTCGCAAACGACGAACGGTGCACGAGCCTGCCGGAACTGAGCGGCGTGACCGGCGCGGCGGTGAGCCCCGACGGCCATCAGGTGTACGTCGTCGCCGCGAAGAGCGACGCCGTGACGGCGTTTGGGATCGGCGCCGCGGTGACGACGGCGCGGACGTCGGCGACGCGAGCGGGAACGGCGCGGGTCAGTGTCGCGTGCCCGGCTGGACTGCGACACGCGTGCAGCGGTCGTGTCCTGCTGACGCACGCGCTCGCGCGATCGGCGCGGCGCGGACGCCGCTCGCGCGCGCGGCGCGAGACCGTCGGCAGCTCGGGCGCGTTCTCGATCGCGCCGGGGCGGCACGCGAGCGTGCGCGTCCGTCTCACGCCCGCCGCGCGCGGCCTGCTCGGGCGCCGTCGCCGGCTCGGGCTGATGGCGGTCGTGCGCGCTAACCCGGCGGCCGGCGGCTCGGGCTACGGCCGACGCCTGGCGCTGTCGCTGCGACGCCACTAGCCTGTCGCCTCAGTGTCAGAGGACGCCTCCGCACGCGAGCTCGCCGACGGCAAGTTGCTGCTCGACGAGCCGGCGGACGGGGTCGTGCGCCTGACGATCTCAAACCCGGCGAAGCGCAACGCGCTCGACCATCCGATCCTCGATGCGATCACGGCGTCGCTCGACGAGCTCGCACACGACGGAACGCGCTGCCTGATCGTGACCGGCGCGAACGGGATGTTCTCGGCCGGCTACGACATCGGCGAGATCCCTCCCGAGGAGTTCGAAGAGCGCGCCGAGCGGCTCGTCGCGCACCCGTTCACCGAAGCGATCGACGCGCTCGAGCGCTTTCCCTATCCGACGCTGGCCGTGCTTCCCGGCCACACGATCGGCGGCGGGCTCGAGCTCGCGCTCGCGTGCGACCTGCGCGTGGCGAGGGAGCAGATCAAGCTCGGGATGCCGCCGGCGAAGCTCGGTCTCGTCTACTCGCACACCGGGCTGCGCCGCTTCATCGACGCGATCGGCGCGGCGCGCACGCGCGAGCTGTTCCTGCTCGGCCGCTACGTCGACGCGCCGACGGCGCTGCAGTGGGGGCTCGTCAACCGCGTCGCGGCGGAGGGTGAGCTCGATGCGATCGCGCTCGACGTCGCCGCCGAGCTCGCCGGCAACGCGCCGCTCTCGCAGCTCGGCAACAAGCGCGTGATCGCGGCGCTGCTGGCGGCCGAGGGCGAGCTGCCGCGAGACATCGAGGAGGAGCTGATCGAGCTGCGCCGCGCGTCGTTCGCGTCGAAGGACATGCGCGAGGGAATGCGCGCGTTCGCCGAGCGCCGAGCGCCACGCTGGCGGAACGAATAGCCGCCTCCGGCCCGGTCGCGATCGCCCGCGGAGCCGTCCGCGACGCTCCATAACCTCCTCGCCATGCCGCCGTTGATCACCCGCGAGGAGGCGATCGCCCTCGGCGAGATCGAGGATCACGCGCAGATCGAGGCGCTGATCGAGCGCGCGTGGAAGGCACGCGTCGAGCGCTTCGCCGACTCGACCGACATGTGCTCGCTCGTCAACGCCAAGTCGGGCGGATGCGCCGAGGACTGCGGCTTCTGCGCGCAGTCGCGCTTCGCCGACGCCGAGACGCCGATGCACGCGATGATGGAGCCCGAGCAGATCCTCGAGCACGCGCGCGCGGCCGAGGCGGCGGGCGCGCACCGCTTCTGCATGGTCACGCAGGGCCAGGGCCTGTCCAAGCGCGACTTCCAGAAGTATCTCGAAGGCGTGCGGCTCGTCTCCGAGCGGACGAACCTGAAGCGCTGCGCGTCGGTCGGTCACATCTCGCTCGAGCGCGCGCAGGCGCTGCGCGACGCCGGCGTCCAGCGCGTCCACCACAACGTCGAGACGGCCGAGAGCTACTACGACGAGGTGACGAGCACCGTCCGCTACGCGGGACGACTGCGCACGATCGCGGCGGTCCGCGAGGCCGGCCTGGAGACGTGCGTCGGCGGCATCCTCAACCTTGGCGAGACCCGCGCGCAGCGCGTCGAGATGGCGTTCGAGCTCGCTGCGATCAACCCTACGAGCGTGCCGATCAACATGCTCAACCCGCGCCCCGGGACGAAGTTCGGCGACCGCGAGTACATGGACCCGTGGGAGGCCGTCAAGTGGATCGCGATCTTCCGGCTGATCCTGCCCGAGGCGCTGTTCCGCCTGTGCGGCGGGCGCGTCGAGAACCTCGCCGAGCTGCAGGAGCTGGCGGTGCGCGCGGGGATCAACGGCGTGATGATGGGCAACTTCCTGACGACGCTCGGCAACGAGCCGGAGACCGACCGCGCGATGTTCGAGGAGCTCGGGCTGAACGTCGCGCGACAGCTCGATAACGCGGCGAATCCGCGCCCGGACAACCGCTCCGGGTGGATGTCCGGCGAGACGCCGGACGTCGTCGAGGAGCTCTTCGCCGACGCCGCACGGAGCGTCGAGGAGACGCCGACGCCGGCGCCGACGGCCGAGCCCGACTTGAACGTGCATCTGTGGGACCCGTCGACGCAGCTGCGCTTTCGCGCGAAGCGCTCGGTCCCGCGGCGCCCCGACGGCGCGCCCAACCGCGCACCGGAGGATCGGCGCGCGCGCGAGCGCCCGCCGGACCGCGAGGTAGAGGACGCGACGAGCCCCGTAGGCGCCGGCTGAGGGACCGGACAACAGCGAGGGAGGCACGATGCACGCAGACACGGGGACGGTAGAGATCGAGGAGCGGCTGGCGGAGCTCGAGCGCCTTGGTCTCGGACGGCGTCTGCGCCTCGTGTCGGGTCCGCAGGGGCCGACGGTGCTGCTCGACGGAAAGCCCGTGCTGCTGCTGTGCTCGAACAACTACCTCGGCCTCGCCGACCACCCGCGCGTGCGCGAGGCGGCGGCCGAGGCGGCGATGCGCTGGGGCGTCGGCGCCGGGGCGTCGCGGCTGATCTCCGGGACGATGACCGTGCATCGCCGCCTCGAGGAGCGCCTTGCGACGTTCGCCGGCCGGCAGGCGTGCCTGCTGTTCGGCTCGGGATACCTCGCGAACCTCGGCGTGATCGGCGCGTTGGCCGGCGCCGGCGACACGGTCTTCTCGGACGAGCTCAACCACGCGTCGATCATCGACGGCTGCCGCCTCGCTCGCGCGGAGGTCGTCGTCTACCGCCACCGCGACGCCGAACACCTGCTGTGGAGCATGCGCCACCACGGGCGCCGCCGCGACGACGCCGCGCGCAACCTCGTCGTGACCGACTCGATCTTCTCGATGGACGGCGACGTCGCGCCGCTCACCGAGATCGTCGAGCTGGCGCACGCGTTCGGCGCACGCGTCGCGGTCGACGAGGCGCACGCGACCGGCACGTACGGGCCGGGCGGGCGCGGCGCGCTCGCGCAGGCCGGCCTCGAGGGCGAGGTCGACGCGATCGTCGGCACGCTCGGCAAGTCGCTCGGCTGCTACGGCGCGTATGTGTGCGGCGACGAGGCGATGATCCGCTACCTGCTGAACACGGCGCGCTCGTTCATCTTCTCGACCGCGCCCTCGCCGCCGACGATCGCCGGTGCGCTCGCGGCGCTCGAGCTGATCGAGGAGCGTCCGCATCGGATCGAGCGACTGGCCGCGAACGCTCGCGCGCTGCGCCGCTCGCTCTCCTCGGAGGGCTTTGACGTCAAGGAGGACGATATGCACATCGTGCCGCTCGTCGTCGGCGACGAGCGCGACACGCTGCGGCTCTGTCACGCGGCGATCGAACGGGGCGTGTTCGCGCAGGCGATCAGGCCGCCGACGGTGCCCGCCGGAACCTCGCGCTTGCGGCTGGCGGCGATGGCGTCGCACACGACGACCGACATGCGCCTGGCGGCCGAGGTTCTCGCCACCGCGGCGCGCAAGCTCGGGCTCGACCCGGCCGCGATCGGAACGCCGCCGGGCGATCTGGAGCCGGCGCGGGAGCCGTACGTGGACGAGCCGTACGTGGAGCGCGAGCGGGAACGCGCGCCGGCGATCGGCGGCGAGGCGCCGTCGGCGCCGTTCGACATCGAGGCGCCGCGACCGCGCCGTCCGCCGGCGCCGGCTGTGGCCGACGCCGAGCGGACGCAAGCGCCGTTCGACGGCGAGCGCGAAGACGCCGTCGCGCACGCCGCCTAGCGTCACCGCGCGTGCGGGGCCTGTTCGTCACCGGCACCGACACCGGCGTCGGCAAGACCGTGCTCGGCGCGGCGCTGCTCGCGGCGATCGCCGCGACGGGAGCGCCGGTCGCGGCCCACAAGCCGGCCGTGAGCGGCCTCGACGAGCCACCCGGCGGCGATCCGCGTGCGCCGCTGTGGCCGGCCGACCACGAGCTGCTCGGCGCGGCCGCGGCGATGGCGCCGGAGGACGTCGCGCCGCTGCGCTTCGGACCGGCCGTCTCGCCTCAGCTCGCGGCGGAGCTCGCCGGCGAACCGCTCGCGCGCGAGCGCGTGCTCGACGCGGCGCGCGCGTCGCTCGACGCGGCGTCGGCGAGCGAGCGCGAAGCGGAGCCGACGACGCTGATCGTCGAGGGCGCCGGCGGACTGCTCTCGCCGCTCGCCGAGGAGCTGACGGTGTGTGATCTCGCGGTCGCGCTGCGCCTGCCGCTGCTGATCGCCGCGCGACCGGGACTCGGCACGATCAACCACACGCTGCTGACGCTGCAGTCGGCGCGCGCCGCCGGGCTGACCGTGCGCGCCGTCGTGCTGACGCCGTGGCCCGCGCGCCCGTCGCGCCTGGAGCGCTCGAACCGCGAGCAGATCGCGCGCTTCGGCTTCGTCGAGGTCGCCGTGCTGCCGCGCGCCGCCGGTCCCGACCTCGCCGAGCTCGCGCGCGTCGGCGAGGAGCTGCCGTGGCGGCGCTGGCTCGAGTGGCGCGCAGGAGTCGCGAGCACGCCGCGCGCGGTCGCCTGAGCCGCGGCTCAGGCGACGCCGGCGCGCGCCGCCGCGACGATCGCCTCGCTCACGCGCGCGAGGTCGCCGGGTTCGATCACGTATGGCGGCATCGCGTACACGAGGTCGCGGAACGGGCGAAGCCAGACCCCGCGCTCGACCGCCGCGGCCGTCGCCGCCACGACGTCGACGTCGCGCTCGAGCTGCACGACGCCGATCGCGCCGAGCACGCGCACGTCGGCGACGCCCGGCAGCTCGCGCGCCGGCTCGAGGCCATCGCGCAGACCATGCTCGATCGCCCTGACGCGGGCGCGCCACCCACGTCCGGCGCCGGCGCCACCGGTACGCCGATCGCCGTCGGCCCCGTCGGCCCCGTCGGCCCCGTCGTCGCCGCCGAGCAGCAGATCGAGCGACGCCAGCGCGACGGCGCACGCGAGCGGATTGGCCATGAACGTCGGCCCGTGCATCAGCCGGCCGCCCTCACCCGAGGAGATCGCCGCGGCGATCTCGCGCGTGCAGAGCGTCGCCGCAAGCGTCACGTAGCCGCCCGTCAACGCCTTGCCCACGCACATCACGTCCGGCGCGACGCCGGCGTGCTCGCACGCGAACAGCTCGCCGGTGCGCCCGAAGCCGGTCGCGATCTCGTCGAGCACGAGCAGCAGGCCGTGCTCGTCGCACAGCTCGCGCAGCAGCCGCACGCACGCCGGCGAGTGAAAGCGCATCCCGCCCGCGCCCTGCACGACCGGCTCGACGACGATCGCCGCGAGCTCGCCGGCATGACGCTCGACCAGCTCGCGCACGCCGCCCGCCCACCGCTCGTCGAGACCGGCGTCGAACCCATCCGGCGGACGCTCGGCGAACAAGTGCTCGGCGAGCAAACCCGTGAACAGGCGGTGCATGCCGCCGACCGGATCGCACACCGCCATCGCGCCGAACGTGTCGCCGTGATAGCCGCCCCTGACCGTCAGCAGGCGCGTGCGCTCCGGGCGCCCCCGCCCGCGCTGGAACTGCAACGCGATCTTGATCGCGACCTCGACCGAGACCGAGCCCGAGTCGGCGAAGAAAACCGCCTGCAAGCCATCCGGCGCGAGCTGGAGCAGCCGCTCGGCGAGCCGCACGCCCGGCTCATGCGTGAGCCCGCCGAACATCACGTGCGAGACCCGCCGCAGTTGCTCGGCGAGCGCCGCGTCGAGCGCCGGATGGCGATAGCCGTGAATCGCGCACCACCACGATGCCATCCCGTCGATCAGCTCGCGGCCGTCGGCCAGCCGCAGGCGCACGCCCTCCGCCGAGACGACCGGCAGCGGCGCCGTCGCACCCGGCAACCCGCCGTACGGATGCCACACGTGCTCGCGATCGAACGCGAGCAGTCCTTCCCAATTGCCCCTAGGACGTCCGCTGGTCAAGCGAGCCAAGGACGCAGGGAGCGAAGTGTGCTCTGCACACGAGCGACTGAGGACACGGGCTCGCGCCGGCCAGCGGGCGTCCTAGTCCTCGTAGGGGACGAACTCGCGCTTGCGCGCGCCGCAGACCGGGCAGAACCACGTGTCCGGGATGTCCTCGAACGCCGTGCCCGGCGGGATGCCGCCGTCCGGGTCGCCTTCGTCCGGGTCGTAGATGAATCCGCACGACTCGCAGATCCAGCGCTGCAACGTCTTCGTCGAGGTGCTCATGCGAGGAAGATTACCGCCAGGTAGGGTCAGCCGATGAGCGCTCGCGGGGAGAGTGGGGTTTCCAGCGACGGAGCTGCGCGCGGCGATCGCGCGCTCGCCTCGCCGGCGGCCGACGGCGAGTACAACCCCGGCCCGGCGACGACGCCGCGTCAAGCCGCGAGCGTGATCCTGCTGCGCGGCGGCGCCGAGCGTCTGGAGGTCCTGCTCGTGCAGCGCACGCCGCACGCGCGCTTCATGGGCGGCGTCTGGGTGTTTCCCGGCGGCGCCGTCGACGCCGGCGAGGGCGAAGGCGATGAGGCTCACCGCGCCGCCGCCGTGCGCGAGCTGCGCGAGGAGGCGGCGATCGCGCTCGACGACCCCAGCGCGCTCGTCAAGTTCTCGCGCTGGATCACGCCCGCGCAGGTCCAGATCCGGTACGACACGCACTTCTTCCTCGCACCGCTGCCCGACGGACAGGAGCCCGAAGTCGACGGCGAGGAGATCGTCGACCTCGGATGGTTCGCGCCGCAGGCGGCGCTCGACGCGCACGCCGAGCAGCGGATCGTGCTCGTCTTCCCGACGATCAAGCACCTCGAGCAGCTGCGCGAGTTCGCGTCCGTCGAGCAGCTGATCGTCTATGCGCGCGAGCGCGACGTGCTGCCGATCGAGCCGCGCGTCTTGCTCGAGGGCGAGGTCGCGCGCGTCGTGCTGCCCGGCGAGCCCGGCTACTGAGCGCAAGCCGGCTGTGACCGGCGCCGCTCAGCCTTGCTGCTGCGCGACCACGTGCGTGACCGCGTTGATCAGCGCCAGGTGCGTGAACGCCTGCGGATAGTTGCCAAGGTGGCGTCCGCTCGACGCCTCGAGCTCCTCGCCGTATAGCTCCAGCGGCGAGGAGTACGACAGCAGCCGCTCGCACAGGTGCTGCGCGTCGCGATGTTCGCCGATCTCCGACAGCGCCGAGACGAGCCAGAACGAGCAGATCAGGAACGTGCCCTCCTTGCCGTGCTGCCCGTCGTCGGTTTCTTCGGTGCGATAGCGCAGCACGAGCCCGTTCTCGGTCAGCTCGTCGCGGATCGCGCAGACCGTCGCGTGCACGCGTTCGTCGTCGGGCGGCAGGAAGCGCAGGAGCGGCACGAGCAACGTCGAGGCGTCGAGCGCGTCGGTGTCGTAATGCTGGCGAAAGACGCCGCGCGAGTCGACGCCGTTGGCGAGGATGTCCTCGCGCACTTCGTCGGCGATGCCCTGGAACTCCTTCACCGCTTCGTCGTGCCCGCGGCGTTCGCCCAAGCGCGCGCCGCGGTCGAGCGCGACCCAGCACATCAGCTTGGAGGAGACGTAGTGCTGCGGCTTACCGCGCGCCTCCCAGATCCCCTGGTCGGGCTGCTTCCACACGGCCGCCGCGCATTTGACCTGGTCGATCAGCACCGGCCACAGCCGCTCGGGAATGTGGTCGCGCTGTTTGGAGTGCAGGTAGACCGAGTCGAGCACGGCGCCGAACACGTCGTTCTGGCGCTGGTTGTACGCGCCGTTGCCGATCCTCACCGGCCGCGCTCCCTCGTAGCCCTTGAGATGGTCGAGCGTCGACTCCTGCAGCTCTTTCTCGCCCCTGACGCTGTACATGATCTGCAGCGAGCCGTCCTCGTTGCGCGGGACTTCGGCGACGTACTCGATGAAGTCGTCCGCCTCCCAGTCGAGACCGAGCGCGTGCAGCGCCCACAGCGTGAACGACGCGTCGCGCATCCAGCAGTAGCGGTAGTCCCAATTGCGCTCGCCGCCCGGCGTCTCCGGCAACGACGTCGTCGGCGCGGCGACGAGCGCGCCGGTCGGCATGAACGTCAGCCCCTTCAACACGAGCGCCGAGCGCTGCAGATGCGCGCGCCACGGATGGTCGGGATAGGTGCCTTCGGCCAGCCAGCCACGCCAGAAGTGCCCCGTCCGCTCGAGGATCTGCTCGGCTTCCTCGGCCGTGTGCGGGCCGCCCCGCGACTCCGTCCAGGAGATCGCCGAGAAGCGTTTCTCGCCTTCGGACATCGTGTGACGCCCGTGCGTGCGGTTGCCCTCGATGCCCATCCGGATGTCGCTGTACAGCCTGAACATCGTCCTGCCGTCAGACGCGTCCATCGCGAGCGCGTCGTGCGCGTGCGGCGCGTCGGGCGCCTGCGACTCGAGCTCGACCCTCCGCCACTCCGCCGGCGTGGCGCCGTAATCGAGCATCGGCTCGCAGACGACCTCGACCTGCACCTGGCCTTGAACGCATTCGACCATCCGCACGAGCAGATGGTCGGCGTCGAAGTCGGTCGGCGGGCGCGTGTGGCTCGAGCCGTGCTCGTTGTCGTGCCATTCGCCGATCGCCAGCGCGTCGACCACGCGGATCCAGCCCTGCGGCGTCATCCACGTCGTCTCGATCATGTTCGTCCCGGGGACGTAGCGCCGGCCGGCCGGCACGTACAGCCCGTACGGTCCGACGCGCCACGACCCCGCGCCGCGGTCGAGCAGCGCGCCGAAGACCGACGGTGAGTCGAAGTACGGCAGGCACATCCACTCGATCGACCCGTCCGAGGCGACCAGCGCGCCGGTGTGGCAGTCCGACAGGAAGCCGTAGTCGGCGATCGGCGGGAACGGCGAGCTCGAGGCGCTGACCGGCGCGATCATCGGACCGGCGGCGCCGGACGCGTTCGTCGCGGCGCCGTCCTGCGCGGTCGCCCCTCCGCGAGGCACGAACGATGGAAAGCGACTGGGCATCTGTCTCGAACGCTAGCGGGGTACGCTGCAAGAAGACGGCAGTGAGCGACCAGCCATTCACCCGACGCCCCGACGACGCGCGCCTGCTCGACGGCCGCCGCGCGCTCGTCACCGGCGGCGACTCGGGGATCGGCGAGGGCGTCTGCTTCGAGCTCGCCGCGCATGGCGCGGCGGTCGCGGTCAACTACGTCGGCGCGCCGGACGCGGCCGAGAAGATCGTCGGCGAACTCGAGGACGCCGGCGCCGAGGCGCTCGCCGTGCGGATGGACGTCGCGAGCGAGAGCGACGTCCAGCGGGCGTTCGCCGAAGCCCGCAACGCCTTCGGCGGTATCGACCTGCTCGTCAACAACGCCGGCGTCGAGCACCCGTACGTGTTGCTCGACATGCCGCTGGAGGCCTGGCAGAAAGTGATCGACGTCAACCTCACCGGCGCGTTCCTCTGCGCACGCGAGGCCGCTCGCGCGATGCGCGACGAGCAACGCGGGGGGACGATCGTCAACGTCTCGAGCGTCCACGAGCAGATCGCGTGGGAGCGCTTCTCGCACTACTGCGCGTCGAAGGGCGGCATGAAGCTGTTCGCGCAGTCGATCGCGAAGGAGCTCGCGCCGCTCGGCATCCGCGTCGTCAACGTCGCCCCCGGCGCGGTCGACACGCCGATCAACAAGTCGGTGCTCGAAAATCCCGAGGAAAGCGCGACGGTCCTCTCCGAGGTGCCGCTCGGTCGCTGGGGGCACGTCGAGGACGTCGCGCGAGCCGTCGCGTGGCTCGCCTCCGAGCAGGCCTCCTACGTCACCGGCGCGACGCTGTTCGTCGACGGCGGCATGACGCTCTACCCGCGTTTCACCTGAACCGCGAGCTCACCACGGCCGGCTCTCGTAGCTCGGGCGCTGCACGCCGCGCGGCAGCACTTCGTCCTCCTCGAGCTTGTCGAGATGCGCCGCGAGCGTCGCCGTCGCGGCTGGGCGCAGCTCCGCGGGCACGTCGCCCCACACCGCGTCGAG
>Ga0210386_10001528_pt1 | contig 20647 bp, 12 predicted proteins | sample IncBWH32OmetaG_FD_160091 | JGI IMG/M metagenome (GOLD analysis project Ga0210386, IMG submission 160091) | Forest soil microbial communities from Barre Woods Harvard Forest LTER site, Petersham, Massachusetts, United States - Inc-BW-H-32-O ...
CGATGCGTGTCGAGCAGAGTTGCCAGTTCGGACAGGTCCCCCAGCCTCGTCGCAACGAAGATCGGATAGCCCAGCGCGCCGTTCACCGCGTAGGTATCAGGGCTGGTCGAGGCGATGCGGATCTCGGGGGTCGGCTGGGTGTATGGCTTCGGTACCAGACAGACGTTGTCGAACTTGTAGAACGCGCCGTCGAAACTGAACCGATCCTGGGTGAACGAGCGGCGCAGGATTTCCAGCACCTCCTGGAACCGTTCGCGGCTTTCGGCGTAGGAAATGCCATAGGCTTCGTAGGTGCGGGCGAAGCCGCTACGGCCGACGCCCATGATCAGCCGGCCTTCGCTGATATGATCGACGGTGGTGACCTCCTCGGCCAGGCGCAGCGGGTGGCACAGCGGCAGCACCTGCACGGCGATGCCGAGTTTCATCCGTTTCGTGCGCGCGGCGATCGCGCTGGCGAGGGTGAGCGGCGCCGCCAGCACCGACCGGTTGGGATCGACATGAAGCTCGGCGAGCCACATGACGTCGAGCCCCCATCGCTCGGCCGCGTCGACTTCCTCGAAGCCAGCTTTGAACGTGTCCGCGTCGCTCTGCCCTGGCATGCGGGCGAACTCGTGGAACATGCCAAATTCCATCGTCCGTCTCCCCAGCACGCCGTGCTGTGCGGCGCGTTGCGTTCAGCGTAGAGGCATGCCGCGCTGCGTCAATCGCCCCCTGTTGGGTCAGGCGGGCAGGCGCGTCGTTCCCATCAGGGCATGATCGACCGCACGGGCGCATTGGCGGCCTTCACGGATCGCCCAGACCACCAGGGACTGGCCACGGCGCATATCGCCGGCGGCGAAGACGCGTGGTACCGAGGTGGTATAGGCGTTGGTGTCGGCACGCACATTGCCACGAGCGTCGAGCGCCACGCCGGATTGTTCCAGCAGGCCGCCGCGGTTCGGGCCGAGGAAGCCCATCGCCAGCAGCACGAGATCGGCTTTCAGCGTGAAGTCGCTGCCGTCGATTTCCCGCATCGCCATGCGGGGGTTCGCGTCGCGGACCCATTCGATGCGGGCGCAGTGCAGCGTGTTGACCGTGCCGTTGGGTCCGGAGGCGGATTTGGTCAGCACCGCCCAATCGCGGTCGCAGCCTTCCTCGTGTGCGTGGGAGCTGCGCAGCTTGGTCGGCCAGTCGGGCCAGACGCGGGCCTTGTCCTCGCGGACGGGTGGTTTCGGTAGGATTTCGATCTGCGTGACCGATGCGGCACCCTGGCGGATCGAGGTGCCGATGCAGTCCGATCCGGTGTCGCCGCCGCCGATCACAACAACGTGCTTGCCCTTGGCGGTGATGGTGCCGGCGGGCGCCGCCTTGGTTTCTGCATCGCCGGCGCCGCGCTTGTTCTGCTGCGTCAGGAAATCCATCGCGTAGTGGATGCCGGCGAGGTCGCGGCCGGGCACCTCCAGGTCGCGCGGCCATTCCGCGCCGCCGGACAGCACCACGGCGTCGTGTTCGGCCAGCAGGGTGTTCACTGGCAGGGCGGTGCCGATTTCGACGCCTGTTCGGAATATCACGCCTTCCGCCTGCATCTGCGCGATGCGGCGATCGATCTGCGCCTTTTCCATCTTGAAGTCCGGGATGCCGTAGCGCAGCAGGCCGCCGATGCGATCGTGCTTTTCGAACACCGTCACTGCGTGGCCGGTGCGGGCGAGCTGCTGAGCGCAGGCGAGGCCGGCTGGGCCGGAGCCCACCACAGCGACGCGCTTGCCGGTCTTGCGTGCGGGAGGCTCCGGGACGATCCAGCCTTCATCCCACCCGCGATCGACGATGGCGCATTCGATGGTTTTGATGGTGACGGGGTTGTCGTCGATGTTCAGCGTGCAGGAAGCCTCGCACGGGGCGGGGCAGACGCGGCCGGTGAATTCCGGGAAGTTGTTGGTGGAGTGCAGTGCAGTCAGCGCGCCGCGCCATTGGTCCCGGTACACCAGATTGTTCCAGTCCGGGATCATGTTGTTGACCGGGCAGCCGCTGTGACAGAACGGAATGCCGCAATCCATGCAGCGTGCCGCCTGCTCGCGCAGCTCCGGGCGCGGCAGCGGTTTGAGGAATTCGTGCCAGTGGGTGCGGCGGATTTCAGGCTTGTCGTAGCCGCGGTCGTGGCGTTCGATTTCCAGGAAACCGGTTGGCTTGCCCATGGGACGTCCTACGTCAGCTTGTCATTGCGAGGAGCGAAGCAACGAAGCGATCGCATACCTCGTTGGCCCGCGATTGCTTCGGCCTGTGGCCTCACAATGACAGTGTTTGGCGGTCATGGCGGCGCGCATCACTCGGCCGCGGCGACTTGGGAGTCGCGCTCCGCGGCCAGTTCGTTCAGTGCGCGGCGGTACTCGGTCGGCATCACTTTCACGAACTGGGGCAGCGCCATGTCCCACGCTGCCAACAGCTCGCGTGCACGCTGGCTGCCAGTAAATAGCAGATGGCGTTCGACCAGGATGCGCAGGCGCACGGCGTCGAAGCGCAGCATGTCGCCCATGCCGCTGTCATCGACGTTGACCGAGCGCTGGTGCGGTCGGTCGATATGGTCGGACGCGGCCTCGGCGCAATCGATGGCTTCCAGCTTCACACCGGCCGGATTGCACAGGGTCGCGAACTTGCGTTTCGGATCGTAGACATACGCGATGCCTCCGGACATCCCGGCGGCGAAATTGCGGCCGGTTTCGCCCAGCACGACGACGACGCCACCGGTCATGTATTCGCAGCCGTGGTCGCCGCAGCCTTCCACCACTGCAACGGCGCCGGAGTTGCGCACCGCGAAGCGTTCGCCGGCGACGCCCTGGAAATACGCCTCGCCGGCGATGGCGCCGTACAATACGGTGTTGCCGACGATGATGTTGTCGGTGGGATCGCGCGTAACCTCCGGCGGCTGGCGCACCGTGATGCGGCCGCCGGAAAGGCCTTTTCCGACGTAGTCGTTGGCGTCGCCGGCCAGATCCAGCGACACGCCACGCGCCAGGAAGGCACCGAAGCTGCCGCCGGCGGTGCCGGTCAGTTGGATCGAGATCGCATCTTCCGGCAGGCCGGCATGGCCATAGCGCTTCGCGACTTCGCCGGACAGCATGGTGCCGACGGTGCGGTGCACGTTGCGGATCTCGCGCGCGATGCGCACCGGCTTGCCGGATTCCAGCGCCGGCTTTGCCGCTTCAATCAGCCCGACATCCATCGCCTTGTCGAGGTGATGCTGCTGCGTCTCACGATTATGGATCGCGACGCCCTTCGCCGGCTTCACCTGGTGCAGGACACGGCTCAGGTCGATGCCGCTCGCTTTCCAGTGTTCGATGGCGCGGCGCGTGTCTAGTTTATCGACGCGGCCGACCATGTCGCTGAAGTGACGGAAGCCGAGCTTGGCCATCAGCGCGCGCACCTCTTCGGCGACGAAGAAGAAGTAGTTGATCACGTGTTCCGGCTGACCGGTGAAGCGCTTGCGCAGCACCGGGTCCTGCGTGGCAATGCCGACCGGGCAGGTGTTCAGGTGGCACTTGCGCATCATGATGCAGCCGGCCGCGATCAGCGGCGCGGTGGAGAAGCCGAATTCGTCGGCGCCGAGCAGCGCGCCCACCACCACGTCGCGGCCGGTGCGCAATCCGCCATCGACCTGCACGGCGATACGGCCGCGCAGCGCGTTCAGCACCAGCGTTTGCTGCGTTTCTGCCAGACCGATTTCCCATGGCGACCCGGCATGGGTCAGCGAGGTCAGCGGGCTGGCCCCTGTTCCGCCTTCAAAGCCGGAGATTGTCACATGATCGGCGCGCGCTTTCGATACGCCGGCGGCGACGGTGCCTACGCCGACCTCGGCCACCAGCTTCACCGACACGCGTGCCTTCGGATTGGCGTTCTTCAGGTCGTGAATGAGCTGGGCGAGATCCTCGATGGAGTAGATGTCGTGATGCGGCGGTGGCGAGATCAGGCCGACACCCGGCGTGGCATGGCGCACGCGGGCAATGTTCTTGTCGACCTTGTGGCCGGGTAACTGGCCGCCTTCGCCCGGCTTAGCGCCCTGCGCCATCTTGATCTGTAGGTCGTCGGCGTTGACCAGGTATTCCGCAGTGACGCCAAACCGGCCAGACGCCACCTGCTTGATCGCCGAGCGCATCGAATCGCCGTTCGGCAGACGCTTGTAGCGGTCGGATTCCTCGCCGCCCTCGCCGGTATTCGACTTGCCACCGATGCGGTTCATCGCGATCGCCAGCGTAGTATGCGCCTCGCGTGAGATAGAGCCGAAGCTCATCGCACCGGTGGCGAAACGCTTGACGATGTCGGCTGCGGATTCCACCTGCTCGATCGGCACCGGCTGTTCGGCGAAGCGCAGCTCCATCAGGCCGCGGATGGTCAGCAGCCGTTCGCTCTGATCATTGATCGTGTGCGCGAACGCCGCGTAGTCCTCGGCGGAATTGCCGCGCGCTGCGTGTTGCAACTTGGCGATCGAGTCCGGCGTCCAGGCATGTGCCTCGCCGCGCAGGCGGAACGCATAGTCGCCACCCACATCCAACATGTCGCGATAGATCGGATTGTCGCCATAGGCGGTGCGATGCCGCGCCACCGCTTCCTCGGCGATCTCAATGAAGCCGGCGCCTTCGATCGTGCTTGCGGTGCCGGTAAAGCACTTCTCAATCAGCTCGTGCGACAGCCCGACCGCATCGAAAATCTGCGCGCCACAATAGGACTGATAGGTGGAGATCCCCATCTTGGAGATTACCTTCAGGATGCCCTTGCCGACCGCCTTGAGATAGTTCTTCTGGACCTCATATGCCTTCAGATGCAGGCCATTCTGTACACGCAACTGTTCCAGCGTCTCGAACGCCAGGTACGGGTTCACCGCCTCGGCGCCATAGCCGGCCAGCACGCAGAAATGATGCACCTCGCGCGCCTCACCGGTTTCCACCACCAGCCCGTGCTGGTCGCGCAACCCCTGGCGGATCAGGTGATGATGCGTTGCGGCCGTGGCGAGCAGCGCCGGGATCGGGATGCGATCCGGCCCAGCGGCACGATCCGACAGGATCAGGATGTTGTGGTCGGCCAGCACTGCGTCGGTCGCCTCGCGGCACATGCGCTCGATGGCGCGCCGCATGCCCTCGGCACCTTCCGACGCGGGCCAGGTGGTATCGAGCGTGCAGGTACGGAACGCGCCGCCCGCCAACGTGTCGATCGAGCGGATCTTTTCCAGGTCGGCATTGGTCAGGATCGGGTGCGACACTTCCAACCGGTAATGCGTGCCGGCTTGATGTCCCAACAGGTTCGGTCGCGGACCGATCATCGACACCAGCGACATCACCAACTCTTCCCGGATCGGATCGATCGGCGGATTGGTGACTTGGGCGAAGTTCTGCTTGAAATAATTGTAGAGCAGCTTCGGCTTGGCCGAGAGCACAGCGAGCGGCGTGTCGGTGCCCATCGATCCGACTGGGTCATCGCCATCGCGGCCCATCGGCTCGAGGAAGAACTGCATGTCCTCCTGCGTGTAGCCGAACACTTGTTGCTGGCGCAGCAGCGTCTGCGGGTCGTTCGGTCGGGGCAGCGCACGGCTATCGGAGCTGTCCGCCAGCTCCTCGAGTTTGAACTGGGTGGCCTTCAGCCAGTCGGCGTAGGGATGCGCATTGGCAAGCGAACGCTTGATCTCCGTGTCATCGATGATGCGACCTTTCTCCAGGTCGATCAGCAGCATCTTGCCGGGCTGCAGGCGCCATTTGCGGACGATCTTCTCCTCCGGCACCGGCAGCACGCCGGCTTCAGAGGCCATGATCACATGATCATCGTCGGTGATGATGTAGCGCGCCGGGCGCAGACCGTTGCGGTCCAGCGTGGCGCCGATCTGGCGGCCGTCGGTGAAGGCGATCGCGGCGGGTCCGTCCCATGGCTCCATCAACGCCGCGTAGTATTCGTAAAACGCGCGCAGCTTCGGCGGCATCAGCTTATTGCCGGCCCAGGCTTCCGGGATCAGCAGCATCATCGCATGCGCCAGCGAGTAGCCGCCGGCGATCAGGATCTCCAGCGCGTTGTCGATGCAGGCCGTGTCGGACTGGCCGTGCGGAATGATCGGCCACATCTTCGACAGATCCGGCCCGATCAGATCCGACGACATCGACCGCCGCCGCGCATACATCCAGTTCACGTTGCCGCGAACCGTGTTGATCTCGCCGTTATGCGCCAAGAACCGATACGGATGCGCCAGCTTCCACGACGGGAAGGTGTTGGTGGAGAAACGCTGGTGCACCAGCGCCAGGGCCGACTCGGTCAGCGGATCGCGCAGGTCCATGTAGAAGCCGCCGACTTGCGGCGCCAGGAGAAGACCTTTGTAAACCATCGTCCGTGTGGAGAACGACGGCATATACAGATCGCCCAATCCCGGCAGATGTTTCTGTTCGCCGATGTCGCGGATGTTGTTGAGGATCTGCTTGCGGATCGCCAGCACCTTCCGCTCGAACGCGTCCTGGTCCTTGATGCGCGGGCTGGCGGCGATGATCGCCTGGCGCATCACCGGCATCGTTGCGATGACACGCTCGCCGAGGCCGGTGATGTCGATCGGCACGTCGCGCCAGCCGACCATGGTCTGGCCCTCGGCGGCGACAACCTTTTCGAAATGATGGATGGCGAAGTCGCGCGCGGCTTCCTGCTGCGGCAGGAAGCACATGGCCACGGCGTAACGGCCGAATTTCGGCAGCTTGGCGCCGGTTTTTTCCGCCCAATGGCGCAGCAACTTGTCGGGCATCTGGATCAGGCAGCCAGCGCCGTCGCCCACCAGCGGATCGGCGCCGACGGCGCCGCGATGGTCCAGATTGACCAGGATTTCCAGGCCGCGGGCGATGATATCGTGCGACTTGTCGCCCTTGATGTTGGCGACAAAGCCCACCCCACACGCATCGTGTTCGTTGCGCGGATCATACAGTCCTTGCGGCGACGGAAGTCCCATCGTCATGCGCTTCTCACCTGCGGTCGTCGGCGGAATTGCCCGGCACGTTTCCATCCGTGTTTTGGCCATGGTTATTGGCACACACATGTCATTGGCACACAAAGACCGGCCGGGCCCATCCCCGGGGCCCGTCCGCGTCTCCCGATTTGGAAACTATCCGTCCGTCCGTCGGTCTGCAATGCTCCTTGCGCGGCAGGCCGAGAGGGGCAAACGCATGACCACATCGACGAAACCGCGTGGCGTGAGCGCCGCGTGGCAGGATGCCTGGCTGCTGGACGGGGTGCGCACGCCGTTCGTGGATTACAACGGCGCACTGGCGCAGGTCTCGCCGACCGATCTGGGGATCAAGACGGCGCGGGCGGTGCTGGACCGGGCCGCGGTGCCGGCGGCGGACGTGGGCACGGTGATCACCGGCAACATGACGCAGTCCAGTTTCGATGCCTACATGCTGCCGCGGCACGTCGGGCTGTATGCCGGGGTGCCGATTGAGACGCCGGCGCACATGGTGCAGCGGGTGTGCGGCACCGGGATCGAGGTGCTGATGCAGGGCGCCGATGCGGTGTCGCACCGGGATGCCGGCGTGGCGCTGTGCGTCGGTGCCGAAAGCATGAGCCGCAATCCGCTGGCGCTGTATGCGCATCGCGATGGCGCGCGGATGGGGTCGGTGGCGTTCAAGGATTTCCTGTGGGAGTCGCTGCTGGACCCGGCGCCCGGCCGCACCATGGGGCAGACGGCGGAAGCGTTGGCGCGGGAGTACCAGATCACGCGGGCCGAGGTGGACGCGTTCGCGGCACGCAGTTTCGATCGCGCGCTGGCGGCGCAGGAGATTCTGGCCGACGAGATTGTTCCGGTGGAGAACGAGACGTTCCAGCGCGAGGGGTTTGCCGATCGCGGCATCGCGTTGCGGCACAAGTCGGCGCAGCAGGTGCGCGATACACATGTGCGGCCGTCATCGGCGGAGGCGTTGGCCGCGCTGCGTCCCGCCTTCGGGGGCGTGCAGACCGCCGGCAACAGCTCCGGCATCGTCGATGGCGCGGCGGCGGGGCTGGTGTGCTCGGGGATCTATGCGCGCGATCATCGCGCGACGCCGTTGGCGCGACTGGTGGCGGGCGTCGCGGTCGGGTGCCCGCCGGAGGTGATGGGGATTGGCCCAGTGCCGGCGATCTGTGCAGTGCTGGAACGAGTCGGGCTACGGCTGGATGAGGTTGACCGGATCGAGATCAACGAGGCGTTCGGCGCGCAGGTGATGGCGTGCGTGCGGGCGCTGGGGTTGGATGAGGAGAAGCTGAACGTGAACGGCGGGGCGATCGCGATCGGCCATCCGCTAGCGGCGACCGGGATACGGTTGTCGGTGACGGTGGCGCGAGAGCTGCGGCGCAAGGGGTTGCGCTATGGGATTGCCTCGGCCTGTATCGGCGGCGGGCAGGGGATCGCGCTGCTGTTGGAAAATCCGGACGTCGTCTAAGGGAGGAACACTTGGCACAGCACATCGACTATTACGTTTCGCTCAATTCGCCGTGGACGCATCTGGGGGCGCGGCGGATCGAGGCGCTGGCGAAAAAACATGGCGCCAGCATGAAGATCTTCCCGGTGGATTTTGGCGCGGTGTTCGCAGCGTCGGGCGGGCTGCCGCTGCCGAAGCGGGCGCCGCAGCGGCAGGCGTATCGGTTGCAAGAGCTGCGGCGGTGGAAGGAGCATTTGGGGATTCCGATCACCATCCAGCCGAAATTCTTTCCGTCTGGCGAACAGTTGACGTCGGGGTGCGTGCTCGCGGTGCGTGAGACAGAGGGCGATGCGCCGGCGATCGCGCTGGCCCATGCCGTGTTGCGCGCGGTGTGGGAGGAGGAACGGAGCCCGGCCGATGCGACGACGCTGGCGGAGTTGATCAAGGGGTGTGGATTGGACGCGGAGAAGGTGATGGCGCTTGGGGCCGAGCCGCGTTGGCAGCAGATGCGGGTGGCGGACACGCAGGCAGCGTTGGCGCGGGGCGTGTTTGGCGCGCCGAGCTACGTGATCGGGGAGGAGATTTTCTGGGGGCAGGATCGGCTGGAGTTCGTGGAACGGTTTCTGGCGAAGGGCTAGGAATGTTTGTCCTCGCGAGGAGCGTCGCAGCGCAGCAATCTCGGGGCGGTGTGGCTTCACAGCTCGTGCACACTCGGATCGAGATGGCTTCGTCGCTCCGCTCCTCGCAATGACAGTGGGGGGCGATATTGGGGGCGTCAGAACAAGCCGAACAGACCGCGCAGGAAGCCTGGGGTCAGGGCTGACAGCGGGTTCACGGATACATCGGGGTTATCCAACGAGCCACGTACCGAATAGCTTGCCGCGAAGACACCGCCACCGCGCTCGGGGCTGAACAAACGTCCCACAAGCGGAATGTCGCCCAGCAGCGAATTGAAGAAATAGGCCGGCACAATGGTGCCGTTGACGTCGACGGTGTTGGCGCCAAGATCAAACGCGCCCTTCGCCGTCAGCCCTAGCGAAGGGCTGAAGGCGCGCGCATCGATCACCGTCAGTGCATCATCCGTCATCTCGAACGGAACGATCAGGTGGGTGAAACCCAGGCCGGGGCCACGCAGCAGCTCGACCAATCCGTACAGCGTCATCCCCTGCAGCAGGCGCGCCAGCACCGGCGCGTTGCGCACACGAAAATCATCGATCTGCGCCGTGCCGCTCAGCGGATGCTCGATGCGCGTGTCGTCGTAGGTGCCGGTGACGCTAAGCTGACCACCCTGGATGCGGTTGACGATGTCGAGGGCCGCCAGCAGTTCCCCGGCGTTGGTGGCGGTCGCTTCCAGCACGCGTTTGCTGCCGGACGGCACGATACGCAGGCTGAACGGTGCCTTCGACTCGGTCTCGCCAGTCCCCTGCAAGGCGCTGGTCAGACCGTGATTGCTGTCGAGTGTGGCCGACAACCCGAGGATCCGGTGATCGGCCGCCATAATCACCTGATCGAACCGCGCGTCCAGTATCCAGTGCGGGCCGGAGGCTTCCTGTGGTTTGGGCCTCGGTCCGGACCGCGGCGGCCGATGGGTGAAGTGGCCGGACAGGTCCAGTCTGGCGCCGGTCACGTTGATGGCGATCGGACCGATGCCGGGATGGTCCGGATCAGCAATGGGTAGGCGGATGGTGGCGCGGGCTTCGGTGCGGCCCAATGTCACCTGGTTGATGCGGATCATCGCCGGCTTGCCGCCGATGCAGGTCACGCTGCCCTCGGCGGCCAGGCCCGGGCCATTGATCACGACGTCGTCGATCGTGGTCAGCCGATCATGCAGCATCCGTACCGTGGCGGATGCCTTTGTCGCCTGGCCCGGTGGCTTGCGCCAGCCCAACGTCGCCACCGCCAGCGCGGCGGGCGTCAGGTCGGCGGCAAGGGCGATGGCGCCGGCGCCGTCGCGCCGCTCGGTCAGCGTCGCCGTCAGGCCAAGTGGGCCATCCACGAACGGGCTGAGATCCCACCCCGTGGCGGCGAGCTGGCGGGTGCTCGTGCGGCCATCGACGGTGATCCGTTGCAGCACCTGGCTGGGGCCGCCGGCGCGGAAGTCCATATCGCCGGTCATGGCGGCGGGAATGCCGGCCAGCGTCACCTTGCCGGTGAATTTCAGCCCCTGGGTGGTTGCCTCCAGGTCCAGCGTGCCGCTGTCCATGTCGCGGCCAGCGACAATGTCGCCGAGATGCACATCCTCCAGATGCGCGGTGGCGCGGATGCCGATGTCATCCATCGTCACATTGGCTTCCAGCGGGATGGTCATCGCCAGATGGCCGGTCATCGTGCCCATCGGGTTGCTCAGCGGCAGCGGATGTTTTGACAACAAGCGCAGCCGTGGGTCGCTCAACAGCGCGATCGCGTCGGGGATCGGGCCGGCGATGTTGGCCTCCAGCGTGCCGATCTGGTGCGGCTGCATGATGCCGGTGATGCGCATGCTGCCGCCGCGCAGCACCAGGCTGCCATTGGTCGGCGGCGCGCCCGGCTCCGGCATTTGGCGGCCCGACCGCACTGTGATCTCCAGCGTGTCAGGATCGACGATGGTCAGCACGCCGCTGCCATCGACGATCGGCGGCACCGGGTCGAGCCAGGTAACGTGCAGCCCCGTACCGATGAGCGACCCGGTGACGTGGGTCAGGGTGACGTCGGACAGGTCTGGCGTCGCCTCCAGCGCCAGATCGACGTGGCCGTCGCGCGCGATGCCGGCGGTAATGTTCTCGGTGATCCAGGCGCGTGCGCCATGGCCGACGCCCAGCGGCCACAGATGCGGCAGGTCAACGAAGGTGACCTGGTTGAGCGTGAGACCCAGCGTCGCCGCGTAACGATCCGGCAGGTGGGTCACCGTACCGGTGCCGCGAATGATACTGGCTGGGTTGCCGGGGCTGGCCGGCAGCTCCAGTCGCAGGGTGCGGAGCACGGCCTGGGTCGGGGTGATGTCGGCGGCCACCAGCGCCTGGGTGATCGGCAGAACGCCGTCGGCGACGTCGATGATGCCGGTGCCGGCCTGCAACGCCACATGTGCCGATTGCGGCTGCATCGTCTGGTCCAGCAGCAAGTCGGCCTCGCCGCTGATGGGGGCCTGGATCGCGGCCAGCGGGCCAGTCAGGCGCAGCACCCGGGCCACTGTGGCGGGGACGATCGGCGTGGTGCGCAGGCGAAGGTGCAGCGGCGCCTTGCCGGCGGGCAGCATGACAGTGCCGCTGATCTGCGCCCGCTGGTCGCCCAACGCGAGCGTGACGTTGGCCGTGCCGTCGACGCCGCCATGCGGCTGGCGGGTCAAGTCGAGGTCGGCGTGCGGGGCCCACCAGGTCATGCCGAACTGCTGGTCGCCCACCTGCACCGAGGCGTCGTGGATGCGCAGATGCATGAGCTGGCTGAGCGGGCCGGTGCGCGTGGCACTGCGATCCGTGGCCGGTGGCCGCGCCAACTCCGTCATAATGGCCAGCAGGGGGGTGGCGTTGGCGGGCGCAATGTCGGTGGTCGCCGGGCCGGCGGCGGCGGTGATCGACCCATCGGCGGCGCGGATCAGCGTGACGCGGGGCTGGTCGATCTCGAGCGCGCGCAGCACGATGCGGCCCACCAGCAGCAGGTGCAGTGACAGCGACACCTCGGCGCGCGGGACAGTCAGCAATTGCGTTCCATCGGTGTCGGCGAAGGTCACGTCGCGGAGCTGGATGTCGAGCGGGCGGTCGACACCGAGGCGGAAGCCCTCCCAGGCCAGGCCCGCACGGCCGATGGTGATATGGCCGAACGTGCTATCGCGGTTCAGCGTCTTCTCGACGCGCTTGGTGAGCCAGGGGAGGTCGAGCGGGCCCTGCGACAGGCGCCAGCCCAGAGCGCCGACCAGCACGGCGACGGCGATCGTCAGCTCCACCAGCAGGTGCACCACGCGACCGGTGTGGCGCGCGGTGTGGCGCGCGGCTTGACCGGCGAGGCGTCTCACCGCCAGCCTGCGAGGGAATCGATCAAGCGATGACATCCGCCGCGTTCCGCCTGCCCCAGTATTGGCCGCATCCGCACGACGCCACCGCGGCCGCGCGGCTGGTGGAGCGGTTTGCCGAGCTGGGCCGGGTAGAGGCGCGGTTGGCGGCGCGGCCGGCGGTGGCGGCGATGCTCGGCGCGCTGGGTGGCAACAGTCCCTTCCTGGCCGATCTGGCGATCCGCGAGGCCGCGTCGGTGCGGACGCTGGTGGCCGAGGGACCGGATGTGGTCGCGGCGCGCGCATTTGCCGCGATTGCCGCCCTGCCGGTGGCGGCCAGGCGTGACCGCGTGGCGGCGACGTTGCGGCAGGCCAAGCGGGTGATCGCCCTGGTGACGGCGATCGCCGATATCGGCGAGCTGTGGCCGCTGGAGCGGGTGACCGGGACGCTGAGCGAGCTGGCCGAGGCGGCATTGCGGCGCGCCGTGGCGCATCTGCTGCGCGCCGCGCATGACACGGGAGAGCTGCGGCTGCCGGATCCGGCGGAGCCGGAACGGGGTGGTGGGTTGGTGGTGCTCGGTATGGGCAAGCTGGGTGCCCGCGAGCTGAACTACTCGAGTGATATCGACCTCATCCTGCTCAACGACCCCTCCGCCGACATATACACCGCGCGAAGCGCCGGTGACGCAATGGGCGGGTTCACAACCAGGCTGGCGCGCGCGCTGGTGGCGCTGATGGAGACGCGGGATGCCAATGGTTACGTGTTCCGCACGGATCTGCGGCTGCGGCCGGATCCGTCAGTGACACCGCCGGTGGTCTCGCTGCCGGCGGCGATCGCGTACTACGAAAGCATGGGCCAGAACTGGGAGCGCGCCGCGATGATCAAGGCGCGCCCGGTGGCCGGGGACTTGGCGCTGGGGGCGGGGTTCCTGGAGGCGATCCGGCCGTTCGTGTGGCGGCGCGGGCTGGATTTCGCGGCGGTGGCGGATATCGCGGCGATGAAGCGGCGGATCGACGAGCATAAGGGCGGCGCGCTGGCCGATGCGCGCGATCCGGTGGCGCGGATTGCCGGGCACAATGTCAAGCTGGGCGAGGGGGGCATCCGCGAAATCGAGTTCCTGGCGCAGACGCTGCAGCTGGTGTGGGGCGGGCGCGACCCGGTGTTGCGGGCGCCGACGACGCTGGGAGCGCTGGGGCTTCTGGTGCGGGCCGGGCATCTGTCGCGGCGGGGCGAGAAGGAGCTGGCGGCGGCGTACCGGTTCCTCCGCGTGGTGGAGCACCGGCTGCAGATGGTGGCGGACCGGCAGACGCATGAGCTGCCGACGCGCCCGGAGGAGCTCGAGCGGTTCGCGGTGTTCATGGGTTACGCGGACGCGCATGCGTTTGCCTCGGCGCTGCTGGCGCAACTGGAGCGGGTGCGGGCGCGCTACGCCCAGGTGTTCGAACACGTACCGGAATTGGCCGAGGCCGCCAGCGGCGTGGCGCTGGATTTCCGGGGTGTCGATGCGGTGCCGGAGGCGACGCGGCAGGCTCTGGTCGGGTTGGGGTACGGCGATACCGCGCGGATCACCGAGGCGGTGCGCGGCTGGCAGGCGGGGCGGGTACGCGCGCTGCGCTCGGAACGCGCGCGCGATCTGATGGCGCGCATGCTGCCTGCGGTGCTGGCGGCATTGGGACGACAGCCGCAGCCGGATGCGGCGTTCGGGCGGTTCGATGGCTTCCTCGCCCGGCTGCCGGCGGGCGTGCAGATCCTGTCGCTGTTCGAACGCAATCCGGGCCTGCTGGATCGTATCGCTGCCGTATTGGGTGCGGCGCCGTCGCTGGCGGAGTATCTGGCGAGCACGCCGGCGGCGCTGGACGGGCTGCTGTCGCCCGAGGAGGCGCCGGAGGCGGTGCGTTTGTTACGCACCCGTCTGGCGGATGCGCGCTTGCTGGAGGAAGTGATCGGCATCATCCGCCGCACCGTGCGGGAGGAAGAGTTCGGTATCGCGGTGGCGACGCTGGAAGGGCGGGTGGATGCTGACCAGTCCGGGCTGCGGCGGGCGGAGCTGGCGGATGCGGCGCTGGATGCGTTGCTGGGGCCGGTGTTGCGTGACTTCGCCGATCGTTTCGGTCGCGTGCGGGGCGGTGCGATGGCGGCGGTGGCACTGGGCAAGGCGGGCGGGCAGGAGATGATGGCCGGGTCGGACCTCGACCTGATGCTGGTGTACGACCATCCGGAGGAGGTGACGGAGAGCCGCGGCGCGCGGTCGCTGCCGGCGAGCCAGTGGTTTGTGCGCGCGGCGCATGCCTATGTCGCGGCGGTGACGGCGCCGGGCGTGGATGGGCAGTTGTACGCCGTGGACATGCGGCTGCGGCCGTCGGGCAACAAGGGGCCGGTGGCGGTGTCGCTGGGCGGGTTCCGCAGCTATCACGCGTCCGACGCGTGGACCTGGGAACGGATGGCGCTGACCCGGGCGCGCGTGGTGGCGGGGCCGGCAGTGTTGCGCAAGCGGGTTGAGGCGGCAGTGGCCGAGGCGATCGTCGCGGCGGGGGAGCCGGCGCGGATTGGTGCGGACGCGGCTTCAATGCGCGCGCGGATGCTGCGCGATTTGCCGCCGCACGGGCCGTGGGATGTGAAGCTGCGGGCCGGCGGCCAGGTGGAGGTGGAGTTCATCGCGCAGGTGCTGCAATTGATCCACGCGCGCGATGATCGCGGCGTGTGCAGCGCGACGACGCGGGTGGCGTTGGAACAGTTGCGGGATGCGGGGCACCTGCCGGCGGCGGATGCGGCGCTGCTGATCCGCGCGGATCGCGTGTGGCGCACGGTGCAGGGGATGCTGCGCATCACCATCGGGCGCGCGGCGCCGGCCGAGTTGCCGGAGGCAACGGCGCGGCCGCTGTTGCGCGCGGCGGAGGTGGCCGGCGTGGCGGCGGTTGACTTGCCGGTACTGCGTGCGAGCCTCGATGCGTTGGCCGGCGAGGTCCGCGCGGCGTTTGTTCGGCATATCGGGGAGATCAAGGGATGAGTGTGCAGGAAGGCGATGCGGCACCGGCATTCGAGCTGCCGGCGACGGGCGGGCGGGCGGTGAGTTTGAAGGCGATGAAGGGCACGCCGTTCGTGCTGTATTTCTATCCGAAGGCGGATACGCCGGGGTGCACGAAGGAAGCCTGCGCGTTCCAGGAGGCGCTGCCGCAGTTGGGGAAGATCGGGATCGATGTGATCGGTGTGTCGCCGGACAAGATGCCGCCGATCGAGAAGTTCGCAGCGAAATATGGGTTGACGTTTCCGCTGGCGTCGGATGTCGAGAAGACGGCCGCGGCGGCATATGACACGTGGGTTGAGAAGTCGATGTATGGACGGAAGTATATGGGTATGGAGCGGAGCACGTTCCTGATCGATGGGAAGGGGAAGGTCGCGAAGGTGTGGCGGAAGGTGAGTGTCACGGGGCATGCGGCGGAGGTGATGGCGGCGGCGAAGGGGGTAAAGTAGGCGCGTCAGACCGTCCACGGATTGATTGCGCGGACGCCCGGGGCCACGAACGGAGCGACATCTCTTGTGGCAACAGCGAACCCGTGCGTTGTCGCCGGCGCGGCGATCTGACCGTGCGCGACTGAAATGACCCGGCCATTGACGCGGGCATGAACCATCAAGCGGGCATAGGTTTCGGCGGCGGGTTGATCGAAGGACAGGATACGGCCAGCGAATAACCCGGCGAGCAGGCCATTCAATCCTGTCGCGAGCCCCTCTTTTCGCTTGCCATCGGGCAGGGTCGCAACGCCGACCAGCAGCTCTGCGAGGCTTGTGGCGGTCAGGTACAACGTGTCGGCAACCTGTCGATCGAGCCAGGCCTGAACCGTGGGATCGCCCCACAGCTTCATCGGCTCTGAGACCACCTGGGTGTCGAGAACGATCATTCGAAGTCCGCCGGCTCGGTCGGCTGGGGGGGGGCGGATGTCGAGGTCAGTCCGCCCGCCTGTTGGCCGAAGGCGTCGAGTGCCGCGCCGATTTGGATGCGGGTGATGGGGCGGACGGCGTTTTCCAGAATGTCGCGAATTTTTGCTTCCGTGCAGCGGCCATGCTGCGCGGCGCGCAACTTGGGGCGGGGACGGCGTTGCGGGCCGTGCGGTTGTTCGGGATCCCTGTGTTCGCAGGGATGACCGGGCACGCCGGGATGCCGGGCATGCAGGGATGACAGGTCACGCCGGGGTGGCGGGGAGGTTCGTGGTGTCGGCGGGACCGCATGGTGGGGTTAGGCGGCTAATCCGTAGCGGAACGCGACCCAGAGTTTTTGCCATTTCGGCAGGCTGACGCGTTCGTCCAGGCGGGACCAGCCGCGGTGTTCGATGCGGCTGAGGATCGCGGCGTAGGTGGCGCCCATCAGGCGGGCGGGGCGCATTGCGGTCTTGTCGCACTCGGCCATCGCCGCCTGCGCGGTGCGGAAGTAATCGTGCGCCAATGCGGCGATGCGGTCGCAGACTTCCGGGAAGCGCGCGGCGCGCAAGGCGGCTTGCGGGTCGTGCGGGACCTCGGCGACGTCGAGGTATTCGTGCGGCAGATAGAGGCGGCCGCGATCGGCGTCCTCGCGCAGATCGCGCAGGATGTTTGTGAGCTGCAACGCGCGGCCGAGCGCGTGGGCGACGCGGTCGGCGTTTTCCGACGCGTCACCGAAGGCGCGCACCGACAGGCGACCGACCGCGGCGGCGACGCGGTCGCAATAGAGATCGAGTGTGGCGAGGTCGGGCGCGACGATCGGCGTTTCGCTGTCCATCTGCATGCCGTCGATGACGGCGATGAAATCTTCCTGGCGGAGCCGATAGCGGCGCACGGCGGCGGCGAGCACGCGGGTGATCGGGCCGTCGGTGACGCCGCGATAGAGATCGGCGATGCGTGTGCGCCAGGCGGTGAGCTGGGGCAACCGGTCCGAGAAAGGAACGGACTCGTCGTCGGCGATGTCGTCGACGACGCGGCAGAACGCGTAGATCGCGTACATCGCGTGGCGGCGATCGGGTGGCAGCACGCGCATGCCGCGATAGAATGAGGTGCCAGCACCGCGCACAATCGTTTCGACCTCGTCGAGGTCGGCGTGGGCGGCGCCCAGCGGTGTGGTGGCCGCACTCATGGCAGGAACCATAAGGATGCGAGCACGCTGGCGATGGCGTCGCCCTTGGTCAGCTTCACGCGCGTCGCGACGGGATCGTCGTGGCGCAATCGCTGTGTCAGGCGGTGGGCGAGGCCGACGATCACGGCTGTCTCCAGACGCAAGCCCCGCGCGCTTGTGCGGCGCGGCAGGTCGGTGGCGGTGGCGTTGAGGGCGTCGATGCGGTCAAGCAACGCGGTGAACACGGCACGCAGGCCCGGGGTTTCGCGCGCGCCGCGCAGATCCGTAACGGCGGCGCCATATTGCTGCAGCAGGTCGAGCGGCAAATAGCAGCGATCAAGCGCGGCCAGATCCTTGGCGCCGTCCTGCAAATGGTTCAGTACCTGCAATGACGTGCACAGCGCATCGGAGGGCGCCCAGGTCGCGCGATCCTCGCCATGCAGATCGAGCACGTGCCTTCCCACCGGCATCGCCGAATAGCGGCAGTAATCGTACAGCTCCCCCCAGCTCGCATAACGATGCTTGCTGGCGTCGCGGCGGAAGGCGATCAGCAGATCAGTCGCGTGCCGCGATGTGACGTGGGTTTCGGCGAGGCTCGCGCGCAGCCGCAGCGCGCTCGGCGCTCCGGTGTCGCGTCGTCCCAACAACACGGCTTCCATGTGATCCAGCCGCGTGAGCTTCTCCGCCTCCGATAGTATTGCGGAATCGGCGACATCGTCCGCATTGCGGGCGAAAGCGTAGAACGCGTGAACGTGGGTGCGTAGATCGCGCCGGATCAAAAACGACCCAACTGGGAAGTTCTCATCGCCGCGATCCTTGCCGGACCACTGCTCGACGTCCGGCACCGCGTCGTCGGCTAGTGTGCCGCCCCCTGGTAGGCTCGCTGCTTCCACCGCACCCCTCGGCCCCGGTAATGGTCGACCGCCGATCCGATCGTCGCAGCCATGTAGAACAATGCGACGGCGGGCAAAAGCACCGCCCAGAGGGGGGAGCGGCCGAAGCGCCGTAGCGTCGGCAGATAGGAGGCCGCCATGCCGGCCCAGGTGAGCCAGCCGCACAGGCCGGCGAAGCCGTGGGCATGTAGGGCGGCGAACGGCCCGACCAGGAAGGTCAGCGCCATGCCGAGCGTGGTGGCGAACAGCAGCAGCACCGAAAAGTGAAGCTGCACATAGGCGGTGCGCGCCACCATGCGCCAGATGTCGGCGAAATCGGGATAGGGGCGCACGGAACGCGCCAGGGTCGAATGCCCCAGCCAGATCCGGCCGCCCCGCTTCACCGCGCGGGCCAGTGCGACGTCGTCGATCAGGGCACCGCGGACCGCGGCGATGCCGCCGATGCGCCTCAGAGCCCGGCGGCGGATCAGGATCGTGCCGCCGGCCGCGGCGGCAATGGCGCGCAGCGGATCGTTCACCCAGGCGAATGGGTACAGCAGTTGGAAAAAGTAGACGAAGGCGGGGACCAGAGTGCGTTCGGCCAGGCTGTCGCAGGCCAGGCCGACCATCTCGGAGACGAGATCGAGATCGCCACGTTCGACCGGTGCGACCAGGGCGGAGAGGTGGCGCGGGTCGTGGACGATATCGGCGTCGGTGAGAAGGATCAGTTCGGCATCATCGGCCGCGGTGACACCCTGCGAGACGGCCCAGAGCTTGCCACTCCAGCCGGCGGGCGGGGGGGTGCCATCCAGCACATGCAGGCGCGGGTCGCGGAGGGCGCGGGCGCGGGCGCCGGTGCCGTCGGTGCTGCCGTCGTCGACCAGAATGATGCGGAACGAGCCCGGGTAGTCTTGGGCGAGGAGGGAGCGGAGTGTGGCTTCGATGACCGCGGCTTCATCGCGGGCGGGGACGACGATGGCGACGGAAGGGCGTGATTCAGAGAGAGCCGGCGACAGGACCGGGCCGGCTTGCCAGAACTGGCCGTGCGCCAGCAGCAGATAGAGCCAGATCAGCAAGGCCAGGCCAGCAAGCGCGGTCAACGGCGCATCACCACCATGCCGTTGGCCAGGAACCAGGCGACGGCTTCCTTGATCGCGGGGCGCACCGGGCGCGGCGCATAGCCCAGCTCGCGCATCGCCTTGTCGGAGCTGTAAAACATCCTGTGGCGGGCCATGCGCAGATGATCGCGCGTGACACGGGGTTCCATCTTGAACATCCGTGCCAGCCGTTCCTCAACCCAGGCGACCGGCCACATCATGGTGGGGCTCACCTTGTAGCGTGGCGGCTTGCGGCCCGCCTCCTGGGTGATCATGGTCAGGATCTCGCGCAGCGGCAGGTTTTCGCCGCCCAGGATGTAACCCTCGCCAATCTTGCCACGCTCCAGTGCCAGCGCATGGCCGATCGCTACATCTTCAACGCGCACCAGGTTCAGGCCGGTGTCCATGTAGGCAGGGATCTTGCCGTTGGCGGCATCGACGATCATGCGGCCGGTCGGCGTCGGCTTGTTGTCGCGCATGCCGACCGGAGCCGCCGGGTTGACGACGACGGCGGGCACGCCTTCGTCCTGGATCAGCTTTCGCACCGCCTGCTCGCCCAGGTATTTCGAGCGCTTGTAGGCGCCAACGATCTTCGCCGGATCGACCGGCGTGTCTTCATTCGCCGGCTGACCGTCATCGCGGACAGCCAGCGCGGCGACGGAGCTGCAATGGACGATCTTTTCCACACCGACGGCCTTGGCGGCGCGCATCAGACCGGCGGTGCCCTCGACATTGGTCCGCATCATCGGTGCGGCGCTCGGCACCCAGATCCGATAGTCGGCGGCCAGATGGAAGACGTAGCGGCAGCCGACGACGGCGCGGGCAACCGCGGCGGGATCGTTGATGTCGCCGAACATGATCTCCGCCTGAAAGCCGTCGAGATTGCGCCGGTTGGAGGTGGATCGCACCAGCACGCGGATCTGATGGCCGCGCGCGCCCAGTTCCCGAGCGACGGCCGACCCCACAAATCCGGCCGCCCCGGTTACCAGCGTCAACCCGTCCCGCGCCATCTGCCTCGTCACCTGACTACGTGAGGGTCGTATAGCGTGATCCCGTTGGGATGGTGTAGAGCCGCAGCCCCGCTCCAACGTCCACAAATGACGGAACTGTCACGCTGGTGAAGAAGCTCTCGGTCGCCCTTGCGTTTCTCGGCCTGTTGCTGGGCACGCTGCTGGTCGGTTGGTTCGGCGCCGGCCGCGTGCTGGCCGGCGTGCTGTCGGTCGGCTGGGGTGGGTTCGCGCTGGTGCTGGGT
>Ga0210386_10001530_pt1 | contig 20631 bp, 40 predicted proteins | sample IncBWH32OmetaG_FD_160091 | JGI IMG/M metagenome (GOLD analysis project Ga0210386, IMG submission 160091) | Forest soil microbial communities from Barre Woods Harvard Forest LTER site, Petersham, Massachusetts, United States - Inc-BW-H-32-O ...
TCAGGAAACAGATCGTCACGGACTGATTGCTCGTCACGATCGCCGCAGTGCCGCTCGTATCCTCGGTCTAATGCCCCGGATAGGAGGGATTCAACCGCCTTCAATCGTACCGAACCCTGAAAGTAGATTGTAGTTCTCTCAGGCATCGATCCTCACCCGGTCCTCACGTTTCACACTTCACGCTTCACGCCTGCTATATTTCGGAGATTCCACCATGATCGACCAGCTAAGCATCACCGATTCGACAACTCGCAGCGAACTGATAGCTTACACCACTGGTCTCGAGGACGAGATTAAAGAACTGGAGGCCAAGATCAAAGACCAGAAATCTGAAATCGAAAATCTTGCCTTGGCGCCTCAGCAACTCGAACGGTTGACTGAAGCTGCGGATCTGATGGCGGAACTCGGCCGGATTCACAATACTCCACACGCAAAATATCGATGGATCTCGGGAAACTGATGCGCCCTGTCAACGACGATGAAGTCCTCGCAGCTCTGGACCGGCGCATGGCCGGCCACGGCAACGGCGAGCGCACCGCGCGGGAACTGGGCGTCGAGTCGGCGCATTTGAGAGCGATGCGCTCAGGGAATCAGGCGATCAGCGTGAAGGTAGCGGCCGGACTCGGGTACTCGTTGTGTTGGGTGAAGAAGGCAGGAAAGTGAAACCTAATTTCGTTCTCGGAATCGACCCAGGGCTCAGCGGCGCACTCTGTCTGCTGCGGATATCCGACAGGCAGATCAGCCTTTTCGATATGCCTGTGACCGATGGCCGTGTCGACCCTGCGAAACTGGCGGGTATTATCGAGATGTGTAAGATGCAGGGTTCGATTGTTGCTGCAGTCGAGAATGTGTCCAGTATGCCACGGCAGGCCGGAGCCTTCAATTTCGGAAGATCCGCTGGCGTGGTGCATGGGGTATTGGGCGCCATGGGAGTTTCTATGGAACTGGTCAGCCCGAACGTTTGGAAAAAAGTTTATGGGCTCTATAAACTCCCAAACGAAAACCAAGCCGATACTAAAAATCGAGCCCGCGTAATAGCGAGTAAATTATGGCCTGAGTGTGCGGCGAATTTCAAAAGAGTGAAAGACGCAGACCGTTCCGAAAGTTGTTTAATTGCTCGTTTTTGGGCCTCAAAGAATGGCTGGCTTTGATATGATTCCTTATCGCGCGCCTCTCATCGAGCCCTACCCTTACCAAATCGAGGCTGCGCGCTGGATGGCTCAGCGACGGGACAGTTTGTGTGGCGATCCTCCAGGGGTCGGGAAGACGGCTTCGGCAATTCGTGCCTGCGATCTCGTCGGTGCCGCTAACATTCTAGTGGTCTGCCCGGCGAGTGTTCGCATTCAATGGGGTCGTGAGTTTGAGCGTTTCAGTCCAATGGATCGGCCAATGCAAATCTGTATGCCGAATCAGATTCCGAACACATCCGGAGTTGTGATACTTTTTTACGATCAGGTTGTGAAGTATCTTGAACGATTGATGTCTGTTCGTTGGGAATGCCTCGTCCTAGATGAATGCCATTATTTAAAGGAACGCTATAAAGTCGGAAAGAAAACTTCAGGCTATCGAACAAAAGCAATTTATGGTTTTGGAAAAAGGTTCCCTGGACTCATCACTCAAGCCGATCGTGTAATAAGACTCTCTGGAACACCCGCTCCGAATCACGCTGGCGAGTTGTTCACGCACCTCAAATCTGCCGGTATCATCGACACGCCTTATTGGGATTATCTGGCCAGGTTCTGTGAAGGTTTCGACAGTGAGCATGGCTTTCGTTTTACTAAGCACCGTAACGTCCCTGAGCTGCTGGCGCTTCTCAAGCCTTTCATGATTCGAAGATCCAAAGCCGAGGTCCAGCCTGATCTCAGCGAGCCGATGTTCGAGACCATTACAGTTCCGCGATCCGACGCAGCGATGGCACCGGAATTCCTTGCGATGATCCCGCAGATTACACAGGCTGATGAAGAACTTCAAAACGCGCTTTCTTCCGGCGATCCTGACGCGCAGTTACAGACTCTTGAAAGCATGGCGTCAAGCCTGGCAACTTTAAGAAGATACACTTTGATGGCAAAACTTCCTGCAATCGCGGAGCAGATCGAAGAGGACCTCACTAACGGCGGGATTCAGAAACTCACGGTTTTTGGAATTCACAAAATTGGTATCCGTTGGCTCAACGATAAACTCGCGGCGTTCCATCCTGTTACACTTACGGGCGACACACCCAGCCATCTTCGGCAGGCTCATATCGATCGATTTCAGCGAGAGGATAAATGCCGCTTGTTCCTGGGCAACATCGACGCCGCTGGCACAGGCGTGGACGGCCTTCAAAACGTCTGTGATGAGTGTCTTTTCTGTGAACAGAGTTGGGTACCCTCGCAAAATCTCCAAGCTGTCATGCGTCTTTGTCGCATTGGTCAGCGGAATCCTGTCCGCGCTCGAATCTTCAGTTTGTACGGGAGTGTCGACGAACACGTTCAGGACGTCTTGACGAAAAAAATGCGGGAATTAGCGAAGATATTATGACTTGAAATTTTTCTGAATTTTTCCTCTCGACAAACTCCAGATAGTGACGTACAGTTATTCCACAATTCCGAAAGGCCAAAAATGAACATCCAATTTGACACTGCTTCTATGAACCCAAGTGAGGCACAAGCCCTCCTTGTATTCCTGTCCACTCTCTACGGTCAGCCTTCCCAGCCCAGTCTCGCGCCAGCCCCCACCACGTTCCACGAACAACTCAAGGCAAGCGTCGAACAGACCTCCAGTGGTCCTGTCCTTGTCGAGCTCACAACCGAATCTACTACCAAACGCACCCGCCGCACCAAAGAGCAGATTGCCGCAGATGAAGCAGCCAAGACCGACAGAACCCCCACGGTCGGAGATCAACTCATAGCCGCCGAAGCCGCGCGGAAGGCTGCTGCTGAAGCTCAGCAAAATGCTGTCGCGCCCTCCTGAACGGCTACATCGCGCGGCACAGCATGGAAGACGCGATCGAGAAGCTGCGTGCTTTCGGATGCAACCGGGTCACCGAGGCTCTCGCTCTGGAGTCCGACAAGCTCAGCCAGCTTGCAGCTACACTCAATGGCTAGGTACATGGAATTTGACTGTCCACGTTGCGGCGTCGGTGTGGATGACGACGGCGACGGGGATTGTGCGGTCTGCGCGTCGGCAGGCAACGCGCTGATTGCGGCGTTGCAACACGAGCGCCATTGTCGCAAGCAAGCTGAGCAGCGGCTGCACGACTTGATAATTGCCACACAACCAGACGCGGCAAAGGCAGTCTCCAATGGCTGAACTAATCCGTAGCGAAAACGAAATCGAAAGGGCAACGGATATCGTTTACCAATTGCACTATCTTGGGCAGGAATCGTTGGAAAACTTAGTGCACTCGGTTCTTGCCGAGCTTGGGCGTAAAGCCGGTTTTCGAAACGCTGTTTCTAAAGAAGTGGCTTTATTCGCTGTCAAGGAAGTACCTGTTCTTTGTCAGGATGAAGGCTGTCCGCAGTTCGGAACGAAACACGTTTGTGTTGAACGAGAAAAGGCGGTCTCCAATGGGTAGCCCATCTCTCCATTCCAAACTACCTCCGTCGGGGGCAGACCGCTGGATGACCTGCCCCGGTTCGGTTGTGCTCTCTGAAGGCATGCCCGAGTCCGAATCCGAATACGCCGACGAAGGCACGCGAGCCCACGCCTACGCGCAGAAGTGGCTGCTGCTTCACTTTGCGCAGCACGGCGCGACTCCATCTCCGGCCCCCGGCGAGGAAGTCGAGATCCACAAAAACGTCAAGGTCTACGTCGACGAATGCATCCGGGTCAAAGGTCCAAAGGTCTATGTGGAAAAGCAGGTAGCGGTCAACGAGGATGTCTACGGTACTGCGGACTTCATCACCTGGCACCCGGATTCACACACTCTCTATGTGCGCGATCTGAAGTACGGCGCCGGCGTGGTCGTCAACGTGGAGCGCAACATCCAACTCCGCATCTACGCCCTGGCGACGCTGCTTACGATGAAGCTGCCGGCGCGCACGATCAACATCGGTATCGTGCAGCCGCGGTACGACCACCCCGATGGGTTCATTCGCAGCGTGGACTTCGACGTTGCGGATCTTCTTGACCTGCACGCGGATGTGCTGGATGCAGTGGGCCGCGTTAATGAAGCGAAGGCGGCCCACCCATGGGGATTGCAAACGGAGCCCATGTATCTCAAGCCTTCCGAAAAAGGCTGCCGCTGGTGTGCCGCATCCCCCAAGTGCCCCGCGATCAAAAATCGGGCGCAGGCTTTGGCCAAGCAGGTGTTTGCCGAGCCCACAGTCCTGCCTCCTGACAAGGCTTTGGCCAAACCCGCCTACAACCCTCTCGAACTGGCGCGCGCTCTCGACTTCATGCCGATCCTTGAAGCATGGATCAAGAATACTCGTGAGTTCGCATACGGCGAAGCTGAGAAGGGCATCGAGATCCCCGACTACAAACTGGTGGACAAACAGGCCATCCGTAAGTGGAAAGAGAACTTGCCTGACGCGGGCTACGCCCTGGCCAAGCACCTCGGCTGCGACGAGAAAGATGTCTGGAAGCCGAAGGAACTTATCAACGTCGGAGACGCCGAGAAACTTGCTCCCGGCAAGAACGCGAAGGAACGCGCCGCGATGCTCGAACCGTTTGTCGAGCGCAAATCGAGCGGTCACACCCTGGTGCATGTTTCGGACAAACGCGATCCGGTAAGGATCGATGCGAAGGCGGCGTTTGGTGAAGTGACTTTAGCGGGGATACTCGAATGAACATGGTGTACTTCGGGCTCCGCGTGAAGGGAACTGAAAAGTTCTTTCTTCGCCGTCCCAATCAGCGGCGCGGCTATTCGATGGATGAACCGGAAGAGCCAACTCAGGATAAACCGGTGCGACTTTTTCCATCGCAGAAGTCAGCGCAAAATGCTCTCATCCAATGGCGTCGCGGGGTACACGTCAACAAAGTTTCGTATCCAACTTCTTGGGACTCTATGGATACGGGCGAGGAACATTGGACTGAAATCAAAGACGTTCCTGAACGCAAGGCCGTGGAGATCGAAGTCGTCTCTCTACGTTTGACAGATTCGTAAGGCCACAGAGCACCGCGCTCCTAAGCCAACCGACAACCACAACCGATACTCAACAATCACAAAGGAGCAACAAATGCCAGACAACTTAATCACGCCTGAGTTCCGCGCCGCTTTCATCAGCGTCTTCCGTGCCACCGCAATGAAAAACGCGGATGGTTCCACCAGCAAACCGAAGTTCTCGATTCGTGCCGCGTTCCCGCCCAAGGCGGATCTGAGCGCGCTCAAGAAGGAAGCGCACGCCGCCGCGACCGAAAAATGGGGAGACAAAATTCCCAAGACCCTGCGCTCGCCGTTTCGCGTCAACGAAGAACTTGAAGCCCCCATCGTCGGCATCGGAGACGACTGGGTGATCATGTCCTTCTCCGCGAACGAGGACCGTCGTCCCGGCATCGTCGACAGCAAGCTGCAGGACATCATCGACGATGCAGACGTGTACTCCGGCGCATGGTACCGCTGCCAGGTGCGTGCCTTCGCCTACGATACTGCCGGCAACAAGGGCGTCAGCTTCGGCCTGCAGAACGTGCAGAAACTCCGTGACGACGATCCCCTCGGCAACGGCCGCATTCCCGCCTCCAAGGCCTTCGAGCCCGTCGACGTCCCCGCTGGGGCAGCGAACGGGAAGACCGCAACGTCGATCTTCGGATAATTTGTGGTTGGGTACGGGGAGGTGCAGAGCCTCCCCACTTTTTTGTGTTGCTTTATGCAGGAAGGGTAAATCGATGAGTGCTATTAGCGAGCAGCACAGGACGCTGAACGAAAACGGTATAGGGGCTTGCTCTGTGCCCATGTGGATGGGAGGTGCTCCATGTGGTTTTTGCGACAAGGAAGCTTACGGTGAACCTCCGCCGTCTCCGCGTCACATGAATTATTGTACCAACAGAATGCAGCGAGATGACTGCCGGTACGACGGCTATGTTCCAGCGCTGGCTTGCATCGGGCATGGAGGCCCACATTCGCGAGTTTTTAAGGATGGCGATATGTGGTGTGCTGTGTTTCCGGATTTTGCTAATTTACAAGAATCTGAGTCCGGATGGGGTGACAGTCCAAGTGCTGCGAGAGACGATTTACGCAAGAAAACCGGACGCGAAACAAAGTAGCACTTGAAAGACGATCATGACCTCCTGGGGCTTGGATTTCGAAACTTTTTCTCAAATAGACCTGAAAAAATCAGGCTTGCACAACTACGCGACCGACGAGTCCACGGGCGTTCACTGCATGTCCTACGGCCCCGATCCTGAGCACATCAAGACTTGGGTCGAGGGCGAGCCCTTCCCCAAGGATCTGAAAGCCCATATCGACCAGGGCGGAATCATCACCGCTTGGAATGCAGCATTTGAACTCGCAATCTGGAACTTCTGCTGCGTTCCCAAATACGGTTGGAAGCCTCTCCCGATCGCTCAAGTCCGCTGCTCCATGGTGCGGGCCTACGCGATGGCCCTGCCGGGCGCTCTGGAGGACGCCGCGCCGGCGCTCGGTGTGGACCAAAGAAAAGACGCTGAGGGCCACAGGATCATGCTGCAACTGAGCAAGCCTAAGAAAGACGGGACGATGTGGCGCCGTGACGTCGAGAGCCTCGATAAGTTTCTCAGACTCTACGAATACAACGCGCAGGATGTGAGGACGGAGCTTTCCTGCCTCGAGCGGTTGATGGAATTGTCCCCGTCCGAATGCGCTCTGTGGGAACTCGATTACAAGATCAATAATCGTGGTGTGATGTGCGACCTCGCTAGCGCCGATAAGGCGATCGCAATTATCCAGTCCGAACAGAAGCGGCTCAATGCTGAGATGCTCAAAGTCACAGGCGGCGTGGTCGGATCCTGCAACGAAGTGCAGGTGCTCGGCAAGTGGATCGCTGCGCAGGGCGTTCAGATGGACGGCCTGGCCAAGGCGGATGTGATCGACGCATTGGCGAACGCAGGGGATGAAGACGGCCCTTACGAAGAGGGTGATGATCTTCCTCCTTGGGTGACCCCGATGCCTCCCGCTGTTCGCCGTGCTCTGGAGCTGCGTCAGGAGGCCGCCAAGAGCAGTACGGCGAAACTGGTCACCATGCGCGAGAAAGCGTCTGTTGATGGCCGGTTAAGGAACATGCATCAGTACCACGCCGCGTCGACGGGCCGGTGGGGTGGAAGAGGAGTACAACCTCAGAACTTTTTCCGGGGAAGACCGGGAATCACTTTCGAAGACATCGAGGCCATGTTCTCGATGCTGGGCGACAAGGAAAGACTTGATCTGTTTTACGGACCCGCGATGGCTGCAATTTCGGACTGTCTTCGCGGGATGCTAATTGCAGGCGAAGGAAATGAATTAGTCGCATGTGACTTCTCTGCTGTTGAAGCGCGAGCCCTAGCATGGCTTGCTGGCCAGGAGAGTGTGCTGGAGGTATTCAGGACACACGGGCTCATCTACGAGCACGCTGCGGCGGGTATCTACCATGTGCCTTTGGACGAGGTGACGAAGGACCAGCGTCAGCGGGGCAAGGTAATAATTTTGGCCTGCGGATTTGGAGGTTCCATCGGAGCCTTTCAGTCCATGGCCAAAAACTACAACGTGACGGTTCCCGACGAAGAGGCTTTAGAGATTGTAAAAGCATGGCGTGCGGCTAACCAACGCATCGTTCAGTACTGGTATGAACTGGAAGAAGCGGTAACCTGCGCCATGAAGACCGGCGGCGTTCATTATGCCGGTGCCGGCGGCCGTCAGGTCAAGTTCCGCAAGGTCGGCTCTTTCCTGTGGGCTCTGCTGCCCAGTGGCCGTGCTCTGTGTTATCCCTACCCCGAACTGCAAATGGTCATGACCCCGTGGGGAGAGGAAAAAGAACAATTGACCTTCATGACGGTCGTGGATCAGACTCAGAAAAAGAAAGCAAAGACACTTCCGGACCCTAACAGCAAGGGCCGTTGGCAACGGGTCTCAACCTACGGCGGATCGCTGGCCGAGAACATGACGCAGGCGATCGCACGTGACCTGTTGGCCGATGCGATGTGGGCAATTGAATCTCAAGGAATAGAGATAGTCCTACATGTGCATGACGAAGTGGTCGCAGAAGTTCGGCAGGAACGCGCTGAATGGGCTTTGGGGAAGATGGAAAAAATTATGTCAACGACGCCGCTGTGGGCGAAAGGACTGCCGCTGGCTGCGGAAGGATTTCACGCAAGGAGATATCGCAAGTAAAAGGAGTGAATCAACATGCTGGAAATTAAGAATCGCACAAATGGTTGGGACGAGCGAGACTACAAACTGTGGTCCGATGTGAAAACACTTCCTTCTTACGGATTGATCGCTTTCGAAGACAAAATGATTTCAATGAAGCAAGTTCTTGCGTTACTTGAGAAACATGCTGACGCGCGATTCAATAAGGAGCACCAGAATGGTTGAGGAATTCAAACTTCTATCAAGAACAGTAACCAATCATCTCTGTGGGTTCCTAGAACGCGCCGAAAATCACACAGGCAGTTTCACCCATGGCCGCGGCACATTTTGCTCTACTTGCCACGAGCGCGTCTTCAATGCTCGTTTTACTGGATTTGGTGACGTTGAAGGCGATATGGAAATAGTGGCTAGACTGAGGAAAAAAGGCACTGAGATTCCGGTAAAGATCAGAAAAGAAATCAGCGACTTCCAAAACGAAGTTAATTGGAATCCTAAGTGGAAATGGTGACCGAATGAGCTTTCATAAAATCGAGCATGAACTCCTAAAGAGGCGTGAACAGGCTGAATCAGTACGAGGTAAAGATACGCCTTTTCGTGTCGAATTCCGGTATCGCGGCGGGACTAAACACTGGCAGTATTTTGTCACCTTCGAAGATGCCTCTCGTGCCGAGGATTCAGTTTGTTCTTACACTCCAACGGGGAGGGGGTACGTTGAGCGGCCACACTCTCAGCAGATCCAAGTCCGCGGACCCCGCGGTGGTTGGAGAAAAGAGAGGTCTTTGTGAACTGGATAACTGCCAAATACAAATCCGAATGCGTCTCCTGCACCCGTAACATCGACGAGGGCGAGCGCATTCTGTTCGATTTCGAAGAACGCGAAGCCCGGTGCAGCAAGTGTGGGGAGAAGATAAAGCCGGACCCGAAGAAAGGGCCGTTCGCGTGAAAAAGAGCCAAACAGTCGACAACATAAATCACCCTCAGCACTACACGTTCGGATCGATCGAAGTTATCGATGCGATTGAAGCGTGGGGCCTCGGATTTCATTTGGAGAACGTGGTTAAGTATGTGGCTCGTTCCGATCACAAAGGAAACCAATTGGAAGACTTGAAGAAAGCCCAATGGTATCTGAGTCGCAAAATCAGCAAGTTAGAACAAGGTAAGTAATGACCACCTCTCAATCGGAATTCGCGGTTCGTCTCGCACATAGCGGGTTCCATGTATTTCCTTGCGCGGTTAATTCAAAGCTTCCCGCGATCAAGGACTTTCCACACAAAGCGACCATGGATAAGGAACAGGTCAAAATTTGGTGGAATGGTCAGCCGAAAAATATAGGCATAAGCACAACACATTTCGGTACAGACGAAGCCTTGATTATAGTCGACAAGGACGTAAAAAAAGGAAAACGCGGCGACCTGAGTTTGATGCAGTTAGAACTTGAAGGCTTTGAGCTACCGCCAACGTTCACAGTGGCCACACCTTTCGGTGGGGAGCATCTCTACTATAGAGTCCCCAAAGCGTTACGTCAGGGTGTTGATTTGCTCGGAAACGGTCTTGACATCCGAAGTTTGGGCGGGTATGTGTTGGGTCCGGGAAGTGAGCTTGATGGTAAAGGTTATCCAATTATCAACAAGTCTTTCGTCGCGCCAGCTCCCGACTGGTTAGTGCAAAAACTAGGTGCAGCCCGAGAGCGCTCTAAAGCCGAATCCTCGTCTCTCTCGAATATCGAACCCGACCGTGCATTCCAGCGCGCGCAACAATGGCTTCTCAACTCGGCCCCTTTAGCCATCGAAGGCCAGGGTGGCGACGCCGAGACGTACAAAGTCGCTCTCCACCTGAAGGACCTCGGCTGCGATGCCGATCAGGCGCTCGCTCTGCTCATCCCATGGAACGAGCGCTGCCTGCCTCCATGGAGTCAGGAAGAACTCGAAACGAAAGTTCGCAACGCATTCAGGTACGGACGCGACCCGCAAGGCATCGCAGCACCCGAGGCTGTTTTTCCACCAATTCCTGAGCCAGAACCTGAGCCACCAACGGCCCATCCACTCGGGAAATTAAACGACCGTTTTGCTTTCGTCTTCTCCGGGGGAACCGGAAACATTTTGTGGGAGACTATGAGCCCCGATGGAGCGTATGTCTTTCACATGATGAACAAGCAATCTTTTTTCGATATGAACGCTGCGAAAAAATTGCAGATCGGGGACAAGAGCAAAGCCGTGGCACAACTGTGGATGGAGTGGTCGGGACGCAGAAGCTACGACGGGGTGGTGTTCGAACCGGGGCTCACCGTGGACAAAAAGTGGTACAACATGTGGCATGGATTCTCTACCCAGCCCGCCGACTCTCCCGATCATCCGATGGTCGAACGCTGGAAAGAACATCTGTTCGAGAACATCTGCAACAAGGACAGGAACCTGGCCGACTGGCTGACATGCTGGTTCGCTCATTTGATCCAAAAGCCTTACGAAAAGCCCTTGGTGGCGATCGTCTTCCGCGGCGGGAAAGGCGTGGGCAAGAATGCGCTGGTCGAGCGCATCAGCAAACTGCTCGGCGGCCACGCCATGACCACGGCCCGACGCCGGTACCTTGTGAGCAATTTCACAGCACATTTGCAGTATTCCCTGCTGTTCATTCTGGATGAAGCCTTCTGGTCCGGAGATAAGGAGTGCGAGGGTGTCGTCAAGGACCTGGTTACAGGCGCGAAGCACGTAATCGAGCCTAAAGGCAAGGAATCCTACACCGTGCGGAATCTCACCAGGGTGGTCGTGATCGGTAACGAGGAGTGGCTGGTTCCAGCATCAGAAGACGAGCGCCGCTGGGCAGTGTTCGAAGTCGGAGAAGGCCGCAGGCAGGACAGGCAGTATTTCACGGAGATGCGCGTGGGCCTCGACGAACAGGGAGGCGCGGCGCATCTACTTCGCTACCTGATGGATTACAAGATCACGCAGGACGTCAATCAGGCTCCGAATACGGCGGGCCTTGTGTCGCAGAAAATATCGTCCCTCGAGCCTGTCCAGCAATGGTGGTACGATACGCTGTCAGCCGGCACGATCGCGGGAGGAGACTGGGGAGGGGAGTGGCCGGATACGATCCCCAGCAACCGTTTAAGAGACGCGCTCAGGCGTTGGGTTGGGAACCGCAATATCAAGGGGCGCCTGCCTAACGACGTGAACTTCGGAAAGATTCTCCGTCAGATGGCTCCCGGTTTCGAAAAGAAAAAACTCGGCACTCGTCTGGCGGACGGAGACACGAGCTACGCGTATTTCAAAGCGCCGCTTGAGGACTTACGGCAGGAATTCGATGCCTACATCGGGGGGTCAACGCCATGGCCGGAATGAAAAGAAGAGTTGTTGTCGGATTTTCTGGCGGTGTCACGTCAGCATGGTGTGCTGGTTGGGCATTGCGAACATTTCCGAAAGATGAGGTGGTTCTCCTTTTTCACGATACAAAAGAAGAGGATTCTGATACCTACCGTTTCCTTCGAGAGATGATCGCTAAACTTGACCACCCGCTCACAGAGAGAAGTGACGGTCGTAGTGTCACCGAACTCGCGTATGACCACAACGCGCTGCCCAATAACATGATGGCGTTTTGCTCTCATGAACTAAAAATCGAGCCGGGAAATCGGTACATCGACGAATTGAAGAAGAGCGGAGTAGACGAGATCGTGAAGGTGTTTGGGTTCAGTTCAAATGAATCTGAGCGGGTTCAACGCATGGTTGCGATGGGCTGGAAGATGGGTTTCACTCCGAGGTTTCCGATCATAGAAGATGGAGTGAGTAAACAGGACTGCGCCGATTGGTGCTCTTGCACAATGGGCGTTCCTATCCCAAGGATGTATTCGTGGAGCGATCATGCAAATTGTGTTGGTTGTGTTCGAGGAGGGAAAGCGTATTGGCTAGCGGTGAAGGAAAATGCACCGGAGGTGTTTGTGCAACGAAAACAGTTGGAGGTGGAATTTGGGGCAACATTCAGTCGCAGATACTCGCTGGTGCAGATTGAGCAAGAAGGGTTGTTTCATAAGGTAAATAGGAAAGAGGCTATCGAGATAGGCTCTTGCGAGTGTGGATCATGAACCGACTCCTCGCCGCCGATGAACTCGCGAAGCGATGGTCGACATCCCGCAGCTATCTGGCCAATCTGCGCAGCCAGGGGAAGGGTTGCCCCTACGTCAAGCTGAACCGGCGGGTGATGTACCGTGAATCGGACGTGATCAGATACGAATGCGACCGGCTTGTCGCCACGGAATTTGTCAAGCCGAGACAGGCGGGAGTCGATGCTTGACCCCATCCTCATGACCAAATCCGAAGCCGAAATTGTGACCTTGCTGTTCCAGGGGCAAAAGGTCGATGAAATCGCGGCGGTACTCGGCGTAACCGACCACGCGGTCAAGATGCACCTGTGCCGGGTCTACAAAAAGGCCGGCGTCAGTTCGTCGATCGGACTCGTGGCGAAGGCTTGGAATAACGGCGGATACTTGTATTAGGAGGCTTATGAAACTCGCAATCGCAGCACTGATGATTGGAATGGCGGGGTGTGCGAAGCCTTCTCCTGAACCATTACGATCATTCCAACTTGCTCAAATTCAACGGATGCGCGCTCCTGTCCGAGACGATGTGGTGGGAGCGCCTTGCGATGCCTCTCCAGTTTTCGGTCCTTGCGAGATTACATATGTGGTTTATTTAAAAGATATTAACGGGAATGAACATCCATTATCTGTAGAAGATGGAAGTTCTAAAACGGACTGCGCAGCACCACCCAACGATCCCACTAAACCGTGCCACGCGCCAGTGGAGAAACTATTAAGAAAGCCGAAGCTATGAAATACGCAATCGCACTGAAAGCACTGGAAACGAAAGCGAAGTGACCCATGGCCGACCGATACGACGACGAAACCCCACACAATCCTCAACTCGAAGAGCGCGTGCAAAAGTACATCGACGCTGCTTGCATCGTGGCTGTGTCGATCGCCGCCTGCATTTTGCTTCTGGCGCTCGCATCCTGTGCCGCGCCCAAACGGGCTGCGTACTATCAATGCGACAAAAAATGCGTGCCACTGATTGAAAAAGTTGGGCCTGTCACAGTGCTCGTGCCGCGTTAGCGCGTGGCTTAACCGGGGATGGAGGGGATGATGGGAGCACCTTTGAATGCGTTTTTTGGCGGGTATCCGCAAGAACATCAACGTTGCGACTGCCACGATTGCACGCAAGCTCGATGGCGGATGTCGTTTCAGGGGCAGCTTGCCATTGCGCCGCCCTCGACAGTCACAACGGTAACGTACAAGCCGGAACACGTTCACCGTTGGGTTGAGCGAATCGACGAGGACAAGGGCGTTGGCTTCACTGAATGCGATGAATGCCACATCGAGAAACCGGCGTGACGCGGTACAGGCTATAGAGAGGAAACGGAAAATGACAGATGAAGAGTGTGTGAGGCAGAGGTTTAGTCGCATCGTGATCGCGCGGCAAATGCGTAAGCCAATTCGCCTCTACTCGCCCTATTGGCGGCAGCATGCTTTTAGTGATTGGCAAGCAGCCCGCGCCTTTACCGAGGCCCGCGAAGAGGAGATTCGGCAAGTAGAGGAAGAGATTGCGCTTTTAAATTTAGAGTTTTGGGAAATGCATGGCGAGATCAGACTAGCGACAATGGTCGAACAATACACACCGCTTGTCAGAGAACTTTGTAGGTGGGCACGCATTCTCGCACGCGAACAAGCAGCACTAACCGAACTGAAACGTGGAATGAAGTAGGAGGCCAGAATGGAAAAATCGGTGCATGTGATCGCCTGCCAAATTGAGCGGATTGTTTTTCCTAGCAGCTTCCGCAAGACTCCGTGGGCTAATGCAGGAGCGCACCGACGCAGCACTGGCGAAGGAGAAGTTGTGAGTGATCAGAAAAGCAGCACGCATTCAATCAAGTGGCGTCGAGAGGAGCGGTGGGCCAATCTAAGCGTTAAGCGCAAGGACGGCGACAGGACGGCGAACTTACCCTACCACTATCCCTGCATGGCTGGATGTAAGGATGATCATGGGGGGCCGGGGATGCTTCATCACGGTTCTACCGTCTTCGTGTATGTAGGCTGCACTTGTGGGTGGGAGCAATTGGTTGGAGATCATATCCATGAACCAGTAGAGGATGGACGATTCGCTTTCCTTAATCATAAAATAGACGCACTGGCGAAGGAGAATCAGTGATGGGAGATTTTTGGAATGATCCAGGTTTTTGGCTGATGATTTGGGGATTTCTTATTATCGGCATTTCGCGGTGGCTGGCGAAGGAGAATCACCATGAGTGAGCCAACATGCCAACACTGCGGTAAAACCGAACGCCAACACCCCGGCATAGTAGTTGAGGGCCGCTACGTCCCATTTTGCGATGCGGGTGAGCACACTAAATTCCTGCCGCAGCAAGCGGGGAGCGACAGCCCTAAGGTGCCGGATGATCTGCGGGAGCGCCATACGCTTTTAAAGGCTTGGACTGACGCGGGCAAACATCCCCGCACTGCTCACAATTCTTTCGAATTTGACAAAGAAATCGTGCGCCTCATCGAGCGCATCGCCTCCCTCGAAGCCGACAACACCAGGCTGCGCGAAGAGAATGAGCGACTGCAACGCGAGTTGAATCACGCCGTTTTTATGGACGATAAGCATAAGGCTGAAGCAAAGGCCGAAGTGGCACGTCTGAAGCAGCCAGTGGACCGCGCAATAGAACTCTTTGAAGATCTGCTCGACTGCCTAGACACGGAAGAATTCTCAGATACGCGCAAGGAAATCGAAGCATTGCAAGTTGAGTTCGCGGCCCGCTCTACCGGCAAGGGGGATCGGTGACCATCTGGGATTGTGAACTCGGCTGGTTTCCTGCGCTGCGTGTGTGGATCAAGCGAATTGTGGCACTTTAGAAGCCCTTGCTAACCAATCAGGCAGGGATGGGCCGCCTACAGCCGTGTAACGCGCTTTACGGGCTGCTACGAACGCAGGGATGAGCACACTTTCCGGCACGCTGTTGGCCGCTGTGATCGTATTCGGCCCCCATATTCCGTCCACCGTGGCGCCGCATGAGGTTTGCAGGAATCTCACCGCCCAGCCTTCACCCTGGTTCACGCTGGCATCCAGCACCATGGCGGCAATTTTGTTTGAATCCAGTTTGTCGAGCCAGACTCCCCAGAAGTTGCGCTTGTAGAAATCCTGAACTGCGGGACCACGTTGATCTTGAGGCAGCGCAAGAATCGCCGCGAAGTCCTCCGGCCAGTAAGCAGAGTTGATACCCGCAAGGGCCTGAGCTGCCGGATCGCTTCTCGTAGGATCCGGGTTAGGCTCAAACACGGGCGCACCGTTTTCGAATGCCGCCTCATTCGGAAGCAAGAAGGAATAGCAGAGGTTGAAGTCGCTCATTTCGGCACCGCCGTTTGTAGGTATTGTTTGCCGATAAAGACCGGCGAGAAATGCAGGATGTCGGGCGTCACGCGAAAGTCGTAAGCCTGTAAAACGTTCAACGATTGAATTCCAGCCACTGTCATCACATCGAAGACGAACTGCGAGCAGATAACCCGGCCTTTCGATGTCAGGTTGTGGTGGAAGAGCAAGCCGACGATATCGGTGTAGTTGTAGGAATAGCCGATGCAGGAATGCGCGTACTTCATAGCCTGCGCGTACTTTTCGTCATTAAGAGGCAACGCGTAGCGTCTCTCGAAAGTCGGCTTGCAGTAATTGGCCGGCCGGATCTGGACGCCCGAGCCTGCGTGCGCCCCTAAAAAAGAGCCATCCGGCAGCTCTATCTCGGTATGCGAAAACTCCGAGAAAGTAACAAACCGGATGGCTGCGGAGACGGCATCAGACTCCGTGATAAAGCGAATCTTGAGGTCAGGCATGACTATGCAATCGGCGTTACGGGTTGATAGTTGGCTGCCGAAAATCCAGATTCCGCCTGAATGTAAGCTGCTGTTCCCGCCTCGGCTGCGGTGATGTATCCGTCAATCTGTGTCAACGTTGCGGCAGGCAATCCTGGTTGAGCCTTGAGCGTAGTCAGGATGCCGATACTGCTGGCGAACAAAGCCATCGTTTCGGTCTGCACAGACGGCTTAGTACTGATGAGATTCACCAGCGATTGCGAATCGGTTTCAAGCCCTGCGACCAATGGCTCAAAAGCAGCGAACGGCGTAGCTAGGAGAGCGACATTACCAGCCATCTCAAGCGCGGGCAGGATAGCCTTGAATTTCGTCCAGAATCCCGTAGCGGGCGCTGGTGTGGGGGTTGTGCTCATTTCGTCGCTCCCGGCAGCGGAAGGGCTGCCTGCTGGCTCTGGACCGTGTTGACTGCTGCCTGAGCTTTGGCTTCCAAATTTGCCGTTGTCGTCGGGTCTGCTGCCGATACCCCACTGCTGAATAGCGCGTGATATTCCAGATAGACTGACTCCGCTGCGTTCAGGCTCACTCCGAACGTGTTGAACGCCTGCTTCACTGCCGGGGTCAGCGTCAGCGTTCCCGCTGCCGACTGTTGCTGAATCGACGTGTAGAAGGCGCGCGCTCCAGACAATATGCTCCCCATCTGTTGATCGGCCGCATTCTGGTAGCCGGGAGCCAGTTGCGCTGGAGTCGTCGTGGTTGGAGTGCAGCCCACCGCTGAGAAGCACGTCAGGAGAAATACTGCCCAGAACACTCCCGATGCTAAATACAGGGCCGCTAGTTTCAGTTTGCGCTTCATTTATGCTCCTTGCTTGGGAACTGCTGCCGGTTCTACCGGCGTCGTAGGGACCGCTGGGGGATCAAGGGCGGTACTCGCCGATGCCTCTTGTTTGGTTGAAGAATCCGTAGTGGTGGTAATGGTGGAACTTGAAGCTTCATGCCTTGCTCGTGCTGCCGGGACTGCAGTCTGAAACGCATTCCGAAACCATGACCACCAGTCCTGTGCATTTCGAGGAATCAATTCCGGCCATGTACAAACAAAAGCAATAGCGAGGGCTCCGATAAAGATAATCCATTCAGGAAGATTATTCGTAATCGCATTGGCGACTCCGATTCGGAGAGCTTCCCACGCGGGGTGATCGATCATGATCATTGACTCGCTCTCCCAAACTCCATGTATCGTTGCCGAGCCTTTTCAAGCGCATCGGTCGGATCATAATTGACATAAAAATTCCAGCCATTCGCTTCGAGATAGCAGCAAGCCAGATACGTGTCAATATCCATTGATCCGTGCTTAGAACCTTCCAATGTGACCTCTACATCCTGCAACCTTGGCAGCGGGATATGATGCATCGACCACCTTCAGGTGTTGAAGTTGCCATTATGGTACATCCATCCAAGTGCTTAAATTCAACAAAATTAACTCCCTGCCATCGAAATATTGCTGAAACACGCCACGCACGTCCCGCCGGCGGGAGCCTGATCGATCTGAAGCTGGTTCACGATTTCGTTCGGAGCCCATCCAATATTCGCCGCAGGGAAGGTCATGCCGAACATGGTGACTGTCTTTTTGGTGAAGTCGTAGGTCTTCAGGATCGAGAGCGGCGTGGCAGTCCAGGGCCGAAAAGGCGCCAGCTTAACCGGAGAAACGTGCCAGGTCCCGCTGATGTCCCCAACCCTTACCGTGCCGTCGAGTCCGATATCCATATCTCCGGGGTAGGTGAATCCGTCTGCGGTCGTGAGCCGGGTGTCGATCTCGATCCATTGCCGGGCCGGCGAATCGTCCACCGTCACCAGCACATTGGTGGTCAACTGTGAGAATGGGATCGCAGGAGAAGCCACAACCCCTTTCGCCAGCGCCCCGGCGCCCGTGGCACCCGCTACGGCCGGCCCGGACACGAATAGCTCCACGCTGCCGTCCGCGTTTGCCTGCACGGCGTAGAACGTGGGCTCGGTAAGATTGATGGCTGAGTTCCACACGGCGGTCCATGGCCCGAGAGCGGTGTAAGCGAATTGATAGGTGACGGTCATTTGCGATTTCTTTCTTGCTCCACACCCGAAGCAGTTCCATCCGCAAATCCCAGGTCATGCGCTACTTCCACACGTTTATCCAGGATACTGTTCATGGCGTGCTTAACTTCACCCACTTCCCGCTGAACGCGAAGGACAACCAGAGCGACATAGGCGCTGATACCGGAAGGAATGATGATCTCGATGGCGTGTATCACTGCGACCGTAACAGTGTCAGTCATAGTAGGCCTTCATGCCCGCCGGAATCTTGGTATCGCTTTATCAACTCATCAATCTGCTCATCGGTGTAGCTCGCAACGGGCCATCTTTTCTTCACCCACCGCCTCCAGACTTCCCGCTGATGTGCTTTGGCATCTGCATCTAATTCTTCATCCGTTTTTTCATGCAACGGCTTCCTATCATCCCTTTTTGACGTTGGCGGGATAGGAGGCTTATCGGTCATTGTGCCGGCTTGTGCGCGGTTGCGTCGGCCAGCGCTTTTTTGTAGCATTCTTCTCCGTAGGCGTTCATGTCTTCGGTAGCATAAAAACCTTTGGGGGTTGAGATTGAAAGCGCGTTGGTCGGAGGGCACGGATGCTGCCCCGCGCCGCCGCAAGGAAACGGATTGGGAGAACTCATTTTGTCACCTCATCAGGATGATAATCCGCGTGTGTTTGGGAATCCTGTAATATTGAGTGATTCTGCGACAAGAATAGCGCTTTCAGATTCGGCCCACAGCCTCTCAGGTTCATAATCACAGTTAGAATTCCGAGAAAAAGAGTCGCTAAACCTAGCCACCTCTTAAATCTCTTCTCCGACTCTGTGACTTTTGCGGCTAGTGCGATTCTCTCTGCTGCCTGATCTTCTTCCTTCTGCTTCTCGGCCGTTTCATGATCCCTGACGAAATCCTCCAGTGTTCTTAACTTGGGATTGACTTCGTTGAGAATCTTGAAGATCATCTCGAAGCGTCCATTATCCTCGGCACGCGCAGTCTGAAGATATCCCGGAGGGCCGCCATTGGAGTTATAGAGGCGCTCCAGGCGCTTGTCCATATTCGCCACTGCGGACTCCACGGGTTGTAATTGCCGGGTGATTTCAGCTACCACAAAATCCCTGCTTTCTCCCCCGCGTCGCCTCTCGACGGTCACTGGCCCACCTCAATTGGATTCGTCCACCGCCCCATGCGGTTCGGTCTATTACTGACCAGGACGTTGTCACTGCAACGACTTCTGCATAATAAACACTACAATCGCAAAGAACGCCACAATCCCGCACCAGAACAGAATTAATAAAATTCGCCGCTCTCTGTCGTCTTTCCAGCTCATTGCGGACCAGCCGGTCCCGTCGTCGCCATCGCCGGTCCCGCCGTCAATGTTGGGGGCGTTATTTGCGTAGCTTGGGGCATTTGAAAGGCCACAATTGCACTAACAGGGCCTGCCGCACCTCCTGAAGGGGTATCTGTCGCCGCGTAATAGACGAGCGTCCCGTAGGGTTCGGGATCTTGATAGGCCGTCGCTGTCAGACTTTTCAGGGGGAACGATGCGACCGTGTTGAAGGGACTGTTTCCGCCTGCAAGTTGTGCGGCGAGGGCAGCCGGGGAGCAGACAGCCGCCGTGCCGACGCACTTATAAAGCGTGATCGTATCTCCAACAGTGCTTTTCGGGAAGCCGATCGGCACGCACGGGTTGGCGACCGAGCAGGTCTGCCCGTAAGCTCGCGCACAAATCAGCGCCATGATCGCTATGACGAACAGAAAATAGACAACGGCTGAATTGAGTCTTTTCATTGCGCTCCTTGAGGTCCCGAAGTCACGGGAATCTGGGAAAGGATGATCACGGAAGGTTGCGGAGGAGGGCCCGAACTGATGGCATACGTCACTTGGCCGACCGCTGAGTTCGTATAGCCGGGGCAGCCGATCACCATGGCGTAGTACGTGCCCGCCGCGTTGATCACGAAGGAATTCGTGTTGATGTCGCCTGTAGTCGGAGGGTTGTGGATGCCCCAATAGACGTAGGGATTGCAGCCCGAGGTCGATGTGGTGATCGTGCCCGGATAGTTAAAGGCGTACGTGCCGTTGACAGGGGAAAAGACTGGTGTTGCAGCGGCACCGCTCGATGTGTAGACGTAAGTCTGGACGCCAGAATTCAGGTTCGCTGCTAGGGTGCCCATAACTCGTAACGTGGTCGGATTGGTTGAGATTAAGAGCGCGGTTGAGTAAGTCGCTGTCGTCCCGCCTGAGCACGTTCCTGCGGCCGGAGCGGTGGGATTCGAACCGTCTGTGGTGTAACAGATCGACGCGCCACCTGTCGAGACGGAGCACGTAACTGTCTGCGGCGGAGTGCCTGAGGTCGGAGAACACGTCGGAGTCGCCACCTGTGGCGTGCTTGAAATCAGCGGGTGCGGATAGGCGTAAGGTGTGTAGTCCTGCGACCAGCTTCCGCTTATGCACTTGTAGCCGAGGCCTGAACCGAATCCGTTGCCG
>Ga0210386_10001531_pt1 | contig 20591 bp, 30 predicted proteins | sample IncBWH32OmetaG_FD_160091 | JGI IMG/M metagenome (GOLD analysis project Ga0210386, IMG submission 160091) | Forest soil microbial communities from Barre Woods Harvard Forest LTER site, Petersham, Massachusetts, United States - Inc-BW-H-32-O ...
CCTTTTAGCTCCCGCACTGTGTACTCGTCCGGCCAATATGACAGCCCGTCAAGGCGTATCGCTGGACGGAGGCGTTCGGATGGTACACATATCCGGCGAGGATATCGAATGAAGCGTCGTCAGGCACCTCCGAGAAGGCTTGGTAGTGTGTTGGTCAAGAGTTCGGCTGGGTCGCTTGCTGGGTTATCGCGTACGGACCGGAGCCATTCGGATCGATTGCCGGGTCGGGAGGCTACCATCTCGAACGGGGTCCAGTCGGAGGGGGCTCTGAATGTCGTCGGTGGGACTGTGACGCCAACCGGCATGCTACGAAGCGTATATCTCAAATCCGATCTTTGTCTCCCGCCAGGTACGCCACCGCACGCTGCAGCCGGTCCGAGTCGTCCTGAAACGTGCTCACCCCGACGCGGGCACAGCAGCCCGCGAACACGGCCATCGCCCGCCCGGTCGATGCGGGCCGGGTGACGCTCGTCGAACCCGGCCAGGCAGATTCCGCAGCATTCGTTCCGATCGGCCATGTGCCTGTCGAACTCCTCCTGGGTGATGATCCTCGTGGTGCGCTGGCTCTCGGGCTCTCGCGCGACCTACCTATATAATGTGCATCGGGGTCCCGCTCGGGGCGCCGCCACACCGCCCGACCGGTGTTGGGATTCTCGCGGCCGGGGGCGGGAAATGTATTCTTCTCGGCGAATTCCGGGTGTTTTGTGTATTCTTCATGTTCTGTGTTTTCAAGGACCTATGGCAAATCGAGCCTGTAAACTATTGAAACATAAGGGGCCTAATTTTCGAGATTGAACACGGTTCAGCAGTGAGGGTCATGGACAGCGCCTCTGCCCTGACGCGAGGTTTCCTGCAATAAACCGACCCGCCCCCCGGTCTCGTTGGGTCCCCCGGCATGGGTCTCATCCGTTCACTTTCGCTTGGCTGCGCGTTCCCGCGCTAGTCGCGCCGCAGTCCGCTTCTTGGCCGCTGCGAGCGAAGCCTTCTTAGCTCGTGCCGAGCGTTCCTCTGCCGTCATGGTCTCAAGGCTACGCTTGCCGCCGATCTTGCCGCCCTTCCGTCCGATCTCGCGCATGATCTCACGGAACAACACTTTTGTCTTCTTGTCCACGATCCCATCTTACGACGGTTTAGATAAAAGTTACCTTAGAGTGCAAAATGGTACTTGCATCTAAAGCGTGTTTAGCATATTCTGAGCGTGGTTCTGATGTTCGATTATTAGAAGGAATCGAACACTAGAGCGAATCGGGACTGCGACAGACGGCAATCTGGCACAGCCCCTAAACAGCGCGAAAGGTATTTTTCACGATGTCTACTTCTGACAGTACCGCAACTGACAAACGGGACGTTTACGCGCGCGTGACGGACCAAATAATAACAGCAATCGAAAACGGTGTAGGAACCTGGCGTATGCCCTGGCACACGTCTGGCAAGTTTGCCTTCTCACCGATCAATGTTTCCAGCAAGAAACCGTACAGGGGCATCAATACCGTATGTCTCTGGGCTGCAGCCCAAGCCAAAGGCTATGAGCGTGGCGAATGGGCCACGTACCAGCAATGGCAGGACAAGGGTGCTCAGGTTCGCAAAGGCGAGAAAGCCACAACGGTGGTGTTTTGGAAATTCGCCAACAATGCTGCCGAGACTGAGGATAGCGACGAATCGCCCAAGTCAGGATCTCGCCTACTGTTTACACGTGGCTATTCCGTGTTCAATGCCGCCCAGGTGGATGGATACGCACCGAAAGCCGAAGCGGATATGCCAATGCCGGAACGGGTTGAACGGGCCGAGATGTTCTTTCAAACGATAGGCGCGAACGTTCAGCATGGCGGGAACAGGGCTTACTATGCGCCGGATTCCGATTACATTCAAATGCCGCCCTTCCAAGTCTTCGTGGAGAACGTCGCGTACTATTCCACCTTGGCGCATGAGCACAGTCATTGGACAGCTCAGGCATCGCGGTGTGATCGGCAGTTAGGAAAGCGTTTTGGAGATAACTCTTACGCGGCTGAGGAGCTGATAGCAGAGCTAGGTGCCGCGTTCACATGTGCTCACCTGGGCTTGACCACAGAACCACGTGAGGATCACGCGCAATATATCAATTCGTGGCTCAAGGTTTTGAAAGCAGACAAACGGGCGATCTTCACCGCTGCCAGTAAAGCACAACAGGCGACAGACTTCATGATTCAGCGGGCAGGTCAAAACGTCTGCCCTGCGGAGGTGGCCGCATGAGCGCCTCCATTCACACTCATCGTTCCACCGCTTACGTAAAACCGATCAACCAACGCGGACGGGCTTGGAAACCTGACCCGATCACGAATCAGTTTCGGTTTATCGTCCGAATGGCTTACGCGTGCCATGAACGAGACGTTCCATACGTGCTGACTTGGGGACTGGCAGATGGCGTGATGTCCGCTACGATCCAAGTCAGTAGCGATATCCCGCTGCCAAAGCCACTGCCGAAAGCACCCAAGGCGAAGCCAGTGCAGCACTGGAAACCATCTGTGTTCGATGCCGTGTATCGTTTGGACGCGTATCATAATGCAAACCTGAAACGACGCGTTCCGGGGTTTGTGATCGAGCACTCGTGCGGTCTGTCCATCGTTCATCCGTCCGATTCTGACGAACTCGGCGGCGACGATTCGGATATTCAGCAAAACTGGCGTGTGACGCACACCGGTTCCGGCCTGGGCTTCGGTCTAACACTCAATTTCAAACGCGCTACAGATGCGTTAACACTCGCGGCATCTTTTCCGGTGGATTGGACGCAAGACGCCGAGACACTGAAACTCAATCCCGAATTCCGCAAGGCAGGTTATACCGTCCAGGCGGAGTACTCCAAGGGATTCGACAAAGATGCGGCCATCCGTCGATTGGCAGAATTGGAGCCTGCTGCATGACCAACGTCGATAAACAGCGAAAAAAGATGATTTCACCGATGTCTAATTCAAAAAGTACCCAGCCCCGCATTGAATTCAAGAGCAATGCGCTGTCGGCGACCGCATGGACCGAAGCTTACTATGCATCAGAAGCGTTCGCACGAGGGCGCAAGGGAATCACAGACACGAAGCCTTATAAACCGGTCAAACTCAGTTACTCGGGTCGAGCCGCAGAGGAGGTGCTGGACGACGTGCGCGACAAGATCGCGCACATCCGCGGGGGGCTGCTCGGACCGGAGGAACGTCGGGGCGACGACGAGCAGTAGATCATGGATCTGGCCGAGGTGGAAGCGGTCTTCGACGAGGCGATCAAGGGACTTGCGGTTGAGCCGGTGCGGACTGTAACAGTCCAACTGACCAACGCCGAACTCGATTCGATCGGACTTGCCCTGGGTATCGCCTACGACGACCAGGCCAGCTACATACAAACTGCGAGGAACGCGATCCTCAGACCAAGAGGGTTAAGTCTGGGCAATTTCGGGCTATCGCTGGAGCGGCAAGCAGTCTTGGATTGCACAGTGAGGAAGGGCTGTGGGAATCGCTCGTTAGCGACTGGGGCGCGCTTGCCGAGCACGTGCTGCTGGAGTATTGCGACGTGTGTGGCGCGGCGCTCACACCGGGCCAGAGTGGAAAGTGTGACCATTGCGAAGGGAAAGACTCATGATCCCCGAGCAGATTACTGACCTTGTTCCGGCGGCCGACGGCGGTTCGATAGTGGCCAACCGGCCCGACACCGAACGTGCGCGCGAGTTTATTCAAGCGAGTAAGGCAGAATCTACGCTGCGTGGGTATCGTGCGGACTGGAGGGAGTTTTGCGCGTGGTGCGAAGGCCAGCATGTTTGCCCGCTACCGGCATCCCATGAAGCTATAGCGGCCTACATCGCGGAGTGCGCCTCGCGCCTGAAGGTCGGGTCAATTCAGCGGAGATTGAACGCGATCGCCGAAGCTCATAAAGCTGTCGGCCTGGAATCTCCCACGCATCACGCGATGGTCATGAATACCATGAAAGGCATCCGGCGCAAGCTCGGCACGGCGCCCGCACAAAAGGCACCGGCGCTAACGGATGATATCCGCGCAATGGTGGACGCGGCTGGCGACGGCATGATTGGCGCTCGTGACCGGGCGCTGATCCTGGCGGGATTCGCCGGAGCATTTCGCCGTTCCGAACTGGTGGCGTTGGATGCTGAAGATTGCACTTTCGGAAAGGATGGGCTGACGATCAACCTACGGCGTAGCAAGACGGATCAGGACTCAGCGGGCCGGAAGATCGGCATCCCATACGGTGCTAATCCCGAGACGTGTCCGGTGCGCGTGCTTCAATCGTGGATGGAACTGGCCGGTATCAACACCGGTCCGATGTTTCGGTCGATCTCGCGTCATGGGCGAGTGCAGCCAGGGCGGTTATCCGGCATCGATGTTGCGCGCGTAGAGAAAAAACTCGCCGAACGCGCTGGACTCGATCCGGCAAAGTACGCAGGCCATTCCCTTCGCGCGGGTCACGCGACCAGCGCCGCGATTGCTGGAGCATCGGAGCGTAGCATCATTAACCAGACTGGCCATCGGTCGGTGCAGATGGTGAGGCGATATATTCGGGAGGGAAACCTGTTCAGAGAGAACAGCGCTGGGAAGTTGGGGCTGTAGGGACATCGAGAGGTTATCGACAGTCAATACGTGGTAGTCCTAGCCATTCGCCTTCGCACGATCAGGATGATAATGCCAGCCAGCCCCGAGGCAATCAGTAGGAACGAGGCGGGTTCAGGGATGGATGTGATGTGTGGTGTGGCTATGAAACCATGTTCGCGGGGAGTGCTTGAGCTATCGACGAATGCTCCAACGATCTCGCCAGAGTCATTGATGCCCGACACGAAGGTAGATATCGAGCCAGGCACGTTGATGGGGATAAATCCGCTGACGGTGTCCAGGAAACTACCTTCGTTCGAAGTTCCGACAATCTCCCCGGTGTCATTGATGCCATTCAGGCTGGTATTTCCGCCGGGAAAATCGAGTGTGACAAATACGCCGTTCGTATATAGGAAGCCGTGATATGTCCCATCTCCCAGACTGTAGCTGCCCACAATCTGGCCGACGTTGTTGATGCCGTTAGCTACGGTGGTCGCCGTGCCAGGGACGTTAATAGCTGTGAAAACTCCATTCGTGTCCAGAAAGCCGTGCGCACCGGTGTTATCAGCGAAGTACCCGACGATTTGACCACTGTTATTGAGGGCATGAGCCTGGGTATTGGTGCTGCCGGGAGGATCGACAACCGCAATGCTATTGCCCGCGAGTGTGAAGCCATATTGGATATGGCTGCTGGTCTCAAAGGTTCCGACAACTCGGCCACCGTTGTTGATCCCGGAAGGAAAAGTGTCAACCGCTTCGAAACTCGGCGGCATAGGGGGAACAGCGAAAGTGGTGAACGTGCCGGAACTATCTACGAAGCCCAGGAAAGTCGGCGTGGTATAAAAGCCGACAATTTGACCGGTATCATTGATATCGCTAGCACCAGTGTCGATCGCCCCTGGGACATCAACAGTGGCATACGTGTAGCTAACTAGATCGGCCCAACCGACTTGGAGCGAACCAAGGGATGATCCCATCACCAGCAGAGTCAACGCTACGCTCGGTTTCATATTTCCTCCTATACACGAGCCGACGACGCAGCGGATAGCAAGATGCTATCGAAAAGGGACACTGCTTGAGGGGATTTTATGGCGGTTTCTAAGATCCGTCAACTGGTATTGTACTCAGGGTTGTGTCAAGACATCCACAAAAGCCGCAGAATATCCGGCTAACTCGTGAAGGAAGTGGCGGAATTGTTACTCTGAACTGCTTGTTCGCTTCCAGCTTCGATCGCGCACCACGATACCGGCGAACACCAACAACAATCCTGCCCAAAGCGAGTATGGGGTTATCGTACTGAGCGGGGATAGCCAGGTCGGAAGAGTCAGGTGGCGCGATTCAATGACAGACCGGCAGATGTGGGCGATGATTGAGATGGTCGTGATGCCCACGCCGGTAGCGTGAAGGGCGTTCCCCATACGCATGGACTTGCTCAGCTTTTGAACGCGCATGACAGCGCTCAGTCAGGTGGTACGAGGTTCTGTTCGATGGATATCTTACGCGACTCTTTGACCACCTGTGCCCGTAATCATACGCCTGTTTTTGAAGGAACGGAAGGGTTCTTTGCCCACTTAATTTGGAAGTGGGTAAAATCTGTGCGCCTGCGGGAATACTACCGTTTCTTCGTGGCCGAACGAATCCAAGGTGCGCCTGTAGTCTCATGCCGGATGAAGTGTAGAAAGACCGCAACTCCGCAGCCTAAAACGACGGCAGCAGGAAATACATACCGTATCGCAGGAATGCCTATGAGGAATATCGCCATGCTGCCGAAGGCGAAAATCGCGCCTGCAATCCCTCCCCCAACCGCTACCTTCGCCATGTTGATTTGCGGAGTTCGGGTGTCTTCTTTCATCGCGGCACCTTCTGGCGCTAACCTAATTACGGGTTTAAACTTCCAGAAGTTCCCCGATCTTTCCGCGCCTGGTTAGTTATCCCCAGCATCCATCTCGGGGTAACACGCAGGCTGTGTTGAATCCTGAACAAGTTACAGCGGCGAAGTGCGGCACAACGTGCTCCACCTTCACAAGCATCCGACCCCAGGTTTGGGAACGAAGGCAGTGAACATGCCACCTTTGTCAAGGCTACCGAAAGTTCGGTAGCGGGCTACTTTGATTTCGCAGCCGATCTGAAACTAGCGATTGCCAGCAAGGTCGCAGAGATGAGCGCTCCCACCAGAAAAAGGAATCCTGCAGCAAGAAACAATTGACCCTTCAACGTGTGCCTAGTAAATAGAAACACGATTATATTCGCAATGAATGGAACGCACAAAATTGCGAAGAAAGTACCGACGCGCCCCAACCTGGATTCCCTTATGACCGACATCACGACAGAGTTCGTGGAATCACGCACAGTTAGATCATACGGCAACACGAGTCAGAAGCCGCTACGCCACTCTTTCTAACCCCCGATCTGACGCGTCCAAGCAGAGCCACCACGTCCGAACACTTCCCACAGCCGATCCGTCGCGGCGCTGGCGCTACTTTCCGTTGCGTTGCGGGACGATCCAAAGAAAGAACTCGCGGCTAAGTCCAATGTCGTCCCCGGTGTCGTCGAGAGTTTGTTCTTTGTTCGGCTTCCAGTCACCCATGCCAAATGTATTCGACACAATCCGCGTGCCCGGTTTCAAATCTTTGAGCAGTTTGGGGCGAAGTTTGAGATTCACGCTGCTCAACAGAAAAAGTGTAACCACGCTCGCTTCGTGAATGTCGGCGTTGAATAGGTCGTTCTCCTCGAAGCGCACGAGGTTTTCCACACCAGCTTTCTTGGCGTTCGCCTTCGCCTCCGCGATACGTTCCGGGTTGATATCGATTCCAACGCCGTGAGCACCATACTCTTTTGCGGCGGCGATCACGATCCGGCCATCTCCACAGCCAAGGTCGTACACGATATCTGAGGATTTGACATCTGCCAGTTTTAACATCGCCTTTACTGCCGCTTCGGTGGTTGGCACGTAGGGAACATCGGGTGAGTGCTTGGGCTGGGCAGTCTGCGCGGCAGCTAACGATGTGAACAAAACCAAGGCAAGAACGCCGCGAAGGATCGGTTTGTGATTCCGCATAGGTCACCTCCAGTCGTAGACGCGGACGTGGCAGGGAGAGTGTCAATGCCGCAATTGTTTCACGTAAGATTTTCGATGTCGTAGGGCAGGAAGAAGGAGGGGTTCCTCGAAGATCGCCTCCGATTCTGAGCCGCGCCGTTCAGGACACCGACGTGTGGTTCGTAGTCACGCGGTGCCCGCAAAATCACTGCTCAAATGCAAATGATCGAAGAACCCCTGTGAGAGAGTCTCTTCCGTTACTGATTCTACATCGGCATGGGTTTCTTGCAACCTGGATGAATTACCAGCATCTTCCGGCGTGCCTGTATCCGGAAGGGAAAAACAGGAATGATTCCTAAACAGGCATACTTCGAAGTCCAATCACCGCGTGCGAGCTAGAAACATCACGCAGCGGTTTCCATTTCTAAGAACCAGCGCGGCTTGCACGAACGCGTTCGACGACGGGTTTCCACTCAGGAGTGATGGGCTTCTTTAGGACTGCGACGACCCCCAGCTTCTGAGCGTCCTCGGGACTGAGATTCTGCACCTCGTTAGTGACTGCGATGATTTGAAGGTCGGGGACGTTCCGGCGAAGCGTGCGAATCAGATCAAACCACGCCCCTCCCGGTAGGTCCAAGTCCACGAGAGCAACGGAGAACCCGAGATTACCAGATAGCTCCAGAGCGCGAGTTGCATCTAGCGCTAAGAAAACCTGACGTTCACGGTTCAGAATCTGCTGGGCTTGGTCAAGAACCGTGGGGTCGTTATCCACAACTAGGATCATAGGAATGTTAAACGTTAGCAGGGTTACCCTTCATAGAGCAAACTAGGAAACTCGCTAGGGTGCGTTTGCGAGCGTCAGCCAGAAACAGTTCAGTCGATTGCCGCATCAAACGACATCCCGCTATGAACCCGTCTCCCAGGCGAACGCTGCGATTCGGCTCGGTTGAGGAATATCTCCGGAAACTTCACCCGGAGTACGAGTTCATCTTCTCAATCACGGAAAGCGCCCATGCGAGGTTGAACTATACGCCCGAGGATGCCAAGCGCACACAGACTTATATGGTCGAAAACGCATTCGAAGTAGCCAAACGATCGGATCAGGACAAGGGATTGGAGATCATAATTGAGCGCTTCAGCGTTTGAAAGTTCATGTACGATCGCCGAATCACCTCGACTGCTTTTTCCGGATTACAAGAGTATCCGGATCTTTCGTGCATTGACTCTGGGATCATCCGAGTAGATTGATATCTTATGCCCCCGCTATCTCGACAGCAGGAGCAACAGATTGTCGATGCGCTAGTCTCGTTGGATTGGATGCGGAAGCAAGATCGCAAGAGCAGCCAATTGATCTCCGAGCAACTGGGCTGCACGATGAGGGAGGCGATGGAGGTACTGGGATACCTCCATTTGGGTCGAAGGTTGATCCACCCCAAATTCGCGAGTGGCGAAGAACTACGTCCTGGTGTTCCAGTACCGAGATCTTGGTGGAAATGGGAAAGGCAATCCAGGTAGTCGAGTCCACCGCACCGTGCTGTACGTCTCCTGCGGAGAGTGCTGTTACCCGGCTTCCATTCGCTGGAAATTGAGAGTATAGTTGGGTTGCGCCGGGGTCTGGTTGTTTGCGAGACGGATAGGAATCGGTGGGAAGGTTCCGCAGCGATCAGATTCCGTCGATCAGCGGGATCAGCTTCGAGCATCCGCCAAACCGCGTTCCACCCCGTCAGATTGCCCCAAGACGTTCATCGCGATCGGAACGGTACTCAACGCGCCCACCACCACGAGCGCCCACCCTGCGCCTTTCCGCTCATGGTCGGTGAGCTTATCGGCGACCAACAGACCGATGCCCACGCCAAGCGCGACACGGGTACCAGCGATTAGGATCAGCTCGGGAATTGTTAGGACTTTTTCTTGCATAGAAAATGCTCCCCGTAGTTCTGATGCGCCAGCATCGGAAGTCATTTCACGAACGTTTTAAATGTGGCGCTGCGATTGCCTTTCACCTGCAATGTGCCGTGGATGACGCGCGGTAACCGTCGCCTCTTCGGTGCCGCGCTGGTGCTGGGGGTTTCTTCTCACCGCCGACGGTGGTAGTATGCCCGTATCACGATTCTTTCCGTGTGTATCCTCCAAGCACGGAACCAATCGGCTACCCTCCCGTGGACGTGCTCAGCGCCGGTCACGCTCCCACATAACCGTATTCGAAAGCCGCACATCGAAGAACTTAGCCCGCTCACTACAAAGTCCGTGACGCGACGACACATCCCGTGTATCATCATGAAAGCCCACTCTAAAGGCACGGGAGCGTGTTCACCGGGCTGCGACCGCGAAACCCCGGTCACAGTTATCGCTCCCGTCGCCTAGGTGCGATAGATTCAGGTACGGCAACTAATACCGGCGATAACAGTGGTGGGCGTATAGTGCAAGAGTTCACATATGGCTAGTGCTCGCGGGAGTGCTGACCTTTTTGTGTTGGTGGCGAGAAAGTATTTCGGTCCACCACCTCCGACGCATGTGTGATGGGATCGGTTCGTCTCGAATCGGTTCGATTCTTGACACGCTTGACAACCTTTTAGCCGTTCCGTTGTACTCCTTCGGAACGGCTTTTTTGTTCTGGCGAAGCGTGATAGGAATGTCCGGTATCACGCGATTCTTTCCGTGAAACCACAACCTGTAACCCACGGAAACGCGTCGCGGACCCTCCCCTAAGCCTGTGGGAGGGTCATACGCAGAAGTCTCGCATGTTGGCTGGATCTCTATCGGATTTGCGTCAGTCGAATCCTTCGAGCGGTACGCCAGCATCCGAAAAACAGCACGACCCGTTCACACCCCAGCCTATCCGACGGGTGTCCTGAAAATTCATCGGACGGGATGGGCGTGGGGGTTGAGCACGCGGTGTGAGACAGAACCAGGTCCACCGTTCTCGTCGAGCAACATCACGTCTTGGTCTCCATAAACTCCAGCCACGCCATGGCGGCATTGGAATATCGCGTTACGGCTTCCGCATACTCACGACCTTGCTGGCGGATGGTTACCATCGCCTCCCCACCAGGAGCACCTTCCTCCGCGACAACTTGCAGATCATGTTCGTATCTCAGATGGGCTATCTGTAGCGCGGCGAAACCATCAGATGCAGCTTGACGCAAAGTCTCGGCTTTGGTGCGGTCAACCTCGGATTGGCGTTTCTCCGGTGGCATCGGTTCGCAACCTCCGAACCGGCGAGATCACGGACTTATGAGTCGCGTCTGCCCGCTGACGCAACTCCGTCACTTTTGATTCTACTACTCCCTACCCAATGATATTGCGTATAGTTGCAACGTAGATGCTAAGAACCGCTGACGAGACGGAACAAATGTGGGTTGCTGCGCAGTTCTTGCGTGACAGTAACAAATCGCAGGTTATGCCCAAACTATTCCGGTTCAGAATCGGGTACGTGGCGGTTGGTGCGTCCTACCATCGTCCACTTGCGGAAGGTTTGGCCGATTGTTTGTATGTGCCCCTGTCGCCGGATTCGTAACCTTCGGCCTGCGAGCAGCCCAAGAATTCATGAAACATCGCTTGCTCTGGAGAGTCTTCCTGGATGACGATCCATTCTGGCCGAACCAAATCAAAGCCCGTGGACGCCACTGTCCTGAGCGACCGTGAAGACCGCGTAGCTAGATGCGCTGCGACCGGCCTCAAGAACAAGGAGATCGCTGACACGCTCCTCATCAGCGAAAGGACGGTCCAAAACTATTTAAACCGCATTTTTCGAAAGACTGGAACCAAAGACCGCTTAGAACTAGCGTTCTGGATGATCAGTCAGGATCAAGCGCGTGTGAGTTAACGACTCAATCAAAACGGGGTTATCAAAAGTTTGGTGGGCTTGTGATAGACTGATCGGAAACCGGGAGCCATCGTGGAAATTCCGGATGAAATTCTCTGTATGAGGTCCTTGAGCACTCCTTACCTCCTGAGCTCCTCTATCTATTTGATACAGAAAAACGCGCGGTTACACTGCTTGCCTGATCTCCAGAAAGGTTGTAGATAAAATGAAAACATTTCTCCCGTGCGCACTACTGATCGCTGGTTCCGGATTGATGCAGGGGGCCATTCTCGAATCGATCAGCTTGAATCTTTCGGATCTGCATGCGGGCTCGACCCTGTCAGGCATCTTCACGCTGTCCGGCTCGCCCATGGTCGGCGATACGGCGCCCGTCCTGCTGTCGTTCAGCGATCCATCGAACTATACGCCAACGTCACTCATGGCAACGATTACGATCGAGAGTGGGACTCCGAGCGGCTTCGCCGTGGAGTTCTCCGATCTGATGTTCACCAACCTCAGCGGCACCGTCACACCCATAAATACGAGGGACGTCGATCTGATGCGGTTTGCCTTTGCTCAATGCGCGTCCTTTCCTTGCACAGCTACCGGAGGATTCCAAGACCGCAGCCCGGCGGTGTTTACGTCGACGTACACAATCGCCCCCGCTGCGGTTCCCGAGCCCGCTGATGGCCTGCTAGTCCCCATCTTATTGATGGCCATTTTTTTCGGACGGCGACTCGTTCGGGCCGGTCTAATACCTGGGTAAGACCCGCTAACAGTTCGGATGTGTGTTGTCACAACCGCTGGCGTAGTGTTGGTTTTGTCCGATCCAAAAAAAGGGAGTGTCGCCCGCAATTCGCCTCAATCACCCCTAATCCTAAAGATAATGCTTGAAAGATAATGCTTGCCATTTCTCCGAACCCGAGATGAATGTGCCCACCGCAAACCCACGACAAAAAGGAGAAAAGCCATTATGAGCATCGATTCTGAAAACACCAGCACGCCGCTGAAACGCCAGCGACGAAGAGTCCGCGCAAGGCCAAAAAGGCGAAGTCCGCGAAGAAGGCGCGCCGGCTAAGAAGATCGCCTAGCCAAAGGCAGACCGCGCGATTAAGAAGGCCGACGTGATCGCCATGATGACGCGGGCGTCGGGCGCCTTTGAGAGCTTCCCGTCTCTACACATTCGGCGAGTATTACACTGAGAGCGAAATCCAGCGTGGCCTCCAGGCGCTGCCTTATTTCGGTGCCTTTGATTACCCGCGTATACCGTGGAGGGCAACTCGGTCTTGCTTTACGGCAAAGTGCTGAACCCGGATCTGAAGGGCAGCGCGGCTACCGTAGCTGCAGCCGCCCAAGAGGTTACGAATGTGATCAACCACATCACGCTGATCGAGGACTCTCCGTCCGAAAATCGTATCCCTTGCAGTACTCGGTGCGATCTATTAACAGCCTTCCCGTTCCAGATCATATCCTGCATAAAGGACCACATCAGCGAGTTGGGTTAAGCTTTCTCGCTTAACACCGCGATGAGCCTTGCGAGGAGCCATTGCCATCCGCACGAGAAGCTCATTCACGGAACTAGCTCAAAAGGCACTGCTTGCAATAGTCCATGCACTTCAACAGCTCCGGAGTGCGATCCGCCCCCGGCGGGAGAGGGATTTCGAACTCGATGATGGCCGGAATGCGCCATTTGTTGTCGCGAATCGCTTGCAGGATCTGTTTGATCGGCGTATCGCCCTGACCGAAAGGCACATTCGGCCCGTCATGCATCTTCCGGTCCTTGACATGAATGTGCGTGACACGTTCGTGGTGTTGCGTGATAAACGGCAGCGGTGATGCGTTATTGCCGGCAACAAAATGGCCAATATCAACATTCGCGCCGACGAACTTGCCATAACTAAATGCCTGCTCCCAAATAGCTGGCGTCACCGCGACATGGCCATGCAGGCCGACGAACATCTTGTTCCTATCCGCGGCTTGACCAAGGCGCTTAAACGAGGGTATCGACAATTCTCCGGAAATCGCCCGAGCTCCTAGCGCCTTGGCAAGCGCAAAGGAGTAATCGAGTTCATCGTCGGTCAGCGTGGCAAGCCCATCGAACTTGACGACTTCAATGTCCACGCCTCCCGCTTCGTATTTCTTGCGAAGATCCTTGGCCTTGCTCATTGGGAGCGACAAGCGCCACTTGCCCAGCTCATCGGCCGCAGCTTTGTAAGCGGCCAATTGCTCGGGCGTCTGCGGCGGACCGCCCGCTGATCCACTATCCCTTGCTGCCCCAGGATTCGATGCCGCGCCGCCGCCTTTCGTAACGCCGGGAACTGCACCGGCGCGAGCGCGAGCCGCTTCGTAATCCGCGGGCGCCGGACCTAGTACGAGATTGGCCGGCAAGCCAAGGGATTTTTCGATCGGCTGCGCCCTCAACTCGACCGTACCTACACCGAGCTGGATGCATTTCTCCAACACATCCTCGGCGCTCATAGTCGTCCGAGTGCCAAAATTATACGGCACATTCATGCCGACTTGGACGCCAGCCCATGTGGAACTCGGCTTTGCAGGAGGGGCCGCAAACGCATGCCTGAGATCCAGCAATGAAGTTACGCCGGGCAAACTGGCTAGCACCAACTTCCCCAATCTACGTCTCGTGTACGGCGGCATCAATCCCTCCTTAACCAAGATTTCCATTTTGGCATCTTGGCTAGCCACAGTATAAACCCATGGCGGCTTTTGGCCGGCATCGCCACGAGCGGGAGAAGAAACTTCGAGTTCCGCAAGATGTGCTGATCGAGACCGACTGGGTGAGGCACTAGTGAAGAAGCGCCGGGGACAGCGACGCAGAACTCCGCAACAATCGTCCGGCACTCGCTGGATGCTTCGACATCGCGAACCGAGGGTGGTATTTTGGACTGAGAACAAATGAAAAAGAAGATCGCCCTGATCGTTTTCGGTTCCCTATTCGCGGTCGTGGCGTTGGTCGCCGCGCTGTTCTACCTGAAAGGCCCCTTCGTCGGTTTTCCAGGAAGCCGGACCGAGGATGGCTCGCGTGCCGTCAGCGATGGCGGGATCAAAATTGCGGGTTGGAACGGAAAGGTGGATGCCGCGGAACAAAAGGCCGGCATGAGCATCATGGATGCGAAGCTGGCGCAGGAAGGCGATGCCCTCCACGCCACCACGGGTCCCGCCGCGAGCTACTGGATGAACGATGCAAAGGCCTCCGGGGATTACACGGTGAAGGCCACATTCCATGAGCCGAAATATATGAACCTGAACACGCATCCGCATCCTTACGGTGTGTTCATCGGCGGCAATGATATGGGAACAGCGGATCAGACCGACCTTTATTGCGCCGCTTACGGAAACGGCAAGTTTGTCGTGCGGGGATTCGGACCGGGGCCGTTCAAGATGAACGGTTTTCTGGGTGAGGCCAATGCCGCTGTTCACAAGGCCGCTGGAAAGGGCGAGCCCGTCACTCAGGATGTCGCGCTCTCGGTTAAGGGCAGCAATGTCCAATGCTCCATCAACGGGACGGTCGTGGCCAGATATGACAAGGCCCTGCTCGTAACCGGCGGCAGGCTGAAATCCACTGACGGGACGTATGGTCTGCGTTTCGCGCACAACACGGATGTCATAGTATCCGGTCTGACGATGACAAGGGACTGATGTTCCCAGCCACCGAATCATAGTTTGAAAGGAACTGACCATGAGACAAATAGCCAGAAAACGTGATTGGAATTAACTTGAAGACTTAAGGCTACCCCGCCCTGTCTCTTTCGAGAGATGTGAACGGCTTTCTCGTTACGATTGCCTGTGCGAACGCCGCATTCGGACCGCAAACTGGTCCATGTCTGTTTCTTCTGACAATAGAAAGTCGAGAAACCGGACGCCCTTGTTCTTGCACGTTTCGCTGATGCTCAGCAAAATGAGGTACTCCCGCATACCCTTGACCGTGCTCGTACCGCCAAAAATATTTCGCAACCGTGCAAACGCTTTGATCGCATGCTCAGCGTTGTTGTTATTCCAAGGCACGCCATCGTGATCCAGAAATGTGAACAATCGATCCCGATTCTTCGCGAATCGTTTTTGGTATCCGGTCGCCACCTCGGTTTGGTAGACACGTCCGAGTATTTCTTTGAAAAAGCGGTCAACAGCCGGTCGATGCTTGCGGAGGTGTCGTGTCTTCAAACCAAATCGGTCCACTGATTCGACGATCAGCCGTAGCAGGGCGGCGAACTTCCGGGCGATATCCCTGATCTCTTCGTTGAACGGCTGCTTGCATAGGTCCTCGTTGATGTCCCTCATCAAATGAACGAGGCATTTCTGCTGAGAGCAGTTGATCGAATCGTAACCGGTATAGAAATCGGACACCAGCACGCCTCGGAACTCCTTCAAAATGTCCTGCGGGGTGCTTGCCTCCCGGCTCTCGCTGAACGCGAAGGCGACTTCCTCATGGTTCGTAAACACCCAGACATACCCCTGCTTCAAAATGAGGTTGGTCCGCGTTTCGTCGGCGTGCACCAGCGTGCCGCTCACGATCTTCTTGAGAAGAGCCTGGTATGTGTCTTCGTAACGCAGGGCTGCACTTGCCTTCAGACGGTTGATTAAATTCCCCGAAGCCGGAATGCTGAACATCTGCTGAAGGCTCTTCCCTACAGCGCGTTGCGACAATTGCATCTCAATGGTCTGGTATAGAACGTAAGCACAGAGGGCCGCGCCGTATTTGCGGCGCGGGAGGGAGAATTTATGGAACGTGGCTTTGCACTTCCAGCAGACGTATCGCGGAAAGGAATGCCGAACCACCCATCGGCGGATGCCGGTGCGAGAAATTTTTAGATCGTGAGTGACCCGTTTCAGCCAGCCCCAACGCTTGATATCCGTTCCTCCGCACTGGGCGCAGCTAGCGGGCCGTTCCTCTTCTACCTGCACGTGGCGGTCTATGCGGCTGAGAGCCTTCGTCGGGAATGCCTCCTGTCGACGACGAAGACGCTTGCTGGATCGCAGATACACTCTCTCGCGCTGGTAGTCCCACTGGGCGGCGTCATTGATCTGCTGAAACTCCGGTAGCGCGAAGTCGATTTTCCCGAAGCGCTTGGGATATTCGCGTTTCAGCGCTGTAGCGTCAACAAAGTCTGTTGCGCCGACAGGCAGGGATCGGGAAAGCGCCGACAGCGCCTCTGCTACGATCTGCGCGGCGGCACAGTCCTCTTGGTTGTAAACGAGCAACCTCTCCTTCAACTCCGGTTCTCGCGACGCCTCCCATTGTCGCCGCCAACTTAGTGCAGCCAAGCCTGACGCCGTGGGGTGCGACCAGCGAAAGCCGAGATGTCGCGCGATGTCCTTCAGGCCGTTAGAGTATGTCGGAAAATAGACTTGGGCATAGACGACAGCCAGCAGGTTGACTGTTGACTCAAGCAGACCGTCCAGTACGATTTCCGGTCCGGGATTCGGGTAGCGTTTTTTCATCTGCCGGAGAAAGGATGATTCATAGCTTCCGTAGTGAATCAGCCGCGGCTCATCAATGGCGTTCAGTGTGACAAGACACTCTATCCACATCCGTTCCTCGTCTGACGGGTCATCGGCCCAGTACGAGCGCTGCACAATCGAGCCCGCAACCTCGAAGCGGAGGCCGATGCAGTAGTAGAAATCGCGATCCGCGTCCCCTTCTACGTCTATATAAACCGGAGTGCCCGAATAACTCCACGCGACTTTGCCAAGCACGTGAACCTGATTCTTTCGTATGGCGAGCGCCTTCAATGCGTGGTCGTGGTGAGCTTCGCCGCTACGCTTGCGGTGCCGGAATGTATGCGACAATTGCGTCACCGTGAAGATGCCTTTCCGATGACGTTTCTCGCGTTCCTTCCCGCTCATTTTTGACAGAAGACTGAGGTCATCTGCGTTCTTGGCGATTGCGCCGCAGCGCAGCGCGTACTGGCATTCCGGACAATGCTTGTTGAGTACAACGGGTGGAGGCGCCGATTCTGCCTCTTGTGCGGCAATAGCCGTTAGGGCAGACCGGACTTTGTTATACAGCGGCGTCAATGGTACTTTTGCCGTCCGTCGCTCCCGTCCATGAATGAACTCGCCATGGCGCGGATATATTCCAACCGCCTGCGAAAAGACGAACGCGTCAAATGCCAACAACATCCTGTCGGTGTTCGATATTTTCTCGTTATAAAGAAATCGGAAGGGAATGTAGTCGTTCCCATCGGCGCGTCCGGTTCCACGAACTAAACGTAGTCCATGGAGTTGGGCTTTCAGATTTGGCGTTGACAGGCTACAGTCAGCGATAAGGGCATAGAGCCGCCGCCTGATTGCCTGCACGGATGGTGTGCCGATGTACAGTTCGCCGTCGGCCAAAACCGCACGCGATTCGTCCGAGCCGCGGTGCCGGTAAGTATCATCCAGTTCCTTCAACGGCGGATCGATAGCTGATTGGTCGACGGCAACACCATGGCCGATCAGATGGGCCTTTGTGTGGCATTTCAGAAACGCTTCAAAGATTTCCTGCGTGATAGCCATAGACCATTCTTCGATAGACGCGTCGCGATTCGTTCGCCGGTTTTCGAGATCATTCGGAGATTCCCTCTTATTTCAACTTCGCCTGAGGCGGATGACGAGCTAATTGAGGCGATTTGGCGGGCGCAGTCACTTTTTTTTATGGGGTGACAAAATCAGTATCGCTATGCCAACCTGATACTACCCCACAAGCTCTAATGAGCGTGGAAACGCTGGCGATGGGAATGTTTCATTTGACTCTTACACCTGCGGTATCCTACCGAGCATGGATATTGCGAAAATGCTGGCGGAATTACGCCAAGAACGCGACCAAGTGAGCGAGGCGATTATGGTGCTCGAACGGATGGCAGTAGGCCGGGGCAAACGCCGAGGCAGGCCGCCTGCGTGGATGACTGCGGTCAAGAGACGTGGTCGGCCGCCAGGGAGTAAGAATAAACCGAAAGCATCGACTGCGGCGGGTTAAGGTTTGTCGGGAAAGGTGACGCAAACAAGAGTATCAAGTGGTTTCGCAAAAGCCCCCTCCAGAGTGGGAGGAGGGAGGCTTTCTTCTCATACCAACCTGGTGGGAACCTGGTATTCCCGCGAGAGCGGATGAAAAAACCGGGAAAGTAAGATTATCGCGTGGCGCGTAGGCTGTCAAGATTCTTGGGGATTCTGGGGGTGAAATCAATTTCCCGGCACGCGTACATCTGCCGGAAGGCGTGGCTAGGACTTCGGCACGATGAGGTCGTCCTTCCAATCCTTCTGCATGCGCTTCCATGCCTTCGCCTGTTCCGTAGTGAGATACGCGGCGATCTGGGCGTTGTATTTGTCGTGAATTGCCTTTAGCGACTCCTTAGCTGTCTTCTTTGCGGCATCGCTCTTATCGCTCGCCCTGTATACATCTTTAACCTGGCCCATATACACACATTTCGATTGGAGAAGCGGTTGGATCGCAGCTACTTGAGTCGGGCTCAAGTTCAAGGTCTTGGCGGCCGTGTCGATTCGATCCGTCGCCAACTGCGTCATATCTACTTTACTAAACTGCGCCCAAACTGCAGGAGCAGCCAATAAAAACATCGCAAAGGTGAATTTTCCTAGAATCATGATTTCTCCTTCCAAACTGGCGTAAAACCGTCACGCTTGGGTGGATGCAGTTCCTGCATAACTGGATCAAAATCTTTTGAGTCGGCTGGAAGGACAGCTTTGGGGACGCGCATCCCGTTCATTAAACCGGTCGCGTTCTCTGGCTAGGTTCCGTTTTTGTGACAGCAACGCCCTGCCCGGTGTCTGAAGCTCGGTCCCGTCCAGATCGGGCCCGCCGCGTAGCTTTTAGATAAGCGGCGTTGGCTTTCCTGAACTCAGCCATCGCCGCCGAGCTTGCGTTTTTCTTTGCCTGCCATTCGTCATAAGCATGTATATCGACAATGAACCACTCTTTGGCTCGATTAGCATCCCGAACAGCGGACGCCATCTTGGATTCCGCTTGATCACGCTCAGTTTTCAACCGCTCCAGATTGATGCTCATTTCTGGTGCCCGAGTCATCAGATGCTTACCTGAGTCCCGCGCCTCAAAGCCGTCAGTTTCCTGGCCGCGCTGTCGTCCCGGTCGCGGCCTATGAAAACGCGGCCGCGTAAGACTACAGATCGAACTTCCTGAGGATCGCGAGAAGCTCATCTACGGCTTTCCCCGCTGTTTCTGGAGTGGGTGGAAGCCATTTCTCTTCCCATTGTTTGAGCGCTGCTCGCAGTTTTGGCGGTTGCGGCTGGCGTCGGATTCTTTGCATTACTCGCCGCAAGTCAAACTCGATGAAGCCCCGCGGCCAGCAAGTGAGGGAGGAGGGCCATTGATGTAGATCGCGACCCATTACCAGCGATCATAGCGCCTTCCACTACCGAGGCCATCGCTGGCTTTCACGAAGAAACACATGCCTTGCATGCCATGGCCCGCCAGGCCGGCTTCTACCCGCTGGCTACGCTGCGGTGGAAAGACAGTTGTAGCATTCGTGCTGCTCGCCACGCCGTTCCCGGCGGAGCGCACGGGACCAGGGTTGATCGATTTTTTGAAAAATGCGCGGCGCGTTGGGCTTCGTACTTCGAGGCCGCCGCGATGTGCCCCCATTCCTTTCCTCTTTGAACAACGTGACGCGGCTTGCTGCAGCGTTCGCAGGTATTGGGCATATGAGACTACGGTATCCCCGCGGACTTTACGGAGCTGAGCAGCGAAGAGATAGCAGGCTTCGCCATCGGCTCACACGTTCCTTGGGCGGGAAGCGGCGACTCATAGAACCTCAACCGTCGCGCATAGCGAAACGGTCTTCTTCCCTCAGGCGCGGAAAAGACGCCGCAGACCTGAAAAGCATGTCTATTGACCTTTCTGACGAAGGATATCGCGCGCCTTCTGGCAGCGATCGAGCCTTATGCCGCTTACTTGCGTTCGCAGAAGAGGGCGTTGATTTTATCCGATTTGAGCTTTGCCTGGGAGCTATTACTGCAAGCCGGTAGATGTTCAACCCCATCCAAAAGACCCGCGGAGTGGCTCCCAGGGCGGTTCTGATTATACTCCCAGCCTCGCGTTCCGAGAACTCGCGGAGCGATTGCAGCGGATCATCAAAAAGCCGGCCGCTAGTGTAACAACGAGAGCGGCCGCGAAGGTCACGAGCCGGTAGCAGGGGAGATACACAAGCAGCCTGACGGCGTTACT
>Ga0210386_10001532_pt1 | contig 20583 bp, 24 predicted proteins | sample IncBWH32OmetaG_FD_160091 | JGI IMG/M metagenome (GOLD analysis project Ga0210386, IMG submission 160091) | Forest soil microbial communities from Barre Woods Harvard Forest LTER site, Petersham, Massachusetts, United States - Inc-BW-H-32-O ...
GATTCTCGGGCGCATGTTCGACGTCTTTGGCGACGTGATCGACGGTGGAGCCGCCCTATCGGACGTGGAGTGGCGCTCGGTTCATCGGGCCCCTCCGCCGCTTTCGCGTCGCTCCACCAAGTCCGAGGTCTTCGAGACGGGCATCAAAGTCATCGACGTGCTCGTGCCGCTCGAGCGCGGTGGCAAGGCGGGCCTCTTCGGCGGCGCCGGAGTCGGCAAGACCGTCCTGCTCACCGAAATGATTCACAACATGATCGGGCATCACGAAGGCGTCAGCATCTTCTGCGGCATCGGCGAACGCTGTCGCGAGGGGGAGGAACTCTACGAAGCCATGAAGGAGGCCGGCGTGCTGCCGAAGATGGTGATGCTCTTCGGCCAGATGAACGAGCCGCCGGGCAGCCGGTTCCGCGTGGGTCACGCCGCACTGACGATGGCCGAGTACTTTCGTGACGACCAGCACCACGACGTACTGCTGCTCATCGACAACATTTTTCGCTTTATCCAGGCCGGGATGGAGGTGTCGGGCCTGATGGGGCAGATGCCGTCCCGCCTCGGCTATCAGCCCACCATGGGCACCGAGCTGTCCGGGTTGGAGGAACGCATCGCCAACACAGATACCGGCGCGATCACCTCGATCCAGGCCGTGTACGTCCCGGCCGACGACTTCACGGATCCAGCGGCAGTGCACACGTTCTCACATCTCTCGGCCTCGATCGTGCTCTCGCGCAAGCGCGCGGGCGAAGGGCTCTACCCGGCCATCGATCCGCTTCAATCCAGTTCCAAGATGGCCACGCCCGGCATCGTCGGTGCGCGCCACTACGCCCTGGCGCAGGAGATTCGGCGGACACTCGCGCAGTATGCAGAGCTCAAGGACATCATTGCCATGCTCGGCCTCGAGCAGCTCTCGCCGGCCGACCGCAAGGTGGTCGCCCGCGCCCGTCGGTTGGAACGGTTTCTCACCCAGCCTTGCTTCACCACCGAGCAGTTCACCGGCCTTGAGGGAAGGCTCGTAAGCCTCGCGGACGCGCTGGATGGCTGCGAGCGAATCCTGCGCGATGAATTCAAGGACTACCCGGAGAGCGCTCTTTACATGATCGGGACGATCGCTGAGGCGAAAGCCAAAGCGAAATCCGATGGGCCCGCGTCCGCTGCCAGCCTCGGGTCCACCACCTCGAGCTGACATGGATCGGACACCTATGAATCTCAAGGTCCTCTTGCCCTTCGAAGTCTTCGCCGAAAAGACGGGCGTGTCGCGGATCCTGGTGGAGACCCGCGCGGGCTCCTTCGGGCTCTTGCCGCAACGCCTGGATTGTGTGGCGGCACTCACGCCGGGCATCTTCATCTACGAGACCGCAGCGGACGGCGAGGTGTTCACGGCCGTGGATGAGGGGGTGCTCGTCAAGACCGGTGCCGACGTGCTCGTCTCGGTGCGCCGTGCGCTGGGCGGAGCAGACCTTGGTCAACTCCGTGCCTTGGTGGATAAGGAGTTCAAGACGCTCGACGAGCGGGAGACCAGCGTACGGTCGGTAATGGCGAAGCTGGAGGCGGGGCTCCTGCATCGCCTGGCGAGCTTTCAACATGAGTGAGGAGCCGACCCGGCGACCGGTGAAGGGCGTGCCTACTCTCGCGGACCGTATCGGCACCGCGGAAGCGCGCAAGCTCAAGGCGCGGCGCCACCCGACGCAGGTGTGGTTCGGCCTGGGCATGATGGGGCTCATCGGCTGGTCGGTCGCCGTCCCGACCGTCCTGGGCGCGGCGCTCGGTGTCTGGTTGGACAAGCGGTATCCGGGCCAGCATCCCTGGACGCTCGCGCTGCTGGTGGCCGGGCTCTTCCTCGGCTGTTTCGACGCGTGGCACTGGGTCGCCAACGAAGAAAGGGCGATGCGAGAAAATCAGGAGGACGACGGTGAATGAAGCCCTGCCACTGGTGTTCGCGTCGCTCGCGGGAGGCCTGCTCGGTGCGATCTTCTTCGGGGGTCTCTGGTGGACGGTTCGCAAGGGCATGTCCTCGGACCGGCCCGCGTTGTGGTTTCTGGGCAGCCTGCTGGTGCGCATCACCATTGTCCTGGCGGGCTTCTATTTCACCGCGGGCGGCCACTGGCAGCGATTCCTGGTCTGCGGCCTAGGCTTCGCCCTGGCGCGCTTGGCCGTGACGTGGCTGACGCGTCCCGCGGAAACCACGCAAGACCGCCCGGAGACCAAATCATGCGCCTGAGTCCTGATCAATTGATCTTCTGGCAACACGGCTTCTTGAAGCTGAATGCCACGATCGTGTTTACGTGGGGCTTGATGCTCGTGCTCACGGTTGGCTCGCTGCTCGCCACACGCAAACTTTCCACGGACCTGAAGCGCGCCCGCTGGCAGAACCTCTTGGAGATTGTCGTCCTCGCCATCCAGAAGCAGATCGCGGACGTCGGCCTCGAGCATCCCGAGAAGTACATCGGTTTTCTCGGGACGCTCTTTCTATTCATCGCGACGGCGAGCCTCTTCACGGTCATTCCGGGTTACGAGCCGCCGACCGCGTCGCTCTCGACCACCGTGGCGCTCGCGATGTGCGTCTTCGTGGCGGTGCCGCTCCTCGGCATCAAGGAGCAGGGCCTTGGCGGGTACCTCAAGTCGTACGTCGAGCCGACCTTTATCATGCTGCCGTTCAACATCATCAGCGAGATCTCGCGGACGCTGGCCCTGGCTGTGCGCCTGTTTGGCAACATGATGAGCGGCGCGATGATCATCGGCCTCCTGCTCACGATCACTCCGTTCATTTTTCCGATCGTCATGACGACGCTCGGCCTGCTCACGGGCATGGTGCAGGCCTACATCTTCAGCATCCTGGCCGCGGTTTACATCGCCGCAGCGACTCGCACTTCCACTCGCAAGCCCAAAGCTGCGCTCGCGGCCTGAGACACGCCGAACCATACGAAGGACACGCCATGGACAGCCTCACGATTATCGCGGTGGCCTCGATTGTCATCGCAGGCATCACCACCGGGTTCGGCACGATGGGGCCGGCGCTGGCCGAAGGGAGAGCGGTGGCTACCGCGTTGACCTCGCTGGCGCAACAGCCCGATGCGTCCTCCACGATTACCCGGACCTTGTTCGTCGGACTCGCGATGATCGAGTCCACTGCAATCTACTGCTTCGTGGTCTCGATGATCCTCATTTTTGCCAATCCGTTCTGGAATCACGTGATCGCGCAAACTGCGGGCAAATGACCGATGCTCATCGATTGGTTCACGGTCGGCGCGCAAGCGTTGAACTTCGTCATCCTCGTGTGGCTGATGAGGCGCTTTCTCTACAAGCCCATTCTCCGCGCCATCGACGCGCGGGAGAAAAAGATCGCCGCGGAGCTGGAGGACGCCGAGGGCAAGAAGGCAGGGGCCAAAAAAGAGCGCGACGAGTTCGAGCACAAAAACGAGGAGTTCGATCGGCAGCGCGCGGCGCTCTTGAACAAGGCGACGGACGAAGCGAAAGCGGAGCGTCAGCGGCTCGTCGACGAAGCCCGGAAAGCCGCCGCCGCGCTGAGCGCAAAGCGACGGGAAGCTCTGGGAAACGAAGCCCGTAGCTTGAACAAGGCCGTCAGCCTTCGCGCCCAGGAGGAAGTGTTCGGCATCGCCCGGAAGGCACTCACGGACCTCGCCACGACAAGCTTGGAAGAGCGCATGGGCGAGGTGTTCACTCGCCGCCTGCGACAGATGGACAGCAAAGTGAGGGCGGGCCTCGCGCAGGCCATTCAGACGGCGCCCGAGGCCGCGCTCGTGCGCACCGCGTTCGATCTGCCCGCGGAGCACCGCGCGGTGATCCAGAACGCGATCAACGAGATCTTTTCGGCGGACGTCCGCCTCCGGTTCGAAACCGCGCCGGATCTGGTGAGCGGGATCGAGCTCTGCACGAACGGGCAAAAGGTGGGCTGGAGCATCGCGGACTATCTCGCCTCGCTGGAGAAGGGCGTGAGCGAGCTTCTGAAGGCGCACGACGACGCAGCAGCCCAGGCCGAACCCAAGCCCGAAACCAAGACGCAAGCGAAGGCCGAGCCCAAGCCTGCAGACCCAAAGCCCGCGACGGAGAGCCCATGAGCACCATGCCTGAGAGCTTGGAGGGTGTGTTCGAACGCACGTTCGCTGGCATCAGCCAGGTCCGTGGAGCCTTCATGCCGCAGCTGCTGCCGCGCGAAGTGGGCAGGATCAAAAGCCTCGCTACAGGGATCGCCAAGGTGTCGGGCCTTCCCAACGTGGGCTTCGAAGAGTTGGTCGAATTTCCTGGCGGGGTGTTCGGCATCGCGTTCAACGTGGACGAGGATGAAGTCGGCGTCGTGTTGCTCGGCGATTACTCGGATCTGCATGCAGGCGACGAAGTCGAGCGGGCGGGCCGCGTCATGGACGTGGCCGTGGGCGAAGGCTTGGTGGGACGCGTCGTCGACCCGCTCGGGCGTCCACTCGATGAAAAAGGCCCCGTGATCTCGAGCGCGCGGTTGCCCATCGAACGACCTGCCGCACCCATCATGGACCGCGCGGCCGTTACGGTGCCGCTTCAGACGGGCATCAAAGTCATCGATGCGCTCATCCCCATCGGGCGCGGCCAGCGCGAGCTAATCCTGGGTGATCGTCAAACGGGAAAAACGGCCATTGCGATGGACACCATCCTCAACCAGAGTGGCCAGAACGTCCTGTGCGTCTATTGCGCCATTGGACAGCGCGCTTCCGCTGTGGCGAAGGCCGTCGCGACCCTCCGGGCGAAAGGCGCAATGGAGTACACCGTCGTGGTCGTGACCGAGGGCAACGACCCGGCGGGTCTCGCGTATGTTGCTCCCTACGCCGCGACCAGCATCGCGGAACATTTCATGGAACAGGGCCGCGACGTGCTCATCGTCTATGACGATCTCACGCAACACGCCCGCGCGTATCGTGAGCTCTCGCTCCTGCTTCGCCGCCCTCCCGGGCGCGAAGCCTTCCCGGGCGACATCTTCTACATCCACTCGCGCATGCTCGAACGGGCGACGCGCTTGCGCACGGAGCTCGGCCACGGCTCGCTCACTGCCTTGCCCATCATCGAGACCGAGGCGCAGAACATCTCTGCATACATTCCCACGAATCTGATTTCCATCACGGACGGGCAGATCTACCTGTCGCCATCCCTCTTCGAGCTCGGGGTTCTACCGGCCGTCGATGTCGCCAAGTCCGTGTCGCGCGTGGGCGGAAAGGCGCAACGGGCCGCTTACCGCGTGGTAGCGGGGGACCTGAAGCTCGCGTATGCGCAGTTCGAGGAGCTCGAGACGTTTGCGCGTTTCGGCGCCAGCGTGGATGAAGGCACCCGCAAGGTCATCGAGCATGGACGGCGAATCCGTGCCTGCCTCAAACAGCCCGAGTTGGGCCCCGTATCCGTGCCTGCGCAGATTGCGGTCCTGCTGGCGCTCACGGCGAAGCTGTTTGACGCGGTGCCGCTCGAGCGGATGGCGGACGCCGAGAAGGCCGTGCAGGAGGCGGCGGCGAGCATTCCGGCTGACGTGCTTGCGCGCTTCGATACGGCGGCGGACTTGAGTGAGGCGGATCGGCAGACCGTCACTGCCATCGCAACCCGAGCGCTGGTGCGTTTCTATCCCAAGGCCGAAGGGACGCCCGAGCCCGAGTCTGCGGGTTCCGCGAAAGCCCCGACGAAGCCGAAGGCCCCTTCCGAGGCCCCGTCGTGAGCGACAGCACCGAGGGCCTGCGCCGGAAGATCGAGAGCGCTGGAGATCTGCAATCCGTCGTACGCACCATGAAGGCCCTCGCGGCTTCGAGCATCGGACAATACGAAAACTCCGTGCGCGCTCTGACGGACTATTACCGGACCGTCGAGCTGGGCTTGAGCGCGTGCTTTCGAAGGGACGGCCCCTCCTCATTCGCCGCGGAGCGTACAGCGCCCGCCGCGGGTGCGATCGGCGCCGTCGTGTTCGGCTCCGACCAGGGACTCGTGGGCCAGTTCAACGAGATCGTCGCCGACGATGCCCTGGAATTCCTCCGCGGCGTGAAGGGGAGAGCCCAGGTCTGGGCTGTCGGCCAGCGCGTTCACGCACGCCTCGCGGACGCTGCGGTGCCGCTGATGGGCCTCTTCCCCGTGCCGAGCTCCGTCCAGGCTATCGCGCCGCTCGTCGGACAAATTCTTGTGGCGGGCGAGACGCGCCACGGCCGGCCGGAAGCCACCGAGCTCCACCTCCTCTATAACCGCCCTGCCTCGGCGGGGGTTTACGCACCCGTCCGCCAGCGGCTGCTACCCCTGGACGACGGGTGGCGACGCGAATTGATGGCGCGGCCTTGGCCGAACAAGAACTTGCCCGAGGTCCTGGGTGACGGCAATGCGACCCTGCCCTCCCTCTTGCGCGAATACCTCTTCGTCTCGCTCTTTCGTGCATGCGCCGAATCCCTCGCCAGCGAGAACACGAGCCGTCTCGCCGCGATGGATCGCGCCGACAAAAACATCGGCGAGTTGCTCGAGACGCTCGAGGGAACCTTTCATCGCTTGCGTCAGACGGACATCGACGAGGAGTTGTTCGACGTAGTCTCCGGCTTCGAGGCGCGGGGCGTGGAGCCGAGAGCGCAACTCGGCACCCGAAGGCCACTTTGAAGCTTGATCGCCGCGACGTGCGAGGCTCCCGTGATGGACGCGATCGATCGCCGCCGACGACCGGCGACCGGGGTATCTACCTCAAGCAACAGCTCACGGACAAGCTCACCGAACACAAACAGTACATCGACAAGAACGGGCGGGGTTCGCTCCTTGCGCACCACGAGGACACAGCCGACGCTGTTTCGCGCATCAAGCGATGCCGTACACTCGACGGTCGCTTCTTCGACGCTGACGAGCGCGCATTTGAATCGTTTTAGGGACCCGTTCGCTCCTTCTCTTTCTTTGTTTCATGCAACGATGTGCACTTGGCTGTCGATCTTGTTCACGCCCGGAATCGCGCGTACAGCTCCCTCGATTGCAGTGAGCTCTGCCCACGATCGAACCTCACCGCTCAAAAACACGGTCCCGTCGCTGATCGCTACTCGGACGTGGCGCGCGGCGCGTTGGGCGTGACGCTCGATCGCTTGTTCAATGACCTCATGCACAGACGCAACTGACGGAGGGTCGCTCATGCTCGTGTCCTTTCGCTTGCACGAAGAGAGAGAGCAAGCCTCGTTCCAAGGCCCATCACGGTTTGCGCTTCGCGGTGAGTACGGGCACCCGCGCCGATTGAACGAATCCCTCCGCGACGGTACCCCATCCGCCATCGGTTGAATCCGCGCCTGCCGTGCGTCCCGAGCACGAGCAAGATCACGATCCGTCAGAAATCGACGTCGCCGCGCGCGCACAGGTAGTCGAGCGCCGCCTTGACCGGGACCTCCGCATCAACGCGGAAGGGGAGCCCGTTGAAGGAGTTCAAACCGACGCCGGGCAAATCCACCAGCCGCGCGTGCTAGCCGCGTTCCGTCGCGGGAGGACCGACCGAGTGGTAGAGTTCTCCCTCGCGTTGTCGCCAACGATGATCGTCGGCCGCCTCTCCCGTTGGCGGTCACGACCAAGTCCGTTCGACGGGACGATGGCACGTGAAGATAAGTCCCTTCGCATCAGTGCGTCTCTTCGTGTCCACCGAACTGATAGCGCAGCGACGCTGCCGTGCCGCGAAGCTTCGACGATGTCCGCACTCAGCGCCACCGGAACGACGAGGCCGCCCAGAACATTCCGACACCAAGGGCCATCCACACAAAGTCGCCGCCCCATCCCCATGCATGATGGTTAAACGCCGAGGAGCCGCCCGCGGCCACAGCCTGTTGCCCACGGCGTCGCTGGCTATATCGTGGATATGGCGGGCCCCATCCGCGGTACCCCAACCATAGCCGATCGGAGACAGGAGACATAGGAACATGAATATCATCCAAAAAATCCACCATGAATTCATCATCATTCTCGATTCGCTTTTCTTGTCCTATGGCACCCTCGACGTGGCAGAGGACTGACCGATCGGTTCGATATCGCGATGCGAACGACGCATTGCAAGACGCCATTACGTCTGCGCCTTGTGGCAACACCCCGTCTGATGGAAGAAGAGCGAATGGGATCGCTTTGTCGCGATGCAGCGCGCCACACGTCTTATGAGGCGAGGCTCGTCAGGATGAGAGGGGCCCCTTGCGTTCGTTCGTCTGCGGATTCGTCGGTTCCTCCTTCGGGTCCAAGCTCGGCGTCGAGCGTGTGAACTCGCGCCCCTTCCGTGATGCTCCTCGGAGGAGCGAATTTGAACGAGTCATCATGACACGAATCCAACACGCCGTTCTGGGACCACGTGGCTTCCCAGTGGGTCAGCGCGTTTGCCAGGCGGATGAACTGCTCCGCCATCTGAAGGGCGACGCCGCATTGCGCTCGCTCTTCATTCTCCGCGTCGAGCATGGCCTCGAGTGCATCCAACAAGGCGCGGGCGCAAGCCAACTCGGTGCGCGCGGCACGCTGCGCGGCGGGCAACTTTTTGTCCCGGTTCATTCCAGCACCTTCGTTGCAATTTTCAGACGGCGAGGCAGCATGCGGGCAAATTGGCGTCAACGCGTCGCGACGACCTGAGAAGCGTCACCGCCGTTGGGCGCGTTGCGAGTTGCCGACGCCACGGACTTCATGGGCACTGGGGCTGCCAGGAGGGGTCGGATTAGCTCGATGGGAATGGGGAAGACGATGGTCGAGTTTTGGTTCGAACCCATATCGAGCAACGTTTGCATATAGCGGAGAGCGAGGGCCGCCGGCTGCGTCGAGATAATCTGGGCAGCGTTCGCAAGGACCTGCGCAGCTTGAAATTCGCCTTCCGTTGCGATGATCTTGGCTCGCTTCTCCCGTTCGGCTTCGGCCTGTCTGGCAAGCGCACGCACCATGGAGTCGGCAAGTTGGGCATCCTTCAGTTCGACTGTGCCTACCTTGATGCCCCAAGGCTCTGTCTGCCGATCGATGATCGTCTGTAATTTTAAGTTGATCTTCTCGCGGCCGCCCAAGAGTTCGTCGAGGCTTGATTGTCCGAGGACCGCGCGCAGAGTGGTTTGCGCAATTTGGGACGTGGCCTCCATGAAGTTGTAAACGCGGACGATGGCTGCCTGGGCGTCCGTGACTTGGAAGAAGATGACGGCGTTGACTTTGACCGTAACGTTGTCGGAGGTGATCACTTCCTGTTGAGGGACCTCGAGCGTAACCACGCGAAGGTCGACCTTGCGCAGGTTATCGATCCCAAATGGGAAAATGAAAAAGAGGCCGGGACCCTTGAGGGCGATGAGGCGACCGAGCCGAAAGACAACCCCTCGCTCGTACTCCTTCGCGATCTTGATGGTCGATGTCGCGGCAAGCAGAAGGAAAAATACGAGCAGAAGTGCCGCGCCATAAGAGAAAAAGGAACCTGAATATGATGCGAGCATGAGAGGGACACCATTTATCGCGACCTATCGGACGGGCGCTGATCGATTGTGTCCGTTCTCGCGAGCACAAGTCATGCCGCCGAAGTCCGTGCTCGCGAACATAGACCGCGCGTTTTGGCGCGCAGCGCGTAGGGCAACGGCTCGGCTGCTTGGCAGCGCGTCGGCCAGGCAAAACGGGCAAGATTGTCGGGGAACCTCTTTTGACCGGTCTGCTGGGTGCGCCCGCGATCCAGAGACGGTAGCCACGCGCTTGATTCGCAAAACGCGAATTGTTTCGGCTCCGCGGTGCCGGCTACGCCAGGAGTAGAGGCGCTGAGGAGCAAGCAATACACTCACCGGCTTGCGCGAACGCGCTGGGGCCTCGAGCGCAGCGGCGGGTGTCTTGCACCCTCGAGCGGGGCCCGATTGCCCAAACGGGGGCTCGCCGCGACAAGGCGTAGGCAACCGTCGGCCTCTGGCCGCACCCTGACTCGGTGGTGCGCCTGCGGGTGGGCCAAGAATTGGGCGCTCCGCTGTTTCGTTCGGGAGCGGCTAATCGCCTTCCTCAGCAAGCTCGATGAGGGGAGTCATCTGCCCCATGACCGCGACGCGCCCGTGGCCCGTTGGGCCGTCGTCTTAATGGCTCCGCGCCCGGCTCGATCGCAAAAAGCGCCTGACGGCCGCTCGCACCATGTTTTCCCCGCCACAAACTCCCGGAGTGCTTACCGTGGCCGAAATGACAAATGAGCCTATCTCTGACCCATCCGCGTGCCCCGAGTGCGGCCCGCCGGACGTGACCGACACGTTGAACGCCAAGACAGGCCAGACCGTCGTCACGCACGACATCGCCCTTGGTACGCACCCCGTTCACGTCGTCCGCCTCAAATGCAAACACGGACACGTATGGTCGCGGGCAAAACCGCGCGATTCCCGAAGTGATTGGGAGAAAGCAAGTCTATGAAGTATTCAGAGAAAACCGTGCATGAAGCACGGGAGCAGGTCTTGAAGCTATTGTCCGACGAAGAGCTTACGCGCTTGAGCGAGGGGAAGACTAGGCAGAAGTTGGCAGACGGCGATGAATATATCGACTTGTCAACCCCAGAGAACGGGGTGCGAAGTATTCACGGGGCGATGCAGCTTACGATGGGCGATGTGCTGCCTCGGAAGGCCGTGAGTGCCGGGACTTGGGCAAAGATTTCTGGGCGGTTCGGGACCCGCTTCGCCGCGAGGGCTACAGAATAGAGTCCGAACCGTCTCCTATGTGAGCCTCTTCCGGAACCGCGCGACGGAAATCGCAAGGATTCCGACCCCCAGTACAGCAAGGGCGATCATCTGTTGCGCGAGGTCACCGGTCCCCGCGCCCTTCAAGAGACACGCGCGCATGATCTCGACGTAGTGCCGCATCGGAATGAGCATCGTGAAGGGACGTAGCCACGGCGGCATGCTCGAAATCGGCGACATGAAGCCGGAGAGCAGCATCGCGGGCAGCATGAAGCCGAAAGCGCCGAGCATTGCCTGCTGTTGAGAGGCGCTGAACGATGCGATGAAGATGCCGATTCCGAGAGTCGAAAAGAGATAGAGGAACGACCCGAGCGCGATGACCCCGAACGATCCACGGAAGGGCACGTCAAAGATCAGGTTCCCGAGAAGGAGAATGGCGAGGATGTCGACGAGGCCGAACAGGATGTACGGCAGGCACTTTCCCGCCAAGAGCACCGACGGCCGGATGGGTGTGACCAGGATCTGTTCGAGTGTCCCGCTCTCGCGCTCGCGAGCCAGACCCATCGCGGTGACGAGCGCGGTGACATTCAGAAGCAGCGTCGCGAGCACGCCTGGCAGCATGTAGACGGGAGTCTTGAGGCGCTCGTTGTACATGACGCGGAACGCGAGAGAAGCGCCCGCCGCTCGTGGCTGTACGTTCGGTTCGGTCCCGATCCCCTGCGTGAGCAAGAACTGGCTCGCTGCGTTCGCCGCCACCTGGGCTCGCGTCGCATCCGTTCCGTCGACAAGGACCTGCACCTCGGGCGCATCCGACCGTGCCACGAGTAGCGCAAAGCCACGAGGGATGATGACCGCTGCGGCAGCGCTCCCATCTTCGAGGTCGGCTTGCGCGGCGCCGGGCTCGAGAACGTCGCCGCTATGGAGAAACGTTCGGTCGGCGAAAAACGCTTGAGCGAGTTCTCGGCTTCGCGGCGTTCCGTCCTGATCGCAGATCACGGTAGGGATCCTGTCGACATCGAGGTCGATGGCGTAGCCGAAGACGACGAGCTGCAAGACGGGAGAGATGATGAGGGTGCTCAACATGCGCCGATCGCGCATCGTCTGGCTCAGCTCCTTCTTGATGACGTTGAGCAGCGATTGGAGAATGACGAGGACCTTCAAGAGAGCCTCCGTCGGAAGCGCCACACGGCGAGCGCCAGCGTCGCTACGGCGAAGAACGCGAGCGCGAGTACGTCACCTGCAAGAACGTCGAGCCCGTTGCCCTTGAGGAGCACGCCCCGTAGGGTCGTCAGATAGTAGCGGCCCGGCACAACCATCGACAGCCCTCGAAGCCACGCGGGCATGTTCTCGATGGGGAACATGAAGCCGCTCAGCATCGCGACCGGCATGTACGAAACCAGCATCGCAAACTGCACGGCCACCAGCTGGGACTTCGCGATGATACTTGCAGCGAGCCCGGTTCCGAGCATGGCGAGAAGAAAGAGCGTCGATGACACGAACAGCGTCACCGGTGACCCGCGAATCGGGACGTCGAACATGTACGAGCCGAGGGTGAGAACGAGCAGCGTCTGCACGAACCCGAGCCCGGTGTAAGGAATCAGCTTGCCGACGACGATTTCCACGCGGCTCACCGGCGTCGCGAAGAGCTGCTCCATGCTCCCGCGCTCCCACTCGCGCGCGATCGTGAGCGAGGCGAGTAGCGAGGCGACCATCGCGAGAATGAGGACGATGACGCCGGACACCATATTGTAGGCGGAACGCATGCCCGGATTAAACCGCGCGCGAACGCGCGGGCCCTCAGTCAGTGAAGCCCGCGCCGCGCGCCCGGACGACGTCGCCTGGACGAGGCCTGCGGCATCCCCCATGGCGATCGTCGCGGTCGTTCCGTCGCTGCCGTCCACCAGCAGCTGGGCCACTGCGGGGAGGCCGCGTCCGAGGTCGCGCCCGTAGCCCCGCGGAATCGCAAGCACCGCCTTTGCGCGCCCGCTGCGGAACGCGGCTTCCGCGTCGTCCGCCGACGGCAGATCCTCCACGCGCACGAAGTCGGCGGCCGCGACAAGTCCTTCGCTCAGACGACGCGACGCAGGCGTGCGATCCTCGTCGGCCACGCTCAGAGGGATGTGGTCCACGTCCTGGGAGATCCCGTAGCCGAAGAGCATCAGCATCACGACGGGCAGGCCGAGCGCCATGTAGACGGAACGCGCATCACGGATGATGTGCAAGACCTCCTTGTGCGCGATGGCCATCGTACGACGGAAAGCGCGGTTCATGACGCCTTCGCTTCCTCGGGCACCTTGTTCGGTTTCTCGGCGCCCCCGACGACGCACAGAAACACGTCCTCGAGCGTGACCTCGGCGTCGCTCACGTTCGCCACGTGGACGCCGCGGCTCGAGAGCTCACGCTTCAACGTCGCGGCGTCGGGACCTCCCTCGGCGACACGGACGTGCAGCGTGGCGCCGAACGGCTCGACGCCGACCAGAGCGAGGTCCTTCGCAGTTTTCTTTACTTCGGCCGCATCCGCGCCCAGCAATTCGTACATGCGCCCGGGGACCAAGGTTCGCTTCAGCGCCTCCGGTGTGTCGAGCGCCGCGAGCCTGCCCGCCACCATCAGCCCCACGCGATCGCAATACTCCGCTTCGTCCATGTAGTGGGTCGTGACGAAGATCGTCGTGCCGTCGTCCGCGAGGCGGCGGATCAGGCGCCAGAAGTTACGTCGCGCGCCGGGGTCGACGCCCGCTGTAGGCTCGTCGAGAAAGACGACGTGGGGCTCGTGGAGGATCGCACAGGCCAGGGCGAGGCGCTGACGCAGCCCTGCCGGCAGCGATCCGGTCAGCTCGCCGGAGAGTTTGTCCAGCGCAAGAGAATGCATGACGGCGTCTCGTCGCTTGCGGAAGGCGCGCCCGAAGAGCTCATACGCGCCGCCGAAGAATTCGAGGTTCTCCGAGACCGTGAGATCGAGGTACAGCGAGAACTTCTGTGACATGTACCCGATCGCGTGGCGCACTGCGTTCGCTCGATGAACGACATCGACGCCCGCGACCTCGACGTCGCCGCTCGTGACGGAGAGCAGGCCGCAGAGCATCCGGATCGTCGTCGACTTGCCGGCGCCGTTGGCGCCGAGGTAGCCGAAGATCTCGCCCTTCTTGACCTCGAAGGAGACGTCGCTCACGGCCACGAAGGCGCCGAAACGCTTGTTGAGGCCCTTGACCCGGACGGAGACCTCGTCACTCACGAAACGCTCTTCTCTTCGCGCCTTGCGTCGGCCCGATCACGAACCCGCGTCAGAAACAGCTCCTCGAAGCTCGCAGTCGCCGGCGTCGTCTGGGCACCGAGCCCCGAGAGAACGGAGAGCACCGGTTCTTCGCGTCCGCGTCGAACGACGATACGTAGCTCGGCTCCGGCCGGAGTGAAAGCAAGGACGTCCGCCTGCGTCTCGAGAGCGGCGGTCACCTTTGCGCGATCTCCGCGCACGCGAAAGACCGTATCCTGAAAGGCGCCCAGCAGCGTGGTGGGCGGACCTTCCTCGAGCAGCCTTCCCTCGAAAAGCAGGCCTACGCGGTGGCAGCGAGCCGCCTCGTCCATGTTCGGCGTTGCGAAGACGATGGCCATCCCTTCGATGAGGAAGTCGTGCAGAAGGTCCCAGAACTCGCGGCGGCTGACTGGATCGACGCCGTTGGTCGGCTCGTCGAGCAGTAGCACTTTAGGCTCGTGCAGAAGCGCGCACGCGAGTGCAAGTTTCTTGTACATACCGCCCGAGAGGGCCTGCGCGCGCCGGTCCTTGAACTCGGCGAGGCGCGTGATCTCGAGGAGCCGCTCTCTACGTTGCCGGAAGGCATCCCGAGAGAGACAGAACATCTCGCGGTAGAAGGCGAGATTCTCGGCGACCGTGAGATCTCCGTACAAGCTGTATTCCTGCGGCATGTAGCCGAGCGCCTCGCGAAACGAACCATCCTTGCCGAACGGGTCGCGCCCGATCAGGCGAACACTGCCACCGGACGGATCGAGAACGCCGGCGAGCATCCGCAGCGTCGTCGTCTTGCCGGCCGCGTCGGGGCCGACGAGGCCGTAGATCTCTCCGGCCGTTACGCGCAACGTGAGACCGTCGACGGCGGCGCGCGTCTTGAAACTGCGCCGCAGGTCCGTCGCCTCGATCCGCACGTCGGCATTGTTCATTGCCAGCTGCCTTCGATCGATACCTCGACGGGCATGCCGGAACGAAGGCGCATGTCGGCATTCGGGATGCGGACCTCCACGGCGTAGACGAGGCGTTCGCGGTCCTCACGCGTCTGAACGTTGCGTGGGGTGAACTCGGCGCGCGGCGAGACGTAGAAGATGGTGCCCTCGAACGTCTGCCCCGGATAGGCATCCGCGACGACGTGGGCCTTCCGTCCTGGGGCCGCCGCCGCAAGCTCTGCGTTCGGCAGGTAGAAGCGCGTGCGCGCCTCCGTGACATCCGTCAGCGCGAGGACGTTGGTGCCTTCCTGAACGGCTTCGCCAGGCTCGAGGTTGCGCGTCACGACCATCGCGTTTCGCGGCGCGAGCAGCTTGCACTCGTTCACAGAGATGTCTGCACGCGCGACACTCGCCACCGCCTCGGTGACGTTGTCTCGCGCGGCGGCAACCTGCGACTTCGCTCCCGCGCCCGATGCGCGAAGCGCGCCTGCCTGGTTCTTGTTCATGGATTCGACATCGTTCTGCGCCGCGATTTGGCTGAGGAGCGCCACGTCCTTCGAACGCGCCTCATCGAGTGCGGATGGCGATAGTGTCCCGCTCTTCACCAGCTCCTCGACGCGAGCGAGATCGATTCGTGCGAGCTGCTCCTGCGCCTTGAGGACATCGACCTGCGACTTGGCCGCGCTGACGTTCTGGAACGCGCCCGACGCGTTCTGCGACGCGGACCTCGCATTCGCCCCTGCAGCCTGGAGGTTCTCCTGCGCCGCGGCGAGCTGGGCGGACGCCTGGACGAGCGCAGCGTTCTGGTCGATACAATCGAGCTCCACGAGCACGTCGCCAGTCTTGACCACGTCGCCTTCGCGCACATTCACTTTTGTGATGCGCGCTGCGATGCGGCTCGTGACGTTGACGTCAACGCCTTCGATGACGCCGCTGCCGCCGGCCGGGCCGTGCTCGGCCGCACGCAGGTGCCAAACGCGGAGCGCGAGCGCCACGAGCAAGCCCACGGCAAGGATCCCGATGAGGATCAGGGCGCGCTTCATGACGCCCGGCTCGCGACATCCCGACCGGTCGCGTGCTCGACGCGCATTTGCGCGATGCGCTGGTCGACGCGCGCAAAGATTGCCGCGAGGCGCGCATAAAACCGGCTCGCCTCGGCGTCCGCGAGCTCGACGCTGGTTTCCTTACTGAAGAGAAACAGCTCTCGCCGGGCGCGGTAGGCCTCCTCGGTCGAGTGCAGCTGTGCGTCCGAGCTCTCGATGCTCGAGTCGGCCACGCGCATAGCGAGCATGGCCTGCGTGATCACTCGGAAGGCAGCATCGCGAACCTGTGTGCTCTGCGCTCGCATCGCGGCAGCTGGGGCCTGCGCAACGGCGCGAGCCGCAACAAGCGCGACGGCACCGGCTGTGGCGCAAACGAGCAGAGCACGACGAACGCGCGAGCGCGCCGCATACGGTCCTCCCAGCCCACATACTTTGGTAGGTTCTTCCATGTCCGTGCGCATTTTCCGAGCCCGGTTACCTATGGCGCCCGCCGTCGAGCACGTCTGCGACGTTCGCGTCCGCGGGTTGCTTGGACAGATATACGTTGTATATTTCAGCGTGCAAGTGCTCAGCGCGTGCCAGCGGCGATGAACTCGATATGAGGAAACCGAGCGCGAGAGGAGCGATCACTCGTGAGCTTGCAACGGAGGCCGCGCTCGCAATCGCGGACCGGGACGGGTTCGACGGCGTAACGATGCGCGCGATCGCCGGGGAGCTTGGCGCGACTCCGATGGCTCTGTACGCATACTTCGCGGACAAAGACGCGCTGTACGAAGCCATGCGTGAGCAAGTCTTCGCACGCGCCTGTGATGTAGCGAGCACGGCTCGGCATACTTGGCAATCGATGCTCGATGGCCTTGCGCGAGCCATCTATCAGATCATGCGTGAGCACCCAAACTGGACGCCGCTGCTAGCCCACAAGAGCGGCTTTCCCTCGGCGGGGTTGGCGTTCCTGGACAAAATCTTCGAGCTGATGCTGCGTGACGGGCTCGAATACGAAGACGTGATGCGTGCGTACGGGTGCGTGATGAGCTTCGCCATGGGCAGCTTGCTGTTCGAACGCGCGATGACGGACGCCGGAAACATCGCTCCAAAGCGTCTCGCGCTCCTGAAGGAGCACATGGGTCGTGCACCCGAGCGATTCGCCAGCCTCGCGATGGTGGTGGCGAACGTCGGTCCCTGGCGCTGGGACGACACGTTCGACCTCGGGCTTCGCTGGCTCCTCGCGGGGGTCGAGGCCCAGGCGCGCATCGGCGGTCGAGCGGCCGCACGCAAGCGCAGCCGACGAGCACCGAGGTGAGGCCATCCCGCGTGCTCGAGCATCCCCGCGTGCCTATCTACGTTTCGAGCGTCTCGGCGAACCCGGAGAGACGCTCGAGGGCTGCAGTCGTACCTTGGCGAGGCAGGAGTCCATGCAACTCCAACGCTGCGATATCAGGTGCTCGTCGACGAGTCTCCGACCCGCTCTACACGACACCGCAAAAAGGTAAGTCTGAATTGGGGGGTCGCTCGACGGCACCCGCATCGTTCGCGCTAAAGAGCTCCATCGCGAGTACAAATTTAGCGGTTTCGCCGAGGCATTCGGATTCATGTCGACTTGCGCGCTCCTTGCCCAGAAGCCATCTGGCAGCCGCGATAGAGAAAGCCGAGACGCTCGGACCACAGCCGAAACTTTCGTTGCGTTCCTGACCGTCAGACGTGTCCGGCGAATGACCGAAGTGCCCGCCTTGGCAAAGGTCCAATGCAAGCGTCGCCTAAGAGCCGCGATATAGCGAATGAAGCCGTGCGGTACGCATGATGCTTGATTCGAGGGCCGTGGCCGCTCCAATACATCTTTCGGCGACGCTACCGTCGATGGTTCGCGCTGCTTCGTTCGAATGGTCGAGGGAGTGAACCTGCACTGGGCTGAGTACGGCCGGGTTGGTCTTCGGCCGCCAGTGGTGCTCCTTCATGGCCTCAATGATTCGCATCTCACCTGGGAACAAATCGCCCCAGAGCTTGCCCAAGACCGCCGAGTGCTCGTCTTGGACCTTCCCGGACACGGCCTATCGGACAGACCGGACGCTGGATACGAGCTCGAGTGGTATTCACGGCTCGTCGCCAGCTGGATGGAAACCCTGGACCTTTCGGCGGTCGACATTGTCGGCCATTCGCTCGGCGGCGGGATCGCTCTCAATGCTCCTCAGTCTGTGCCGCCCACGCATTCGCCGCCTGTCCTGGCGGCCCCGGGCGGCTTGGGAAGGGAGATCGCGTTCGTCTTGCGCCTTGCAGCGTTCCCCGGCGTTGTGGAGCATCTGGGCCAGCCGTTCATGGCCCTCTAGGGACGCGCCTCGCGCTCGGGCGCTGGCGATACGACTGCCGCCCAGCCGCATCGCCGACTTGAACGCCATGAACGCACGCCCCGGGACTGCCCGCGCATTTGCTCGCACGGTCCGCGATCTCATGAGTTGGCGCGGCCAGCGGCACTCATTCTTTCGCCGCGCGCACGAACTCAATGACCTACCCCCGATCATGGTCCTATGGGGCGATCGGGACGCCATTATCCCCATCGCCCATGGCAAGGCCCTGCTCCAGGCAGTGGAGGGGGCCCGTCTCGTAGAGCTCGCCGGCTGCGGGCATTACCTTCATCACGACGACCCTCAGGCGTTTTTGCAGGCGGTGCGCAGCGCCCTCGACGTGGCCTTTTGGCCCCCTATGCGCCTTCGGGCGGATCCCCCCGCGGGCGCCGCAGCTAACCGAATGGGCGGGCGATTTCGAGCGGCTCTGGACGATCTCATCCGTCGCAAGGACTCTGGCGGCGGCGGAGCCGCTTTGAGCGCGAAATCCGCGTGAGCCTATCTCATCGGGTCATCGGCATAAACCGCGCCCACGCACGGCGGAGCGCGCCGGCCTTCTTTATGTTCGGCGGACCACCGTTGACCCTCGGATTAGGTTTGGAAGCCTCAAGGGTCTCTCGGGGCGGAGATTGCTTCGGCAGATCGAGCGTGAAGATGCAACCTTTGCCGGGAAGGTCGCGGATGCGAAGCTCGCCACCAAAGGCCTTCGCGGCCTGCACGCAGATGGATAGGCCCAAACCCATACCGGTTCGATCCGCGCCACGTTGGACGAACGGTCGGAGCAGGCTTTCCGGCTTCCCGTCCGGAAGGCCCCCGCACTCATCCTCGACTTCAATGAGCACGCGACTCGCGGTGCTGCTCGCTCTGAGGCGCACGGTACTGCCTGGGCGTGTGAACTTAAACGCGTTTTGCAGCAGATTGGCGATCGCCGCCGCGAGGATCTGCCGGTCTGCCAGGACCACGACGGTTGGGTCGACCGATGCTACCGACAAGAGGAGGTTTCGCGCCTGTGCGAACATCGAGGCACCGATCTCCACCTCTTCGATGACGTCCCGCACCTGCACACGCTCCAGGTTCTGAAGTCCCGCATCGAGCCGGACAGACGCGAGGGAGCGATCGATAAGCGAGTTAAGCCGCGTCAAGCTCCGATCGTGAACGGCGGCGGTGCTCCCACCCGGGGCGACAATGCCCTTTTTGATGTTGGCGAACGAAATCATGGCGGCACCGACCAGATTGCGCATTTCGTGGGCAAGCACGCCGAGCCGCTCGGTTCCTTCACTCGATATCGCGCGCTCCCGCTGATCTGCGAATCTCGCCACCGCGCCCGCGATGGCGTCGTCGAGACAAAGGTTGAGCGTTTGAAATTCCTCAGCCGCGATGGGTGCACTCGTTTCCACTGCAAGCCCCGTTATCACCTGGCAGAGGTCACCATAGTCGTGAACGACTTGCGCAACGGTCGCCCCCCGGTGAAAGAGCGCGTCGCCATGTTCGCCAGCGCTTCGCTGGATCTCCGAATGGTCGACGCCCTCGTGCGCGGACGCACGGCGCAACGACTCGCGGAGCTGATCGAGAAACGCGGGGAGTCCCTGCGTTACCTCGTCCTCCGTCGCAACGGGCGCGTTTCGCTGGGCGACCCGTAGGCTCGCTCGCGCGAGAATATCGTCGCGGTGCCCGGCAATAAAGTCGCGAAGCATGCGCGACACAGTACGCCCCGGCGCTCGTCAATCACAAGAGACGGTCTGCTACATTTTCGCGGAGCGGCTGGGATGTGTGCGCCGCGATCGCTTTGCGTGACCGATAGCTCAGCCACCGAAGGGAGCTCCGTGACGAGATCGGCTCCCGTTTTGCACGCTAGGCACATCGCGCGGCGCAGCAGCGCCCAGGACGCGCTCACTCGAGCCACGTTTCTTTCGCGTGAGCGCCGTGGCAGTCATTTCGAGACCAGTTCTCAGAAAGCGAAAAGTCCCATGGGTGAGATCATCGACAAGACCAAAGGCAAGATCAAACAAGTGGCCGGCGCACTGGCGGGCAACGACAAACTGAAAGCGGAGGGTGAAATCGACGAGCTCAAGGGCGCCGTCAAAGGGGCGGTCGAAGACATCAAGCACGCGAGCAAGAGATAGCGAACGTACCCCCATCAGATTGTCTGAATTCGGAGAATATCAATGAGTACATCTATGATTGTATTGATCGTTTTGGCCGTTCTTCTGTTCGGCGGTGGCGGCGGTTACTACTGGCGCCGGGGCCGACCGGTGCTTTCGCGAAGGTAGAAGTCGGAATTTCCCGTCGACTGTGGAAGGGACGAATGCACACCACCTACGGCGGAGGGCTCGGAGCTGAAGACTCCGGCCCTCTTGGTGGCGATCGCGCCATGAGCGGGATGCCATTGTTCTGCCAACGCCGACGACGACATAGCGGATCGCTACCGGC
>Ga0210386_10001534_pt1 | contig 20566 bp, 23 predicted proteins | sample IncBWH32OmetaG_FD_160091 | JGI IMG/M metagenome (GOLD analysis project Ga0210386, IMG submission 160091) | Forest soil microbial communities from Barre Woods Harvard Forest LTER site, Petersham, Massachusetts, United States - Inc-BW-H-32-O ...
CTCAGCGAAAAGGACGTCCAAGTCGAGATGGCCAACGGCGTTCTTTCGATCCGCGGCGAGAAGAAGGCCGAGCGCAGCGACGAATCGAAATTCGTCAGTGAGCGCTACTACGGATCGTTCGAACGTCGGATTCCGCTGGAGGGCGTCGAGGAAGACAAGGCCCAAGCAGACTTCAAGAATGGCGTCCTGACCGTGATGCTTCCGAAGTCCGAGCGGTCGAACCGCGGCGTCAAACGTATCGCGATCAACACCAACTGAAGCCTGAAGGCGGCGGCACCACCGCCGCCGCCTTTAACCTAGTCTCATATCAACCCGTCTCTCGACGAAAGGAGCAAAAAGGAGACACGACATGAGCCAAGCTAACCGTACCGCCAACAATGTTGAGCCCTTTTTCCACCCAGTATCCCATTACGGCTCACCGGACGATGTCTTGGACGATGCCAAACTTTCGACAGAGGAGAAACGACTGATCCTCTTGTCTTGGGCGTCCGATATGTATGCCGTCGAATCCCACCCGACCCTTCGCGAGGTCCCGGGCATCCCGCGCAGACTCCGTCTGGACGACATCCTGGCAGCGCTGAAGCAATTGGACGACGAAACCGATCCGCCGCCGCGCGGAGGATTGGCCATGCGGCTGCCTCGTCTTAGCAAGCTTGACTGCGTTGCTTACGTCGAACCGCAGCGCTTTGTCGGCAGGCACGCATCGACGAGGCGGCATCGGTCGATGCAAGCCTCGCGCACATCAAATCATTCACGGTGGACCCGCGAGGCAAATGTGCGGCGATACCGCAAGCTCTTGAATACCCACCTGACTGACATTGAGCGCAGCTTCATAGAGCGACGGCTCGCTGAAGAATTGCACGGTTGATCAGCCTTCAGGGTCGGCTTTGAATTACGTTGGCGTCCGCGATGACTACGATCGATGACAGCTTGAGTGAGATCAGATCCGTGCGGAACAACATTTGGCGCTGCCGTAAACTGCTCCAAACTGATCTGCCCGATGCTGAGCGAGAATTGATTGAAAAACGTCTGCTTGAACAGCGGGCGGCCTTTGAAGGACTGTTGGCGTCCACATTCCCTTTGGCGTTGAAGCTCTCAAACAGTTCCGAAGAGACTAGACTTGGACATGAACTTTCAGGAGGTTGTCCATTCGGCCAGTGAACGCTGATGTCGGCAAGCGGACAATGAGTCGCGGGAGGTGAATGAGAGGAGACGGTTCGTCCGGAAGGCGAGAGCCTGGCCGGCGATACCAATCGAAAAGACACAAGCGCCTCCGCCGAGATCGCAGGTACCGATCAGCTGGAGAGGGACGGACTGCCTCGACAATGCCCGCGGCGCAAAGCGCAAAGAAGCGCAGAATTGTAATCAAACGAGGAGGAATAGGGGGATGAATGCCGCCTCATTGGCTCAGGTCAAGATAGGTACGGAAGCGCTTGCTCTCTGTATTGCAGGAGTTTTGTGCGAACGCGATCCATCACTTCTAGCCGCATTCCGAGAGAGCGTAGAACTGCTCTATCGAATCCTCGATGATCGCGGAGACCATGAAAGCGGCGGCAATGGTTGACGCGTTTGGGAGAGCGCTGGTTGATCCCGCATTCAAACGTCCCTCGAACTAGTCGATACAAGAGTCCAGATGACAAGACTTCCTATGACTGCCGCGGGTCATGTCGCGCTTGAATATAAACTAAGGCACCGCACGCGAATCGCGCGACCTCGCCTTGTTCAGCGAATCCAGCATGCGATCTCCGACGATGCCAACCTGGTTGAGAACTCCGAATACCAGGCTGCGCTGGCGGAGCAAGAAGTAAACGAGAATCGAATCGCCGATTTGGAAGACAAACTCGCGCGCGCCGAAATCATCGACGTATCCAAACTTTCCGGCGACACGATCAGGTTTGGCGCCATCGTGACGTTAATTGATGAGGACACCCGTGAGAAGCGGATCTGGCAGATCGTCGGCGAGCCGGAAGCCGACGCGGGCGCGGGGAAGATTTCAGTGACTTCACCGATCGCCAGGGCATTGATCGGAAAGACCAAAGGCACAACGGTGCTCGTCGAAGCTCCAGCCGGCGCTAAGGCTTACACGGTCCGGCAAGTGGACTGGCCTGAGGGCAAGCGAAAGAAGCGATAGCTAGTGTGAAAGCCGAGGCTCAACTCCGATGCAGGCTGCGTTGGCTCTCAGCAACTCGCAACTGCTTGAGAGACGGCGCCGCAGCGATCACGGCTCCGGGCGTCGAATCCATGGGTTGGAAGTCGCAAGGAGAGCCCGCGCGATGCGATATTATTTTGACATTCGCGACGATCAACTCGTTCCCGATGAAGAAGGAATGATCCTGCCGGACATTGAAGCGGCTCAAGAAGAGGCTACGCGGACGCTTACCGATCTTATAAGGGAAGCGATGCGAGCCGAGTCCGCTGGCGGAATGACGATCGAGGTCCGCAGCCAGCATGGCCCCGTTCTTGAGGCGAGCCTCACATGGCGATTGATCGTCAAATCGTAAGTCCGCTGGTTCGACTTCCGCCCTTGGCTGTTATCACCCCTTGTGGCACTCTAGGCGGCTGAATTCAACTGCGGCCCCCTTGGCCTGATCAGCCGCGGCGCGGCCCGCCGCTATCGCCATCCAATCCCGCAACAGTCCCTTGTCCTCCTTAGAAAAGGATGCGCGTCGTTTGAGATCTTCAAGCGTCTCACCGGGGTGGCATCGCTCGAAATCCTCGCGGATCAACGATTCGAGGTAAGCCCGTTCCTCCTCACTGGCTGGCCGGAGATCGCAATTGGAGCTGGTCGGCATGGTTGATCTTCACTGGCTCAATTTCGGGTGGACGCCCCCCCGGTATAACCGGGAAAGCGACCGTCAGTTCGCGAATGGGCAGGTGCCGGAAGCGAAAGGCGTCTACTGGATCCTGGGCGGCCAAAGGGCGGCAGGTGAAGGTTCGGGCTTATCGCGTGCGGGGGATAAGTGCCGCCATTTCATTCGCCACGCCGTCGGCCAGCGCCACGCCAGTTGCGGCGCCTGTCGGGCTGTCAGGCCGAACTGGACGCGCCAGCGGAAGAGCAATTGGAGCGATGCCATGGCGGCGGCAAACCTCCGCCACGCAGACGCATGGTTTCTCCGTCTCCCGTATCGCCCATTTTTGCTCGCTACTGAAGCGACCGGCGGTCCGCTTCTTGCGATATCAAGCGATACTTACTCGGCGCAACTGGCGGCCGCCCTTAATCGAACCCGGGCACTCGGATGAAGCTGGCTTCACCAGTCCATTTCGTCGCCGGATTTGTCGAGGCGATCGCGCCAGATGCGCAGCGCACGCGGCCAAGCATCGTAGCATCCTCAGCGCGCGCCATGCCGCCGAAGTTCATCGCTTCGATAAGCATGCTCCAGGAAGCCCAAAGAGAAATCGGACCACTGTCCGTGCACACGCTGTAGCAATCCCACACCCCTTCGGGGAATGCCGTCGCAGGCCGCGCCGTGACGGGAATGAAGATCAAGGGAATGCCAACGTTCAGAACTCGGGCGCGTGTCTGGTTTGACGAACTTGCAACAGGACCGCGCGATCGACCGCCGAAGCGTCTCTCGACGGGTGTCACTTTCGCGCGGTCTGTTGATGGTCGTCTGTGAGCGCAAATGAAGGGAACCGTTGCCCCAATCGAGCTGGCCAGGAACAAAGGGCTCGGTACCCCATTGACGGTTCAATAACGGAGGCCCGCCATGGGAGTGGTTCCCTTGCAAGAGCTCGATATGGGACCGATCCGAATCTTGCTCGTCGAAGATGAGCTTTTCGTCCGCATAGACATTGCCGCGACGCTGCGACACGCCGGCTTTCAGGTAATCGAGGCTGCGTGCGCCGATGCTGCGATGGAGTTCATCGAATCCGGCGAGCCGATCGATCTAGTGTTCACTGACATCAAGACGCCGGGCACTCTCGATGGGCTCGCGCTGGCCGAACGGGTTCGGGCCAAGTACCCGTTGATGCCGGTGCTCATCTGCTCTGGAAACCCGGAATTGGAGGGCGCGGCGAGCCGGTTAGGAAAGTTCGTACCTAAGCCATACGACCCGACCGGAGTCGTACGTCTCATCACAAGCTCGATAAGGTAAAAATCAATGGAACCTGCAACGATTTTGGTGGTGGAGCGCGACATTCTCGTGCGGCAGCCCCTTGCTCAATATCTCCGCGATTGCGGTTATCGCGTCTTGGAGGCGGTCAATGCCGCCGAGGCGCGTGGAGCAGTTTCCACTGGAAGAGAGAGCATAGACGTTGTGCTCATGGACGTCAAAAGCGTGTCGAGTGAGGGCGGATTTGCCCTGGCGTCCTGGTTGAGGTCCAACCATCCGACTATCAAGGTTCTGCTCGGCGGCACTATTGCTAAAGTCCTGCAACTGGCAGGCGACCTGTGTAATGACGCGCCCGAAGGTGGCCTAGACTATCGATCGGTGCTTGATCACATCCGGCGACTGCTTGCGGGTCGAGACCAACGGTCTCCCGACAGACGTGACAACTGATTCCGATCTTGCATTTCTCGTTGTCGCGCGCTGGCTAAGACAGCTGGCAGATCCAACCACGCGGCGGCCATCAGCAACCAAGGCTCCCATCGCGATCACGACAGCATCCGCCTCCAAAAGGGCGCCACTATGCTCAACGCCTCTAACCGTCGATCTATTCACACGCTGTGTAGCGGCTAAATGAGGCGGCGTTACAGTTTGGCGCGGGCGCGTGCATCGGCTTGCATGAATTGGCGCGCCATTCTGCGATTTTGCAAGATGTCGCTGCCGAGGCGCTCGAAAATGCCGCATCGAGACGCCGGCTGCCGCACGAGACGTCGGACTGCGCGTAGTCCACGGCGTAACGCTTGGAAGTGAAAGCCTTCTTCCCGCTGGAACCGTGGCTGCAACGCGAGGCCAGCAACTATGCCAGGGTTGCTGCTAAGGCCTCCGCGTCAGGGACCACATCGTGATCGTAGAGGCGCTTGCGGAACTCGGCGTGTGCAGCGATCTCAGCGTCTCTGACCTCGAGGTCGAAGTGCGCCGAGTCATACCGTAGCCCGTTCTCTCGCGCGCCACGCTGGATCTGCGCCACGCGTTCGCGTCGCACGCGCTCGTAAACGAGCAAGGCGGCGGGAGCCGTTCGCCGGTTCGCACGCGCCAAGATGGTTGCGAGCGCCATACCATCCTCGATCGATTGATTTGCGCCTTGCCCAAGGTGCGGAAGCATCGGATGCGCGGCGTCGCCAAGCAGGCTGAGCCTGCCCTTGGTCCAGCTCGGAAGCGGTTCGCGATCATACAGCGCCCATCGGAACGTCGATTGAACTTCCTTCAACAAATGCTGGATTCTCGCGTCCCAGCCTGCGAACTCGCGTCGAAGAACATCGGGCTCGCCCGGCGCCGACCAGGATTCCTTCATCTCCTTGTCCGCCGGCACAAACCCGACGTAGGCGATGAGCTTTCCGGCGCGTACCGGGTAAGCGAGAAAGTGTCTTCCCTTGCCGAGCCACATTTGCCAGCGGTCGGTCGGCCAATCCGGAACGCGCTCACGCGCCACCAGGCCCCGATATGCGACGGACCCTGAGAATATCGGCCGGGACTGAGGGCACACGTGGGACCGAAGCTCGGAGTGGATGCCGTCGGCGGAAATGACAATGTCGGCTTCGGCGGAGGCGCCAGCGGCGAACGAAACCCGCGCGGAGTCGCCCTCCTGCTCAAACCCGATGCAGCGATGCCCGGTGTGCACAATTCCGGCCGGCAGTGCATTGGCCAACATTGCAACAAGGTCGGCGCGATGCATCCCGAACGTCGCATTCCAGCCCGAGGAGTCCGTCACCTGAACGGGGGCAATAGGTGTCCCGTCATGACGGAAGTAACGGGAATCGACGCCAATCCGCGCGCCCCATTTCACCACGGCCGGCACCAATCCGACCCTTTGCAAGTGGCGCACGCTGTTGGGAGTGAGGAACAGGCCGGCCCCGACCTCACCGAGGGTCGGAGCCTGTTCGTATAGCGACACTCGAAGACCGTGTGCGATCAGCGCGTTCGCGGCGAACAAGCCGCCGATCCCGCCTCCGATAATTGCGACATGAAGCGGTGTCTGCATGAACCCCAATCTCCACAGCAAGCGACCTGAAGAAAATCGTTTCGTCGGCGACTCTGCAGTCAGCCCGGCTTCATGCCCGCGAACTTGACCACCTTGGCCCACTTCTCAGTTTCCTCGGAGATGAGCCTGCCGAACTCCCCAGGCGACCCCGCGAGGACGGTGCCACCAAAGTTGGCAAGGCGTGCCTTGATACCGGGGTCGGCAAGACCAGCATTGATTTCCTTGTTGAGCTTATCGAGGAGATCGGCCGGAGTGTTCCTTGGCGCGCCAAGGCCGAACCAGGCGCTCGACTCGTAGCCCGGCAGGAACTCACCGACAGTCGGCGTGTCCGGCAACGTCTCGGAGCGCGTCGCTGTGGTAACGGCCAATGCACGCAGCGTGCCGGACCTGATGTATTCGATCGTCCCTGTCGTGGGGAGAAAGGTTACATGCACCTGCCCTCCAATGAGGTCGGTCAGCGCTGGGGCACCGCCACGATAGGGCACGTGGAGCAGGTCGACGCCTGCCATCATCTTGAACAACTCGCCGGATACGTGGCTCGCGGTGCCGTTACCGGCCGACGCCATATTGACCTTGCCGGCGTTCGTCTTGGCGTGAGCGATAAAGTCCGGAATCGTCTTGGCAGGAAACGATGGATTTACCAGCATAACGAAAGGCTCGCGATCAATGCCGGCGACCGGCGCAATATCGCGCATGACATTGAAATTCAGCGTGTCGTAGAGCGATGCATTGATCGCGTGAGCGTTCGTTACCAGGAGAAGAGTGTAGCCATCAGCCGCCGCATGGACCACAGCGTCGGCGGCGATATTGCCGCCAGCGCCCACTCGATTCTCGATCACGAAGGGCTGGCCAAGCCGTTTCGAGAGCCATTGTGTAATGAGGCGCGCAAGTATATCGGCCGGGCCGCCAGCGGCCAAGCCAACGATCGTGCGCACTGGGCGGATCGGATAGGCCTGCGCCCAAGCGAAGCGCGGCACGGCAGCGACCGCGGCCAGTTGCAGGAATGCGCGACGGGGAAGTTTCATGGCGCGCCTTTGACGGATGTCGAAAACGATCACCGCGGGAGCCCGATTGCGGCATCGCGAAGCCGATGAACACTTCAGTAGCATTCGCCATATGAAACTCAGAGTAGACAATAGTTTCTTTAGAAGATACTTTTGGTTGTGAATGGATACGAGATTCCTTGAAACCTTCCTGATGGCGGTCGATCACGGTTCGATTGCCGAAACTGCACGCCGGCTCAATTTAACGGCGGCGGCCGTCGCAAAGCGAATCCACGCTCTTGAAAGTGAGATCGGTGCCGTTCTGGTCACTCGTTCGGGCCGGACAATCAGACCAACACAAGCAGGAGCCGCGATCGTCGAGCGCGCAAGGCGCTTCCTGATCGAGGCGCGCGATTTCAAGGCAATCGCCGCAGCGGATCAACCGTCAGGACAATTGCGCATAGGCGCATTTCCATCGGCTTTATCAGGACTGTTGCCGGACATTCTGGCCTTGATGAAGGAGAAGTATCCGCAGATCGATATCCAGATCGCGAGCGGCGTCTCGTCAGAACTGTATCGCAAGGTGCTCGACGGCGATGATCTCGACGCAGCGATCATCGGTCAGCCGCCATTTGTGATCCCAAAGAGCTGCAATTGGCGTTTGCTGCGAGAAGAGCCATTAATTCTACTGACGAGAGCGCCGGCAGCATCTCGAAAACCGCGCGTGATCTTGTCATCGGAACCGTTCATTCGATTGGACCGCAACGTTTGGCCAGGACGCCTCGTGGACGGCTATCTCCGCAAAGTGGGGATTCGGCCACGCGAGCTGTTCGAGATCGATGGGGGTGCGGTGATCGCCATCATGGTGGATCGAGGACTCGGCGTGTCGATCCTGCCGGATCTGGCGCCGCCGTGGCCGGAAGGTTTATCACTCGCTAAACTGCCGTTGCCCGATGCCGCTCCCTTTGCCCGGCGCATCGGCATTGTCTGGGCTAGGGCTTCGCTTCGCCTTCGTTTGGTGGAGGCATTCCTGGAGCAGGCAGCAGCGGCGCGAGCGCGGGAACCTGTACGAAAGACTGCTAATTCGGGAGCGAGGGTGCACCGATGATTGTGCAAAGTCGCTGCCAGTTTCACACTCGGCGGGAAGGGCGGCCTACCTCTTCACCCGCGAATATGGCACCAAGCTTTGATGACCGTTATTGGCCCTTCTCGTCTGTCCCGGAGGAAACTCGAGATTTCCGCTATTGAGGGGGTTAACCGAACCACCCAACAATACCAGGGATCCAAGAGGCGTCGTGCTAGATCGCAGATCATCCCAGACTTGCCAATTGGAGCGTATCGCCGGCTATGGAATCATCGCGCCACAGCGAAACTTATATTTTGCCGCGGCGCTATGATGCCGTTACCGACCCGGCGCTACAGTTAGCCAATCCGCGAAGACCTACGACCATGCACTACGCTTCGCAGTGCCGCGGTTGCCGATCAACTCAAGTCTTGCAGGCATGCACGATCTTGGGGAGATAGCTCTGGCAGAAGTCCAGATAGGTCCTGACGATGGTGGATTGGTATCGGTGGGGCGGATAGAGCAGATTGAGCGACCACTCGGGCAACGGGAATTGCCGCAGCAATGGCATCAATCGCTTCTCCCGGATAGGCGCGGCGGCCAGGAAGGGTGGCAGCTCTGTGACCACATCGCCACCGAGCGCCCGATGACATAGGTGGTGGTAGTCATTGGTGGACAGCACCGCTTTTGGCTCAACGACAGATTCGCCCAATTCCCATCGGGCGGGAACATCGAGGCGCGATGCCCACACCGCGCACGGGAAGCGATGAAGCGCGTCGGGCTGCTCCGGCGCGCCGAGGCGCTTTACCAGCCGCGGACTTGCCACGAGAATATTGCGAAAGGACAGAACGCGTCGCGCCACCATGGCCTCGTGAATGATCGCACCAACGCGGAGTGCGACATCGATGCCGTCCTCGATCAGGTCCATTCGGCGCTCGGTCGAGTAGACATAAATCTGGATGTCCGGATAGCGGCGCTGAAACGCCGCCAGCAATTCCCACCACGGCTCAAATGTCTGCGGCAGCGATAATCGCAGTCGTCCCTTCAGGCGCGCCTGGTCGTTAACGACGACCTGTTCGGCCTCTAGCAGCGCCTCGATACCGAGGCCGGCGTGCTCGTACAGCCTCGTTCCTGCTTCTGTCAGCTTCGCGCCCCGTGCCGACCGCTCCAGCAATTGCACCTTCAGTTGCTGTTCTAGCTCCCGTATTCGGCGGCTCAAGGTTGGAAGCGGAATTCCGAGGCGGTTGGCCGCTGCTGAGAGGCTGCCTGCCTGAACGACGGCAACAAACATCCGCGTGGCATTCAGATCCATACAGCGCATCCTATCATATTTGAGAGGATGACTGTCAATCGCGGCAATTCATATTCATGCTTGGCTGATCTATATAGGCGGCGGAAGACGAACCTCACCGGTAAGGCGATGAAAAAGACTGTCATCAGCATCTTGGTAGCTATGTCACTAAGTTCGATCGCAGCGGAATCAACCAGCTCGCCACCTGAGCCCGTCACGATCGAAAACTACAATCGCGCCCAAACCGATGTGTATTTCGCCGGGGTGGTCAAGAACGGCGGTTTCGGAAAATTCCGCCATGGCCGCGAGCTTCCTGCTCCCGTCCAACAAGGTATTGTTCGTCCCGGCCGCGAAACGTTGTACTCGTTTGCGATTTTTGACCTCGATGCTGGACCGGTGACGATTGCGCTGCCCGATGGCGCCGAGCGTTTCATGGGGATGCAGGTCGTCAATGAGGATCAATACACCACGGGCGTCTATTACGGCGCGGGTAGCCACACTCTGACCCGGGAGATGATTGGCACGCGCTACGCCATCGCCGTTGTCCGCTTTGTCGTCGACTTTTCGAACAAGGAGGAGATCCAGCGAGTTCATGCCTTGCAGGATGCGATCAAGTTCAGCCAGCAAAGCGCAGGCACGTTCGAAATTCCCAATTGGGATGAGGCAAGCCTCAAAAAGGTGAAAGCAGCGCTCTTGCAGCTAGGAACCACGATCTCCGATACGCGGCGCATGTTTGGCGCCAACGAGCATCAGATCGATCCGGTCAAGCACCTGATCGGAAGCGCAATGCTGTGGGGCGGCAATCCTGAGAAGGACGCGCTGTATCTGCCGATCACGCCGGCCCGGAATGACGGCAAAGCTGTTTACAAGCTGACGGTCAGCGACATTCCCGTCGACGGGTTCTGGTCGGTCACCGTCTACAACAGCGGAGGGTACCTCGAGCCGAATCCAAACGATGCCTATGCGGTAAACGGCATCACTGCAAAAAAGGCCGCGGATGGCTCGATCACCATTCAGTTCGGTGGGTGCGACCGCCAAATCCCCAATTGCCTGCCGATCACGCAGGGATGGAACTACACGGTGCGTCTCTATCGCCCGCGACCGGAAATCCTCGATGGCACGTGGAAATTCCCCGAGGCCGAGCCTGCGAGTTGAATCGGCCGACCGGCGCGGCTCGTGCCCAGCGTGTTGCCCGCGGCTCTCGGCGGGTACGCCGGCAACGATATCGTGCAAAATCGTAGATTGACGTGCCAGATTCTGCTTATTTTGCCGCGCGATGCCCGCACACGGATTGAGACCTCACCACCCGCGTTGCCACCGCATTGGCGTGGCGATACATTGCTACAGGCATATGCCGAAGGTGACGCCATGGTGGGCAGCAAAAGCGTGGCGTTGATGGTCGCCGCCGGCCTGTTGATCCTCGCGGCTTCGAGCGCACAAACGGATTCACTCCGGATCACCAAGATCCAGGATGACGACGCGGTTGCCGTCTATGATGAGCTTGTTGGCAGGTTCGGGACGGCCCGTCTGCCTGCTCTCCACACCCAGGTCGCGCATGCAATGTTCAACAAAGCCGCGAGGTTCGCGGCGCGCGGACGCCGCAAACAGGCAAAAACCGCGTTACAGCCTTTTGATCAAAAAGTTTGGAACGGCTCGCGAGCCAGCAGTGATGGAGCTAGTCGAGTTGGCGCGGACTGCGCTATCGAATCGCAAATCCTGAATTGCTATGGCGCATAGACGGTTCAAAGCGGGTCAACCGATCGGCACGGGTTTTCATGATCGGCGGCGCGGTCAGGCGTGATCTCTGATTGGTCAGGTGGCAATCTGGATTCGCGAATAACCTTGTCGGCCGCGGGGCCATCATCAAGCAAAGTTTCAAGCGACCACCAGCGTTTCGACAGCGCATCTGCGCCGGATTCTGAAATCTTACGCTCGCTACTACAATGAGACGCGCACGCACTTGGCTTTGGACAAGGATGCGCCTCTATCGCGCACCGTGAAGAGGGCAGGCCGTATTCTTTGCCAGCCCAGTCCTCGGCGGATTGCATCACCAATATGTCCGGATCTGATTTCCGACAGGCACACGTGCGACGGCGTCGATCTCTTCAGGCTTGAGCTAACGGGCTATGTTGCGCGTTTTGCTGGCCGATATCGATGTGCGGGATATCAGATGCGAAGGACAGACATGGCAACTGCCCGTCGATCATCTGATCCGCCTCATGCTCCGGGCGATCTACGGAAGTAGAAGTAGTCCCTGACGTATCTTGAAGAGCGATGCATCAGCTTTAGACGCCTCGCAATTCGACGTAGGTGTCCGGCCCATAGTGCAGCTTGTTGCGCGAGTAGTACGGCGCCACCTGCATTTCTAACTGAGCTCTCCCGTGCGTCTGATCACTGATCAGAAGATCGGTGCGGCTACCGACATCCAGGCGCAGCTGCTCGTCCTTCTTCAGTAGCACCGGCTGTGGTGTTAGACTGAATAGGAGCGTGACCGGTTCGTCGCGATTTAATGGTTGTGGTGTATCGATGTCGATCGCGATTTCCGTAGCCGTGCACCGCGCCTCGTCGATTCTGCGGCATGCCGGCCGAATCGATCCTAGCGACAGAGGATGCAAGTTTCCGCGAGTGTCGATACGAGAGAGACGCGCTATAACGTGGGAGTCGATCTCATTGCTGCTAAAGCGCAGGCTGAGGTTGATCGGTCCCGTCAGCTCAAGGTCGTCGTCTGCCACGGTCTCATAACTGAGAATCTGATTGGCGACGTCATCGAAGCCCGCCGTCACCAGCGCGCCCATCGGCACGGCGGCCCAGCGGTTGGAACCGGTGTTGCCATCGGCCCGAGTCAGACGGTGAGTATTGGAGTCGGTTCCGCCGCTCGCAAGGTAGAACCGGATAGCCTTACTTTCCGGGATCGGAAAATCTGAAGCGCTGCTAAAATCGCGGGCGCCGTCCCGCCAGTACCGAACGGGGGCTTGGGTCGCATAGCCGTTAGCTGACCCGAAAAGGATGTGGTCGAAGAATGCAAGAGCTTCCAGTTGCCAATGATAGCAAGGCAATTCATAGTCCGGAGCACTGACAATCAGCCATTTGCGGTCCGTCGGCGTGCTTGACTTTCGGAAAAGCTCGTAACCGCCGAACTGGTGCAAATTGAAATGGCCAGGGTTTTGCACGACGACAAACGGTACGTTGATTTCGTGCAAAGTACTTGATGGACCCTCCGCCATGGTGCTAGTGGCGCGGGTTTTGCCATCGAGCACAATGCTGGCCCAGAACTCGCGCATTTCTTTCGTCGGAGCCTTCTTTTGAAAGCCCTTCATGATCCGGGTCAGGCGCTTGCGAACCTGCGGCCACCACCAGTGTTTCAGCGGTGAATTGAAGACGTGGCTTAATATTGCACGGGCTAGCGGCGGGACGCGTAGGTTCTTCTGCAGATTTGTGAAGTTGGCACCCATCCACAGCGTCAGGAAATCCGCTTGCGGCGCGCCGCCGAACATCACGATGTGACGGAAGTAATCGGTGCACATTTCGATGGAGAAGAAACCCTTAAGCGCTGGCGGCTGCTTGACCGCAACCAGCGCCTGGGACATGCCGTAATATGAAGTGCCGAACAGCACCACATTGCCGTCACACCACGGTTGCGCCGCGGTCCAGGCGATAACTTTGGCATGATCTTCGCCATCGGTGTCGTTACAAAAGACGACGCTTTCACCCTGAGAGCGGCCCATGCCACGCCGCGCGACGACGACGTGTACGTAGCCACGGCCAGTGAAGACGGGCGGGCTGCCGATCTCGTTGGTACCAGTGGGGGCTCCGCTCGATTGCAGCTCTTTGCTATAAGCGGAAAACACGACAATCGCAGGATAACGGCCCGCCGCTTTCGGCGTGTATACATCCGCGGCAAGTGAAACATCCTTGTCGACTGGGATCATCTGATCGGCATAGAGCACGCATCCAAGGCCGCTCTTGACGGCGGGACCGGGCGTCCAGCCAGCGAGCTGCGGACCGTCGATTCCTCCCTTCAAGGGGACGACGTTATCGAGAAACACGCGATTAGGATAAGCGGCGCTCATTTTTCTGACTCCGTCCGTAGCTGCGCGAAACTAACCGCGTGTAGGTGTACCTACCAGAATTCTCAACCCGCTAGGCCGGCGCCATGCGCACCGCACCCCAAGCCATTGAATTACTGATAGATGATCTTTTGTGACCCAGACCGCTCGCGTCAGCGCGGCAGCCGCAAACCTGATCACTCCGCACCGCATTGGTGCGGATGCAAAGGCCGTTCTCAATAACGTTAACGAACGTCTGCATAGCTACGCCGATGTCCATCGAACCCTTCAGATCCCTGAACATCAAACGTATATCGATGCAGCGCAATATCTCAGACAATTGTGCCTTTCCCTTAGCCGATCAAAGTTGGAATCGAACAATGTACGGCTTGTTCTCGCGGTCCGCCCGTTGTCGATGCCATCCGACCGGTGCTGGCGGCTTGGATTGATCGTATACGAACTCGTCACCAATTCCGCCCGGCATGCATTCAATGGAAAAGAAGGCGAGGTGTGGGTCGAGTTGTGGCCTGCAGGCCGTTTTGTCGAGTGCCGAGTGTCAGACAATGGAACAAGTCGGGGAGGGATCCAGCATGGACGTGGCCTGACCATTGTTCAGCAACTGGTGAGATGTCTCAATGGAAGACTTGAGCAGAGCTTTGGACCACAAGGGTCAAGCTCCATCCTTGTCTTCCCATTCTAAGCACTGAGATTTCGAATGTCGTTCTAAGCGATAACGTTATCACAGCCGTTTCAAACTCATGTCGAAGCGTACCAAGAAATCATGGACTGTCTTCGTCAGCATAGAAAATGCCGAGCATGACAGATGCGTGGAAATTTTTTTAAGAGCAAATGGCAGCTACGGATTCGAGGAATTTGGGCGGGATTTCGAAGATGGCGGGCGATGGACGCCCCTGCATCACTATTCGCATACTACTTACGCCTCGCTAACTGACGCCTTGGACATTGCCGAACGACGCGTACCTTGGTTAGTTCACTGCCTGGCGCAGAAGCCAGAACTAAGGATGCGCGTCAGTCTCGGCCGGTCGCAGACAGGTCTCAAGGAGTGACGATTCCCGGCTTCGTGAAGCCGAGCGTTTTTGGCGACTTTGAGAGTTGTAACTAGCTGAGTTTACGGTTTCGACGAGGAGTTTGCTTGAGCGCGGACCTTGGAAGAATTTCGTCAATCAAAGACAGAGCGCGGACAATGAAGCAACCTGTTTTGCGGTCAGAATCGTACACGAAGAAGGTGGCACTCGTCCTGCAAGGCGGGGGCGCTCTCGGAAGCTACCAGGCTGGCGTTTACGAGGCGCTCGCCTCGTCGGACTACATGCCCGACTGGGTTGCCGGCATCTCGATCGGTGCGATCAACGCCGCCCTGATCGCGGGAAATGCGCCGGAAATGCGGGTTGAAAGGCTGCGTGAGTTCTGGCGCACGATCACAACGCCCACGATATGGCCCGTTGGAATTTCTGATCTCGTCAACGGCGCGGGTTTTCCCTTCGACCTCGGCAAGCAAATCAGCGCAATGCATGCGTTGATTTTCGGCCAGTCTCATTTCTTCGCGCCGCGAAAGCCTGCCGACTGGTGGTTCGGTGACACGCCGACCAGCTACTACGACACAAGCTCGCTGAAATCGACATTGGAGCGGCTTGTGGACTTCGACCGCATTAATTCCCGAGAAATTCGCTTTAGCATCGGAGCCGTAAACGTCGGGACAGGCAATTTCGCGTACTTCGATAATGCGGAGACCGAGATAAAGCCGGAGCATGTTCTCGCGAGCGGCGCGCTGCCGCCAGGCTTTCCCTCAGTGGAAATAAACGGAGAACACTATTGGGACGGTGGCTTGGTATCCAATACGCCGCTGCAATATGTGATAGAGTATTATCCGCGCCGTAGCCATCTTGTTTTCCAGGTGGACCTTTTCCCGGCTCGCGGTCCCTTACCTGGGAATTTGAACGAGGTGACCGAACGGGACAAGGACATCCGCTATTCCAGCCGGACCCGGGCGGGTACGGACGCATTGCGGCAGCTGCACGATCTGCGCCATAGCATCAACATGCTCTGGGAAAGACTTCCAGACGAATTGAGAACCGGTCCGGAAGCCGCCTTGCTCAACGAATTTCGCTGCGTGACTACCATGGACATCGTTCAATTGATCTACCGTCCGGAGCGCGCGCTGGGGCAATCAAAAGACTACGAATTCGACCGTCCGACAATGGAAACGCGGTGGGCACAAGGTCTCAAAGATGCGCAGCAAACGATAATCGCTGCGCCCTGGCTAGAGCCGATGCCGCCGGAGCTCGGAGCGCGCACATTCGACGTCTGCGCGAAAGGTCCGATCGGAGATGCCTCGACGAAATTGGCGAACACAACATCCTGGCCTGTCGATGCTCCTCGCGCAAAAGCATAATCTTTGTTCGGCGATCTCGCCAATTTGACCGATCTTGACGCTGCTGCACTTGGCGTCACGATCGTGCGAACACACATGATCAACAGTGGGCAATCTCCTCCAAATCGCGAGCCGCCCGCTGAGACGGTCCCAGCTCGCCCCGCCCGCGCGATGCTGGGGCCGTCCGCCTCACTGAACAATTGTGATCGGCCTCAGCCGACATGCTGAAGGCGTAGCTCAGTCGTCTGAGACAGACGGGTTATCCTGTCTCGATTGGTCCCGCGGCTGAGGGCGATGCACGACTATGCGCGGACCTCGTCGATCAGGATCAGTCTGCTGGTTCGTGACGATCGTCGATCCGCCATGTCTCACTTTGATTTGCATGGCCTTTCGTGTGCATCAAGCATTTTCAGAACCGCGACAAAAGCGGTTCGGCGATAAGAAAGCTGGGCTACAGGGTGCCGAAGCAGGAGCGAACCTCGCTCCGTCCAAACCAACGCCGATACCAAACGGGCAGGGTGCTCGAGTCGGTGAATCATGAGTTAATTTTCCGGCAAATTTTCGCCGCTCGGCGCCCCCGCGACTCAGTCTATGACTCCTTCGTCGTGCGAAAAAAGCGGGGGCACGCCGATGCCAAATTCGAATGACGTCGCCAGCAACGAGATGCTTTGGGAGCGCGTCCTGTCCCTGCTCGTCGTGGGTGGCAGCGTGTTGGGCGGAAGCGCCGTGTTGCTGATACAGGCGCTAACATCAATACTTCACGGATTTCCATAGAGGCGGAAACGGTTTTGAGTGGCACACGAGCCGAGTTGAGAGGCGAACGAGTGTCCAATGAAACGTCCAACAAAGCGTCCAACACGAAATTTAGCTTAGAGTCTTAAATGATTGGTTTTACTAAGAAAAATCGACTGAAAATCTTGAGCGGGAGCGCTTCACCCGCTCCAAAAGCGAATGTCGCGCTTGGACGGCTTAGGCGTCCGCGGTTGGATCTTGTCTGAGCGACGCAGCAGGAAAGCGCGGGAGGGTCGGTTCCACCTCGTGAAAGACGAATAGGATGTCCCGAGGCGCGAGGTGCAGGCGTTCGCCGAACAGTCTGACCGCTTCGTCCGCAATGGCGGCGGCGGTTCCTGTCGGCCTCCCGCTGGAGATGATGACCTCAACGACCATGAACCGATCGGTTCTGTCCGCCGCGTAGTCGGGGAAGCGGGGATCCACCAGAAGGTCATCCCGGTCGACCTCGAGAAAGCGGTGGAAGCGGTCGGCTCGGTGATAGCCGGCGGCCACCTGGGCTTCCAACATTGCCTCCGACAAGCGGGACTTGTCGGCGGGGCTGAGGCCGCGCCGGACGGTGAAGGTTACAAACGGCATCTCCAGCTTCCACGGTCAGGATGTACCAATTGCGTTGATGCGCCGAGTGAGCGCGCGCGTTAGCCCGAGCCTAATCTCATCTCGCTCCAACAAGAGGCGCGCAGTGCGGCGATCCACCCTGCGCGCCGCTTCAGCGCGGACTCACGAGAGCAGAGTGGCTCCGAAGCCAATCTCGACCTTCATGAGTTTGGAGACGGGGCAACCGGCCTTCGCTTTTGCGGCGATCGACTGGAACGTGGTCTGGTCGATGCCGGGTATCTTCGTAGTGACGGTGAGATGGACCGAAGTGATGGAAAAGCCATCGCCGTCCTTGTCGATCACGACTTCCGATTTGCTGTCGACCGACTCCGGCACGAAATTCGCCATGCCGAGTAGTCTAACGAACGACATGGTGAAACAGGCCGCGTGAGCCGCCCCAAGCAGTTCCTCCGGATTGGTGCCCGGCTTTTCGCCGTAGCGGCTCAAAAACGTGTAGGGATGGTTTTCCAGCGCGTGGCTCTCGGTCGAGACCGACCCCTTGCCTTCGCGCAGGCTGCCATTCCAGGCGGCTGATCCGAAACGTTTCATCGTCCTTTGCTCCTTTCGTGCAGACCTGAATTGAACGCGACAGCAGTCAAAACTGCCTCGCCAACGTCGCCGCTTGTCTCTTTCCGGCGTCGATCATGTCGACCGCGCGGCCGTCCCAACTGTGTTCGATGGCTAGAGTCACGACACTGCGGACGCCGATGAACTGCAGCCAAAACTCAACGTAACCGCTGAGATATTTGAAGCCCGGCTGAGAGACAGTTTTGAACCCTGCCTCGTCGCTTTGTCCCCTGACATACGCGACGAATGCCTTGTCAATATTCAGCGACGGTCCATAGAATTCTCCGTTGAACGTAAACAGCATGTTTCTTTGACAAGACAGATCAATCAGCTGCTTGAGTTTGTAAGGGACAGAGAAATTCCACATCGGCACGCCCATGACGATGCGATCTGCCCGCTGGAAGCGCGAGGCCAACTCTCTGATCTTTTCCCATGTTGCCGTCTCGACCGGCGTCATCGATTCGCCGGAGACACCCTTGTATTTGGCGCCTATTGCTTCCGCGTCGAACTCGGGAAGTTGCTCTTGCCAAATATCCAGCGTATCAACGGTGACGTCGCCAACGTTCGCTCGATATTCCGAGAGGAATGCATTGACGACGGCGCTGGACGCAGATTTTTCTTTTCGCGGCGAGGCCACTATGTTCAAGATATTCATTCTCGTTACCCTTCTTACGTAGGATGTGTAGGCCTCAGGCCGGTATTGGACGGCATGTCCCGATATGTTTGTTGAGGTGGACAAGCGACGGTCTGAGCAGGGAGACGCGTCCCGGCTGGACCGCGTCTCTTGTTCGTGAAGGTGAGTTACTTTTACTCGCCTTCACCTGCTCACCTCATGCGCGCTGGCCGGCAGCCTCCAGGATCAGTTGCGTGATTTCATCAGGTTGAGAGATGAGGGACAGGTGACTCGCTTTAACCTCTATCGTCTTAGCTCCCATGCGCCTGGCCATGAAGCGCTCAAGGTCCGGGTTGATCGTGCGGTCCTCGGTCGAAACTGCGTAATAGCTCGGCTTTGATCTCCAGGCCGCGTGCGTGGTCTTGCCGGCGAGCAGAGCCTTGTGGAACGGCTCCTGCACGGCGTAGAGTACCCTGGCCTTCGCTTCCGGCAGGTCGCCGGCGAAATCGCGAAGGAAAGCCTCCTCGGAAAGCCGTCCTTCGTCGCCGTCGAACACGATCCCGGCCGTCGCCGGCGGCGTCGGATATGTCTTCGCGAGTGCAGTGTAGTCTTCGCCCGCATCCGGCGCGCGCGCCGCCACATAGACGAGCGCGGAGACGTTCGGATGCACACCGGCCTCCGTGACGATCATCCCGGAGAAGGAATGACCCACCAGCACCGTCGGGCCATCCTGCCGCGCCAGGACACGCTCGGCCGAGGCAACCGCTTCCGGCAGCGTCGTTAGCGGATTTTGCACGGCAGTGGCGTTGAGCCCGGCCGCCTGCAATCGTGCTATCACTTCGGACCAGCACGAGCCGTCGGCGAACAGCCCGTGCACAAGCACCACGTTGCGCGCCTTCACCGAAGTTGAATTTGCGGCCATGCCACGCGTGGAGATCAACGAAGCTGCCGCACCAGCAAGCAGGGCCGTCGAGAAACTGCGTCTATTCATCATCACGATTCTCTTCCTTCATCGTTACGGTTAGGTTGGAGTGTCTCGCCGCTTGGCGGCGGGCGCCGAGGTATGGCGCCGGCCGGCTGAGATTTTGATCTCTTGTCGTCATTCACCGCCTTTCTGCCGCCCCGATGCGAGCACCGCTCGTTCAAGATTGGAGCAGCGCGTCGACCTCCGGCGAACGCACGACCGTGCCGTCACGCACGAAGGCTTCGTGGTTGTCGTTGATGGTGTCGCGGTCGTAGAGGTAGTTCACCATGATGCCGAAGGATTCCTGGATGCCACGTGGCGCGTCGTTGCCGAGCCAATTGATTCGTTCGAGCCGCGCGCCATTGCCGAGGTGAAAACGCGCGACGGGGTCGATGCGTATCGAGGGCTTCCGCGTCAGATATCGGGCGCAAAGCCGCAGTAACGGCGCGCGCAGCGTCTCGCTCCGCGCCGGGTTATTCCACCAGCCGTCGCGTTCGAGTTCTGGCAACAACGCGGCATCGGGATCGCTTCCATTCGCAAGCCGTTGAGCGAGCCAGCGTCGCAACCCCGGTACAGGGGACAGGGTGGAAAATTGCTTGAGTTGCGGAAACTCCGCCTTGAGCTCTTCGACCACCTGCTTGATCAGGAAATTGCCGAACGATATGCCGCGCAGGCCGTCCTGGCAGTTGGAGATCGAATAGAAAATCGCGGTGTCGGCAGGCGCAGCTTGCGCCCGTGCGGCCTCTTCATCCGTCTTCTTTGCAAGTAGCGGCGGCATGGCTGTGGCCAGCCCCTGCACCAGCGCGACTTCGACGAAGATCAGCGGCTCGCCGGGAAGCGCGGGATGGAAGAATGCGAAGCAGCGGCGATCGGACGCAAGCCGCCGTCGCAGATCGTCCCAGCCCTTGATCTCATGCACCGCCTCATAGGCGATCAGCTTTTCCAGCACCGCAGCCGGGGATTGCCAGTCGATCCGCCGCAGCTCGAGAAAGCCGCGGTTGAACCAGGAGGCGAACAGATGCCTGAGGTCGGCGTCGAGCAGCTTCAATTCCGGCTCGTCGCGCAGATGCGCGGTGATTTCACTGCGCATCGCGATCAGCGCGCCGGTGCCCCCGGGTGCCATGTTGATTCGCCGCAGCAATTCCTGGCGGGGCGGATCGGCGACCCGTGCGAGAGCGGC
>Ga0210386_10001535_pt1 | contig 20562 bp, 22 predicted proteins | sample IncBWH32OmetaG_FD_160091 | JGI IMG/M metagenome (GOLD analysis project Ga0210386, IMG submission 160091) | Forest soil microbial communities from Barre Woods Harvard Forest LTER site, Petersham, Massachusetts, United States - Inc-BW-H-32-O ...
TCGTGGGCTGCCCATTTCATGATTGCGCTTGCCCCACACAATACCCGTTGCGGATCCGCCGCTGACAGGTTGTCCGTTCGTATACTACATACAGCCCACCCGGGATACGGGGTAGAATGACCCAGGATGCGGGCCACCGGCTGTTTCTGTCATGCCGCAGCTGGCCAGACGTCGACCGTTTGGAGATCGCCGCAGCAGCCGCTCAGGCCTCGTAATTGTGGACGAAATCCTCCGGCACATTCGGGCCCCAGGCGTAGAAGGAATCGTCAGGTGGATGATCGCCGGCCGCCCAGTCGCACGTCGCCGGAATGTAGTCGATGTCGGCGGAATATTCGCTGAAGCTGCCCCACGGATCCTGGACGTAATGGAAGTAGTTCGAGCCGAGCACGTGCCGGCCCAAGCCCCAACCTTTGGCGAAGCCTTTGTCCAGCATGTGCATGGCGCCGGCGCCGATCTCGTCGACCGATCCGACGTCCCAGCTGAAGTGATGATGGCCGGGCGCATTGGAGCGCGCGAACGCGATCATGTGATGATCGCTGCCGTGGATGCCATGCATAAACGCGATATTGTCGCTGGAATGATCGGATAGGCGCATGCCGAGCACGCGAGTGTAAAACTCGATCGCCTTGGCTACGTCGGTGGTGAACATCAGAACGTGCGAGAGGCGCCGCGGCCGGGTGCGCGGCATCGTGCTGCGGAACGGCGCCCCGCGTTGACCGGGCCCGATCTCCTTGTGACCGAAGTGGGTTTTCTCCTCCGGTGACGATTTCGCCGCGACCTTGATCTCCAGCAGAATGCCGTTGTGATCGCGGAACCACAGGCCGTTTGACTCGATGCCTGGCGGCGGGTCGAGACGCTTGATGCCCATCTCTTGCAGACGTCGCGAGAAATGATCGATGTCGTCCTCGAACGCGCCGAACGACACGTAGCCCAATTTCTTGCGCGGTCCCTCGCCGATCGTGCCCCAGACGTGCTGCTGCTCGAAGGTGGCAAGCGTCAGACGGTTGCCGCGCTCTCCGACATCGAGGCCGAACTCGGAATAAAAATTCTTCGCAACGGCGAGCTCCGGCACTGCAACGTGGAAATGGTCGACCGAATGAATGCCAAGTTCGCCCGGGCGGCGGCTCGGCTTGATGTAACCGTGGATCGCTGTCATGGCGCGCGCCCTCGCTGCTTTCACCTCGGCCGATGGCCTAAGTTGGTGGCCTATTTTGCCAAGTCGGCGGATTCAATCCTCGAAAAAATATTTTTGTCAATGTAAAATAATTTTTCCTTGCTCCCATAGTCACCATGTCGCATGATGGGCGGGATGAACAAGCTCGCCGGCATCGATCGTGCGGCAACGCAGGCCGACCAGGCCTATGAGGCCTTGTTGGCCGAAATCCTCGATTCTCGGCTGGCACCGGGTGCCAAGATCACCATCAGCGATGTCGCCTCCCGGCTCGGCACCAGCCCGGGCGCGGTTCGCGAGGCGTTGTCGCGGCTGTCGGCGGAAAAGTGGACCGTGGCCACGGCGCAAAAGGGCTATTCGGTGGCACCGGTCTCAATAGCCGAGCTGAAGGACCTGACGCGCACACGTATTGCCATCGAACAGATGTCCCTTCGCTCCGCGATCGCCCATGGCGATGTCGAGTGGGAGACCTCCATTGTCGCGGCGTATCATCGGCTGCATCGCATTCCGATCGTCGCCCCTGACGGCGCCGCACGCATCAACGACGCGTGGGTGGCCGCGCATACCACGTTTCACGCCGCGCTCGCCGCGGCTTGCGATAGCCGCTGGACACTCAATCTGCGTGCGATGCTGTACGCTCAGAGTGAACGTTATCGGCAGCTGTCGTATGTGCTGGCTCGCGAAAATCGCGATGTCGACGGTGAGCACAAGAACATCCTGGATGCGTGCCTGGTGCGCGACGCCGATCTTGCTTGCCGGTTGATCGATGAGCATTTGACACGAACCTCGGACATTCTCGCGACTTCGCCGCCGCTGCGCGATGCACAGCGTCAAGTCGCGGCACAGGAAAGATAAAACGCCAGGAACAAACGGAGCGTCGGGAGGAGATTGGCAAATGAACAAGGTCGCTAGCGTCCGCAGCGTTGCAACGCCGTCGGCTCAGGAGCTCGTCGCGCGAGCCCGCGAGCTCGGACCGCTCCTTCGCAAGAATGGCCCGATCGGCGAGACCGATCGGCGTGTGACCGACGAGGCGATCGAAGCCGTAGCAAAAGCCGGCCTGATGAAAGTGTGCACGCCGAAGCGCTACGGCGGCTGGGAAATGAACACCCGGGCCATGCTGGATGTGAGCTCTGCAATCGCGGAAGCCGACGGCGGCACCGCCTGGGTCGTCAACCTCAACAATATCTGCTGCTGGCTGACGAGCCTCTTTCCCGTCAAGGCGCAGGACGAAGTGTTCGGCGCCGATCCCGATGCCTGCGTCTCCGGCGTGCTCAATCCGACCGCGACGGTCAAGAAGGTCGACGGCGGGTACCGGGTCACCGGACAGTGGCACTACAATTCCGGCGGTTGGCACGCGCAATGGGCGGGGCTCGGCATGCCGATCGTCAACGACGCCGGCGAGACGATCGACCAAGGCCTCGCACTGTTCCCGATGTCCGACCTGGAGCGGATCGATACCTGGTTCGTTGCCGGCATGAAATCGAGCGGTAGTATTTCGCTGAAGGCTGACGACGTCTTCGTTCCTGATCATCGCGTGCTTTCAGCCACGCGCGCCATTGAGGGCGATTATCCGACTGAAATGCGCGACCAGGAGGCGCTGTATCGATCTCCCTTCATTCCGATCCTCGCCATCATCTTGGTCGGACCAATCCTCGGCCTCGGCCGCGCCGCGCTTAATTTCGTGCGCGAGAAGGCGGCAACGCGGACGATTGCCTATACGTTCTTCGAAAAGCAGAAGGATTCGGTCGGCTTCCAGTTGCAGGTCGCCGAGGCGGCGATGATGATCGACACCGCGCATTTCCACGCCTATCGCGCCGCCGACGATGTCGACGCGGCGGCGGCGAGCGGCGTTTATCCGGATATGCTGACGCGCGCGCGGGTACGCGCCGATACCGGCTATGTGGTCGAAAAGATCACCCAAGCCATCGACAAGCTGATGTTCGCCCATGGCTCCGGCGGCTTCGCCGACGCAAGCCCGCTGCAGCGTATCTGGCGCGACGCGGCGGTGGCCTCGCGGCACGCCGTGGTCCTGCCGCCGATCGGCTATGAGGTCTATGGCAAGGCGCTGCTCGGCGTCGACAACAACGTCACACCGCTCATTTGATTGCTCACGCGCTGACCGGACGGAGATTGCTGGGAAAGCTTCTTTCGCATCATCCTTTGAGATAGGTGGGCAGCTGCCGCCTGGCGAATGCGCTGTGGGCGGATCGCGCTTCTCGGTAATCGGTTCGCTTTTCGAACATGGCTTTGATCGCGGCCAGACGCGCCTAGTGCAAACGAAGGCGGAACGCTTATAATTCGACGGCAGCGCTTTTAAGCGCTTTGCGGTCGGCGGCCGACGCTTGCGAACCCCAAGAACCTCCGCGGAGGGCCCATGAATGCCATCTATAGCAGCCGATGGTTCGATGGCGACAAACGGCGCGCTTGGGAGGCCGTCATCAGTCAATTGTACGCCTCACTGGACATGGAGCTTCGTCGCCCGCCGGAATTCGAAGGCGAGATCACGCGATGCCTGCTCGACGGCCTCGACCTGACCCACGTGATCGCGGACTACGAGATCGCCAGCCGCAGGCGGCATCACATTGCCAGGGACGTAAGCCAAAGCTGCGTGTTTTTGTTCGTCAAAAAGGGGCCGTTGACCATCGAGCAATTCGGTCGCGAGGCGCTGCTCGATTCGAGTAGCTGCTCTTTGGTGGACTTGGCCTCGCCTTACGTCCTCAAGCATGCGACGTTGACCGACACGTTCTTTTTGAAGGCTCCTGAGGTCGTCCTCCGATCGCGCTTTAAGGAAATTCATTCGCACTGCGCGGTGGCGCGGCCGATCGGTCCCGGCATGGGGCGCATTGCCGCCGACATGATTGCGTCGCTGGTCGAAAACGCCAGCGACGTTGGCGAACAGGACGCCGCCCATCTGGCGACGCAAATATTGGACATTCTGGCGACTGCGTTCGAGGCGGCGCCGGCCGATATGCCGGAAGGACCGTCATTGGCCCGCGCAGCGGTTCGCAGGCGAGCGCTGGCCTATATCGATCGCTGGATCAGCGATCCGACGCTCGATCCAGCCCGGGTGGCTGCAGCCATCGGCGTGTCGACGCGCTATCTGCACAAAGTCTTCGAGTCGTCGGAAAAATCGGTGAGCGCGCACATCCGTGCCGCGCGGCTTGAGCTTGCGCGGCGGGATCTTTCCGACCAACGGCTCTACCAACAATCGATTGCCGAGATTGCCAACCGTAACGGTTTTCTCAATCAGAGTTTCTTCGCCACGTCTTTCAAGAAAGAGTTTGGCGTGTCGCCGCGCAGCGTGCGCGCGGGGCCGCGCACTTAAAGCTTCGGGCCGCCGCAAAGCCTCGGAATTGGCGTGGGCGCTGTTTGTAAAATTAAAGGGCGCGCACGCAAAAATATCGGTCGCGGTTGGTTTGCATGCCTGCAGCGGAGCGGGTATGACTCGCACAAATCGCTGACCTGCAACGGATAGCTGTTCGCGCCAGACGCGAAGCGCCTGCCGGTTAGATGCACAACATCTGAGCGACCGCTAGCGCGGTATCGCCAAGGGAGGTCCCAATGAGCGTCCGGTTCGATTTCATGCACTTTATGCCCTATGTGCATCTGCCGGAAAATCACAAGGAATACCACTCGACCTGGGTGGACTTTCCAAACAAATATTACGACGCCAAAAAAGGCTACGCGCTTTATCAGCGTTACCTTGCCGAGCTGGTGATGGCCGACAAGGTCGGCTTCGACGCCGTCGTCGTCAACGAGCACCACAACACCGCCTACAGCATGATGGCGGCGCCGAATCTGATCGCCGCCGCGATCATTCCGCAAATCAAAAACGCCAAAATCTGCGTATGGGGCACGCCGCCGAATCTGGAATATCCGAACCGGCTGGCGGAAGAATACGCCATGCTCGACGTCATGTCGCAGGGACGCCTCGAAGTGGCGTTCCCGCTCGGCACCGGCATGGAATACTGGGCCAATCCGATCAATCCGTCGAACGCACGTGAGCGCCATCGTGAATCGATCGACATTATCCTGCAGGCTTGGACGCAGGACGGTCCGACCACCTATTACGGCGACTTCTACACGTACCGCTACCTCAATCCATGGCCGCGGCCTTATCAGAAGCCGCATCCGCCGTGCTACATCGTCGGTACCGGAAGCCAGGAAACCATCGATCTCGCCGCCAAGCTCGGCTTCGGCTACTCGTCGGTATTCGTCACCAAGCAGCGCGCGCAAGAGCTCAATCAGACTCTGCGCCGGCTCGCTGCCGAAAACGGCCACCACATCCAACCCGAGCAGCTGCCGCTGCAGGTCATCACCTACGTCGCCGAGACCCAGGAAAAGGCCGAGGAAGAGGCAATTCCGCACATCCGCTTCTTCTTCGAAGACGCACTGCGCACGACGCCGACATTTCTGGCGCCGCCCGGCTATCTCTCTGTCCTCGAACTGAAGAAACGCGCTGCGCTCGCCGACAAGCTGCATGGCGCTTTCAGTTTCGAAACCGTCAACGAGTCGTTCTTTGTCGCGGTTGGCACGGCTGATCAGGTCGTCGAGAAACTGCAAGAATGGGGCGAGCGGGTCGGGACCAATCACTTCAACCTGCTCGCCGCCATCGGCAACATGCCGCATTGGAAGGTGGTGAAGAACCTCACCAACATCGGTCAGGACGTGATCCCGCGCATGCGCGCCCGTGCCTCGACCGAACGCCGTGTCGCCGCCGAATAGTGAGGCCGAATAGTGAGAGTGTACCGATGACCGCGACAGCCTTTCCTCCGCAATTCAAGCGCGAAACGCACACCGTCAACGGCGTGAAGACGATCGTGCTCACGGCCGGGAGCGGACCGCCGCTGGTATTCCTTCACGGCGCCGGCATTTGGCATGGCATCAACTTTGCCGTGCCATGGACGCAAAAGTTCCGCGTCATCGTCCCATTTCATCCGGGCTTTGGCGAAGCTGACGACGATCCGGCGATGACGGAAATCCATGACTACGTCATGCACTATCTCGACCTGTTCGATGCGCTTGGTCTCGACAAGTTCCATCTGGTCGGATTCTCGCTCGGCGGCTGGCTTGCCGCGAACTTTGCCGTCGAACATGGCCACCGCGTAGCGCGGCTCGTTCTGGTCGGCCCGGCGGGTCTGCGCGGCAAGGAGCGTCCCAAGGGCGACTTTTTCCTTCTCCCTCCTGAAAAGATTCCGTCGTTGCTGGTCTCCAACTTCGACGTAATCAAACCATTCCTGCCGGAGGATCCGAAGGATCTCGACTTCATGGGAGCCCGCTATCGTGAAGGCGGCACGCTGGCGCGGCTATTGTGGGAGCACCCCTACGACACCAAACTGCCGCGCTACATGCACCGTTTGACTATGCCGACGCTCTTGGTATGGGGCGAAGACGACAAGCTCCTGCCGGTGCAGAATGCCGAACTCTGGCGCCAGCGGATCCCCAAGGCGGAATTCCAGACTTTCAAAGGTGCCGGTCACCTTGTCCTCGACGAGAAACGCGAAGCGGTCGACGCGGTGCAGCGCTTTCTGAGCTGACGGCCCGCATCGTTTGCGCTCGCCATGTGAGGGACCGCGGAGGGTGGTATCACGCGTGATACCGGAACCTTTGTGCACCGGTGTTGCCGTGTTTGTGATTGTCGCCATCCGAGCCGACTGTTAGTCTGATTAATCATCGGCGCTGGGACGCGCCGAGACAGCTGGGGGGTTGCACCATGGATGGTCTGAGAACGTACGCGAAGCCGCTTGGCCGGCTATTTATGTCCAGCCTGTTTATTTGGGCGGGCTACACGAAGCTATTCGTATTTGGTCCAGCCGGCACGGCGGCGTATTTCAAGAGCGTCAACATACCGATCCCGGATGTCATGGCCTGGGTCGTCATTATCATCGAGATCGTCGGCGGCTTGATGATCCTGGTCGGTTTCCAGACCCGTTGGGTTGCGCTTGCGCTCGCGATATTCTGCTTGATCACGGGTTTCGGCGTACACTTGCCGGTCGCGGACACGGCCAACATGACGCATTTCTATAAGAACTTGGCGCTGGCCGGCGGCTTCCTTTACATCTTTGCGGCTGGTGCCGGCGCGCTCAGCGTCGACGGTGAAAAAGCGTAACGTTCGCCACACCGGTCGGTGGCATACACAAACGACGGGGCGGATGGTTCCGCCCCGTTAACTGCCTTTCTGCGTCCCCGTTCGACCATTTGTAAGACTTGGCGGCTATACGCTACCTGCCCGAGCGTTCGGATTTCGAACCCATGCAAGCGGGCAGGCCGAGGTCATGATCGACACCGCTGTCAAAACCGGAGAACGCAGAGTCCTCAAGCGCACGCGCGTGCGGCGCAATGCCAAGATCATTGTGCCGCGGTCCTCGCCGGTTATTTGTTGCACGGTCGAGAACCTCACCAACGCCGGCGCCTGCCTTTCGCTCGCGACCACGTTCGGCGTGCCCGAGGCCTTCGATCTGACCTTCGAGCACGGCCGTACCCGCCGGTGGTGCCGCGTCATCTGGCGAACCGACGATAAGCTCGGCGTCGCCTTCGAGGCCGCCGAGCAGGCGAAGGCGAGCTAGAACTCGGCTACGGCGCGGATCAGCCGCTCGATATCCTCAGGCCGCGACAGACGGTGATCGCCGTCCTTGACCAGCGTCAGCACGACATCGTCGCTGGCCAGCCGCGAAACCAGTTCGACGGCATGCCGCCACGGCACATCTGGATCTTCGACGCCCTGAAGGATGCGCACCGGACATCCGGTTTCGATCATGCCGCCGAGCAGCAGGTGATTACGCCCTTCTTCGATCAGCCGCCGCGTCACCAGATAGGGCTCCGGCGAATATTCCGACGGCCGCTGCCAGACGCCGGTTTGGTCAAGCTCCTCGCGGATCGCCGGCGTGAAGCGTTTCCACATCAGCTCCTCGGTGAAGTCGACGGCGGGCGCGATGAGCACCAAGCCGGCAATCGGAGCCGGGGCAACTTGGCTGCGCTGCCGCAAGGCACGAACCATCAGCAGGGCCAGCCACCCGCCCATCGACGAGCCGACCAGGATTTGCGGACCGCGGCCATGGGCATCGAATACGGCAAGCGCGTCGGCGAGCCAGCGGCCGATGGTGCCATCGGTGAAGGCGCCGCTGGATTCGCCGTGGCCCGAATAGTCGAAACGCACGCAGGTACGCCCGGCCCGCGTCGCCCAGCGCGCCAGCGCGTCGGCTTTGGTGCCCTTCATGTCGGATTTGTAGCCCGACAGCCAGAACAGCCCCGGTGTTGCGCCCGCCTGCTCGCGCACTGCGATCCGGCGGTGTTCGCTGCCAGTGCCAATATCGAGGAATTTCAGGCCGTTATCATTCATGACTGCGGTCTCGGCGCGGGCGGGGATCGCCAGCGAACCAGCCGAGGCGGCGTCATCTTTCGCCGTAAAACCTGCCCGGACGCAAGGGATCGCGCCGCATTGTCGTTGACTTGGCCGCAAAAACTCCCAATCTTCAGCCCTCGCCGATCAGCGTCGCGGACAATTGCTATCGTGGTCCGTCCTGGACGCGAACGGCCCGTTGCAACGACATAGGAGACAGGAACCATTCGTCGCCCAATCAGAACCGCGCAGCCCGCCGCCAAGGAGGGCCCGCGCATCAACGAGGAGATCCGCGTCCGCGAGGTCCAACTCATCGACAAAGACGGCGCCAACAAGGGCGTCACTGAGATCAACGCCGCACTGGCGATGGCACAAGAGGCCGGGCTCGATCTGGTCGAGATCGCGCCGAACTCCGTCCCGCCGGTCTGCAAGATTCTCGATTTCGGCAAATACAAATATCAGGCCCAGAAGAAAGCCGCCGAGGCGCGCAAGAAGCAAAAGGTCGTCGAGATCAAGGAGATCAAGCTGCGGCCGATGATCGACGATCACGACTACGAGGTGAAGATGCGCTCGATCCAGCGGTTTTTCGAGGAAGGCGACAAGGTCAAGGTCACGCTGCGGTTCCGCGGCCGCGAAATGGCCCACCAGGAGCTTGGCTACAAGCTGCTCGACCGGGTGAAAGGCGACACCGCCAAGATCGCCAAGATCGAGCAAGAACCGCGCTTCGAAGGCCGTCAGGTGGTGATGGTGCTGGCGCCGCGCTAAGCCGCGCCAACGACGGCGCCGAGGATCGGCGCCAAAAAAACTCATGGTGCTCGCGCTGGTTGATGCTGCTTGCAGGCAGATGCGGCATTGGCTTCGGGAAGAATTGCGTTCCCCGGCAACGGGGATAATTCACCGAGAGAGGAGACGACCATGGCCACATTCATCGTCATGCTGAACTGGACCGACCAGGGCATTCGCTCGCTCAAGGACACGCCCAAGCGCGTGCAGGCGGCTCGCGACTTAGGCAAAAAATTCGGGGTCGAGCTGAAACACATTTATCTCACCTCGGGCGAGTTCGATATCCTGGTTGTTGCCGAGGCGCCGCATTACGACAACGTCGCCAAGTACGCCATGGCGGCCGGTATGCAGGGGAATGTGCGTTCGCGCACCGTGCGAGGGTGGACCGAGGCGGAAATGCACAAGTTGATTTCCGAGCTTTCGTAAGGCGCCTGCAACGCCGTCACTCGGGAGGCCGGCGGCCGGCTTGCCGCTGTTACTGCTGCATTTGCCATTTTGGGCGTCCTCTGCCATAACGCCGCCCTCCCGCCGCCCGGCTGGTAAGGGCTGCCGTGGCGGCGGCGTGCTCCAAGCACACATCGCTCATGAACGAGCATTTTCGGCCTGCCCTCACCCTACCATCCCCGCAAGCGGGGGAGGGTAGGGTGGGGGCCCGGCCAAGGAGAGCCAAATGCCCAAGATCAAGACCAAATCGGGCGCCAAAAAGCGCTTCAAGGTGACTGGCACGGGGAAGGTCCTCTACGCCCAGTCAGGCAAACGCCACGGCATGATCAAGCGCAGCAAGAAGCAGATTCGTCAGCTTCGCGGCACCAACGTGCTGTTCAAGACCGACGGCGACAACATCAAGAAATACTTTTTGCCGAATGGTTGATGGCCGGCCGCTTGCGGCCCGTCATTCCGTTCCCAGTTTTCGCGATTCCTGAAGGAGATCAGCCATGGCACGCGTCAAGCGCGGCGTCACCGCTCATGCCAAGCACAAGAAGGTTCTCAAGGCCGCCAAGGGCTATTACGGGCGGCGCAAGAACACCATCCGCATCGCCAAGCAGGCGGTGGAGAAGGCCAACCAATACGCTTTCCGCGACCGCAAGCGCCGCAAGCGCACCTTTCGCGCCTTGTGGATCCAGCGGCTCAACGCCGCCGTACGTCCGTTCGGGCTCAATTACAGCCGCTTCATTGCCGGCTTGAGCAAGGCCGGCATCGTGGTCGACCGCAAGGTCCTCTCCGACCTCGCGATCCGCGAGCCGGCTGCTTTCGAGGCAATCGTCGGCCAGGCAAAGTCGGCGCTCGCAGTGTGAGAGTGTGTCATGATCGACGGCGCCTATGTGCAGCGCATGGCGCGCTATAATCGCTGGCAGAACCAAAATCTCTGCGGCGTCGCCGACATGCTGTCCGACGACGAACGCCGGCGCGAACGCGGCGCCTTTTTCGGCTCGATCCATCAGACGCTGAGCCACCTTTTGTGGTCTGACCGCATGCAGATGAGCCGATTCACCGACGTGCCCAAGCCGGCGGCCGGCATCCCGGAATCGGTCTCGCTTTATCCTGACTGGAAAGAGCTCAAAGACGAACGCGCCCGCTTCGACGGCGCGATCGTCGAGTGGGCCGATGCGCTCGAGTCGTCTTGGCTCAACGCCGATCTCACCTACTATTCCGGCGCCATCAAGCGCGAGCTGACCCGGCCGCGCTGGCTTCTGGTTGCGCACATGTTCAACCACCAAACCCATCATCGCGGTCAGGTCCACTGCATGCTGACCCAGGCCGGCGGGCGGCCGTTAGACACCGACCTGCCGTTCATGCCCGATTTGTTGTGACCATGTCCGAGACCGCACAGCTTGAACAAAACATCCTTGTCGAGGTGGCCGCTGCCAGCGACGAAGCGGCGCTTGAGGCCGTGCGTGTTTCGGCTCTCGGCAAGAACGGCTCAATCACGGCGCTCCTCAAGACGCTGGGCGCCATGGCGCCGGAGGAGCGCAAGACCAAAGGGCCGCTGATCAACGGATTGAAAGATCGCGTCAATACCGCGCTCGCCGCCCGCCGCGACACGTTCAAAAACGCTGCGTTAGAGGCGCGGCTGAATACCGAAAGCATCGACGTGACATTGCCGGTGCGTGAAGCGCCGGCCGAGATCGGCCGCGTCCATCCGATCACGCAGGTGATCGACGAATTGACGGCGATCTTCGCCGACATGGGCTTCGCCGTCGCCGAAGGACCGGACATCGAGACCGAGGATTACAACTTTACCAAGCTCAATTTTCCCGAGAACCATCCGGCGCGCGATATGCACGACACGTTTTTCTTCAATCCGAAGCCGGACGGCTCGCGCCTGCTTTTACGTACGCACACTTCGCCGGTGCAGGTGCGCACGATGCTGAGCCAAGAGCCTCCGATCCGCGTCATCATTCCCGGCCGGACCTATCGCGGCGACAGCGATCAGACCCACACCCCCATGTTCCATCAGGTCGAAGGGCTCGTCATCGACAAAGGCTCGCACCTTGGCCACCTGAAATGGGTTCTGCACGAATTCTGCAAGGCGTTCTTCGAAGTCGACCGCGTCGGCATGCGCTTCCGCCCGTCCTTTTTTCCGTTCACCGAGCCGTCGCTCGAAGTCGACATTCAATGCCGGCGCGACAAGGGCGAAATCCGTTTCGGCGAAGGCGACGATTGGATGGAGATTTTGGGATGCGGCATGGTGCATCCCAACGTGCTGAAGAATTGCGGGCTTGATCCCGACGAATATCAGGGTTTTGCCTGGGGCATGGGGATCGACCGCATCGCCATGCTCAAATACGGCATGCCGGACCTGCGCGCCTTCTTCGAGGCCGACGTCCGCTGGCTTTCGCACTATGGTTTCCGTCCGCTCGACTGGCCGACGCTGGCAGGGGGATTGAGCTCGTGACACCGGCGCGACCGCGCGCGGAGACCGGCCGATGATGAAATTCACCTTCGGCTGGCTCAAGGAGCATCTCGACACCGATCACCCGCTCGGCGAGATCGCCGATCGCCTCACCATGATCGGGCTCGAAGTCGAGCGCATCGAGGACAAAGCCAAAATCTTCGCGCCGTTCGTCATCGCGCGCGTCACCGAGGCCAAGCAGCATCCCAATGCCGACCGGCTCCGCGTCTGCATGGTGGATACCGGCGACGGCAAGCCAATTCAGGTTGTTTGTGGCGCGCCCAATGCCCACGCCGGCATGAAGGGCGTGTTCGCGCCGCCCGGCGCGTTCATTCCCGGCAAGAACACAACGCTCGGGGTCGGCAAAATCCGCGACGTCGAAAGCCGCGGCATGCTGGTGTCAGAATTCGAGCTGCAAATCTCGAACGATCACGAAGGCATTATCGATCTACCGGAGGATGCGCCGGTCGGCGCCAATTATGCGCAATGGGCCGGCCTCGATGACCCGGTCATCGAGATCAATTTGACGCCCAATCGCGCGGACTGCACCGCCGTGCACGGCATCGCCCGCGATCTTGGCGCCGCCGACATGGGCAAGTTCAAGGACGCCAGCATCAAAGCGATCAAGGGCGAATTTCCCTGCCCGGTCGCGGTCAAGATCGAAGCGCCGGAACTGTGCCCGGCTTTTGCGCTTCGTCTGATGCGCGGTGTCAAGAACGGTCCATCGCCGGATTGGCTGCAGAAGAAGCTGACCGCGATCGGGCTGCGTCCGATCAATGCGCTGGTCGATATCACGAACTTCATAACGTTCGACCGCGGCCGGCCGTTGCATGTGTTCGATGCCGCCAAAGTGCGCGGCGACCTCGCCGTGCGGCGGGCGCGCGCCGGCGAAACGCTGCTCGCGCTCGACGGCAAGACCTATACGCTCGACGATACGGTTTGCGTGATCGCCGACCAGGACGGCGTCGAGTCGCTCTCCGGCTTGATGGGCGGCGAAAAAACCGGCTGCTCGGAGACGACCACCGACGTGCTGATCGAGTCGGCGCTGTGGAATGAGATCAACATCGCCCAGACCGGCCGCAAGCTCGGCATCAACTCCGACGCCCGTTACCGCTTCGAGCGCGGCGTCGATCCGGCCTTCATGCTGCCCGGGGTGGAGCTCGCGACCCAGATGGTGCTGGATCTGTGCGGCGGCACGCCGTCGGAGACGACCGTCGCTGGCGGCGTCAACGTGCCCGAGACGGTCATCGATTTTCCGCTGTCCGAGCTCAAGCGCCTGGCCGGGATCGCTGTGCCCCTGCCGGAAATGCGCCGCGTGCTCGAGCGCCTCGGCTTCTTTGTCGCCGGACAGGGTGAGCGGGCGAAGATCGCGGTGCCGTCATGGCGTCCCGACGTGAAGAACAAGGCCGACGTGGTCGAAGAAATCGTGCGCATCGTCGGCGTCGACCGCGTGCCGCTGACGCCATTCGAGCGCGGCGACGCGCCGCGCAAGCCGGTGCTGACGCCGATCCAGGTGCGCACGCGCAAGGCCAAGCGGGCGCTCGGGGCGCGCAACTTAATCGAGGCGGTGACGTGGTCGTTCATCGCCAAATCGCAGGCCGAGCTACTCGGTGGCGGCAAGCCGGAGCTGGCGCTGGCCAATCCGATTGCGGCCGAGCTGTCCGACATGCGGCCAAGCCTGATTCCAGGTCTCGTCACCGCCGCGCAAAAGAACGCGGATCGCGGGTTCGCCGATGTCGCGCTGTTTGAAGTTGGGGCGGTGTTCCGCGGTGATCAGCCGCAGGATCAGCTCACCGCTGCCGCCGGCGTCCGGCGGGCGTTGGCCAAGCCATCCGGCTTCGGCCGCCATTGGTCCAAGCGCGACGGCGAGGTCGATGCGTTTGACGCCAAGAGCGACGCGCTCGCTGTTCTGATGGGGGCGGGAGCACCGGCTTCGGCATTGCAGGTGGTGCCGGGCGGTCCAGCCTGGTTTCATCCTGGCCGCTCGGGCACGATCCAGATCGGCCCGCAAAACGTACTCGGTCATTTCGGCGAGTTGCATCCGCGCGCGCTTGAGGAGCTGGGCGCCGAAGGCCCGTTGGTGGCATTCGAAGTCATTCTGGAGCGCATTCCGGAACCGAAGGCAAAGCCGACGCGCGCCAAGCCCGCGCTCGAGCTGTCGGCGTTCCAGCCTGTCGATCGCGACTTTGCTTTCGTTGTCGAGCGCAATGTCAAGGCAGCCGATATCGTGCGTGCGGCGCAGGCCGTTGACCGCAAGCTGATCGCCGGTGTCACCGTGTTCGACGTTTACGAAGGTCCCGGCATCGACCCTGGCAAGAAGTCGATCGCCATCGCCGTTACCATTCAGCCGCGCGAGCGGACCATGACCGACCAGGAGATCGAGGCGCTGGCGGCAAAAATCGTCGGCGAGGTCGGCAAGCGCACTGGCGGCGTGCTGCGCGCGTGAGCGGCGACGATATGCAATTGGAATCGCATCAGTCTGAGACAAGAAGATCGAGTGGTACTTTAAGCACAACGGCGATACGACGGAGCGCGGCCGCCGTTCCTTTTCGCCGACCAGTTTCGACATCGGATATGTAGCCCTGGCTGAGGTTGGTCTTGAAGGACAGATAAAGCTGCGTCACGTCGCGCCACTCGCGCAGCACACGTACCGCATTCTCACCTTTGCCTAAGCGGTCAACCACGTGCTTAGGCAACAAGGGGCCGCCAGCGGCGACCTCGGCGTGTGCGCGAGCCACTAGGCGGGCCGTGCCCGCATCCTCGTCGGCCTCCGCAGCTTTAGCCGCTAGTTTTTCGTATTCTTTGCGCGGAAGGATTGCGACCTCTCCGCGAGCAGTCTTCTGAAAGCGAACGTTCATGACCCTCTCCTTAATCGTATATTTCTCGCCGATGTCCGACTGCAACGACGACCATGGAGCCGGCTTCTTCATAGAAAATCACCCGCCAATCACCTACGCGAAGGCGCGAACCTTGACGACCTTTGAGTAGTTTCACGTCACCTTTTCTGCTTGTGGCAAACTCAGTCAAACGAACGTCGATACGTCGGCGAACTTGCGCGGTAAGTTTCATCCATTGCCGAGCGCCTGCAGGCGTAAAGAGAATCGTCTTCATGACCGAATATCGCTATAAGCGATAATAAATCAAGGAAACTGATGGCAGTTATGCGAGCTTGGGCGCGATCAATAGTCGCCCATAATACCTGGTGCAGCCTAGAGTTTCCGCGGCGGTGGTTTTCGTTTGGTCGAGACGCTCGCTTCCGGCGGCGGCTCCTTGACCGGTCCCAGCCGGCGCAGGACCGCGTCGGCGGCGCGCTCGCCCGATTCCCAGGCGCCGCCAACCGTGCCCCACATGGTCTCGTGAACGGCTTCACCGGCAAACCAAACTGAATTCTGCACCGGCTCCATGAGAATGCGGCGCGCGCCTTGGCCGCCGGGCGCCGCGGCCGAGAAGGCGCCGAGCGCCCCTGGCTCGTTGTTCCAGCGTGTCGCATGCGAGCGTTTGATCGCTTTCTTCAGATCGGCGCCATAGAGGCCGGCCAGCCAGTCGGCCGCGAAATTGACCATGGCCGCTTCGCCCTGCGACGCCAACTCGCGGCCGAACGTGCCGGCGACCTCGATCAGACAAAGCGGCGTGCCTGCGACATTCGCCAGAATGGCCGCGGTGTGCGTATCGGCCGATTTCTCAAACACCAGGTCGTCGCTTTCGAAGCCCAGCGGATTGCCAGCGAGCTCCAGCGCAATGTGGTCGTAACTGCCGAGCGAAAGTTTGGCGAACGCGTCGAGTTGCCGCTTCGGCAGCTCGGGCGTGAACTTGACGGCGCCGGACGTGATCACGTTGGTCGACACAGTGACGATGGCGGTGTGCGCCGAGATCGTACCTTTTGGCGTTTCTACCTGCACATCACGGCGCGTGTCGATTGCGGTCGCCGGCGTCGACAGTTTGACGGCGATCCCTTCGGCGAAGCCGGCGATCAGCGCGCCAAAGCCCTGGCGGCAAAACGCATCGACGTTACGCTCAATGGATTTGGCGAAATCCACCGCCGACACCTGCGCCAGTTCCTTGCCGCAGCCGAACGGGCCAAGCACGAATTCGATCGCCGGCCGCCAATCGCCGAGGTCGTTGGGCAGCGCCTGCGCACACGCCACGTCGCCCTTGCGCGCCGCGTCGGCGATGCCGCGATCGGCGCGCACTTGCAGCGCCAGAAAATCTTCCAACTCGCCTTCGCGAGCGTAGCGCCGGCCGATCCGCACCTTCTGGCTCGCCGGCGCCGGATAGACTTCGAGTCCGCGCCGCGCCGTGAGCTTGGTCATCGGGTTGAAATCGGGAACGTGAATCCAGTGGGCGCCCCGATCGTATGGCACGCCGAACGTGCGCGTGTCGGTGATGCAGCGGCCGCCGACGTGATCGGCGGCTTCGATCAGCACGAACTTGCGGCCGGCGGCCGCGATCTTGCGCGCCGCGGCGATCCCGGCAGCGCCGGCGCCGACGATGACAACGTCATAGACGGCTGTCCCGGGCGTGACGGCGCCGGCCGCGGGGCGTGCCGCTAGCGCGGCTGAGGCAGCGAGGAACAAGCGGCGGCTCAGTCGCGGCATGGTTTCCAAATGCTTGCAGCTTTCACAGATTGCCCGAACGCTGCGCGCTTCGCAAACGCCATAGTTGAGATTGCGTCAAAAGCCGCAGCCGTCGCGTGAACCAAATCGCAATGCCCGTCGATTAAGATCAGCAAAAGAAGACCTGTCGGAAGCGCGCGAATTGTTGGGGAGACCGACGTGAGCAGGATGCTCGATGGCATCGGGCGGCTCATCGCCCGCTACTTGGAGAAGCCGGTCAACGGCTACGAGCCGTTCACGCCGAGCGATCCGGACGCGTTGCGACAATCCCTGCAGCCTGGCGACGTGCTCCTGGTCGAAGGCAACAACAATATTTCCGGCGTCATCAAATATCTCACCCAGTCGACCTGGTCGCATTCGGCGCTCTATGTCGGGCCGATCGACGGCTATACGACTGAAAACGGCGAGCCTCACGTGCTGGTCGAGGCCAATGTCGGCGAAGGCGTGGTCTCGGCGCCGCTGTCGAAGTATTTTCAGTTCCACACCCGGATCTGCCGGCCGGTCGGGCTGACGGAAGACGATTGCACGACAGTATGCACCTATGCCTTGGCGCGGATCGGTTTCGCTTACGATCTGAAGAACATCATCGACCTGTTGCGCTATCTGTTTCCGCTGCCGGTGCCGCAGCGCTGGCGCCGCCGATTGATCGCGCTCGGCTCGGGCGATCCGTCGCGGCTGATCTGCTCGGCGCTGATCGCCGATGCGTTCGGCACCGTCCACTATCCGATCCTGCCGAAGATCACGCTGACGCGCAGCCGCCAGGCGCTCGAGCAGATTCTGGAGATCCGCCACTCGTCGCTCTACTGCCCGCGTGACTTCGACATCTCGCCTTATTTCAACGTCGTGAAGCCGACCATCGCCAGAGGCTTCGACTACAAGGCGCTCCATTGGGCGAATGCGCAAACCGTCGAGGCGGCGGAGCTTGCGCTCGCCGCGGCCGCCGCTGCGACAAACCGGCCGGCCGGCACGATCGCGGCCTGACGGCACCTTGTACTCGCCGCGCCGCGTCTTTACCTCTGCCTGTCGTGCGGAGGGTTTCATGCTCGATGATGCTGCCAGAGCGCTCAGTCAGATGCTTTCACCGCCGCTGCGCGCGGTGTTGTGGAAGTCCATCGGTCTGGCGCTGGCCCTCATTGTCGTTGTCGGTATCGCGCTCAACCGGCTGATTATGTGGCTGCTTGGCGCCGGCAGCGCCGCCGTCGAAACCGGCCTCGGCCCGCATGCTCATACGCCGGCAACGCTGCTCGCCTGGCTGCTCTCGGTAGCGGCGGGGTTGGGCATCGTCGTCGGCAGCATTTTTTTGATGCCGGCGGTTACCTCGTTTGTTGCGAGCTTATTTGCCGACGAAATCGCGGACCAGGTCGAGCGGGAGAATTATCCATCCGATCAACCCGGCGTCGCGTTGCCGCTATGGCTCGCGCTGTCCGAGGGCGCGCGGACGGCGCTGCTGGCGGTCGTCGTCTACATTGCCGCAACGATACTTTTGTTGTTTGCCGGTTTCGGGGCCGTGATTTTCTTCCTGGCGACGGCGTGGCTCCTCGGGCGCATCTATTTTGATCTCGCCGCGATGCGTTTTCATACGCCGGCCGATGCCAGGGCCTTGCGTAGGCGCAACGGCGGCACGGTCTATATCGCGGGCCTGCTGATCGCCGCCTTCGTCTCGGTTCCGATCGTCAATCTGGCGACGCCGCTGTTCGCGATGAGCCTGATGGTGCATGTGCACAAACGGCTCAGCGAGCGGACCTTGATGTCCCGGAAAACAGCTTAGCGCGGCGGCGTGATGCGCCGCCCGCTAAGCAAATCCATGGCGTAGAACCGCAGCCGCTAGGAAGCGCCGGCAGTCAGCCCTCGTGGAAGTAGATTTATTGGCCGGCGGCGGGTGTCGCGGGTGGCGCCAGCGGCTCAACCGACGACAAGCCAGCCTGCTTTCCCGCCCGGGTCCCCTCCTGCTTCGGCGACTTCTGGTCGCGGTCCCGCGGGTAGAGGTCGAGCTTCGGCGTCTTCTGCTGCTCGGGCCGATAATCGGTGGAAGAAAGCCCGCCGGCGATGCTGGCGCCTTGTTCGATCTGGAGAAGGCCGTAGCTGATATTGCCATCGACCCGGCCGGTCGAGCGCAAGATCAACAGGCACTTGACGTCCAGCTTCTCGAAAACTTTGCCAGAAATTTCGGCGTTCTCGGCAACGGTGATCCTGCCCTTGATCACGCCGGTTTCGCCGACGACCAGATTGCCGACGGTGACGTCGCCTTCCAGTGCACCGCATACCACCAAGGTATCAGGTACCGAAATCTCGCCCTTGATAGTGACTCCTTCGCCGATATAGAGCCGGTTCGCGTCCGGCATCGCATGTTCGGTGGATGACATCTGTTGCCCCTTTCCTACACAACCTCCCAAGGCCGTCATGGAAAGTATTATGTTACTGTCTCGGCTTTGTCATCCTTTGATCGCGGCCTTTGCACGTTTTAATTCCTAGCCGTACGGGCTGTACCATCTTGGGTCAGCCCCACACCTCATCGGCGAGCTCGACGACCATTCGCAGCTTCGCCCATTGCTCTTCTTCGGCCAGCACATTGCCTTCTTCCGTTGAGGCGAAGCCGCATTGCGGCGACAGGCAAAGCTGATCAAGCGCGGCATATTTGGTCGCCTCCTCGATGCGGCGTTTGACGTCGTCCGTTTTTTCCAGCTTGCCGGATTTGGTGGTGATCAGACCGAGCACCACCATCTTGTTGCCCTTTGGCAAGAAGCGCAGCGGCTCGAAGCCGCCGGCCCGCGCCGTGTCGTATTCCAGGAAATAGCCGTCATAGTTCAATTGGCCGAACAGGACGTCGGCGACCGGCTCGTAACCGCCCTCGGAAATCCAGGTCGAGCGAAAATTGCCGCGGCAAATGTGGGTCGTGACCACCATGTCGGCGGGCTTGCCGTCGAGCGCCTGGTTGATGATGCGGGCATAATCCTGCGCCAGATGCTCGGCCTTGAGCCCGCGCTCGCGCGCCTTTTTCAGCTCCGCCTGCGAACACAAATAGGCCCATGCGGTGTCATCGAATTGCAGATAGCGGCAGCCGACATCATAGAATGCGCGGATCGCCTGCCGGTAGGTCTTCGCCAGGTCGTCAAAGACGGCGTCGCGATCGGGGTATTCCTTGGTGACCACCGCGTCGGTCTCGAGGCGGAAGTGCAGTATCGCCGGACTCGGTATGGTCATTTTCGGCACGGCGCGCGTGTGCGCTTTCAGGAACTTGAAGTGATCCAGCATCGGGTGGCTGGAAAAACCGAGCTTGCCTTTAATGCGTGGGGTGCGATGTTTGGTCTGGACACCCTGGAACTGGATGCCATGGTCGACTTCGTGGATTTCGACACCACCGAGCATGTCGAAAAAATCGAAATGCCACCAGGAGCGGCGGAATTCGCCGTCGGTCGCCACTTCTAATCCGACGTCTTCCTGCTTTTTGATGATCTTCTCGATCTCGCGGTCTTCGACCTCCTTGAGCGCCGGCCCGCTGATCTCGCCTTTTTCGCGTTTCGCGCGCGCTTCCTTCAGGGCGGCGGTACGCAGCAGGCTGCCGACAACGTCGGCGCGAAACGGCGGTTTGGTCCTGGTCATTGGCAAGTACTCTCCCTTCAAACTTCGCGGCGAAACAAGCGGGCCCCAGGCCTTTCGTCAACCGCAAAGGTGCCCGCATGCGTCAGATGGGCGCTATCCCAATCGTGCCACTCCATGGTGCTAATATTGCTGCCGATATTTGGCCTGGCGCGGCGTGGCCAAA
>Ga0210386_10001536_pt1 | contig 20560 bp, 24 predicted proteins | sample IncBWH32OmetaG_FD_160091 | JGI IMG/M metagenome (GOLD analysis project Ga0210386, IMG submission 160091) | Forest soil microbial communities from Barre Woods Harvard Forest LTER site, Petersham, Massachusetts, United States - Inc-BW-H-32-O ...
CCCTTATCTCACCGTCGATGATCGCCCGGAAGGGCGCCTGTATCAGATAGCCGGAGAACGGCGCACCTAGCACCGCCTCCCGGAGAGAGTCCCATTGTGGATCGAGCGCGCAATCTGGGCCGAGATATCCATACATCACCCCAAGCGCGATCTTCCACAGCGCTCGAAGGGTCAACGCTACCGCAGGCTCCGGGTGGCGTGGTCGCACCTTCGCACGAAAGCCGCCGCCCGGCAAGTCCACGCACTCGTTGACATACATTGCAACGGCAACGCCCTGCTTAATCTCGATATCCAGTCGCGCCGTCGCCAACTCACGACATTCAATCTCCTTAATTGGGCCGCTTCTCCCGGCCCACCCCTCAAGGCCCCGTATGAGCGAGATGTCATACCGACTCGTAAATCGGGAATCAACTTGGAGGCCGAGGAAATGATTGCATGGATCACATACAGCACCCGGCCGCAGAATGTACTTATCTGCTGCACGACCGAACGCGCGCTGTACTACATGCTCATCCTTGGTAAAGCTCGCGTCTTGCGCCAAGCAGTAGAGACACTTTCGCTGCTCGATTGGGAGATGTGTAGCGACGGCCCGTTGACGCATCCCGCCATGTTTAGCAGGGCCGCCGGCCTTCCGCAGAAAGCACGTCCATAAGCGGGGTGCCGGGTGACTGCTATAAGGCAGGTATCCCCGATGACCCCACAAGTTGCGCCCGATAAGATCAGGGAGCAGATAGCGGACCTGCTCTGGGAACATACCTCGGCCTACGAAACCGAGGAGGTTTGCGATCGCCTAGGGATGCCACCCATCCTCGACGGTACGGTCGCTATGTCCTCTAAGCGAGTCTATGTCAGAAAGCGGCTTCAGCGGGCACCGCTGCCGGAACTGTTGGACATCGCCCAAAGGGTGGTTGACGAATACCACGACGGCAAGTTGGAGCAGCTACTCGATGGCGACGGCCTACGCGGGGTCGCTGGTGAGCTGCAAAACGTCATCTTCGCTGCCGTAGGCCCGAAGCCTCGGATTGTCCTACGAGACGCGATCAACAACGTCATCGAGATTATCGAGGGCGCCGAACGGTGCCTCGTATACGACCGCCCCCTGCCTGCAAACGGGCTGGATTGGGGAACGCTTGTGGACTGGTGGAAAGAGGACACCGGGACAACGGGGCGTGAAGCGGCCTTGAGCCTCTACCACCGACTCTCTAAGGCGCTCGCAAGTCCACCCGAGAAACTGCTATTTAGGACGTACTGCCGCCGATATGCGAACGACACACGCGACGTGCCTGCGCTATTGCCACAGGTCTACATGCATTATGACCCGTTCACTAAACGCGAGCTGGGCAGCGAGGGAGACGAGTTGCCGCGTCAACGCATGGACTTTCTTCTGCTGCCGACGAATCGTGCACGAATCGTCATCGAGGTCGATGGCAAGCAGCACTATGCGGACGAGTCAGGACGGGCATCCCCGCAGCGCTACGCGGAGATGGTGCGGGAGGACCGGGCGATCCGTCTCGATGGCTATGAGGTCTACCGCTTCGGTGGGAAGGAGCTTTTTGGTGAAGCCGGCGAAGCGCTGGTGGACGCTTTCTTTGATCGCCTGCTCGATCGACATACCCAATAACATCAGCGCGCGGGCACGCGCCGGCCTCAGAGAAGCCATGCCTCTCTCACATCTGCCCGATTCTTAGTGGCCGTGTCCCGACCCAAATGGGGATGTGGGCGTCAGATGCATCGCACAAGACGGCCTCTCATGGTAGGACGGATGAACAGCCTGTGGAGGCTGTATGCCGACGCAGTTTGCAATGGTGCAGATCGCGGCAATGGTCAAAATGAGCTTGCGCAGTCTGTTATATACGCCACGATCGGCGGTCGGATGTTGGACTACATAAATGATCCTCATATAGATTTCGCTGCGAATGCATATAAAATGTAGTGTCCCGAATCTCATCGGGGAGCCTTTGGTTGCTCGACTATTAGTTAGACGGGAGATTGCGACTTTCCAGCGTGAAGCTCAAGCGGAAGGGACTGGCTTTGGCGGCCAGCGCGAATATGTCATCAGCGCCTTTCCTTTGCCGTACTGCGATGCCCTCTAGACTGCTTCTATGCCCGATGACATCGAATCCGCGACGGACCTGCTGCTGCACGATCCTCATAAGCTACTGTTGAGCGCTTTGGAAGATGAGTCACACTCACCGCACTATCGACTGCTGATCGAGTACGGCGTCCCGTTCGATCCTTCGCCCCTGATAGCAGGAGTCACCCCTGGGAGGAAGCGTTGTTGCGCCTTGAACTCAGCCGAGCTTGCGCGTCAGCATCCAGAGCTGTATACCTATTACGAGGGAGTTGCGACCCACAGGACTGGTCCGCGCTGGCCGATATCACATGCATGGTGTGTTGATCGTCACGGGCACGTTGTGGACAGGACGTGGACCTTCCGCACCATCAGCCCGCTTGCCTATCGTGGCGTACCGATGCCGCTGGGTGTGATCGGTGACTGGATAGTCGAGGAGTCTGCCGGTTTCCTCAATACGCGCGACACTTTCGCCATGTTCGGGAACGACGTAGAGTGTATGGCCCGTCTGCTTGGGCTTCGCCGGATCGACGGCGCGAAGCCAGCTTAGCTCTAGCCATCGCGGGAACGCATCATCTCATCCATGCCATCGGCGGCGCCATCGAGCACTAGTGCGACTTTCTGCATTACAGCGGCAATGTGAGCCATGTTGATGTTGCGCGGACCATCCAGATTCACCGCGCCCTGTCGATTTCGCGCATACCGAAAGGTCTGCGACTCGGGATCAGCTTGAGAGAGTTCACTGATTACCGCACTGATCGCATCAAAGTCTGTGCTGTCGTCTGGGAACGCTGCTTCTATGGCTGCACGAGCTTTGGGCCACAGATTCTGGAGTCGATGCCCTGTAGGTGCTTTCGCGGGTTCTTCACGCCATTGCTTGCCAAGCACGATCAAACTCTTAAGTCGAAGCTCAAGCCAGTGGCGATAAGCGAACAGCGCCGGGAATACGAGAAGGTCTTGGATGCCGCCGTGTACTGCTTGGTAGGCCAAAGCATTTCCGGCCTCAAGAAATGAGGAAATGTAGCGCTGCTCTGACACGTCATAGTCAATGCAGGCGATATCACCACGCGCTCCCCCTTCAACGAACAAGGACTCGCCCGCTTGCAACGGCTCTAGGTCTAGGCTGTCGAGAAAGTCGTTCATCGCCAAATGATCGGCTATAGCTGCGACCGCTGCTCGCTCGGCACTTGCAACCCGCGTGAGTCGGCTAGGTCTGACTCAGCGCCTGCTGATAGACGAGCCGCGTCTCACGGGCTGGCTTGAGCCCGAGCTGTTCATCGAGGACGTGGCTAAGCGTCTCGTAGCGCCTGGTCATCGACTCGCGCAGGCCGAGAGATTGTTCGGCTTCGAGGGCGAGCCGCCAGCTCGGCTCGTGCAGGCCGTCGAAGGCGATAGCTTGCTCGGCCATTTGCAGGGCGCCGCGTGCGTCGCCGCGCTTGAGCCGTAGGCATCCGACGCGCTCAAGAAGATCGAGCAGGGTTGCACTCAGGTTGCGGATCTCGCCATCCGCCCAGGCATAGTCGGCGCCCTCCAATGGCTCTCCGCGCCAGAGCGCGAGCGCAGCTTCGAGGATCGCTGGATCGCTCGCGTCGCTGCTCTCCGCGAGGAGACGGTCGAGTTCATCGAGGTCTACGCGCACCTGAGCGCGATCGAGCTGGTAGCGCTCCTCGTCGAGCAAGGCATCGCCGATCGCCTTGCGCGCCTCGGTGACGGATTGCCAGAAGCGGGGCCGTGTGCGCTTGGGGTCCTGCGCCGGCCAGATAGCCTCGATCAGCTCGTCCCGGCTGCCGCCCTGCGGATGAAACGCAAGATAGGCCAGCAGCTCGTAGGTCGCTGCACGCCGGATGCGTCGAGCCAGTCCGTCGATCTTGAGCGGCCCGAGCACGGCGATCGAGATGCTGCGTGTGTCCGAGCTGAGCATCCCAGCGATCGGCCGCTCAGTAGCCGGGAGAGCCGGCACCGTCTCGGCTGCGGCGCTGCCGTCAGTCGGCGTGGCGATCGTCAGGAGATAGGGACGAACCCTTGCGCTGCGCTCTCTCGCCGGGTGCCGGCTCATCGGCCACTCGCTCGGCAGGATGCCCGACAGGCCCCGTCCGATCGAGGAGCTGCGCTCACGCACGAGGCTCCGCGTCGCGCCGATCAGTACAGCAAAGGCGAGGATGACCGCAAGGACCCACGCGAGGCCGCTCACAACTTGTTCTATCTCGCTCTGGCGCAGCGGGGCCGTGAGCGAGCCCGAAAGATGGGGAAACGCAGGGTGAATCAGCCAAAGGCACACCACAGCGGCCAGCGCGAGCGCAGCGCGCGCAGTCGCCCAAAGTCGCCGAGCTGCCGTGTTGCCGCGTTTCATATGAGCAGCGCCAAGAGCGAGCCGCCGGCTAGGAACGGTGCAAGTGGTAGGGCGAGGCGCAGCGCCTCTCTCCCTCGCCAAATCGTGAGCAGCCCCGCAATGAGCGCCGCGAGTCCGATAGCGAACACGAGCGCCTGCGGAGTGGCACCGTGCAATCCGCAGAGCATCAGCAGCAGGAGCTTCACGTCACCCATACCGATCCAACGAGGACGAGCCAGACCGAGAGCCAGCAGCAGCACAAGCAGGACGCCGCCGACGACGAGGGTGCTCACGCGAAGCCCGTCAAGTAGTGAAAGCGCCGCACACGCGAGGGCAGCCGGGAGCACGATGCGGTTCGGGATTCGGCGTTCGTGTAGATCGTCTCGCACGCACACACCGAGCGCCGCACCAAGGATGGCAAGGCGTGTAATGGCGAGAGCGTCGAGCCTGAGCATGACACCGACTCCCACAAGCGCGAGCGCACCCACGGCCGCGAAAACGATGCGCGCCTGTTTCATGGCTGGCGTGGAGCTGCGGTTGCGTGTGCAGAGATGGTCAGTGAGTGCAGGCCCACTATCCCCAGGAGGATCGTCGGCACGGTCCTGGTGACTGTGACTGTCACTTGGCCGGCGGTGGCAGTCGCTTGACCCCTGGTGGACGGGTTGGCGCTGATCGTTCTCATCGCTTCTTCACGCGCTTGGCCGGGGTTAAGCTCAAGGTGGCCGGCGTGGAGTTCGGGAATGTCGATCGCTTGGCTGCCCGACAAAGCCGCGTCATCAGCGATCGAAGTCAGTTGGCGGCGCACGAGGAAGGCGTGTCCGATGTCCACGCCCAATCCAATGACCATGACGAGGGCAAACGACAGGAGCAGGCCACCGATCAGGACGGAGCCCCGTTCGCACCGCAGGCGAAGTCTCAGCCGGCAGATCATGGCGCTCCCGGTTGCAGGATGCTTCGGTAGCGATCGACCGGGGCGCTTGCTCGCCCTCTGACGACGATCGTTCCGATGTGGCCGAGGAAGGGCAACGAGCCGATAGGAACGCGGGCCGTCACCTGAGCGGTCATTACTTCACCACGCGCGTATGTGCCATTGAGGCTCAGCGTCATCGGCGTGGGAGAACCCGCTTGTTCTCGTTCGAGGGCCGCCGTCGCTGCGGCGTGCGCCGCAGAGGAATCGGGGGCCTCCACCGCAGAGCGAACAGCATCGTGGGCGGCCTGTTGGACATCTACATGCGCAAGCTCGATCCGGGCGAACAGCACGATCAAGAACGTCAGAGGGAGGATGACGCCGGCGAGTAGCAGCACACCGCTGACGATCGCCGCTTCGCCTCGCTCCTCCGCAAGCCGTCTCTGTAGTCCGCGCACGGTCATTGGCGTGTTTCGTCCTGCGGGTAGCGCTCCAACGGCGCGCTCGCCGATGCGGTGATCGCGGGGAGCATGAGTGACAGGCCGGGGAAAACGTGCGGCGCCGAGCCTGTCACTACCACCGTCACAACGCTGGTAGTGCTCTGCACGGATGGCCTCAGATGAGCCCCGGCCCCTCCGGCTGCGGCCAAGAGAGTGTCGGCACGCGCGACGCCAGCTTCGGCGCCTTCGGAGCTGGCGGCCTGTACGCCGTCCTGTGCCGCTGCCTGTGCGACCGATCGCGCGTGCGCGTATGCGAGCGCCTGCACGGCAAGGCCGATTGTGAGCAGCACAAGGCCAAGCGTCAAGACTGCCGATATGAGTGTGTCACCACGCTCCGACGACAGGCGTTTCTTTATGGACATTCTGCACGCCTCACATTGAGCTGATTATCTGCTGCGCCGCGTTGAGGACCGCCGGACGCAGAAGCGCGATAACTGCGGCCGTGATCCCGACAATGCCGATTGCGAGCACGACCCAAGGGATAACTTCACCACGCTCATCGCGTGCCGCTTGCTCCATCCGACTAGAGAGTCCGAGCCAGATTTTGACGAGGATGCCCATGTTCTCCTCCTTTCTCAAATCGTTTGGGCTAGGAAGTGAATGAATCCGTAGGAGACGAGCAACACCACCACGCCGATGAGGGGCGCCAGCGGAAGGTGCATCGCCATGTGCGCGCGATCGGCCGCTCGTTCGAGATACCGATTCTGCTCGGCGCGCATCTCTCGGGTCTGTGTGCGCAAGAACTCACCGAATGGACTTTCCTTGGCGGCGAGCAGTTCGCTAAATCTGATGAAAGTCGGCTCACGGCTCTCACGCGCGACGGCGACAAGCGCCTCCCGCTCGCTGAGCGAGCGATCGCGGCGGGCAAGCGAAAGCGCGCTCGTCAACTCATCTCCGAGGACACCCTCACAATCTCGGGCGGCGAGTTCGAGCGCTTGCCTGAGCGATTGGCCGGCTCGTAGTGACAAGCCCATGACCGCCAATGCCTCGGGCAAGTCCAAGAACAGCGCCTCACGTCGGCGCTTAGCTTCTGCCCGCAGAGACAGGTCGGGCAGGAAAAACCCGACCACTGCGAGGGCGAGCACGACTATCCCAGGCGGAAGCTGATTCGCAGCCGCCGCATATGGCGCAAGCGGAAGGAATGGCACCGCGAACGCGAGCAGCACTTTCTTGACAAACAGCAGTCCTACGGTGTCGCTGTTCCCAGCACGTCGTAGCCGCTCCTCGTAGCCGACACGCACTCTTTCACTCCATGCGCGCACAGGCTCGGGCACACTTGCGCTGGCGAGGCTCCCGGTTGCATGGACGCCAGGCCGACCTCCCTGCGCACGAGCGAATCGAGTTGACAACGCCGGCCGACGCCGAGACAGGACGTGCTCGCACAGTAGTAGCCCGCCAATGACGAGGCACAGCGAGGACAACACGAGCGTCCCGTTCATGCCTTGGCCTCCGGCCTGGTGCTTCGCGGCTCTGGCACACGACCCAGGCGGCGCATGAGCAGGTAACAGCCAAAGATCAACGCACCGCATATAAGGGCAACTGCCGTGCCGGCGGCCGTCTTGTACGCCTTGAGGAATCCCGGCGAGGACACACTGATCAGGAGGAGAATCGCTATCGGACTCACCGCGAGGATCAGCGCTTCGAGGTTGAGGTTGGCGGATCGGGCTCGTGCCTTCTCGCGTGCTTCTAGGCGCTCTGCGAGCACGCCGGCCAGCTCACGGAGCACCGGGGCCAGGCCGCCGGTAGGAAACTCAAGCGCAGCCCGCAGGAGCAGGACAACGGAGTCCGTCGTGCGATCCCCCGGCCGCCTCAGACCCTCAATCGCGGTGGCAACGTCGGTGCCTCGTAGCCGCGCGCCGAACGCGGCAAAATCACCCCGCAACGCTATCGGGCCGGAATCTGCGACGAGAGCAACGGCAGCCCGGAACGCAAGGCCGCCCTCTAGCGCATCCGCAAGCTGCCCAAGCACAGCGGGCCATGCGCGCTCGCGTTCTCGCCGCACACGCTCGCGGTGGAATCGTGCCCACGCGACCGGGCCGAAAGCGCCGCCTAGCATGGCTGCGACCGTCAGCGCTGGCACGTCAACGATCAGCCAAGCGAGCGCGGCGCCAAGCACGCCGGACAGTACGACACCGCCGGAGAACAGCGCGGGTGTCCACGGCAGGTCGGCTTCAGTGAGCAACGAACTCAGCCTCGACCCGCGTGGCGTAGACACGCGCACGCCGGCAAAGTGCAAGAACAAGAGCGCCACGCCGGCCGCGAACACGAGGCCGAGCACAAAGCCGATCACTGTCCGCCTCCTCCCGTTAGGAAAGCGCGGGCCTCGCTTACGGGGTAGTCGATCGTCGCTTCGGTGGCGCGCGGAGGAAGCGTGCCAGCCGTCGTTACCGGCCCGCTCGCTCGATAGCTGATCGCCCACTCAACGGCCGCCCTGACTTCATATCCATTGGCACCGCAGCTCGCCGTGACGGATGGATCGTGTCCCTGGTCGCCAGGCAGGCACCGGGTTTCGTAAACGTGAGTCACGGCGCCGGCAGGCACCGCGCCTGGACGATAGGACTCCCCGGCTCCTCCCGTAAGTTGTGACCCGTCCCCAAATATCCATTGCACCGACCCCACAGTCGCACTCACCGTTACCTGCTCGCTATGCGACGCGAGCGTCTGCGTTTGAGTGGCGGGCGTCGGTTCCAGCCAGAACCATGACGCTGCGCCCGTCAACCCCGTGGCCTGTGCGGATGGGCTGGCAGCGATCTTGCCGACTCCGAGGCTGAGGCGATCTGCCACCGTGACCGCGATAGCTTCGGGATTAATCGCCGGTCGAGCTTTTGCGGGTTGTTCGGGGGCTTCTGGCTGTGGAGCACATGGGATTCTTTTCGGTTCCCTGACACACGCCGATTCGGCTTCGGGCGCGACTTTGGGCGCGCTGGATTGTGGTTCTCCACCTCCGAGCGGTTCACTAGAACCTGCCCCGGCTTCGCTGCCAGCCGGGGCGCTAGGCACCGATGAGGAAACATGGACCGAGGCACCCACGGAGGCATGACTTGGGCCTTCCTGCTGTGAGGCAAACCCAACCCGGTAGCTCGTCGCGTAAGCACAGCTCGCGGTGAGAAGCACCGCCACGCCAACCATGATCAGGGGGCTGGCTCTCATTTGACGACCGTCAGCTTCCATACGACAAACCGCGTCTCGTTGCCGATACGGTGGAGCGCTACACGCGCCGGTTCCTTGAGCGTGATCGCGTGGCGTTCCGGGCGCCCATTTTTGTAAACCCTGACTCGGCCTTCGTCCACGATCGCTGCTGTTGCGCTCAGGTACGACGGATTTAGCTCTATTGAGTGAATGGTTACGCTGCTCGCCAGCACGCGCACGCGCACCCCTGCCCTCTTTCGTTGGGCGGCCGATCCACGCAGTCCGGCCAGCGCGGGTCCAGCCGTGGACTGAGATGCCCATGACGGGATCGCGTTGTTCGAGAGCACGTAGTCCGATACCTTCGCGTTCTGTTCGATTGCTGTGCGTGCCGCTTGTTCAAGCGCCATAGGCGTAGCCTGTCGCTGGGCATCGCTTGAAGTGCTCGGTGCATCATCCGTCGTGCTTGTCGAGCTGCCGCCGCATCCTGCGATGAGGAGGGCCAGCGCGGCAATCGAGTATGTGAGCCGGCGTCTCATTGCGGGGGCGTGAAGCCAGCGGCTTCGAGGTCGGGGAGGAACGCGGGTCCGGCTGCCGCCCAGGTCAGGGCCGGCCCAGCACCCTCAAAGAGTGGGTTGAGCGTCATACGACGCCCCTCCACGCCTGCGACCTCGACAATTTCGTCTACGCGCCGGGCGAGAAAGCGCCGATCGCCGCCGTCGAAGCTGCGTGGTCGGTCACAATGAACTACTAGATCAACCTCGCGCAACCAATCAAGGGCTTGGTCGCCCTCGATTCGAGCGCCGGAGGTCAAGGCGAATCGCGCGAGGTTGACTAGTGCATGTTCGGTTGATTCACCATGAACTGAGGTCATGCCCGAGTGACCCGTCGCAATCGCCCATAGCATCGCCATCGTCTCGGGTCCGCGACACTCCCCCACGATGATGCGGTCAGGGTTCATTCGCAGGCTGTCGGATACCAAGTCCTCTAGCGTCACGGCCTTGAGGCCATCGACGCTTTCCGGCCGCGCCTCGTAGCCCACGCAGTTATCGAGAACTGCCGGCAGGTGAAGCTCAGCGGAGGACTCGCATACCACGACGCGCTCCGAACCGGGGATCGCGCGGCCAAGAGCGTTAATCAACGTGGTCTTGCCTGACGACACTCGCCCGGCCACAACTATGTTCTTGCCGGCCCGCACCGCCGCTTGCAGGAAGGCGGCGGCTTGCTCGCTTAGGAACTCAAGCTCGACCAGCTCGCGCAGGTTGCCCGCAGGTAGGCGAAAGCGACGGATCGAGCAGATGGTGTGTCCGTTTGAGCTGACCGGAGGGATAGCAGCGGTGATGCGAGAGCCGTCCGGTAGGCGTGCCTCAATCCGTGGCGTTATGCGGTCAAGGTGCTTGCCCTCGACGCGCTCAAGCAGCCTGTCCAAGAAGCTGTTGACTTGGCGGTCGTCGGTGAACACGACCTCGGGCACGCGCTCGATGCGATGCCCGTTGTCTCTGAAAACGCGCTTTGGAGTGTTAATCATCCACTCCTGAGCGTCGGGATCATGCAACATGCGCTCGGCGATCGTGCCCAGGCCAACAAAGTCATCTCGCAATGCGCGTGCCAGCGTGGCGCGTTCCTCGTCTGAAAGCTCCACCTGCTGACCGTTAAGTGCTTCGGCGTGAAAGGCGCTGATGCGCTGGTCGATTATCTCCTCTGTGCGCCTGCGCCCTTCCTCGCTTGTGAGGTTGACCTGCTCCTGAGCGAGCGTCTGTTCTACACCCCGCCGGATCGCCTCGGCCGCCGCTTCGGTAGCGGCGAGGTCAGTTGCCCCCGCTATCGCTGCCATGCCACTTGCTCCTCTTGCGCCGGCCGAGTGGGCGACGCAAGGCGCCGCTTACGACCCCTCGGGGTGGGAGCCGGCGCCGGCAGGAACAGCTCAGCAAGCAGAACGCCGATCGAGCGCGCGTAGCCGCTGCGCCTGCGCGCGGTGGCGAGCGGCGTTCCACGTCGCTGCGCTTGAGCGAGACTGCGCGCGTCCCACGGGAGCCAAGCATCGACCGCCACGCCACGATCAGCCAAATGCGCCGTGATCGTGTGTGTGATCTGACCGCGACTCGCGCTGCCTGGGCCGCCGATTCCGTTGGCGACAATCCTCAATCGCTCCGGTGCAATCCCCAGCGTCCCGAGCAGTAGGTCGAGCTGGCGCAATCCGTGACGGAGTTGTACGTCTCGGGCACCGAGGACGAGCACGACAGCATCGGCCGCGATCAGCGCTTCACGATGCAGGCTGCCGGCGGCGTGACCGTCTTCAAGGAATCCGCCAACGTCGCAAACGGTCAACGGATACAGCAGCGCGAGCGCGTGCAGGGCGCGCGTCATTGCGCCGGGCTCCGCGAGCGTGGTAAGAGCATCGGGCTCGTAAGGGCCGAGCAGCAACGGCGGCCAGCCTGGGCACTCGGTAAGCCATCGCTCCACGAGGTCCCGTCTTACCTCCCCGCTCGCCGCCGCTCTGATGAGCCCGAGGACCGAGCCCTCTGAGGCGTCTGCGCCGAGCCTCACATCGAGGCTGCCGCCGAGCCCGTCTATCTCGACTAGGACGGCCGGCCAGTTGCGAGCAGCCAGAGCGGCGAGGGATGCGGCGCACTCGCTCGCACCGGGAGCACCCTTGGCGCCCACGATGGAAAGGATGCTGCCGCCGTCGCTCCGGCGCTCGGGCCGGGCCGGCGCTGGCCTCGTGGTCGAGGCCGGCGCCGCGCTCGCCGCTCCACGAACAGCGGTTATCAGCTCGTCGCGCGAAACGGTCGAGTCGATCGCCTCATCGACGCCGAGCATCGCAAGCGCTTCGCGCTCGCGCTCATCCAGAGCGAGGCCCACGAGGCGCACGCCGGAGGCACGCGCTCGGGCGCAATGGCCCGGAGTGACCCCCGATAGCTCCGGTGAGAGCAGCACAGCGCCCGGAGATTCCTGTTCGATCGCCCGGAGCAGATCGTCGGCCTCGGCAACGCTGCTGACGATCGTGAAAGGAGCGTCGCTCGAATCGAAAAGCACGGGCTCGACCTCACGCTCGGCGAGCGGGGTCAGCGCAAGGATGATCGTCGGGCGAGTCGTCATGGCGCGCTCGCTTGGCTCACCTGCGGGATGGGCGCTGTCGAGGCGTTCGCACCTTCGAGCAACAGGTCGAGCTTCGCGTCCTCGTTGGCGAGCGCCAGCGAGGACGCAATCGACGGATTACTCACCGTGACCGTCACGGGGACCGTCGTCGTGCTCGGGTCCGAGTTCGGAGGAACTTCGCCAACCGAGACGATTTGCAGGTTGCGGGCGATCGGCCGCGTGGTGGCTTGGCCGCTGCCGGCGCCGAAGGTCGCCAACACCGTTACGACATCTCCGGCTTGCAGGCTCGCGCCGGCAACGTCGAACTCGGGGACGGCGAGGGTCATCGCCGAGCTTTGGGACTGCTGACTCGCAAGCGCACCGTAGGGAAGCGGAGTCCCGGCGGAGAGAGCAGTCGAGAGATGCCGGCCGATGGCCTGGGTCAGGTTGCGGCCCGGCACGAGCGAGGCGAGCACCGAGCTGTCTCCCGCGAGTTCGGCGGTGCGCAGATCGCCGCTCGACAGCACGGCCCCCGCCGCGAGCGCGTGCGTCGTGACGAGGATAGGCGTGCGTTTGGTGCTGGCGCTGTAGACGCCCCAATAGCCGATCAGGGCGACGAGCACGAGCACGACGCCAGCGAGGAGGAGCGGTTGGCGCAGGCGACGGGGTGAGCCCTCCGCCTGGGGCGGAACGCCGGCCGCTGCTTGCGGCTGCTCGCGCAGGCGCAGCTTCGGGGGGACGCCGCCATTCTGATCGGGCCTGTGCTCGGGGCCTCTCCGGCGGGGAGTGAGGATGCGCGGTGTGTTCATGTGCTCATTCCTTCCTCAGACCACTGACAGATCGCTGACGCGCCGCTGACACGGCACTTACACGCCCGTCGATCTGCGGCCTTTGCAGCCGAAACGTGCCGCCAGATGGCGGCTTGCAAGGTGGCCTTGGAGCTTGGAGAGTCGGGGCTATCGGGGGCGGCGGCGCGCATGAGGCACTATCGCCGTCGCCTTCTGCGGCGGTGTGCTGGCCGGCTCAGAGCTATGGCAGCACGACGCATCGGAACTCCATTCCTTTAGGGCATCTCCCTACCCACTGATTCGGCTTTATGAACATGACTGACCGCCAGAACGGGTCAGTTATGCGTCAGCTCGGGGTCACTGGCCGGGGGCACCCTCGCGGCATCCGATCAAAGGAGCCGCCCTATGAGCCCTCTACCTGTGGACATATTGGAGCGCGACTGGCAGCGCGAGCTGCATGGACCGCTGTTGTCCAGTCGCTTTCGCGCATGGCGAGATGCCGAGCCCGCGTTGTCGCGGTTCGAGGACGCAGCGGCGCTGCTGCGGTTCCTCCGAGGACCGGGACCGAACGCCGACAAGGACGCTGCGCTTTGCGCTCTGCTGGCGCTGGCGCGAGGAGAGCCGATCGCCGGCCGCGTCGTCATGGAGGCCATCATGCCCGGCCTCAAGAACCTCGCCCGACGCACCCTGGTCGATGCACGCGAGCGCGAGGAGCTGTGGTCGGCGCTTCTGGCGTGTGCCTGGGAGCGCATCTGCTCCTACCCGGTCGAGCGGCGTCCGTGCAAGGTCGCGGCGAACCTGCTGCTCGACTGCCTACGCGGAACGCTCGCCGCGTTGACGAGCACACGCCGACCATCTCAGCTCGCGTCGCTCGCGGTGCTCGGCGAGCTTGAGTCGCCGACGAGCTGCGAGGTCGATGGCGATGTCGATGCTCTGCTCGCCGAGGCGATGACGGCTGGTGCGCTGACTCACGACGAGGCCGAGCTGATTCTCACGACGAGGATCGACGGAGCATCGCTCGGCGACCTTGCGCGCTCGCTTGGGTTGAGCTTCGACACGCTCAAGCACCGCCGGCAGCGCGCGGAGCGCCGCCTCCTCTTTTTCCTCGGTCGGCCTGTCCCGCAGAGGGGGGCAACACGACCTTTCTCTGCTGCTCGGGTCGCCGGTTGACGGGCCTTCGGGTCTTGCCGGCGGAGACGACCAATCGACCAATAAGGAGGTGAACGGGGCTCGATCTTCCCGTGCCGGCCCCGAGCTTCAATGTCACGCAAACTGGCCCTCGTCCTTGGCCTCGCGCTCATCGCGGCGCTGCTCGTCCCCCAGGTCGCGGACGCCGCCACGAGTCTGAATCAGGTCATCGAAAACCTGCGGAACTGGCTGATCGGGCTGCTCGTCGCGCTCGCCACCTTGCTCCTCACGGTTGGAGGTGTTCGCTATCTGCTCGCGGCCGGCGATCCCGGAGCCATTGAGAAGGCCAAGGGCACGATCAAGGCTGCCCTCGCAGGCTACGCGCTGGCCGCTCTTGCGCCCGTGCTCGTGACCGTGTTGCAGCACATCGTCGGGTGACGGCATTGCGGATAACCGTCAACGCGCTTGCACTTCTGCTCACGGCGCTGGCGCTCTGCACGGCCCAGGCCGAGGCGGCAGGCACAACGACGGCGCCTGCCGCTTCACCGCCGCTGCCTTCTACGACACTCGAACGCGCAGCACCCGAAGGCGGCATCGAAGTCGGTCCATCGCTGCCCAGCCCGCCACCCCCGAACAGGGGCGCTGAAGTGGAAGCCGGGAAGGCGAGTCACCCCGGCTTTTTCGACATTCCCGGCAAAGTCGAGGAGGCGATCAATGAATGGTTTGCGTCCCTCGTTAAGGACGCACTGGACCCAGCGATGGTGCTGGTCGGCCGGACCTTGCTTTCGACTCCGCAGATAGCCGGCGAGTCCGAGGTTCGCTCCTACTGGCAGCTTTCACTCGGCGTCGCGGACGCGCTGCTCGTGCTCGTCGTCATGGCGGCTGGCGCGATCGTCATGCACCACGAGACGCTGCAAACGTCATACGCGCTCAAGGAGTTCATACCTCGGCTGGTCATTGCCGGCATTGCCTCGAACGCGAGCCTCGCTCTCTCAGGGCAGATGGTCGCATTTGCGAACGCGCTCTCGACCGGACTGCTCGGTAACGGCGTCGATCCCGAACAGGCCGGGCACACGCTTGAGCTGCTTGTTCTGCACTCGATCGCGGACGGCGGGATTTTCCTCGTCTTGCTGGGGCTGGCTTGCGCGGTGCTCGCGGTTGCCCTGCTCATTCTCTATCTAGTAAGGGCTTCGCTGATCGTTCTCCTTGTCTGCGCCGCGCCGCTGTTGCTGATAGCGCATGGACTTCCGCAGACGGAGGGCATGGCGAGGTTTTGGTGGCGGGCTATGTTTGCCGCGCTCGGCGTCCAGATCGCGCAGGCTCTCACGCTTGCGGCAGCCGTGCATGTGTTTTTTGCCTCGGGTAAGAGCGTGCTCGGCGTCGGGACTGGCGGAAGCCTCATCGACCTGCTGCTTGTCCTCTGTCTGTTTTGGGTGCTGCTGAGGATTCCCTTTTGGGCTAAGGAGATGGCCTTCTCGCGCCGGTTCTCCTCGACAACCGGCCGGATGGCAAAGACCTATGTCGTGTTTCGGGTAATCCGAGGCACGCTCGGGGGTGTGCTGTGAGCAACGGACGGATTCGCTTGCCGGCAGACGTAGAGATGGAGGATCGTCTCGCGTTCGGGCTCACAGCACGACAATTGGTGATCCTCGCCGTCACCGCTCTGGTGTGTTACGCGATATTCGCGGCGGCCGGGTCGGCCCTTCCGATGCCGGTGGCAGCGGCTCTAGCCGCGCCCGTTGGCCTTGTAGGTGTCGCATTGGCGCTCGGGCACCGGGATGGACTCACGGGTGATCGTCTGGCCCTCGCGGCAGCGCGATATGTCACACATTCCCCTCGGCGCGTCGTCGCCCCCGATGGCCTGCCGCCAGCGTTGCCGAGCAGTCCTCGGCAGCCGGGCGTCTCGCTACTCGGGGTGCCGGTAAAGGTGATCCTGCGAAGCGGCCTGGTCGAGCTGACAGACGGCGCTAGTGCCGTTCTGCTTGCAGCGAGTGGGACGAGCTGGGAGCTTCGCTCAGAGGAGGAGCAGGCGGCGTTGGCTGAGGCTTACGGCCGGTTCTTGAACAGCTTGGTCGAGGACGCCTCGATCGTCGTGCGCTCAGAACCCGTTGACCTCAGCGAGCGCGCCAGCGCCATCGAGCAGGCGGCAGACGGACTCCCTCACCCCGCGCTCGCGCATTGCGCCCACACCTACGCCGAGTTTCTTGCAGAGCTGGGCAGCGGAGGATTGCGCCGTCGTCAAATCCTGCTGGTGCTCAGCACGCGCGCCCGCGAACGCGACGCGGCACAGGCCACGCTCGGACGCCGCGCGAATGAGGCGAAGGGGATGCTGCGTTCGGCCGGAGTCGAGCTGCACGCGCTCGACGGTGAACAGACCGCCACGCTTTTGCTCGGTGCGCTCGAACCGCCTGGGCCGCCCACGGGCTCGCAGTTGGCTGGGGTGATCCGTCGATGCTGAGGGTAGGCGCCTCTGCTCGCCGCGACGCGATCCGGTCGAGGGTGAAGGGAGCACAGCGCGAGGTCATGCTGCCAGCACCGGGAGCCGTGGAGGTCGAGCGCGACTACCTACGCACCGGAAACATCTGGCACCGCACCCTCGCAGTCACGGGCTATCCGCGCGAGGTTTCCCACGGCTGGCTCGCTCCGCTACTGCGAGCGGCAGGCGAGCTTGATCTGAGCCTGCACATTGGTCCGGTGGCGCCCGTGATCGCGGCCGACCGGCTGCGCCGGCAACGTGCCCGCCTAGAGTCGAGCCGGCGAATCGAGGCCGATCGAGGTCGCTTGAGTGATCCCGCTCTCGCCGCTGCTGCCCAGGACGCCGACGAGCTGGCCAGCGCGCTTGCGCGAGGAGAGAGCCGTCTGTTTCGCTCCGGGCTCTACCTAGCGATTACGGCGGCGAGCCGCGAGGAGCTTGAGGAGCGCACCGAGCGGGTCAGGGCTCTATGTGCCTCCATGCTGCTGCACACCGTTCCGACGACCTTTCGCGCGTGGGACGGATGGCTCTCCTCATTGCCGCTCGGTGTGGATCGGCTGCGGTTGACGCGCACATTCGACACACCCGCGCTCGCCGCAGGATTCCCATTCGCCCTCAGTGATCCGCCACTTGAGAGCAATGGCGTCCTGTACGGGCTGACCGATAGTGGCGCTCCCGTCATCGCCGATCGCTTTCACCGCGAAAACTTCAACGCGGTCTTGCTCGCACGATCGGGCGCGGGCAAGAGTTACACCGCGAAGTTGGAGGCCCTGCGACTCCTCTATCAAGGGGTGCAGGTGTTCGTCCTCGATCCCGAGGACGAGTTTCGGCGGCTCTGCGTCGCGGTGGGAGGCGCCTACCTGCCATTGACCGGGCCGGAACCCGTGGCGCTCAATCCGCTCGACCTGCCATCGGGCGGTCACGCCCGCGCCCTGGACGAGCGGATTCTCTTTCTCGCGGAGCTTGTCGAACTGTTGTTGACCGGAGGGCTCGACGGTGGCGAGCTGGCTGTGCTCGATCGCGCCGCCCGTGCCGCCTATCAGGCGGCGGGGATCACCAACGATCCGTCAACACATTCCCGGCCAGCACCGCTGCTGTCCGATCTAGTGCGCTGCCTAGAGGCCGAAGGGGAGGTCGGTAAGAGTCTCGCTGAGCGATTGTCGCCATATTCGTCCGGCTCTCACTCCTCGCTATTTGACCGCCCCACATCGGCCACGCCAGACAGTCACTTTGTCTGTATCTCAATGCGGGGCCTCCCCGAGCGCTTGAAGGCTCCGGCGCTCCTCGTCGCCCTCGATGCTGTTTGGCGCTCGCTTGAGGGTCCGCTGCGTCGTCGCTGCGTGGTCGCCGACGAGGCATGGCTTTTGATGCGTGAGGCGCCGGGCGCCCGCTTTCTTTTCAGGCTGGCGAAGGCTGCGCGAAAGAGATGGACAGGGCTAACGACGATCACGCAGGACCCCGGCGACCTGCTCGATTCCGCGCTCGGCCAAGCAGTCGTAGCAAACGCCTCGCAGCACACGCTACTGCGACAGGCGCCCCAGGCCATCGAGCGGATTGGTGAGGCGTTCGACCTCACCGCCGGGGAGAGACGCTATCTACTGACTTGCCCGACTGGACAAGGGCTACTGCTAACCGGCGAGGAGCGCGTCCCGCTGCGGGTAGTGGCGAGTCCCGCTGAGCACGAGCTAGTGACAACCGATCCGGCCGACCTCGCCGCACACGAGGAGGCAGCATGAAGCGCGGCGTTCTTGCCTCCTGCGGCTTGGTGGTACTGCTGCCCGTGCTGGTAATCAGCGCCTCCATTGGGGTCCTCGGAGGCGGCGACACAGGCGTCAGCCTCGGGCTGCCCACCGCTCACACAGAACGGATCGCAGGTATCCCCTCTGAATACCTGCGGCTTTTCGAGGCCGCCGGAGCGCGTTATGGCGTGCCGTGGACCGTTTTGGCGGGAATCGGCAAGGTGGAGTGCGACGAGGGGCAGGACCCCGACCCTTCCTGCACTCAGGAGGGCGCAGTCAATTACGCCGGGGCCGGCGGCCCGATGCAATTCCTCACCTCCACATGGACATCCTACGGAGTGAGCGCCAGCGGTAGCGGTCCTCCCGACCGATGGAACGCGGCCGACGCGATTTTCACCGCTGCAAGATATTTGCGTGCCAATGGCGCTCCGCAGGAACTACAGCGCGCGATTTACGCCTATAACCATTCGGCTGCTTACGTCCAAGAAGTCCTGCGTTGGGCGTCTACCTATGAAACGCAGGCCGAACCTGTTACGACGCAAGCGAGCGGCGCGGCGGGCGCGGCGCTTTCGTTTGCTTTGGCACAGCGCGGCGTCCCCTACGTGTGGGGCGGTGAGAGCCCGAGCGGCTGGGATTGCTCGGGACTCGTACAGGCCGCCTATCGTGCTGCCGGAATAAGCCTGCCGCGCATCGCGCAAGAACAGTTTGACGCTGGGCCTCACCTGCCGCCTGACGCCCAGCTCGAATCGGGCGACCTTGTTTTCTTCGGGCCGAGCACGAGTGAAGTTGAACACGTCGGGATCGTTGTGCGCTCGGGTGAGATGGTGGACGCTCCACATACGGGCACCGTTGTTCGTACCGAGCCTTTCCCGACAACGGTGGGCGCCTCCTGGGGCACGGAGCGCTATCTCGGGGCTACACGCCCAGCCGGTGTCCGATGATGCTGCACCCTCATTCTGCGAGGCATGGTGAAACATGGCTTGACGAACCCGCCCGCCCTTTGCGGATTCTCCCGACGCTTGCGCACCACGCGCTATCGACCGTCGAGCGTGTAAGTCCGATCCTCGTCGCGGTGGCGTTGCTGCTCGGTGCGATCGTCATAGCCGCTCGACGTGCGCGGCGTAGGCGACTCGCACGAAACGCCCGTCTCGTGCAGATCGGCGTGCCTCCCGATATTGATTCAGCCGGTGCCGCGCTGCTCTGGTCTGCGCTGCACGACATTCTGCGTCCGAGATGGGCGCGAATGCTGGGCGGCCAGCCTCATCTAGCCTGGGAGATTGCCGCCAGCGAGGCCGGGACCACGTTCAGATTGTGGTCGCCCGAGTCCATTCCGCCGGGCTTGATCGAGCGTGCAATCTCCTCGGCCTGGCCTGGCGCAAGCACGAGCATCGAAGTCATCCGCACAGAGAAGCCGGCCGAGGAGCAAGTGCAGGTCGCGTCCGAGCTTGTTCTATCGGGGCCGGACTGGTTTTCGCTTAATTCAGCGATGAAGCCCGATCCGCTGCCGCTCATCCTCGGCCAACTGTCGGGACTACGGGGTGACGAGAGCGCGCTCGTGCAGGTTCTTGCGCGGCCGGCGACAATCGGCGAGCAACGGCGACTGCGCACCGCGGCGCGGCGACTGCGCGCAGGCATCCCGCCTAGCCGCCTTGCCCGGTTCGTGGACTTTTTCACTACCTCTCGCGCGCCCACGCCGCCGAGACACGATCCGACGATTAACCCGGACGTGCGCGACGTAATGGGTAAGAGCGCACAGCCGTTGTATCGCTGCCTTGTCCGCGTGAGTGTTAGGGCCAGCTCGCGCCCGGAGGCTCGGGGTCGGATACATGCTGTGCTCGGGGGATTCGCCGCCTACGAGGGTCGGGTCGGCCTGCGTCGCCGTCGCGTGCGCCACGCTCAAGTCAGGCTGCATGAGCGCTGGCTGACGCGCCGTGCCTTCCTTGCCAGCACCGCCGAGCTGGCCGCGCTCGCGCACCTGCCGAGCGAGGACGCGATCCCAGGCGTCGTCATGGCGGGAGCACGCGAGGTCGAGCCCCCTCCGGGCCTTGCCAGTGAGGGAAAGCCGCTGGGCCTCAGCGCTGGCGGACGCGGAGTGAAGCTCGCCGTCCCCGACGCACGTCTGCACCTTCACGTCATGGGGCCGACCGGAGTGGGCAAGTCAACGCTGATCGGGCGACTCGTACTTTCAGACTTCGAGGCCGGTAGGGGCGCCGTCGTGATCGACCCCAAGGGCGATCTGATTGAGGACTTGCTCGCGCGCATCCCCGCCGGCCGCGAGAGCGAGGTTGACTTGCTGGACCCGCTCGACCCTGCACCGCCGGGCTTGAACGTGCTTGACAGTCCCGATCGTGACCTCGGCGTCGATCAGCTCGTCGGGATTTTCCGCCGCGTATTTGACCGCTTTTGGGGGCCGAGGACAGA